>QFCE01002386.1_pt1 | contig 332795 bp, 273 predicted proteins | sample 5346091 | NCBI WGS metagenome assembly QFCE01 (sample SAMN09062252, study PRJNA434731) | Human gut metagenome, whole genome shotgun sequencing project. | isolation source: stool timepoint A chromium assembly | host: Homo sapiens | collected 2015
TTTGAGCGTTATATGGCAACTCGTGAGCTAGCTGATACTACAAGAGTTAGTTATGTTCGTGCTTGGGAAAACAGAGTAAAAGACGAGATTGGAAATATTAAAGTTGTTCAGCTTTTACCCTCACATATTAAAGCGTATTATGCGAAACTTTCCAAAGCTGGATATGCTTATTCTACAATCAAGTATATTCACAACCTGCTTTATCCTGCATTAGAAATGGCTGTTGATGATGATATTATCCGAAAGAACCCTGCAAAAAGTTCCATTAGTGATTATGGAAAACCAGCAGAGGAAAAAGAAGCCTTAACAGTTTCTCAACAAGAAAAGTTTATGGAGTTTGTAAAACAGAGCAATGTCTATAACACATATTATCCTATGTTTACCATAATGATTGGTACGGGGTTAAGATGTGGGGAGCTTATTGGTCTTACATGGAAAGATATAAACATCAAGGCAAAAACGGTTAATGTAGACCATCAGCTCATTTATAAGAATTTAGGCGACGGTTGCAAGTTCCATATCTCAACACCAAAAACGTCGTCGGGTATTCGTATTATACCTATGACACAAGAAGTTGCAAAAGCCTTTGAGGAACAAAGAAAAATCAATTTTATGCTTGCAAAGGATAAGAGCATTGAGGTGGACGGGTGTTCGGGGTTTGTCTTTACAGCAAAATCGGGCAGACCGCTTATGCCGAATGGCGTAAATAGTGTTTTATACAACATTGTAGACGCATATAACAAAACCGAAGTAGAGAGAGCAAAAAAAGAGCATAGGAAAGCAGAGCTGTTACCAAAGTTTTCAGCTCATGTAATGCGTCACACAGCTTGTACCAGAATGGCAGAGTGCCGTATGGACGTAAAAGTTCTTCAATATATTATGGGACACGCTCATATAGATGTAACAATGGAAGTGTATAACCATATTGGAGAGCTGACAAGGATTGAAAATGAGATTGCAAGACTAGATAGTATGGTGTTAAATGCTTGACACCACAAAAAGAGAAATTGGTGTCAAATTGGTGTCAAAACAGAAAAAATCACAATTTCAAAAGAAATAAGATACTGCAAACCATTGATTTTAAAGGGTTTGCAAAAAAAATCTCAAAAAATTAGCACTCACCTATTGACGTGGCTAATAATGAATGCTATATTACGTGTAGAACAATGAAACAAGTAGTGAGGAGGAGTTGCTATGAATATAAATAAATTTACACAGAATTCAATGCAGGCAGTGCAGAATTGTGAAAAGATTGCGTATGATTATGGCAATCAGGAGCTTGCGCAGGAGCATTTATTATATGCGCTGGTTACGCAGGATGACAGTCTGATCTTAAAATTATTGGAAAAGATGAGCATTCAGGGACCTCTGTTTATTAACAGAGTAGAAGAGCTTTTGAATAAGCGTCCGAAAGTACAGGGCGGGCAGGTGTTTGTCGGTCAGGATCTGAACAATGCACTGATCCATGCAGAGGATGAAGCAAAGCAGATGGGCGATGAGTATGTGTCTGTAGAGCATATTTTCCTTTCTTTACTGAAATATGCAAGCAGAGATTTAAAGCCGTTATTTCGTGAGTTTGGAATCAGCCGGGAAGGTTTTCTGCATGCACTTTCTACTGTGCGTGGAAACCAGAGAGTGACCAGTGACAATCCGGAAGCAACGTATGATACGTTAAACAAATATGGACAGGATCTGGTGGAGCGGGCAAGAGATCAGAAGCTGGATCCGGTCATTGGACGTGACGAAGAGATTCGAAATGTGATCCGGATCCTGTCGCGTAAGACAAAGAACAATCCGGTCCTGATCGGAGAGCCTGGTGTCGGTAAAACGGCAGCCGTAGAAGGGCTGGCACAGCGGATCGTCAGCGGAGATGTTCCTGAGGGACTGAAAGATAAGACGATTTTTGCATTGGATATGGGAGCTCTGGTTGCAGGAGCAAAATACAGAGGAGAATTTGAAGAGCGTCTGAAAGCCGTTCTGGAAGAAGTGAAGAACAGTGACGGCAAGATCATTCTGTTTATTGATGAATTGCATACCATTGTGGGAGCAGGTAAGACAGATGGTGCCATGGATGCGGGAAATATGTTAAAGCCAATGCTGGCAAGAGGCGAGCTGCACTGTATCGGTGCGACGACACTGGATGAGTATCGTCAGTATATTGAGAAAGATGCGGCTCTGGAGAGACGTTTCCAGCCGGTCATGGTGGAAGAGCCGAGTGTGGAAGATGCGATTTCTATTTTAAGAGGACTCAAAGAGCGTTATGAAGTCTTCCACGGAGTGAAGATCACAGACAGTGCGCTTGTGGCAGCAGCAACCTTGTCGAATCGATATATTTCTGACCGTTTCCTGCCGGATAAGGCCATTGATCTGGTGGATGAAGCCTGTGCGCTGATCAAGACAGAGCTGGATTCCATGCCGACAGAGCTGGATGAGCTGAGACGCCGTGTGATGCAGCTGGAGATTGAAGAAGAGGCACTGAAAAAGGAAGAGGACCGTTTGAGCAGAGAGCGTCTGGAACATCTGCAGGAAGAGCTGGCAGGACTAAAAGAAGAATATGCAGGTAAGAAAGTACAGTGGGAGAATGAAAAGACATCTGTAGAGCGGGTACAGAAGGTCAGAGAAGAGATCGAGCAGGTCAATAAAGAGATCCAGAAAGCGCAGCGGGAATACGATCTGAACAAAGCGGCGGAATTGCAGTACGGAAGACTTCCGCAGCTGCAGAAACAGCTGGAGGAAGAGGAAGAAAAGGTAAAGGCAAAAGATCTTTCTCTGGTGCATGAGGCTGTGACAGATGAGGAGATTGCAAGAATCATTTCCCGGTGGACAGGAATTCCGGTGGCAAAACTCAACGAGAGTGAGAGAAGCAAGACGCTGCATCTGGGAGACGAGCTGCACCGAAGAGTCATCGGACAGGACGAAGGAGTGGAGCTGGTAACAGAAGCGATTATCCGTTCCAAAGCAGGAATCAAAGATCCGACCAAACCGATTGGTTCTTTCTTATTCCTGGGACCTACCGGAGTTGGAAAGACAGAACTTGCCAAGGCACTTGCTCAGAGTCTGTTTGACGATGAGAATAACATGGTCCGCATTGATATGAGTGAATACATGGAGAAGTATTCCGTGTCCAGACTGATCGGAGCGCCTCCGGGATATGTCGGATATGACGAAGGCGGACAGCTCACAGAGGCAGTCAGAAGAAAACCGTATTCTGTTGTATTATTTGATGAGATCGAGAAAGCCCATCCGGATGTATTCAATGTCCTGCTTCAGGTGCTGGATGACGGAAGGATTACGGATTCACAGGGCAGAACCGTAGACTTTAAGAATACGATCCTGATCATGACTTCCAATATCGGGGCGAATTATCTTCTGGAAGGAATCCGGGAAGACGGCACGATCGAAGAATCAAATCAGAATCTGGTCATGAATGACTTAAGAGCACATTTCAGACCGGAATTTTTGAACCGGCTGGATGAAATAATTATGTTTAAACCATTGACGAAATCCAATATTCATGCCATCATTGATTTGTTAGTAAAAGATGTCAACAAGCGTCTGGTAGACAAAGAACTCTCCATTGAGCTGACGGATGCTGCGAAGAATTTCGTAGTGGAAGGCGGATATGATCCGATGTACGGAGCAAGACCGCTGAAGAGATATCTCCAGAAGAATGTGGAGACGCTGGCAGCAAAACTGATCCTTGCAGGAAATGTGGGCAGAGGAGATCGGATTGAGATTGATGTTGTTGACGGAAAATTAGAGGCAAAAGTGAAAGGACAGATCGTCGCATGACACCCGTTATTTTCCATATAGATGTCAACTCGGCTTATTTAAGCTGGACTGCAGTCGAACAATTAAAAAATGGTGCCGGAACAGATTTGCGTATGATCCCGTCGATCATCGGCGGAGATCAGAAATCCCGTCATGGGGTTGTTCTCGCAAAGTCAATTCCGGCAAAAAGATATGGCATCCGCACAGGGGAACCTGTTGCGAATGCCTTTCGTAAGTGTCCGAATCTGGTGATGGAACCGCCGGATCATAAGATGTACCGGGAAAAAAGCCGGATGCTGATGGACTATCTTCGGACATTTACGAAAGAAATCGAACAGGTCAGTGTGGATGAGTGCTATGTGGATATGACACAGGCGATGGAAGGTTTCTGTTCCCCGGTTGATGCGGCTATGTTGATCAAGAACGGAGTTCGGGAGAAGTTCGGTTTTACGGTCAATGTGGGAATTTCTTCGAATAAGCTGCTGGCAAAGATGGCTTCGGATTTTGAAAAGCCCGACAAGGTACATACCTTGTTTCCGGAAGAAATCCGTGTAAAAATGTGGCCTCTTCCGATTGGAGAACTGTATATGGCAGGGCATTCCAGTGTGGAGATCCTGAAAAAGCTGGAAATTCTGACGATTGGAGATCTGGCACAGGCAGATCCCAGACTGATCACGCTGCATTTGAAGAGCCATGGACAGATGCTCTGGGAGTTTGCAAACGGAATCGATCATTCCAGTGTACAGTCACAGCAGGCAGAAGCAAAAGGGGTTGGAAATTCTACGACATTGTCAAAGGATGCAGAAACACTGGAAGAAATCCGTCCGGTCTTTGCACATCTGGCAGCGAGTGTTGGTGAAAGGCTGAAAAAAGCCGGTCAGAAAGCATCCATGGTCAGTATGGAAATCAAATATTATGATTTCCGAAAGATTTCGCATCAGAAACAGCTGATGCGGCCGACATCGGATCAGAATGTTCTTTACGAGAGTGCCTGTGAACTGTTTGAAGAAGTATGGACAGGTGAACCGGTCCGCCTGCTTGGAATCCGGACGGCAAAACTGGTGGATGAAAAAGAGCCTATGCAGCTATCTATTTTTGATATTGAGATCCCCAAGCCTTTGGATGAGAAGCATCAGAAATTAAAAGATGCGATGGAGAAGCTGGATGCCCGTTTTGGAAAAGGGACTGTCATTAAGGCAAGTCTGATGAAAAAAGAACCGGATACAAAAGAGAAAGACGAAAAGAGAAGATAAATGAGACGAAATTATAATCTGGAGATCATACGGATGATTTCCTGCATTTTTGTGATTGTGATCCATGTGACCAATTATTTTTGTAGGGCATATGGAGAAATTACACAGAGTGAGTATTTGTTTGCACTTTTACTGGATACACTGGCGAGAGTAAGTGTTCCCTGTTTTTTTATGATCTCCGGAGCATTGCTTCTGGGAAGAGAAGAACCGTTGAAAAAACACGGGGAGAGACTGCTTCGTTTTTTGATCGCACTGGTAGTATGGAGTGTAGTGTACTATATCTGGAATCGTGCTTTTATGAAGACAGAATATGATCTGAAAGAGATTCTGTATGTACCGACAGAACCTCATTTGTGGTATCTTTATGCGATGATCCCAATTTATATGGTATTGCCGTTTTTTCAGGTCATGTGCAAAGGAATGAGCGGAAAACTGGAGAGAGCTCTGCTTGTTGTCTGCAGCGCTTCCGTAGTCTTTAACTATGTGGTTTCCCTGCAAAATGGGGAAGCGTATTATGATTTGCCGCTGATCGGAGACAAGGTGTATATGCTTTATATTTTTATCGGGTATTTTATTTATAAGTACCGGAGATATATCCGAATCAGTCAGAAATGGGCAGCTGCAATTTTTATCGGCTGTATGACCGGCGTGTTTGCTCTGACAGTCTTTATCACACAGCGGTCAGGGGAGCATTATGAACGGGTTCTGGAATACGGATGTCCGCTCATCGTACTTGCAGGCGCTGCATTTTTTATGATTCTTATTCGCTGGCAGGACTGTGAGATCCGTCTGAAAGAAAGGACAAGAAGACTTCTTGATATCGGTTGCGGATGTTCGTTTGGGATCTATCTGATCCACATTCTTTTTCTGGATGGATATAAAAAATATGCAGAACCGGCTGCTGTATCTGCGTGGATTGCAGTGCCGGTCCTGATTGCCGGAATCGGAGGTCTATCCTTTCTGTGTATTACGCTTCTTCGAAGAAGCCGTATCGGACGGGCGATTACGTAATACAAGGTATGTGATGCCGCATCCTGTCAGGATTCCGATGCTGTCTACAAATACATCTGTAATCTGGGGAGACCTGCCGGGAATAAAGGACTGGTGGAATTCGTCCCCGGATGCGCAGATGACACAGAATAAAAATAGAGCCAAAAGCAGTTTTTTTCCACGAAGACCATAGGTATAAAGCGGCAGGGCAGCCAGCAGAGTCAGGATCAGGTATTCCGTGGCGTGGGCTGCTTTGCGCAGAGGATATTCGATTTTTTCGGTATAATGTTCGATTGTCTCTTCCGCCAAGTCCTGATGAAAGAGGGTATCACAGACAGTGACGATCTGCCTGCTTACTTTTTGGCTCAATCCACCGGAAGTTGTTCCGTTCTGATTGGAAAATCCAAAGATGGTACAGAGCATGACAATGACCGGAAGAATGGTCAGAGGTTTTAAAATAGATTTCCATCGTTCTTGTTTCATATCTGAAAACTCCTTTGTATTCAAACTGATACTAATTGTAACATTGCGGATGAGATGTGGCAATGTTTTATCTGCCGGAAAGCCAAACCTTACAAAAACGTAAGACAACAGTTGTGATTTGTAATGTGAATCAATGGAACAAGCTTCTGTGTTCCAGTTATAATAAACGAGAAGTAAGAAAACGGGAGAAATGAAAGGAAGGAATGACGATGACATTACTGGAAGTAAAGAATCTGAAAAAAATATATACCACACGATTTGGAGGAAATCAGGTACAGGCGCTTTCCAATGTGAACTTTTCGGTGGAGGAGAAAGAATATGTAGCGATCATGGGAGAGTCCGGATCCGGAAAGACAACACTTTTAAATATTCTGGCAGCGCTGGATAAACCAACATCCGGGAAGGTGTACCTGAAAGGAAGAGATCTGGGAGAGATCCGCAATAAAGAAATGGCAGCATTTCGCCGGCAGAATCTGGGATTTGTATTTCAGGATTTCAATCTTCTGGATACATTTTCTCTGGAGGACAATATCTATCTTCCGATGGTACTTTCCGGCAAAAAGTATCCGGAGATGAGTCAGAAACTCAAACCAATTGCACAGCAGCTTGGAATCACTCAACTTTTGAAGAAGTTTCCATATGAAGTATCCGGCGGTCAGAAACAAAGGGCGGCAGTGGCAAGAGCGCTGATCACGCAGCCCAAGCTGATCCTTGCAGATGAGCCGACAGGAGCGTTGGATTCGCGGGCTGCAGATGAACTGCTTCGCTTGTTTAAGGAGATCAATCAGCAGGGACAGACCATCCTGATGGTGACGCACAGTGTGAAGGCAGCGAGTACGGCAAACAGAGTTCTGTTCATCAAGGACGGAGAAGTGTTCCATCAGTTGTACCGCGGCAATATGAGCAATGAAGAATTGTATGAAAAAATATCCGCAACACTGACTGCGCTGACAACGGGAGGTGAGGACAATGCGTAATGTATTGTATCCAAAGCTGGCTGCGACCAACATTAAGAAAAACGGAAAGACGTATTTTCCGTATCTTCTGACCTGCATTTTGACTGTCATGATGTTTTATGATCTCTTGTTAGTCTCCACCAATTCGGCGCTGGATACCATGCCCGGTGCATCCCAGCTGCGTCTGATCCTGAATTTTGCAGTTACGATCACAGGTGGTTTTTCGGCAATCTTTCTCTTTTATACGAACAGTTTTCTGGTTCGTCAGAGAAAAAAAGAGATGGGATTGTATCAGGTGCTTGGAATGGATAAGACGAACCTGACAAAGATGATGGTCTGGGAGAGCATCTATACTGCGGGCGCAGGTATCCTTGGAGGAATCCTGGCAGGAATCGTATTCGGACGCCTCATCTTTCTGGTACTCCTGAAATTGATCCGGTTTGATGTTGCATTTCAGTTTTCTGTGGAACCGGAGGCTATTTTGATCAGTGCCGGTCTATTTGGAGCTATCTTTCTTGTGATTCTGATCTGGAACATTTTCCAGGTGCAGAGAGTCAATCCGGTGGAACTTCTGCAGGGAGGGAAAAAAGGAGAAAAAGAACCAAAAGCAAACTGGCTGATCGCAGTGATCGGAATTCTTTTGTTGGGAAGCGGATATTATATTGCACAGACGACAGAGTCACCGCTTAGTGCGATCACAAAATTTTTTATTGCAGTAATTCTGGTTATTTTCGGAACCTACGCTCTGTTTACAGCGGGAAGTGTAGCGCTGTTAAAATTATTGAAGAAAAATAAAGCCTATTATTATAAGACAAAACATTTTGTTTCAGTGTCAGGTCTGATCTATCGAATGAAACAAAATGCAGTAGGACTGGCAAATATCTGTATTATGAGTAACATTGTACTGGTATTGATTTCTGCGACAGCATCCTTGTATATCGGGCAGGAAAATATAATGAATACACGTTTTAAGACTGAATTTTCCGCAACATCTGATGAAACAACTCCGGAAAATATACAAGCGATGGAGCGGATCGTGCAGGAAGAGACGCAAAGCCGGGGGCTGGAGATTATTCATGAACAAAAATACCGGTATGTGCCGCTGAGCGCCATGAAATATGACAATCAGCTCAAGTTTGATACGGATTCAGGAAGTGGATATGATGCAGATGCGATGCGAGGCTTGTATGTGATTCCATTGGCAGATTATAATGCACTGGAAGGAACCGATATTTCACTTGCTCCGGATGAAGTGCTGACCTATTTCCCGGATGAAGAGTTTGACAGCGGAGAAATCGTGTTAGGTAAAGAGAATTATCATGTAAAAGAAAACTTGAAGGAATCCAATCTGCAGAAAAAGAAAGAGGCAGATGTGACAAAGAATATTTATCTGGTAATGGCGGATGATGCAGCTGTAGAGCATGTGATACAGCTCTATGGTCCGACCAAAATTCCGATCACGATGCAGTATCTGTTGAATTTTGATATGAAGGGAAATGACACTGCAAAAAGTGAAGCTCTGGAATCCATGAAAGCGCGGATGGAGACAAGCGGCGAGGTGCAGTCATGCTATGTAGAATACAGAGAAGCTTATGCACAGGAATTTTATGGCGTTTACGGAGGATTTTTCTTCCTTGGAATTTTTGTAGGATTCTTATTCCTGATGGCGACGGTCTTGATCATTTATTACAAACAAATTTCTGAAGGCTATGATGACAAAGACCGGTATCAGATTATGCAGAAAGTAGGAATGAGTAAGAAAGAAGTCAAAGGATCGATTCACAGCCAGATTTTGACAGTATTCTTTGTCCCGCTTCTTATGGCGATCCTGCATGTGACAGTGGCATTTAAACCGATTACAAAGCTCCTTCTTGTGTTTAATCTGTCAGATACACATTTATCCATGATGTGCACAATTGGAGTATCAGCAGTCTTTGCAGTATTCTATGTGATCGTTTTTGCAATCACGTCAAGAGAATATTATAAGATCGTAAAATAAAAAAGAACAAGTTGCTGTAAATCCGTTATGTATGGATTTTACAGTAGCTTGTTCTTTTTGGTCAATCGTGCTATAATGCAGAAAAGCATAAAATTCTGGTTTTCTAAGCGGAACGATACCGCATCTTTTATTCTTATAGCATATCGGAAGATCTCTATGCTTTGATTTCAATCTAAAACAGCAGAGAGGTTTGAGCGAAAGATGAAAACCTGTATGGTACGAAAAGGATTCAGATCCCGACCCCGCAGTTTGTGATTTTTTACAATGGAAGTCAGGAACAGCCGGATCGAAAAATTTTAAGATTGTCTGATGCGTATTGCGTCAAAGAAGAACATCCGGCATTGGAGCTGACTGCGGTGATGCTGAACATTAACCGCGGGCATAATGAAAAGTTGAAGGGAATGTGCAAATCTCTGAAGGATTACTCAGAATATACAGCAAGAGTGCGGGAGTACGCCCAGGTAAAGCCGGTGGAAGAAGCAGTGGAACAGGCAATCAGTGAGTGTATTCAGGAAGGGATTATGGCAGAGTTTTTGAAACAAAACAGAGCGGAGGCGAAACAAGTGAGTATTTATGAATATGATGAGGAAAGCATATGCGGCAGGAGCGGGAAGCGTCCTGGGAAGAGGGCAGAGAAGAGGGGATAGAAGAAGGAATTAAAAAGGGAAAACAGGAGCTTTTAGAAAGGCTGATTCAAAAGAAGCTGGTAAAAGGAAAGTCAATTTCTGAGATTGCAGAGGAGCTGGAAGAAGAGGAAGAGGTCATTGCAGAGATGATACAAAAATCTGTTCGGGCGAGAAAATGATTACACTTCTGACTTGTCATTCGTATGGATTCAGAGAGTGATGTAAAAAATCTTCCATAGAAGATCATGTATCGGGAAACACGGAATTCTATGGAAGATTTTTATTTTTACATTCGATTTAAATGTATTCCAGTTTTTCGAAATAGTGCATTAAAATATCCGGACAATTTTCGACTCCCAGTGCGGAGGTATCCAGAATCATATGATAGTCATTTACATCACCCCAGGTTTTTCCTGTATGTTCATAATAATAAGAAGCACGCTGTTCATCAGTCTTATCGATTTTCTCTTTTGCATCCTCGTAGGAAAGGTCTTCCAGCTTCATAATGCGTTTGATACGGTCTTCTTTATCAGCACATACGAAAATATTCAGAACATTCATGCGGTCTTTTAAAATATCAGAAGCGCACCGTCCGAGAATGATACATGGTTTTTCGGCAAGATTACGGATGGCTTCTGCCTCGGAGTCATACATGCGGTCATTGACCTGCTGTTCAATATAGGCACGGTCATAGACAGGAATGTCCAGTCTTTTGGAAAGTTCATCTGCAATGATACTTGCACCGGTTCCGAAACGACGGCTCATGGTGATTACTAATTTCATATGAATTCCTCCTTTGTATTTGTCAGAATTTATGCGTTGACAGAATCTGTGATTTTTGTGCACAGTTCCTGCAGTTGTTCCATTTGAGAATCATGCAGTGCTGATTTTACAGCGAAGTTTTCTGTCAGAAGTGTCATGTTTTTCAGTTCTGCAAGCTTTGCTTCCATCAGTTTTGCGGACTGCGGAGCCCAGCTTCCGTTTCCTAAAACAGCTACGGTGCGCCCCTGTACCATCAAAGCTTTCATATCTTCCAGATAGTTTGCCATCAGAGGATAAATTCCATTGTTGTAGGTTGGTGCGGCAAGTACAAGATGGCTGTATTTGAAACTGTCAGAAATCAGCTCAGATACATGTGTTTTGGAAATATTGTGGATCTTGATATTTGTGATTCCGGCATCAGCGAGCATGGCAGCCAGAACATTGACCATATTTTCTGTATTGCCATACATGGAAGCATAGGCAATCATAACACCCTTTGTCTCTGCTTCATATTTGCTCCAGATATCGTATTTTTCCAGAATATAGGAGAGGTTACTTCTCCATACAGGTCCGTGGAGAGGGCAGATCATCTGAATATCCAATGCAGCTGCTTTTTTCAGGACATTCTGTACCTGAATCCCATATTTTCCGACAATATTTGTGTAATAGCGGCGGGCTTCGTCCAGATAATCACGGTCGAAATCCATCTCATCGTTGAAGATCACTCCGTCCAGTGCTCCGAAAGTACCGAATGCATCGGCAGAGAACAAAACTTTATCGGTCTCATCGTAAGTCATCATAGCTTCCGGCCAGTGCACCATTGGCGCCATCACAAAGTGAAGTGTGTGTTTTCCGCAGGAGAATGTCTCGCCTTCTTTGATGATGATCTTTTTATCTCCAAGATCCATGCCGTAGAACTGATCGATCATCGGAAATGTTTTGGCGTTTCCGATCAGCTTCATATCCGGATAACGCAGGTGCAGATCCTCGATCAAAGCGCAATGATCCGGTTCCATGTGATTGATCACAAGGTAATCCAGAGTACGCCCGTTCAAAACAGCCGCGATATTTTCCAGAAACTGTCTGCCTACAGCGTTGTCTACCGTATCGAAAAGGACTGTCTTTTCATCCAGCAGCAGATAAGAGTTGTAGGAAACTCCTTTCTGAATCGGAAAAATGTTTTCAAATAATTCCAGTCTTCTGTCATTGCTTCCGACCCAGTATAAATCTTCGGTTACTTTTCTGACACAATGCATGTTAAAGTTCCTCCTTTATTTTCACTATGATTCTGTCAATCTATAGAAGTTCACATATTAACGTCTATATTTTAACATATTGAGATAAATTCGCAAGGCGGGTATGGGTTTTTGTGCAAAAAAATGACAGTTCCTTATAAAATCCTTAGAATTCGCTTTTAAAGTAAAGCTGTACAAAGAGAAGGGAGAATCATTTTATGGAAGAAATAATTTTGGAAACAAAAGAACTATGCAAGCAGTATCACAAACAGACTGTGCTGAAAAATATCAATATGAGAATTCCGAAAGGGTGTGTATACGGGCTTTTGGGAGCAAATGGCGCAGGAAAATCGACATTGATGAAAATATTGTGCGGGATGACGCGGGCAGATGCCGGGGAAGTATTTTTTGACGGAAAAATATGGAGTCGAAAGTGCATAGAACGGATTGGGGCTTTGATCGAGCTGCCTCCTGTTTATGAAAATTTAAGTGCAGTGGATAATCTGAAAGTGCGGACATGGACGCTTGGGATTTCAGATGCCCGGATCCTGGAGGTACTTGATATTGTGGATCTGAAAAATACGGGGAAAAAGCAGGTGGGAAAGTTTTCTATGGGAATGAAGCAGCGGCTGGGAATTGCGGTGGCATTGTTAAATGATCCGGATTTTCTGATCCTGGACGAACCGGCGAACGGACTGGATCCGTTTGGAATCCGTCAGCTTCGGGAAATGCTGGTTTCTTTTGCAGAAAGTGGGATGACAGTACTTGTCTCCAGCCATATTTTAGGTGAAATCCAGCAAACGGCAGACTACATTGGAATCCTGGCAAATGGAGTATTGGGATATCAGGGGGGACAGCAGGAAAATCTGGAAGAATTGTTCACGGAAATTGTGAGCAGAAACAGGGGGTGAACGGATATGAGAGCATATATCAAGGCAGAGCTTCTGAAAAACAGACATTCCGAATGGGCAAGACTGATGGTTATTTTTCCTACAATATCGATTTTATGTTCCGTATATTTTTCGTTTGGAAATGCAGCATATTATCAGATGAATCAGTATAACTGGTGGTATATGTGTTTCCTTCCAATCCAGGTAATCGCAGGCAGTATTTTTATCTGCCGGAGGGAGAAACGTCTGAAGTACAGAGCAGTGCAGATGCTTCCTGTATCAGCAGGGAAGATCTGGATAGCAAAGGTTGTCAGCTGCATTGGGCAGATCATTGTAAGTACAGGAATGATCGCAGCGGCGGTGGCCGGAATCAGTTTGGTTTTGAAACAATTATTTACAGGAGGAAATCTGTTTTCCCCGATTACTGTGGCAGCAGCATGGGGACTGTTAGTCTGCGCGATATGCTGGCAGATTCCTTTGTGGATGTTTTGTTATCAAAAGACGGGGATGGTCCTGACCTTTTTACTTGGGATGGGAGCGAATTCGATTCTTTCGACTGTTTGGACAACAGGATCCAGATGGTGGATGAATCCGTTTGCAATTTTGCCAAGGCTGATGTGTCCGGTTCTTCAAATACTGCCAAACGGACTTCCGGCAGTGCCGGAAAGTGTCATGTTTACGCCGCAGGTACTGGAAAAGAGTGTAATCGTTCCGGGAATCTTACTCAGTATGGGATTATTTGCCCTGTTGACAGCTATGACAGCAAGATGGTATCAGAGGAGGATGGAAGTCGGATGGGAAAAATAAAAAAACTGGTGGGAAGTGAATTCCTAAAATTGAAAGGAACCTGGATTTTCTGGATCCATTTGGGAGTTCCTGTTGCAGGCGCGGGATTGTTTTTATTGTATGGAGTGGCTGCAAAAAGAGAATGGCAGAGTGTACTGGAATTTTATGCAGAAACACTCGCGATCGTGTACCCGTCTGTTTCTGCGATCATCTGTATGCAGTCTGTGATGCAGGAATTAAAGGCGGGAAATTTTCAAAATCTGCTGTGTGTGTCAACATTGCGCTGGAGCGCAGTGTTGAGAAAGATACTCACACTTTGGATTCTCGGATTGGCGGCATCACTGCTTGCTTTTTTACTCTTTGGAATGGGCGTCTGGGGAACGAAAGCTGCGTGGAATCTGTCGGTAAAAGAATATCTTATATGCGGGCTGATCTTGTGGATAACGCAGGCAGGAATCTATCTTCTGCACTTTTTTCTGGCAATGCGTTTCGGAAGTGGAGCCTGTCTGGCAGCAGGGGTGACGCAGAGTCTGATTGCGGCATTGCTCTTTACTGGATTAGGAGATGGACTCTGGATGTGGTTTCCATGTGGATGGAGTGGACATCTGCTGTTGTATTATGTAAAATGGAAAACAGAGAGCGAAGTGTTTAAAATGGCGGGAGAAATGCTGAAAGAACAGATCAGGACGGGCGTTCTCTCAATGGTGGGAATGACGATAACAGGGCTGATCCTCTGGTGTATCTGGATACAGCATCACGACAGGAAAAGCATTTCACAATGACAGGAAAGAGGAGTCAAAATGGCATGGATATTGGCGGTAGATGATGAAGAAGGGATTCGGAATCTGATTCAGAATGCATTGGAAAAAGATGGACATCGGGTGAGTGTATGTAAAAATACAGAGGTGATAAAGGAAAAGGATTTGATTCACTATGATCTGATTTTACTGGATATCATGATGCCGGGAACAGACGGCATCACCTGGTGCAAAAAGATCAGACGGTATGTGGACTGCCCGATTTTATTTCTGACAGCAAAAGCGGAGGAAAAAAGTATCATGGAAGGGCTTGGTTCCGGTGGAGATGATTATATCTGTAAGCCGTTTGGAATCGGAGAACTCCGGGCAAGGGTTGCGGCACATTTGCGAAGAGAAGCCAGAGAAAAAACACATGCAGTGGAAATTTCAGGAGTACGTTTTGATCTGGCGGGAAAGAGTGTTCAGGTGGGGGAAGAGAAAATTCCTCTGACGAAAAGTGAATATGAGATCAGTGAGCTTCTGGCATTGAACCATGGACAGGTTTTTTCTAAAGAGAAAATTTTTGAGAGTGTATTTGGATATGAGAGAGAAAGTGACAGCTCCGCAATTACAGAGCATGTGAAAAATATTCGGGCAAAATTTGCCAGATATGGGAAGAAGAATATACAGACAGTGTGGGGGATTGGGTACAAGTGGGAGTAAGGCAAAAGAATATTTCAGGGATTTTCAGACGTTTTCTGTTTAGTTTTTTACTTGCAGGAGCAGCAACTATACTGGTTTTGGGAGTGATTGTCCAGATTTTGACCATAAAGGCGGTGATACATCCCGCTAATTATGATGAACAGCAGTTGGAGCAAAAAAGGGAAGAAATCCAGGAAGCAGAAAAAGTGGAAGAAAGAATGCTCCCATACGGAACCAGGTTTGGAGTGTTTGATAATTCAGGCAGGTGGCTTTACGGAACATTTACAGAATCAGAAAGAGAAGAAGTATGGAAAGCTGTTCTGGAAGAGAAAAATGAAATCAGAAGTGGATATCTGAAACGATTCCAGAGAGAAGAGGAAATCTGTCTGGTATCCTATCAGCTTCGTGTTCAATTTGGAAATCCGGCACTCAGAGAACGGTTTCCGCATGTTCTGGAATTACTTTTGCTGGCAGCGCTTTTGATTTTTTGTGCGGAAGTGATGTTTTTGATCCGATATTTCAGCCGGAAGATTAAACAAGAACTTCAAAAAATTGAATGGATGACAGAAAAAATTGAGCATCAGGATCTGGAATTTCCATGTCCGGATTCTCAGGTTCTTGAAATCAAAAAAATCCTGGAGACGTTCGGAAGAATGCGGGATACACTGAAAGAGTCTCTGATGAAGCAGTGGGAGCTTGAATCAGCCAGAAAAGAGCAGATGGGAGCGCTGGCACATGATCTGAAGACGCCTTTGACTGTGATCCGGGGGAACGTACAGCTGATGGGAGAGGCAGAGAGTCTGGAAGAAGCACAAAAGTACAGCCTTGCATTGGAACAGGAAATTCAGGGAATCGAAGAATATTTGCAGATTTTGCAGGAGATGATCTCCACAGGAGGTTATCAGATGTACAAAAAAGAGCAGGTGGACATACGAGAACTGACAGGACAATTCAGAGAGCGGATCGAAGCGGCGGCTGCCGGGAAGAAGCAAACGATTCAGTTTGAATGTGAAAATCTTCCAAAGTGGATTTGTGTCAATGAGAAACTGTTGATACGGTCCTGGGAAAATCTGGTATATAACGCAATCGAATATACGCCACAGGGAGGAATGATACGAATCTGTATATCTGAGGGAAAGGAACAACTGGAAATTTCCGTAGAGGATGAGGGGAGCGGATTTTCGGCGGAAGATCTGCAGTCTGCGAAAAACCTGTTTTATCAGGGAGACAAAAGCAGACATTCCAGGAAACATTACGGGATGGGATTGTATCTGGCAGAGCAATTTGCAAAAGAAAACGGAGGAAGTCTTACATTGGCCAACTCTACGAGGATGAAAGGAGCATGGGTAAGACTGCGGATTGCGAAAGAATCCCAGAAATAAGTAATTGCAAAAGTTTGAAAAAGGATATAGAATACAAACGAAATCTAATACGAAAAGAAAGGAAGACAGACCGATGTTATTTGTACACTATCCGAAATGTACCACATGCAAACGTGCCAAAAAGTGGCTGGATGAGCATCAGATTTCTTATGAAGAACGAGATATCAAAGAGAATAACCCGTCACTGGAAGAGTTAAAAGAATGGTATCAGAGAAGCGGGCTTCCTCTTAAGCGCTTCTTTAATACAAGCGGGATGCTTTACAAAGAGATGAAGCTAAAAGATAAACTTCCGGAAATGAGCGAGGACGAACAGCTGGCACTGCTTGCTTCAGACGGAATGCTCGTAAAGCGTCCGATTGTTGTGACAAAAGAGAGCGTTCTTGTTGGGTTTAAAGAAGCACAGTGGGAAGAAGAGCTGTAATCGAAACAAAGAGTTCTGACAGGCAGGCAAAAAAAGGCTTGCCTGTTTTTTCATCTTGTGATATGTTAGAAACAGATTTGAAATGAAAGAGGTGGAAGGATGATTAATTTTTCTTGCAAGTAGAATGGAAAACAGCAGTGATTGTGCAGATACGCAATGATTGCGCCTTTTTGCAGGAAAGTTAAGAGTCTTGTTCACAGATATGGATCATTGGCCGCATACGTCTGATATGGGGATGGTTTGTGCTATGAGAAGCTGCAGGAATTGACTTTCTTGTAGCTTTTTTTGATGTTAGGAGGTAGAGAGCAATGTCGATGATAAAAGTAGAAAATCTTACGTTTTCTTATCCGTCCAGTTATGATCCTATTTTTGAAAATGTGAGTTTTCAGATCGACACAGACTGGAAACTGGGATTTGTGGGGAGAAACGGCAGAGGAAAGACGACGTTTTTAAATCTTTTGATGGATCAGTATGAGTATCGGGGGAAAATTATAAAATCAGTCCGGTTTGATTATTTTCCGTATTTGGTAAAAGATACAAAAAAGTGGACGATGGAAGTACTGAATGAGGTGTGTCCGCAGGCAGAAGAGTGGCAGATACGGAAGGAACTTTACGCTTTGGAAGTGGATGAAGAAGTGCTTTGGCGTCCTTTTGAGACGCTTTCCAACGGAGAACAGACGAAAGTCCTTCTTGCAGCACTGTTTTTGAATGAAGGACATTTTCTGTTGATCGATGAGCCGACCAATCATCTGGATACACATGGCAGACAGATTGTATCGGAGTATTTGAGAAAAAGGAAGGGATTTATTCTGGTGTCCCATGACAGGTGTTTCCTGGATGGGTGTGTGGATCATATTTTATCCTTGAATCGAAGTAATATTGAAGTACAGAGCGGGACTTTTTCTGCGTTTCTTCAAAATTTTGAACAACAGCAGCGGTTGGAAGAAGCGCAGAATGCGTCTTTGAAAAAGGATATCCGAAGACTTTCGCAGTCAGCAAAACGTACACAAGGATGGTCAGACCGAGTGGAAGCCTCCAAAACCGGGGCTGCGGATAAAGGGTATATCGGGCATAAGTCTGCGAAGATGATGAAACGGGCCAAGTCGATCGAAGCGAGACAACAAAAGGCAATCGAGCAGAAGTCAGGCCTTTTGAAAAACCAGGAAAGGGCAGAAGAGTTAAAGCTGCTGCCCTTGCAATATCGTTCGGATACTCTGGTTACTTTTTCAGAGGTGTCAGTCGGTTATGAGAAAAATCCGGTAAGCTGTCCGGTGTCCTTTTCTATCCGTCGTGGAGAGCGGGTGGTATTAGAAGGAAGCAATGGAAGCGGCAAAAGCAGTCTGCTCAAATTCGTGGTGGGAGAAGCTTTGGAGCATACAGGGACGATCACGATGGGATCTGGACTTGTCATTTCTTATGTACCACAGGATGCGTCACATTTGCAGGGGACACTTTCTGATTTTGCGAAAAAGAACCAGATCGAGGAAGCTTTATTCAAAGCAATCCTGCGGAAACTGGATTTTGAGAGGATTCAGTTTGAAAAGGAAATACAGGATTTTTCCGGTGGTCAGAAGAAAAAGGTGCTGATCGCAAAAAGTCTCTGCGAACAGGCACACTTATATGTGTGGGATGAACCGCTGAATTTTGTGGATCTGTATTCCAGGATGCAGATTGAACAGCTGATCCGGGAATTCTCCCCGACGATGCTTCTGGTCGAGCATGATCAGGCATTTCGGGAGGCCGTGGCGACAAAGACAGTGCAAATAGAAGGAGCAGAGAATGAAAAAAGAAATTGAGATTCAGAGAATACGTAAACGGTATTTGAAAGAAATTGTTTGTCAAAGCAGAAAATGGCTTGTGATGGCAGGAATTGCGATGTTGATTTTAAGTATTTATAATATTGTGATTTCATGGCTGCTGCAGACGATCATTGACATTGTATCAGGAGACAGCTCAATGACGATTTTGCAGGTTGGTATAATTGCAATGATAACATTTTTGATATTTATAGCGGCGTACGTGATTTATCGAGTGGCACGACCAAAATATTTATATCAGGCGATGTTGTGTTATAAACAAAAGATATTTTGTAAAATGATTGATAAAAATCTTTCGTCCTTTCGCAAAGAAAATACCAGCCAGTATCTTTCCATGTATACAAATGATGCAAAAATGATAGAAATGTATTATTTTGACAGTGTTCTGGAAATGATTGATCTGACGGTCAGTTTTGTGGGAGCATTGCTGCTGATGTTATGGTATAGTCCGATACTGACGGTATTTGGGTTGATACTGTCTGTTCTGCCGATTGCAGCATCGTTTCCGATTGCAAATAGAATGGCGGAGGCTGAAAGGAAAGTTTCTGATGGAAACGGTGAGTTTGTGAGTATTGTAAGAGACATTCTTCAGGGATTTCCTGTTATCAAAAGCTTTCAGGCAGAAAAAGAAATGAAGAAGAATTTTTTCAGGGAAAATGAAAGAATGGAACATCTGAAGTATCAAAGTCGTTACATAGAAGAAAGCATCAATTTGTGGGGAACAGCAGCAAGTGTAATGATGCGATTGGGAATTTTTCTGATCGGAGCCTGGATGTCAGTTTCAGGATATGGTGTTACACCGGGGATTGTGTTGGTATTTCTTCAATTAATGAATTATGTGATTTCCCCGATCGAGAGGATACCGTCTATTTTGGCAAAGCGAAAAGCCGCGATTGGGTTGATTGAAAAAATGCTGGTAAGTGTGCAGATCAATCAGGAGCAAATGAAGGAAAACAAAATAGGAATGCTGAAAAAAGGAATTTCGTTGAAGGATGTCAGTGTCAGTATCGGCAACAAGAATGTTCTTCATCATTTAAACTTTGAGTTTGAAATTGGAAAAAAGTATGCAGTTGTGGGAAGTTCCGGAGCAGGAAAATCAACACTGATCAATACAATTATGGATGGATTTTCACCAGTGCAGCAATCGGTATTTGTATTTCGTGATACGATCCGAAATAATATCACATTATTCAAAGAATTTGATGAGGAAAAAGTGAAAAAAGCAGCAGATCAGGCTGGTTTGCGAGAATTGATAGACAAACGCGGATTAAATGACAGTTGTGGAGAAAATGGGAACAAGCTGTCAGGTGGGGAAAGACAGCGCATTGCAATAGCAAGGGCATTGCTGAGAGGAAGTCAGGTGTTATTACTGGATGAAGCAACCGCAGCATTGGACAATCAAACATCGTACGCAGTGATTGATGCTGTTTTATCAATGAAAGAAATGACGGAGATTATTGTAACGCACCGGCTAGAGGAAAAGCTGTTGTATCAGTATGATGAGATTTTGGTTATGCATGCAGGAGAAATTGTCGAAAAGGGAACATTTCAGGAGTTGATGCAAAAGAAAGGATTTTTCTATTCCTTATATGTGGTTTCAAAGGAATAAAAAAGACGGCGGCTCCACTTTTTCAGAAAGTGGAGTCAGTCGTCTTTCCTGCTAACGGATCTGGATATTTCCGCTTTCACATTCTACCTGAATTTTATTTTTTGCCTCTGGATTTGCACTGTAGGAAACCTCAGAGGAGTCGTCTTCATCAGAAACAATGCCGTCAGCCTTGCCGGAAGGGAGTGAGATATCTCCGTATTCTGTAAGAAGATTAAATCCGTAGGAATCAAATTTGTCCGGCAGTTGTATGGCAACATCTCCGTTTTCGCTCTTGCAGCTAAGAGAGCCAAGTTTTGTTGCGATCAGATCCAGATCACCATAGGATAACATAAAGTCCGCATTTTCACTGGAAAATTGATTCAGAGAAATACTGCCGCTGTCATTTTTTACAGAAATCTTTTTTACGCTGCTGGTATCCGCCGAAAGATTACCGGAATCCAGAGTTAAAACAGCGTTATCAGAAAGCTGGGTATCTGTCAGGGAAATATCCCCATATTCCGAAGTTGCCTCCAGGGATTTTCCGGTTACTTGAGCCAGAGAAATAGTTCCACTATCATTGGTGATCCTGGCAGCGCCCAGAGCACTGTTTTTGATCGTGAGGGTTCCGGAGTCTAAAGTCATGTCGGATGCATTTTTCACAGCAGCGTTATCAAGCTGGATATCTCCGTAGTCCGTTTCGAGATGAAGATCATCCGAAGTGCAGGAATCCAGAGAAATGTTCCCGCTGTCATTGTAAATCGTGACTGTCTTTCCGGAGAGTGTATCAGCATTTAGCTGTCCGGCACTTAAATTCAGAGCAAGCTGTTCCTTGCTTTTGATATTCTTAAGTGTGACATCTCCATAGTCACATCCGATGCCAAAAACGGAGGCAGTAAGATCCGATGCCTGGATATTTCCGGAGTCACTGTAGAGATTGCAGCTGTTTAATTCCGCTTTTGAGGGAACGTACAGTGTCACTTCGCGTTCGGAGCTTTGGGAATCGTGAAAACCAAATCCTATGATGGCAATGGGCTCCCGGTTCTCCTGAGTCAGGGTGAGCTTGCCGTCTGTACAGGAGAAAGACGGCTTTGGGTATTCACCGGGCAGATTATACTCCAGGTAAAAGGAGTTGTCTGCAGACGGCAGAATCCGGATGTCGGCATAGGACAAAATGTTAATGTCAATGTCTTTTACAGAATCCAGCTTCTTTTTTTCCAGAATGAATGGTTGTTTCTCTTCTTCTATACTGTCAGCAGAGATAAATTTGCCGTCAGAGAAGACGAATCCAAATCGTCCTCCATTCATATATCCGATTCCGGTGAAAAGAACACCGGCAGTCAGTGTGACTGCAGAAAGTGTCAGAATGATTTTTTTACTTTTCTTCATGTCTTTTTCCCCCTTTTCTCACAAGTTTGCCGAGCAGTCCGGCAAGTTTGATGATGATCCAGCGAGCCAGTAATATGGTGAAATATGTGACCAGGATTCCACAACCGATCAGCATCAGAGACAGACCGATCGTAACCAGTCCTCCCCCAAGAGTCTGAGGGATGATCGCAATTCCTCCAATGATGCCAAGCACGCTTCCTGCCACTGCGGCAAGTGCAGTGACTAAGATACCTCCAACGACTGCAAGTATTCCAAGGATCAGGGATGCGAGCACAGCCAGGATACAAAGTGCCAGAGGCAGTGCGATCGGGGCTGCAAAAAGTGCCAGAATAGCGATCCATAAAGCGGAAAAGCGCCGTTTCATTGTTTTTGGCGGTTTGACAGCATTTTCCTGTGCCAGATCCAGAATCAGTGCGGAAGCGGCTTCTTCCGGAGCGCCTAGGTCCTCGATGGCTTTTTGCTCATTTTCGATGCCTGCATCTTCAAAATATTCTTCAAAGTAGTCCATTGCTTTATCGAAATCCTCTTTAGGAAGACGACGAAGCTGGTATGCAAGTTTTTTCATATACTCTTTCTTAGTCATTTCCCATTCCTCCATTTACAATATCGTCAATGATCGTAATGTACTCTTTCCATTCCTTTTTTAGGTGTTCCTGCCGGATCTTTCCGCTTTGTGTAATCTTATAATATTTGCGGTTCCGTCCCTGAAACTGCTGGTCATAGGTCTCTACATAGCCGTTTTCCTGTAATTTCTTTAAAATCGGATACAGGGCAGAATCTTTGGTATCAGATACTCGTTTGATGATCTGGCTGATCTGATATCCATAGGCATCACCCTCGGCGATAATAGAAAGAACAAGAAAATCAAACATGGGTGTGTTGAGTGTAAATGTCATAAAATCCATCCCTTCCTTTCGTATATTTGATAGGTAAGAAAACCGTATATCTATCTTTTGAGCATATTATAGAAAATATAATATATACGGTCAATATATATAAACTTAAGAATTCTAAAGACTTTCTAAAGGTGAGCATTCTTGTCGTTGACAGTGAGCAAAAGCAAGGATATTATTTCTATATATAAGAGCGTGAAAGGGGAAGACGATGTATAAAATACTGATTGTGGAAGATGACCGTGTCATCGCGGATAAAATGAAGGAACATCTGGAAAAGTGGGATTATGAGGTGGCATGTGTGCAGGATTTCAAACGCGTACAGGAGGAGTATACAGCGTTTGATCCGCAGCTTGTGATCATGGATATTATTTTGCCGTTTTATAATGGATTTCACTGGTGTACCCAGATTCGTCAGATCTCCAGTGTGCCGATCCTGTTTTTATCATCCGCAAGTGACAATATGAATATCGTGATGGCAATGAACATGGGTGGGGATGATTTTGTGGAAAAACCATTTGATCTGAATGTCCTGACTGCAAAGATCCAGGCATTATTAAGGAGAGCGTATTCTTTTACCGGGCAGTTAAATGTGTTGGAGTATCGGGATGTGATCTTAAATCTGAACGATGCGGCAGTGACATTTCACGGAGAGCGTATGGAGCTGACGAAAAATGATTTCAAAATCTTGCAGATCCTGATGGAGAATGCGGGAAAGATCGTAAAAAGGGATCGGATCATGGAACGTCTCTGGGAGAGTGATGAGTTTATTGATGACAACACACTGACTGTAAATATGACCAGACTCAGAAAGAAACTGGAAAGTATTGGAATCTGTGATTTTATTGCTACAAAGAAAGGAATCGGGTACGTGATAGAATGAGATTGTTGATTTCTTATTTGAAAGAAAAACTTCCGGTTGTCGGAGTATATGCCGTAATGCTTGTGATTTTCTGTATATTATTCTGGTTAAAAGAAGTTCCCTTTGATGTGATCGAGTATGGAGCAGAGCTCTCTGCAATCTGGCTTTTATTTGTGGGAGCGCTGAATTTCTGGTTTTATCGGAAGCGGTATCAAAGTCTGCTGGATCTGTCTGCGGCACTTCCGCATGAATTGAAAGAGTTTCCGGATCCAAAGAGCCGGATTGAAGCAGAATATCAGGAAATCACGGGGACAATTTTTGCATGGAGAGAGATGCTGGAAAACGAAGTACTCCTTAGCAAAAAGGATGCATCTGACTATTACAGTCTGTGGGTGCATCAGATCAAGACACCGATTTCCGCTATGCATCTTCTGATCCAGTCTTTTGAAGAACAGGCAATGGAATTTGAGGAACATGCAGAGGAGACACTGGATTTCCTAAATGAGATGAAAATGAAGATTTTTCAGACGGAAGAATATGTGGGAATGGTACTGTCTTATCTGCGGATGGAGGATATGGGGAATGACCTGAAATTCCAGTGGTATCCGATCGGTGATATTATGCGGCAGGCAGTTCGCAAATATTCCCAGATCTTCATTTTGAAAAAGATTCATTTGAATTTTCAGGACAGCAGGCAGATGGTGCTCACCGATGAAAAGTGGCTGCTGTTCGTGATCGAGCAGATACTGTCCAATGCCCTGAAATACACATCATCGGACGAAGTCCGCCCGCCGAAGGCAGGGAGCATTTCCCTTTATATAAAAGGCACGGAACTGGTGGTGGAGGATACTGGAATTGGAATCGCCCCGGAAGATCTTCCGCGTATTTTTGAGCGTGGATTTACCGGATATAACGGAAGAGAGCACCAGAAATCTACGGGAATCGGTCTGTACCTGTGCAAGACGATCATACAGAAATTAGGACACAGCATCCGGGCGGAATCCCGTGTCGGAGTGGGAACGAAAATTTATATTTCTCTGGAGCGGGAGGATGTAAAATTCGAATAAAATTATCAGTTTCAACACGAAAAAAATACAACAGCAAGAATGCTAAAAATGAAAGCAAGAAGCAAATTGACGAAAGCAGGGTTTTCTTCTATTCTTGATTTATACAAAGTAGACTATAACAGAGAAGAGAGAGGAGAATCATTTTGAAAGAGTGTACGAGCGGAAGGGTTACGATCCCTACAGATGTGGACGTTGTGCCGGAAACACTGGATTTGGTAAAGCGCTGGGGGGCAGATGCGATCCGTGACTGTGACGGAACCGATTATCCGGAAGAATTAAAGAATGTAGATGCAAAAGTATATTCTACTTATTATACAACCAGAAAAGACAACGCATGGGCAAAGGCAAATCCGGAAGAGATTCAGCAGATGTATATTATGACTCCTTTTTATACAGCAGTGGAAGAGGAGTTATCCATTCATCTGATGAACCATCTGTATCCGGATATGCTGAAGGTCAATGACCATGATGATATCACAAGATGGTGGGAAGTGATTGACCGTACCACGGGAGAAGTAGTTCCGACAGAGCAGTGGAGCTATGACAGCGAGAGCGGGGATGTGACGATCCACAGTGCAAAGGCATTTCATGATTATACAGTAAGTTTTCTTGCCTATATTATGTGGGATCCGGTACATATGTACAATGCGGTGACAAACGGATGGACAGACTTTGAAAAGCAGATCACATTTGATGTGCGTCAGCCAAAGACACACAAATATTCCATGGAGCGTCTCAGAAAATATATTCAGGACAATCCACATATCGACGTGATCCGTTATACAACATTTTTCCATCAGTTTACACTGATTTTTGATGAACTGGCGAGAGAGCGTTATGTAGACTGGTATGGATATTCTGCATCGGTAAGTCCATATATTCTGGAGCAGTTTGAGCAGGAGGTCGGATATAAGTTCCGTCCGGAATTTATTATCGATCAGGGATATATGAACAATACGTATCGGATTCCATCCAAAGAATTTAAGGATTTTCAGGCATTCCAGAGAAGAGAGGTTGCCAAGCTTGCAAAAGAGATGGTGGATATCACACATGAATGTGGAAAAGAAGCCATGATGTTCCTTGGAGATCACTGGATCGGAATGGAACCGTTTATGGATGAGTTCAAGACCATCGGTCTGGATGCAGTCGTAGGAAGTGTTGGAAACGGTGCGACGCTGCGTCTGATCAGTGATATTGACGGGGTGAAATATACAGAAGGAAGATTCTTGCCATACTTCTTCCCGGATACGTTCCATGAAGGAGGAGATCCGGTCAAGGAAGCAAAAGTCAACTGGGTAACGGCAAGACGTGCGATTTTAAGAAAACCGATTGACCGTATCGGATACGGCGGATACTTAAAACTGGCGATGGAGTTCCCGGAATTTATCGATTATGTAGAGAGTGTCTGCAACGAATTCCGTACTCTGTATACAAATATCAAAGGAACGACGCCATACTGCATCAAGAAGGTCGCAGTATTAAACTGCTGGGGCAAGATGCGTGCATGGGGAAATCATATGGTGCATCATGCGATCTACTACAAACAGAACTACTCTTATGCAGGTGTAATCGAAGCGCTCAGCGGTGCTCCGTTTGATGTCAGATTTATCAGCTTTGATGATATCCGTGAGAATCCGGCAATTTTAGATGACATTGATGTGGTACTGAATATTGGTGATGCAGATACTGCATACACAGGCGGAGACAACTGGACTGATGAGACGATCGTCACAGCGATCAAGAAATTTGTTTACAACGGCGGCGGATTTATCGGAGTCGGAGAGCCGGCTGCTCATCAGTATGAAGGTCATTTCTTCCAGCTTGCAACGGTGATGGGTGTAGAAAAAGAGACAGGATTTACACTGAACATGGATAAATATAACTGGGAAGAGCATGAGCACTTCATCACAGAAGACTGTAAAGGGGAGATCGACTTCGGAGAAGGCAAAAAGAGCATCTTTGCACTGTACGGTACAACGATCGTCAAACAGATTGACAAAGAAGTACAGCTTGCAGTCAATGAGTTTGGACAGGGACGCTGCGTTTACATCAGCGGACTTCCATACAGCTTTGAAAACAGCAGACTGTTATATCGTTCTATCATCTGGTCTTCTCATGATGAAGAAGATCTGCATAAGTGGTTCAGCACAAACTACAATGTAGAAGTACATGCGTATGTGAAGAATGGAAAATACTGTGTAGTAAATAATACTTATGAGCCACAGAGAACAACTGTGTACCGGGGAGATGGAAGTTGCTTTGATCTGGATATGGAAGCAAATGAAATTAAGTGGTATGAGATTTAGGGATTGATAAAATAAAAGAAAAAGGAACGCGATCATAGAAAGTTCTGTGAGAGCGTTCCTTTTTGTGTACCCATCCGGGCATTCAGATATAAAATTTAATTCTTTGCATGTTCCTGCCGGTATTTCACCGGTGTCATATTAAAATTCTTCCGGAAAATCTGTGTAAAATAGGACTGGGAAGAAAATCCGGTGGAGGACGCAATATCAGAAATCGAATAGTTGGTATTTTTCAGCAAATGCTGTGCACGCTTCAGACGCGTCTGATTCAGATACTGAATTGGGGAGAGTCCGGCATATTTTGTAAAAGAGTGCACCATATAATATTTGTTCATATGTGTCAAACCGGTCAGCGTGTCCAGCGTAATGTGTTCTGCATAGTTTGAGTCCAGGTATTCTTTGATCTGGGCACATTCCTTTGTCATTCGGATCGAGTTGATCGATACGGGAATGAGCTGTTGGGATCGTATGATCTTCAGAATCAGAATCTCAAGCAGATGCTGGCAGATGGTCTGAGAACCGTATTGTGCGGTCCGGATTTCGTAGAGCATCTGGCGGAACAGTTCATGAATACTGGGATCATGCTCAAAATTGCAGAATACCTGTGCGCATTCTCTGTCTTTTTGGGACAGGAATGAAATTCCATCAATTCCGAGCACATAATATTCCAGCGGATGATTTTGAGAGGAACGTTCGGTATGTTCTGTGTAAGGCGGGATGATGACCAGATCTCCCCGGCGTAGAGGCGATTGCTCCTGGTTAAAAGAAAAGCTGCCTTCTCCACTGACTACAAATAAGAGTTCCGTAAAATGATGTGTATGCATAATACTTTTCCAGTCACCTTCGTCTTTGGAGAAAGCAATGGAAAGTAATCTGGCATTCAGATTTTGAAGATCTTCTGAATTGATCAGATAATGTCGGTTGCTCATACATGTCTCCTTTGTGAAAATAAATTTAAATCAGTCCAATAAAAGTTATCTCTATCATATACAAAACAAATAAAAAAAGCAAGAATGATAAAAAAGAAGAAAATAGATGAGAGCTTGTCATTATCGGGAGGAATCAGGAATATAATATTATGTTTCATGTGTTTTAGGAATCATGGACAGCAATTTTCAGAAGGAGAAATGAGAATGAAAAAAGGGATGTTAAAGGGACAGAGGAGGAAACTGCTTTTTACAGTGATTTTTATCATGATTCTGACAGTGAGTCTGAACATGATTGCGTTTATCTGGTTTCAGCTCAGGGTGTATCATATGACATTTCAGCAGGAATTTGTGGATATGAAACAGAAACGAATTTTACTGTATGGGGATATGGAAAACGAGTGTGAAAAACATTATTCTCTGGATCGGATTCATCCGAGTGAAATGGTCAAAGCGGGTTATATTTGTGAAGAAGGGCTGACACAATACGAAAAGCTGTATTTTAGCATTATGGAAGAAAAGGAATGTGAGCCTGTAGTACTGCCGGTCCAATATGGTGGAAAAAGAGGATGGATCCGTAGCAGAACAATTATAAATGGAAAGGAAAAAAATAAAAAGATTATCGGTGTACTGGAAAATTACGATGAACAAAAGGAAAAAGAGGCGGAAATAGAACATCACTTAAAAAATATCAATAAAATCCAAAAGGCATCGCAAAGAGACTTTCTGACAGGAGTGTACAATCGAGAAGGCTTGATACAGAATATTGAAAAAGCACTGAAAGAAGATAAAAATAAGCAGGGAGTGGACGCATTTTTTATTCTGGATCTGGATCATTTTAAGGAAATCAATGATTTTCTGGGGCATGGAACAGGGGATCAGGTATTGCAAAACACCGCAAAGATTCTTGATCAATGTTTTCGAAAAGAAGATATTGTAGGACGTCTTGGCGGAGATGAATTTGTGCTGCTGATTCGAAGGATTAACCGGATAGAAGCGGTTCATCGGATGGCAAAGAGGTTGAATGAATCTCTATGCAATACTTATGAAAAGGACGGACAAAGGATTCAGATCAGTGCCTCAATAGGAATCGCACTTGGACAGGCGGAAACAGAGAGTTTTGAAAAGCTTTATGAAAAAGCAGATGAGGCACTTTATGAAGTAAAAAGAGAACAGAAAAACGGATATAAAATATATGAAGGACAGAGTAGGGTGTGATTCCAGGCTCTGTCTTTTTACTGATGGTTTTTACCTATTCGGGTATCCCGTAACTTATGCCTTTAGCGGGCGGACTTCCTCCGATCAGGTATAAATATCAGGAATCTGTAGTCTCACGGCGAATCAGAACAGGAGTGATTTGTTTGTGAATGGGATGTTCTAAAGGAGTAGGTCTTCTTTTTTTCATCTCATCCATTTGCAAAATCAAAAGCTCCATTGCGGTTTTTGCGATTTTATCAATCTGTTGGCCAATCGTAGTAATTGGGAGAATTGCTTCGTTGGCAATTGGAGAATTATCAAAGCCTACGATTTGGTAATCTTCCGGTAATTTTCCATATTTTTGGAAAAGCAGGTTCAAAAATATATTTGCGTAAGTATCATTTGAAAGAAAGACTCCTTTTTTCTTTCCAGAATAGGTGCTGTCTATTTTTTGAAAAACCTGTCTGATCGCTACATAAGTAGTTTCATAAGTATAGCCAAGATCCTGAAGCATTAGTTCATATGGAATGTGATGTTCCTTACAAGTATCTTCAAATCCTCGGATACGGTTATAGGCAGGCACGTGTTCAGGTACAGGAACATTTACATGAATCAGTACATCACATTGATTGCGAATCAGCAGATTGGTTGCCTGTACAGCTCCCATATAGTTGTCTGTGTCTACGCTACAGATATGCTCAGCTTCCCGTTCAATTGCGACGATTGGAATGTGATAGGAAGCAAGCTCCTCGGAAGAAAAAGTATGGCTCAATATAATCAGACCTTCAATTTTATAAGCCATCAATTCATCCAGGTACTGTTGTTCCAGTTCCTTTTTGTCACTGCTTACGAATACAAGGAATTTGTAGTGGTAGTCACTGTAGCTGGACAAAAGCTGATTCAACATCTCAGAATAGTAGTGCAGATATAGATTGGGAATAATGATTCCTATAAATTCGCTTTTCCCATTTGCCAGAACTTTAGCAAGCTTATTTTCCTGATATCCAAGATCATCCAGAGCCTTTGCGATTTTTTCCTGATTTTCTAAAGTAAGAGAATCTGGACTATTAAAATATCTTGAAATCGTAGTTTTGGAAAAGTTCGTATATTTTGCAATATCTGCAAAGGTTACTTTCTTTTTGCCCATAATATAACAACTCCTGTTTTCTGTAAATTACTTTCAGTATAGCAAGAACAGCAGAAAAAAGCAATTAAGAAATAACTGGTTACGGAACCGGTTATGCAATAAGACTAAAATTTGGTGAACAGAGAACGTGTATTTATGAAAATATGTTGACATGTTAGAGAATCTGGTGTAATATCGAATTAAAAGTAACCGGTTACTTTACCGGTTGCATAACCGGTTTATTAAAAAGAAGCAGGGAGGAAAAAAGAAATGAGGACATTTACAAACAAGAAAGCGGTTCCGGTGAAGCAGACAGCAAAACAAAAGCTACAGTATGTCAGAAAAAACTGGCAGTTATACTTATTCTTTCTAATGCCGGCACTTCTTTTGACGATTATTTTCAAGTACATTCCAATGAGTGGAGTGCTGATCGCATTTGAGGATTATAATGTGATTGACGGTGTGTTTGGAAGTGAATGGGTAGGGTTGGAATATTTTCAGCGTTTTTTGTCATCACCAGATTTTATGAATTATCTGATGAACACGTTGAAGCTGAGTGCATATGGATTACTATGGGGCTTTCCGGTACCGATTATTCTTGCATTACTTTTAAACCGCATTAGAAAAGCAGGAATTCGAAAGAAGATTCAGTTACTGATCTATGCACCGAATTTTATTTCCGTAATCGTTCTCTGTGGTATGATCCGTATGTTTCTTTCTCCGGTAGGACCAATCAATCAGGTGTTGGGGATTGATACCAATTGGATGACAATGCCGGAATCGTTTCGTACAATCTATATCGCCAGCGGAATCTGGCAGACAGCAGGATGGGCATCGATCATGTATACTGCAGCGCTGTCAAATGCGAGCAAAGATCTGGAAGAGGCAGCAATTGTAGATGGTGCAAATATTTTACAGCAGATTTGGTATGTAGAACTTCCGGCAATCAAAAATATTATTGTCATCCAGTTTATTTTGCAGGCAGGAAATATTATGAGCATTGGATTTGAAAAGGCATTTGCGTTGCAGACAGATATGAATCTTCCAGCATCTGAGATCCTCTCTACTTATGTATATCGAATCGGTCTGTTAAATGGAGATTATGGATATTCGACAGCAGTGGGATTGTTCAATTCGATTATTAATGTAATCCTTCTAATCGCAGTAAACTGGATTGTAAAGAAACTCAATGACGGGGAAGGTCTTTAGGAGGTACGAAGATGGAAACAAGAAGAAAAATGAAACTTAGCACTTCGGATAAAGTGCTTTTAGGGTTTGGCTATGCGGTTCTGGGGATTTTTGTACTTGCGATACTCATTCCGCTGGTCTATGTTGTGGTTGCTTCTTTTATGGATCCGAATGTATTGAACAGCCAGGGAATCAGTTTCAATTTTAAAGACTGGACACTGGATGCATATAGAAGAGTGCTTGAAAATGAAATGATATGGAGAGGATTTTTGAATTCGTTCTTTTATTCAACAGCATTTACTGTAATTTCAGTTTTTGTAACTTTATTGGCAGCGTATCCAATGTCTAAAAAAGAATTTGTGGGAAGAAAGTTTTTTAATACTGTTTTTATCATCACCATGTTTTTTGGCGGCGGTCTGATACCTACATTTATTCTGGTAAATCAGCTCCATATGGTAAATACGGTCTGGGCAATTTTGCTTCCGGGAGCCTTTAATGTATGGAATATGATTTTGGCGAGAACATATTATCAGTCCATTCCAAAAGAGCTTCGAGAAGCGTCAGCTATTGACGGAGCAAATGAAATCCAGCACTTTTTCCGGATTATGCTTCCGGTGTGTAAACCAATCATTGCAGTTTTGGCACTCTGGTCTTTTGTGGGAATGTGGAACAGCTATTTTGATGCAATGATCTATCTGAATGATGCCAATTTACAGCCATTGCAGCTTGTACTACGTTCGATTTTGGTACAAAATACGCCACAGCCAGGTATGATTGCGGATATCCAGAGTACAGCAGAAATGGCAAAAGTAGCAGAATTACTGAAATATGCGACGATTGTTGTATCCAGTCTGCCGCTTTTGATCATGTATCCGTTTTTCCAGAAATATTTCGATAAGGGAATCATGGTCGGTTCAGTAAAAGGTTAGATGGTTAGGAGGTGCAGCTATGAAAAAAAGAATCAAATCGATTATTGCGGCAAGCCTTTCTCTTGTGCTTGTATTTTCAATGACGGGATGTGGAAGCAAAGAAAGGATGGAGGCAGAGATCAATCCGGATACACCAGTCGAAGACGTGGAGTTTCCTCTGAAAGAAAAAGCAGAATTATCATTTATCACCAGTGCTCCTGCAACATCTACACAGGAGCCGAACGAGCGAACAATCTTCAAACGGTTGGAAAAACAGACGAATGTACATATTGACTGGACCTGCTTTGTGGCAGATCAGTTTGCGGATAAGAAAAATCTGGCACTGGCACAGTTTGGAAATCTGCCGGATGGGCTCTTTAATGCGGGAATGAATGATTATGATCTCCTTCGTTATGCAAAACAGGGGATTATTATTCCGGTAGAGCATTTGATTGATAAATATATGCCGAATCTGAAGGCTATTTTTGAAAAATATCCGGAATACAGAACAATGTGTACAGCTCCGGACGGACATATCTATTCTTTCCCCTGGATCGAACAGCTGGGGGAAGGGAAAGAAGCAATTCAGGCGATTGGGAATATTCCGTATATCAATAAAAAATGGCTGGATTTTCTTGGATTGAAAGTACCTGAAACAACAGAAGAACTGGAAAAGGTATTAATTGCGTTCCGGGATCATGCGGAAGAACTAAAGTCAGAATTTGACATAGAGGGAGATGTGATACCGATGTCCTTTATCATCAACAATGGAGATCAGGATCCTGCAATTTTGATCAATGGATTTGGTGAGGGATACGGAGACACTGGGGATCACTTTGCAGTGACAGATGAAGGCAAGGTTATTTATACCACTGTACAGGAAGGCTATAAAGAAGGTATTCAGTGGCTGCATGAACTGGTAGAGCAGAAATTGGTTGATCCGGAAGCTTTTACACAGGAATGGTCTACTTATGTGGCGAAAGGGAAAAGCCACCGTTATGGTCTGTGTTTTACATGGGATATTTCGAATATTGATAATTATGAGGATTATGTGATGCTTCCGGCATTGGCTGGTCCGAATGGTCTGGTGAATATCACCAGACAGAATAACAGTGAGACAAGTGGATTTGACAGAGGACGCTGCGTGCTGACAACCAGCTGTAAAAACACAGCACTGGCAGCGGCGTGGATTGATCAGATGTATGCGCCTTTACAATCTCCACAGAACAATTGGGGAACATATGGAGAAAAAGATTCCTTTAATATTTTCGAGATGGGAACGAACAAGGATGGAGAGAAAATGTTAAAGCATATGGATCTTGGAAATGAGTCTCCGGTAGAAGTCAGAGAAGCTCAGTCAGTGAATGGACCGTTAGCAGTATTAAATGAATATTACGATGTTTATGTGACACAGCCTGCGGATGCAAAATGGCGTCTGGACAATATGCATGAAACCTATTTGGAAGATATGCACAGTAAATATGTATATCCAAATGTATTTATGAGTATTGAAGACACAAACAAAGTGACTCAATACGATACAGATATCAGAAAATATGCAGAACAGAAAAAAGCAGATTGGATATTAAATGGCGGAATTGAAAAAGAGTGGGACAGCTATTTAAAGAAAATGGAACAATATGGATTGTCTGATTATCTTGCAATCAAGCAGAAGTATTTTGACAAGTATCAGGAATCCTTGAAGAGTGAACAGGGGAAAGAATAGGAGACATTATGAGTATTGAATTAAAGAAAGCCAATGAATATGAAAAAACAGAACAAGAGAAAATTCCGGTAGAAGAAAAACCGGCATTTCATGTAGCTGCTCCAGTGGGATGGATCAATGATCCAAATGGATTTTCCTGGTATCAGGGACAGATTCATCTTTTTTATCAATATCATCCGTATACAACGGAGTGGGGACCAATGCACTGGGGACACAGTGTTTCAGATGATATGATTCATTGGAAGAATATGCCATCAGTACTTGCTCCGGATCAGGAATATGACAAACGAGGATGTTTTTCAGGAAGTGCAACGGAAAAAGATGGAAAACATGTACTCATCTATACCGGAGTAAGTAATGTGCAGATGGAGAATGGAAGCATTCAAGAACGACAGAATCAGTGTATTGCGTATGGAGATGGAGAAATCTATGTGAAATCACCCCAGAATCCTGTTATAACCGGAGATATGCTGCCTGCGGATTGTAGCAAGATTGATTTCAGAGATCCGAAAGTGTGGAAAAAAGGGAAAAACTATTATCTGATTGTTGGAAATAAGAACTCAGAGCAGAAAGGTCAGGTTGTACTTTTTTCCAGTAAAAATTTGGAGAAATGGAAATTTGAGACTGTGTTGGCAGAAAATAGCACAGGTCAGATTGGAACTATGTGGGAATGCCCGGATTTTTTTGAACTGGATGGGACACATTTTTTGATCTGTTCGCCACAGAACATGAAAGCGCAGAAATATGAATTTCATAATGGAAATAATTCCGTATATTTTTCAGGAAAATATAATGAAACAGAGCATACATTTCAGAAGGAAGCTCCAAAATCATTGGATTATGGTCTGGATTTTTATGCGCCGCAGACGACAAAACTTCCGGATGGACGTCGGATTCTAATCGCCTGGATGAAGTCATGGGATGCCTGTGTGATTCCGGATGGTCAAAAGTGGCAGGGAATGATGACACTGCCGAGAGAACTGCGGTATATGAATGGAAGATTATATCAAAATCCGGTGGAAGAACTGAAGCAGTATCGTAAAAATCCATGTTGTTTGAAAGACCAGGAGATTTCAGGAACTGTTCAGTTTGATGAAGTGAGAGGAAGGATGCTGGATCTGACTGTAGAAATCGAAAATGGCCAATTTGATGAATTTTGTCTGGAACTGGCACATAACATGGAATATACGACTACTTATACATATAATCGAAAAAAGCAGATTATGGAAGTGGATCGTACTTGTTGCGGAGTGACAAAAGATGTAATCTGCAGAAGAATATGGAAAGTTACGGAAGGAAAAGAAACATTGAAACTTCGTTTTATTCTGGACAGACAGTCCATTGAACTGTTTGTCAATGACGGAGAACAGGTTGTGACAACTGCAATCTGCACACCGATAGAGGCAGATGAGATTGTGTTCTCATGTGATGGAAAAGCGAAAGTGAATGTAGAAAAATATGAAATTGTAGTTTAAGACGGAGGGAAAATTCTTTTTATTCGGAAGAGTTTTCCCTTTTTACTGAGATTCATATAAAAAGGGAGAGTCCCACATTTACAATCCCGGCAAGTACCATGACCAGAACAGGATTGACTCGTTTTCTCAGAAGAATCAGACAGCCTGCAAAGATTACCACGGCCTTTGGGTTGCATGAGGAAAGCTTTATCCCCGAATCTCCAAAGAAAGCAGTGATCAGGATCGAAATTCCTGCAGAGGCAATCAGTGCAACGACGGCGGGACGAAGCATCCCAAGAATTCCCTGCAGGGTGTCCAGATTTCGGTATCTCATATACAGATATGCAATAATGGTCACAATGATGCAGGAGGGCAGGATACATCCGAGAGTCGCAACAAGTGCACCGGGCATTCCTGCGATCTTGATTCCGACAAAGGTGGCGGAATTGATGGCGATCGGTCCGGGAGTCATCTGGGAAATGGTGATCAGATCTGTGAACTCAGCCATTGAGATCCAATGATGAAGAGAGACGACCTGATTCTGGATCAGGGGGAGTGCAGCATAACCGCCGCCGAAGCTAAAGGTTCCGATTTGAAGAAAACTGAAAAAAAGCTGCAGGTAAATCATGAGAGTGTCCTCCTTTTCTGATACCAGGTCTGCAGGTAGCCAAGTGCAATACAAAATAAAATGATGTAGACGGCATTGATCTGAAACATATAGTTTGCAAGAAATGCTCCGCCCATGATCAGAAGAGAAATCGGTGTTTTTTCACGGATGATTCCGCGGCCCATATCATAAACAACTGATGCGATGACAGCCGCAACACCGGATTGCATCCCTTCCAGAAGAAGCCGTATCCAGACATTGCTCTGGAAAGCAGCGTAAAATACAGAAAGGATGGAAATAATGACAAAAGGCGGCAAAACGGTGGCGAGGACACAGAGCAGAACTCCTGGAATTCCTGCCAACTTGTAGCCGACAACAATTGCGCCGTTGACTGCGATAGCTCCCGGAGAAGACTGCGCGATGGCGATCAAATCCAGCATTTCCTCATCATCGATCCAGTGATACTGGTCCACAAATTTCTTTTTCATGAGTGTAACGATCACATAACCGCCGCCAAAAGTGAAGGCACTCAGATAAAGGGTAGAAATAAATAATTTGCTTAACAGATGTTTTTGAGATTTCATTTGCATATTCTCCTTTCATTTCTATTTTAAACTTGCTTTGCCAATATGTAAAATAGTAAAATGATAATATTCGGATTATTGGTTACTGTGAACCAGTAATTTAGCCGTAACAAGTGATCATCATAAAAGGAAGGAGCAGAGAATATGATACGATTTGCAACTATTGGAACGAGTGTGATTGTGGACCGTTTTCTGGAAGCGGCAGCTTTGTGTGAGGGACTGGTCCACACGGCAGTATTTTCAAGAAAGAAGGAGACAGCCAAGGCATTTGCAAAAAAGCACGGAGCAGAGTTTATTTATACAGATCTAAAGGAGCTGGCAGAATCCTCGGACATAGACGCGGTATACATTGCCAGCCCCAATTCCTGCCATTGTGAACAGGCAGTAGAGATGCTTAAGCACGGAAAGCATGTACTCTGTGAAAAGCCTGCTGCAAGTAATGCGGCAGAGCTGCAGAGGATGAGAGCGGCGGCGGAAAACGGACAGGCGGTGCTGTTAGAAGCCATGCGTTCGGTGTATGATCCCGGATTTCAGGCAATTGAAGCAAATCTGTATCGCCTTGGAAAAATCCGGAGTGTGAGCTTTCGATTTTGTCAGTATTCGTCGCGTTATGATAACTTCCGCAAAGGAATCATCGAGAATGCGTTTCGGCCGGAGCTTTCCAACGGGGCCTTGATGGACATCGGAGTGTATTGTGTACATCCGCTGGTACGATTGTTTGGAATGCCGGAGAAAATAGAAGGAGCTTCCGTCTTTCTGGAAAATGGTGTGGATGGTATGGGAACCATCCTGGCGCAGTATCCGGGCTGGCAGGCAGTTCTGCAGTATTCCAAAATTACAAGTGGATATACGGAAAGTGAGGTTCAGGGAGAAAACGGGAGTATGCAGATCGATCGGATCGCAGATACAAGAAAAATTACGATACATGAGCGTACTGGGCGCAGAGATGTGATCCTGATCCCAAAAGAAGAGAATAATATGGTATATGAAATACGGGAATGGCTGCGTCTGATCGAGAACAGTCAGGAGGATGAGAAAAGTAAAATATATGAGGAAGCGTCCGGAAACGAAATGCAGTTTCTGGATCTGGCAAGGGAAAAGATGGGAATCCGGTTTCCGGCAGATGTTTCTTAGGATAGCGCCATGTGAAAAAAGAGTTCGCCAAAAACAGCGGACTCTTTTTGCGTCTCAGATACAGACACGCAATGAAAGTGTGTGCATATGTTAAAAGAAAAAGGATTTTGTGTGATTGGAAAAAATCGGAATTATTGGCGGGGATCAGAGGCAGATTTATGTAAAACAATTTCTGGAAGAGCATGGATGGCAGACAGAAACAGCATTTTTTCCGGATGGTACCAGACAGGAGGAAACAACAGAGCGGCTTCGGGAGATTTTTGAGAACTGCCGGTTTGTGGTGCTTCCGGTGCCTGTATTGCGGAAAGGAAAGCTCAATACAGGAGCGGAATATAAACCAGATGCAGAGCAGCTCATGGAATATGTGAAACATGGACAGTGTATCTTTGGCGGCTGTTTTTCAAAAGAACTGAAAAACAGGATTTTATGCCGCGGCGGTGAGAGCTATGACCTGATGCAGCTGGAACGGATTGTAAGAGAAAATGCAGCTGCCACAGCAGAAGGTGCGGTTGCCGAAGCGGTACAAAACAGTCCGGTTACGCTTCGGGGGAGTTTGTGTATTCTGACAGGGTATGGCCGATGCGGAAGTGCAATTCATCAGTGCCTGAAAAACTGGGGATGTACGATCGTGGTGTATGACCGTGATGAGAACGCATGCGAACGTGCAAAAGAAGCAGGAGCGAAGATCTGTGAATATAAGGATCTTTCAAAAGTACTGAAAAAAGCAGCATTTCTTTTTAATACAGCGCCGTCTGCTGTGTGGACAGAGGGATTGCTGGAAGGAGTGCCACAAGAAGTCTGTATTCTGGAGCTGGCTTCCATGCCGGGAGGAATTGACCGGGATGCGGCAGACAGACTGGGAATCCATATAAATGTCCTGCCGGGCCTGCCGGGACGTTTTGCGCCGTGTACATCAGGCAGACTGCTGGGAGAGGAGATTTTGAAGGAAATAGAAAGAATCATAAAAAGGGAGTGTAAATCATGAAGCTAAAAGGCAGGAAGATCGGAGTTGCGATCACAGGATCTTTTTGCACTTATGAAAAAGTATTTCAGGCACTGCGGGCATTAAAAAAGGAAGAGGCAGAGCTGCAGACCATTTTTTCAGATGCGGCACAGTCTATAGACAGTCGTTTTGGAAATGCAGAGGATTTTGTGACAAAGGCAAAGGAAATCACAGGGGCAGAGCCGATGCTGACAATCCCCCAGGCGGAGCCTATCGGACCGAAAGGCCTTTTGGATCTGCTGATTTTAATGCCGTGTACGGGAAACAGCATTGCGAAGCTGGCCAATGGGATTACGGACACTCCTGCACTGATGGCTGCAAAAGCGCATCTGCGCAATGAGCGTCCGCTGCTGGTTTCGATTTCTACAAATGATGCACTGGGTATGAATATGAAAAATATCGGGTTGTTGTTAAACACTAAGCATGTTTATTTTGTACCGTTTAAACAGGATAATCCGCAGAAAAAGCCAAATTCGATGATCGCCAGCCTGGAGTATCTGATCCCGGCGGCCGAGGCGGCACTGGAAGGCAGACAGTATCAACCGATCATTCAGTAGAAAAGGGGAAGACAATGGGAACATTTACAGGATTTTGCAGCCGGAATATGGGATTTGCACCGGGACGCTGTGTGGAAGAAACAGAACATGCACATCCGGTTACATTAAAACGGCCGGGGCGTGTGTGTACGCTCATTTTGAATGGGGAACTATACAATGCAAAAGAGCTTGGGCGGGAGCTGAAAGCCGACACAGACAGAAATGAGGAATTGTTTCTGCTTGCCTATATGCAGTACGGACCGGAATTTGTGAAAAAAATAAATGGTGTTTTCGGTGCGGTGATCTGGGATGAAACGAAAAAAATATTGTTCTTGTTCAGAGACAGGATCGGGGCAAAACCAATGTTTTATACGCAGAAAAAGGAGACGCTGTTTTTTGCCTCTGCCATTGGAAGCTTATTTCAGTATCCGGGTGTGGACCCTGTGCTGGATGAGAATGGTCTCTGTGAAATTTTTGCGCTTGGTCCGGCAAGAACTCCCGGAAACGGTGTTTTTCGAGATATTTATGAAGCGCTTCCGGGACATTATCTTTCTTTTGCAGACGGAATTCTAAAAGATCATTGTTACTGGAATGTAAAAAGTCAGCCACATGAAGATTCCAGGGAAGAAACAGTAGAAAAAACAGCGTGGCTCTTGGAGGATTCGATTAAACGGCAGATGGAGAGTGAAGAGACGATCTCTACATTTCTCTCCGGCGGAGTGGACAGCAGCCTTGTGACGGCAGTCTGTGCGGATGCTCTGCGGGAAAAGGGGGAAAGGCTTCAGACATTTTCCTTTGATTTTGAGGGAAACCGGCAGTATTTTCAGGCAAATGCATTTCAGCCGAGTCAGGACCGGCCGTGGGTGGAGCAGATGGTAACATATTGCGGCAGTGAGCATCGCTATTTGGAGTGCAGCAATGAAAAGCTGGCGGAATATCTTTACAAAGCTGTGGATGCAAGGTGTCTGCCGTGTATGGCGGATGTGGAGTCCTCTATGCTGTATTTCTGCTCTCAGGTGTCACAGTACAGCAAGGCAGCTCTGACAGGAGAATGTGCGGATGAGATTTTCGGAGGATACCCGTGGTTTCATAAAAAAGAAGCCTTTGAGACAGACGGATTTCCGTGGTCAGCAGATCAGTCTGTCCGGCAGAGTCTGCTTCAGGAAAAGTGGATTCGGAAGCTTCCGATGAAAGAGTATGCAGAGGAAGCCTATGAGAAAGCTGTACGGGAAACACCGTGCTGTACCGAGGATTCTCCTGTGGAGAAGCGTCGCAGAGAGATTGCGTATCTGAATTTGAAATGGTTTATGGCAACACTGTTAGACCGGATGGAGAGGACCAGTACCTGGTATGGATTGTCGGCGCGAGTGCCAATAGCGGATTACCGCATCATCGAGTATGTATGGAATGTGCCATGGTCTGTGAAATGTGAGGATGGTATTCCCAAAGCATTGTTTCGCCGTGCGGGAAAAGGAAAAGTACCGGATGAAGTACTCTGGAGAAAGAAAAGTCCATATCCGAAAACATACAATCCGCAGTACGAAGCACTTCTGGCAGACCGGCTGAGAGAAGAAGTGTTACAGGATACAAGTGCGCCCATTCGGGCATTTCTGGATCGAAAGAAGGCAGAGCGGTTTTTAAATTCGCCGAAGGATTACGGAAAACCGTGGTACGGACAGCTGATGGCAGGACCTCAGATGATCGCATATGTGCTGCAGATCAATTACTGGATGAAAAAATACCAGATCCAGATCAAATTGTAAAGAAAATAAGGATTGCAATGGGGGAAAAACGGAGTATAATAAATGTAAATAAAAAACAAGGGAGCTTGCGTATCAAGCAGGCTGAGAGGAAGCTGAATCGCTTCGACCTGTGACCTGATTTGGATAATGCCAACGTAGGGATAGAAAAGCTGAGACAGCGGGTATGCCATACATTGGTGTACCCGCTTTGTTGTGCGATAAGGCAGCAGATTCCAAAAAACAACTTCAGGTCTGAAAGGAGACATTTATGAAAAAATATCTGGAAACTGTGAGAAATCATTGCCCATTGGTACATAATATCACGAATTACGTGACCGTAAATGATGTGGCGAATATCATCCTGGCATGTGGTGCCAGCCCGATCATGGCGGATGAGCCGGAGGAAGTGCAGGAAATCACAACCATCTGTCAGGGGTTGAACATCAATATCGGAACGCTTCACAAGAGCAGTATTGAAAGTATGTTCCTGGCAGGAAAGAAGGCAAACGAACTGGGACATCCTGTGCTTCTGGATCCGGTTGGAGCCGGTGCGAGCACTCTTCGCACACAGACAGCAGTGAAACTGATGCAGGAAGTCCGCTTTTCTGTAATCCGTGGAAATATGTCAGAGATCAAAGTTCTCTCCGGCGGCATGGGCGGTGCAAGAGGAGTGGATGCCTGTGAGACGGATATTGTTACGGAAGAGACTTTAGAGGAGGCAGTGGCATTTGTAAAAGCGTTTGCAAAATCCTGTGGATGCATCGTGGCAGTAACAGGTGCGATCGATCTGGTGGCAGATGACAAACGTTGTTATGTGATCCGAAACGGCAGAAAAGAAATGGGACAGATTACAGGAACCGGATGTCAGCTCTCCGGGATGCTGACTGCATTTTTGTGTGCGAATCCGGAAGAAATGCTGGATGCGGCGGCAGCGGCTGTTTGTATCATGGGAACAGCAGGTGAGATCGGCTGGGAAAATATGCAGCCGGGAGACGGCAATTCCACCTACAGAAACCGGATCATTGATGCGGTCTGCAATCTGACCGGAGAAGAACTGGAAAGGAGAGCAAACTATGAGGTGCGATAAGGAATCTCTGCTTTTATATGCAGTGACGGACAGAAGCTGGACGAAAAACGACACGCTGTATCACCAGGTAGAGGAGGCCTTAAAAGGCGGGGTGACATTCCTGCAGCTGAGGGAAAAAGATCTGAATACAGAAAACTTTCTGCAGGAGGCAGAGGAGATGAAAAAGTTGTGTGCCGCATACAGAGTTCCGTTTGTGATCAACGACAATGTAGAAATCGCCCGTACAGTAGGAGCTGACGGTGTACATGTGGGGCAGGATGATATGCCCGCGTGGAAGGTGCGGGAGATTTTAGGAGAGGACAAGATCATTGGTGTGTCTGCACAGACTGTGGAGCAGGCTATAAAGGCAGAAAAAGATGGAGCAGATTACCTGGGAGTGGGAGCAGTATTTCCGACCAGCTCCAAAGCAGATGCGGTGGAAGTGGAACACGCCACACTTCGTGACATTTGTGTGGCAGTGCAGATTCCGGTCGTAGCAATCGGCGGAATCAGCGCAGAAAATGTCAGTCAGCTTGCAGGAACGGGAATCGACGGGATTGCAGTAATCAGTGCGATCTTTGCGCAGGATTTCCCGAAGCTGGCAGCAGAAGAATTGAAAAAGAAAGTAGAGGCGATCCAATGACGATCAAGGGGATCATCTGGGATGCGGACGGAACACTGTTGGATTCCATGGAAATCTGGGAGCATGCTCCGGATCATTATCTGGAGACACTGGGAATCGAGCCGGAACCAAATCTGGGAGAGATTCTGTTTGAGATGAGTCTGGAGCAGGGAGCAAAGTATCTGATCGATCGCTACCACCTGCCGGTTGGTGTGGCAGATGTTCTGGAGGGAATCCACTGCCAGATTGAAACCTTTTACAGAAGAGAAGTGACATTAAAACCGGGGGCAAAAGAGCTTCTGGCAGAATTCAAACAAAAAGGATACCCCATGATCCTGGCGACCTCAGGAGATCAAGACTGTATCCGACAGGCGTGTGAGCGGCTGGAGATCCGGCAGTATTTTACGGAGCTGTTATTCTGCAGCGAGGTTGGTGCAGGAAAAGACAGGCCGGACATTTATCTGGAAGCGGCGAGAAAGATGAATTGCAGGCCGGATGAAGCGCTGGTTGTGGAAGATGCACTCTATGCCATTGAGACTGCAAAAAAGGCAGGGTTTTCTACAGCAGCTGTCTATGACAAAGCAAACAAGGAACAGGAAAAAATCAGAGAGACAGCGGATATTTATCTGAAGTCTTTCGATGAACAACTGACAGAAATGATAACAGGAAGGATGTAAGTAACACATGACATCGATGAAGACAGGACTGACGATCGCGGGAAGCGACTGCAGCGGCGGTGCCGGAATCCAGGCGGACATCAAGACAATGACGACAAACGGAGTCTATGCGATGAGTGCGATCACGGCGCTGACGGCACAGAATACAACCGGAGTACGTGATATTCTGGAATTGTCTCCGCAATTTTTAAAAGAACAGCTGGATTGCATTTTTACAGATATCAGACCGGACGCGGTGAAGATCGGGATGGTATCGTCCACAGAATTGATTGAGGTGATAGCAGGATCATTGAGGCAATACGAGGCAGCACATATTGTCGTGGATCCGGTTATGGTGGCGACAAGCGGAGCAAGGCTGATCCGGGAGGATGCAATCTGCGCGATGCAGGAGAAGCTTTTTAAAATTGCTGAGGTGATCACGCCCAATATCCCGGAGGCTGAGCTTTTGTCCGGAATTGAAATTCAGACACAAAGAGATATGGAGAGGGCAGCAGAAATGATCGGCAGACAGTTTGGATGCAGTGTGCTGTTAAAGGGAGGTCATCAAAGACAGGATGCCAATGACCTTTTGTGGAAAGAAGACGGAACGATGCGGTGGTTTTACGGAACGAGAATAGAGAATCCGAATACTCACGGAACAGGATGCACGCTTTCGAGTGCGATCGCAGCCAATCTGGCGAAAGAATTTGAACTGGAAGAGTCTGTAAAAAGAGCAAAGCAGTATCTTTCAGATGCATTGGAGTTCAAGCTGGATCTGGGAGCCGGAAGTGGGCCGATGAACCATGCATTTGCATGGAACAGGAACGAATAAAAAATTATAATTGCATATTTATGCATCATCCAGTAAAATAAGAAAGGATACCCTGTTATGACAAGGCAAGTGCCGGAGCCAGGACAGGGTATTATCATGTGGAAAAGTAATAGAAAAGAGGATGAAAGAAAAAATGGATGGTTCTATGTTTATCGGAACTTGGTGGTCACTTGTGCCACCGTTGCTTGCAATCGTGCTTGCGTTTCTCACAAAGGAAGTGTACAGCTCCCTGTTTGTAGGAGTTGCTGTGGGGGCACTGCTGTATACAGGATTTTCTCCCTGGGATTCTTTTGTGTCATTTTTTGAAATTATGAAAGAAAGCATGAATCTGAATATTCTTATCTTTGACGTGCTTCTGGGGATGATCATCGTGTTGATGGCAAAATCAGGAGGTTCTGCCGCCTATGGAAACTGGGCAGGAAGCAAGATCAGGAGCAAAAAAAGCGCGCTTCTTGCAACAACGGGACTTGGGGTGCTGATTTTTGTAGATGATTATTTCAACTGTCTGACGGTCGGTTCCGTGATGCGTCCGGTGACAGACCGCTATAAAGTTTCCAGAGCGAAGCTGGCGTATATCATTGATTCCACGGCAGCTCCGGTCTGCATCATCGCGCCGATTTCAAGCTGGGCGGCTGCGGTCAACTCTTATGTGCCGGACGATGCGGGGATTACAGGGTTTCAGCTGTTTTTAAGAACGATTCCCTACAATCTGTATGCGCTTCTGACACTGGCAATGGTATTGTTTGTGGTGATCACAGGATTTGATTTCGGACAGATGAAGCGTCATGAAAAGAATGCTGCAAACGGGGATCTCTTCACAAGCGGTGCGGAAGAATTTGAGACAGTTGAGACAGAAAATGCATCAGAAAAAGGGAAAGTGATGGATCTGATCCTGCCGGTAGCGGTTCTGATCCTGTCTGCGATCGGGGCTATGATCTACACCGGATATCTGGGCGGAGCAACCGATGTATTCACTGCCTTTTCCGGATGTGATGCAGAGACAAGTCTGATTTTTGCAACTTCTGTTACGATTTTATTTATGTTGATTTTATATCTGCCGAGAAAGGTCATTACATTTAAGGGATTTATGGACAGCTTCGTAGAAGGCTTTAAACTGATGATCCCGGCGGTGGCGATCCTGATTTTTGCATGGTCCTTAAAAGGAATGGGAGATGCCCTTGGAATTGGAGTATTTGTAGAGAATCTGGTGGGAACAAATGCTTCGGCAAGCGTGATCCTGCCTGCGGTGATGTTTATGATCGCGATTTTTCTTGCATTTTCAACAGGAACCTCATGGGGAACCTTTGCGATCCTGGTGCCGATCGTAGTAGCGATGTTCCCGGGACAGAAAAATCTGGAAATGATGATCATCTCTGTGGCGGCAGTTCTGGCAGGAGCAGTATGCGGAGATCACATTTCTCCAATCTCAGATACAACAGTAATGTCTTCTGCGGGTGCACAGAGCAATCACATCAATCATGTATCCACTCAGATGCAGTATGCCATGGTCGTGGCGGCAGTTTGTATCGTAGGATATCTGATCGCAGGAATCGTGAAGATCTGGTGGGCTGCACTGGGCAGCAGTCTTTTGATCTTGTTTGCAGTACTGACGGTTTTGAAGAGACGAGAGCAGAAAAAGGATGCGGAGGAACAGCATGCGTAATGTAATTGATGTGCCGTATCTGGATCAAAGCGTGCGATATCCGACCGGATGCGAGAGTGTGTCGGCTGTGATGCTGCTTAGGTATCTGGGATACGAAATGTCTGTGGATGAATTTATTGAGCAATATCTGGACAGGCAGGAGTTTGAACTTCGTGAGGGTGAGCTTTACGGTCCGGATCCCACAAAATATTTTTGTGGAAGTCCCTATGATGAGGAGTCATTTGGCTGCTATGCACCGGTGATCACTCAGGCGCTGAAAAAAGCGATCGGTGAAATGTATGAGGTGCTGGATCTTACGGGAACAGAGATAAAAACTTTGCAAACAGAGTACATTGACAAAGGAATGCCGGTGATTCTCTGGGCGTGTATCAATATGAGAGAACCGATCACGGGCCCACAGTGGAAATTAAAAGACAGCGGGGAAGTATTTACCTGGATTTCCAATGAGCACTGTATGCTTTTGGTCGGATATGATGAAGAAGGATATTATTTCAATGATCCGTATGAGAACAATGGAGTGATCCGCTATCCGAAAGAGATTGTAGAAGACAGATACAAAGCACAGCATATGCAGGCTGTGGCAGTAAAAAAGAAATAAAGAAGGACAGGAGTCTGTTGATCGATTCAAAATCAGCAGACTCCTGTTTTTCTTTTATAATAACTGGATTCCGTGTTCCAGTGCGCAGTTGTAAATGTCATCCGGCCAGAGGGAGGACTGTACCTCTCCGATATGTGCCTTGCGCAAATAATACATACAGATACGGGACTGTCCGATTCCGCCGCCGATCGTGTAAGGCAGTTCCCTGTTCAGCAGAGACTTCTGGAACGGAAGCTTTGCGCGGTCCTCGCATCCGGAAAGCTTTAACTGCTTTGCAAGCGCTTCTTCATCCACGCGGATTCCCATAGAGGAAAGCTCCAGGGCAATGTCCAGTACAGGGTAGTAGACGATGATATCACCGTTTAATTCCCAGTCATCATAGTCCGGGGCGCGTCCGTCATGCTTTTCACCTGAAGCGAGAACTTTTCCAATCTGTGCCACAAAGATCGCTCCCTTTTCTTTGGCAAGCCGGTGCTCTCTTTCCTTGGCGTCACATCCTGGATACAGGTCTTCAAGCTCCTGGGATGTGATAAAAAAGATATCGTCCGGAAGCAGCGGCTCGATATAGTTATACCGTCTGGAAATATAATCTTCTGTTTCTTTGAGTGCACTGTAGACCTTGCGGACTGTATACTGCAGTGTCTCCATGTTTCGCTCTTCTTTGGAAATCACTTTTTCCCAGTCCCACTGATCTACGTAGATAGAGTGAATATTGTCCGTATCCTCATCTCTGCGGATGGCACTCATATCGGTGTAAAGACCTTCACCGGAATGAAAACCGTAGTGCTTGAGTGCATAGCGTTTCCATTTTGCCAGAGAATGCACGATCTCCGCGGGAGTGTCCTCCTGCTCCTTGATCCCGAACGAAACCGGGCGCTCCACACCATTTAAATTATCATTCAGACCGGATTCCGGTTTTACAAATAAAGGTGCAGATACACGGGTAAGATGCAGTGATTTTGCAAGGGAGCGTTCAAAATAATCCTTGATCTCTTTGATCGCCACCTCAGTCTCGCGGATTGTCAGGGGAGAAACATACCCCTGTGGGATGGTTAAGTGTTCCATATGCCAAACTCCTTTCGTAGGTAAGCTGTATAAGTTTTTGTTCTTATTTAAAAAGATAGGTCTATTTTACAGTCCGAAAAAATGGAAGTCAATGGGAGAATGCAGACAAAGCATCAAAAAATAGAAATCACAGAGAAAAAAGAAGAAAAATGCGAGGGTTTTTGTTGATTTCTTTTGAAAATAATGTGGATTTGTGCACAATTTCACCACGATCCGGATTGCGATTCTTTTGGATTTAAGGTATAATACAACTATAGTGTGTAGGAGATATCATATTTAGGAGAACGAACATGAGAAGATCAAAACGAATTGAGACACTGGATCAGCGCCCGGTAAATCTTGACGGATATATCAATGAATGGCCGGAAATGGGATTTGTGGCAATGACAAGTCCGTATGATCCAAAGCCGTCTGTGAAAGTAGCAAACGGCAGAATTGTGGAACTGGATGGGAAAAAGAGAGAGGACTTTGATTTTATCGATCAGTTTATCGCTGATTATGCGATGAACGTAGAGCGTGCAGAAGCGTCCATGGCAGTATCTTCACTGGAGATCGCGCGCATGATCGTGGATATTCATGTGTCCAGAAAAGAGATTCTGGAGCTTGTGACAGGAATCACGCCTGCAAAGATGACAGAGGTTATGAATCATCTGAATGTCGTAGAGCTGATGATGGGAATGCAGAAGATCCGTGCGAGAAGAACACCGGGAAATCAGGCGCACATCACAAATCTGAAAGATGATCCGGTACAGATTGCAGCGGACGCGGCAGAGGGAGCTCTTCGTGGATTTGCGGAGGAAGAGACGACTATGGGAGTTGCCAGATATGCACCGCTGAGTGCCATGGCGCTTCTGATTGGTTCTCAGGTGGGGCGTCCGGGTGTGCTGACACAGTGCTCCGCAGAGGAAGCAACAGAGCTGGAGCTGGGAATCCGCGGACTGACGACTTATGCAGAGACACTCTCTGTATATGGAACGGAAAAGGTGTTTATCGATGGGGATGATACACCATATTCCAAAGCATTTTTGAATTCGGCGTATGCTTCCAGAGGACTGAAGGTCCGCTTTACATCAGGATCCGGTTCCGAGGTGCTGATGGGAAGCAGTGAAAAGAAATCTATGCTGTATCTGGAGTGCCGCTGTCTGTATGCGACAAAGGGAGCTGGAAGTCAGGGAATCCAGAATGGATCTGTAAGTTGTATCGGAGTGACAGGTTCCGTACCGTCCGGTATCCGGGAAGTCATCGCGGAAAACCTTGTGGCAGCGCTGCTTGGGCTGGAGTGTGCATCTTCCAATGACCAGAGCTTTTCCAACTCCGATATGCGCCGTACTGCAAGAACGATGCTGCAGTTCTTGCCGGGAACAGACTTTATCTTCTCCGGCTATGCGGCAGAGCCGAACTATGACAATATGTTTGCGGGATCGAACTTTGATGCCGAAGACTTTGATGATTACAATGTATTACAGAGAGATATGCAGGTAGACGGAGGACTTCGCCCGGTAACGGAAGAAGAAGTCATTCATGTCAGAAACAAGGCTGCAAGAGCGGTGCAGGCAGTGTTTACACAGCTGGGACTTTCACCGGTGACAGATGCGCAGGTGGAGGCAGTTACCTACGCACATGGAAGCAAAGATACACTGGATCGGGATGTGACCGCGGATCTGATGGCGGCTGAGGATGTATTAAAACGCGGCATCACGGGAATCGATGTCGTAAAAGCGCTGGCAGAGACTGGATTTGTGGATGTGGCAGAGAGTGTGTTGAGTATGTTAAAGCAGCGTGTGGTCGGAGATTACATGCAGACAGCAGCGATTTTGGACAAAGACTTCCATGTATTGTCCGGCATCAATACACCGAATGACTATATGGGACCTGGAACCGGATACCGGGTACAGGGAGAGCGCTGGGAAGAGATCAAGAAGATCCCGCACATCATCAACCCACAGGATATATAGGAGGCAGGATCATGCAGATTAGTGAAGAGTTAATTAAACAGATAACCAATGCCGTTCTTTCGGAGATGGGGCAGGAGACTGGATCACATACATCTTCCGAGGTGCCTTCTATGGCAGGGCGGGACAGGATCAATGAAGAAAAGACATCCTACAGAGATTATCCGCGGGCGAAGCAGGGGACAGATCCAAAGGAAGTTGTGATCGGAGTAGGAGCTGCATTCCAGAAAGAGATTAAAAGAACCATCTGCGGTATTTTACTGGAAGATGTTCTGAAAAATGTGAAAGCGGGAATTGAAGAGGAAGGAATGATCCCGAGAGTGGTCAAAATACTGGATACATCCGATGTCTGTTTTATGGCATTGGAAGCGGCAAAGCTTTCTGGTTCCGGAATCGGGATCGGCATCCAGTCGAAAGGGACAACCGTGATCCATCAGAGAGACCTTTATCCGCTTTCCAATCTGGAATTGTTTCCGCAGGCGCCTCTGATGAATCTGGAGACTTACCGTCAGATCGGACAGAATGCTGCCAAATATGTAAAGGGTGAGCAGGTAGTGCCGATTCCATGTACAAATGATCCGATGTCCAGACCAAAATATCAGGTGAAGGCAGCGTTGATGCACATTGCGGAGACAGAGCAGCTGGATCCGGAAGTTGGAATTGTTGAATGGGAGGAAAGATAAATGCAGTACCCGTTAGGTGAACACGAAAGAGAACAGATCGCATCCAAGACAGGAAAAAAACTGGATGAGATCACGCTGGATGCAGTGATGAGAAACCAGATTGCCCCGGATGACATTAAGATTTCAAAAGAAATGCTTTATGCACAGGGACAGGTGGCAAAAGAAAACGGCAATGATCCGATGGAAAAGAATTTTGAACGTGCTGCAGAACTGGTAGATGTTCCGGATGATGTGATTTTAAAGATGTACGATAAGCTTCGTCCGAATCGTTCCACAAAGCTGGAACTGGTTTTAATGGCACAGGAGCTGTTGGAAAAATACAATGCAAAAAACTGTGCGCGCCTTGTAATGGAAGCGGCAGAGGTTTATGAGAAAAGAGGGATTCTGCTTTGACATATATTGCCGGAGTTGATATTGGAAATTCTACAACAGAAGTCTGTATCGGAGAAGTCGGGGGAGCACAGGTCCATTTCTTAAGCAGTGCTTCCTGTAAGACGACAGGAACGAAGGGGACCATTGCCAATGTTCATGGGATACGGGCAGCATTGAAAGAAGCTATGGGAAAGATTGGGATGGAGACGGAAGCGCTTTCCCTGATCCGCCTGAATGAAGCCGCGCCGGTTATCGGAGATACAGCAATGGAGACGCTTACAGAGACGATCATTACAGATTCTTCCATGATCGGACATAACCCGTCTACCCCTGCAGGTGCAGGGCAGGCAGTCGGAAAAACGCTGGATTTTGAGCGAATCCGGGAAGGCGTGCCGGGAACGCCGTATATTGTATTTGCAAAAGCAGCCGCATCCTATGAGGAGATCGCAGAAGTTATCAACAGAGAGAGGAAGCGGCTGACGATCACAGGTGTGATCCTGCAGGCAGATGAGGCGGTTCTTGTGGAGAATCGTCTGGAAGAAAAAGTGCCGATCATTGATGAGGTGGCGGGAATTCAAAAGCTTCCGGATGATGTTCTGGCAGCGATCGAAGTGGCGCTTCCGGGACAGACAATCCGTATGCTTTCCAACCCGTACGGGATTGCAACGCTGCTCGGACTGGATGCAGAGCAGACGCGGATGATCACGCCGATTGCGAAAAGTCTGATCGGAAAGCGAAGTGCGGTCGTTTTAAAAACACCGGGCGGCAATATCCGGGAGAATCTTCTTCCCGCAGGAAAAATCTGTCTCCATGCAGATCAGGACGCAGTTGTTGATCTGGATGAAGGTGCCGAGAAGATCATGCAGGTAGTTTCGGATGCCGGTACGATCTACGATATGGAAGGAGAGCATGACACCAATGTGGGCAATATGTTCTCAAGGATCAAACAGGGAATGGAAAATCTGGATGAGACTGCGAAGAGAGAGATTCATATTACTGATATTCTGGCAGTGGATACGATGGCACCGGTTCGGATTTCCGGTGCCCTGGCAGGAGAGACCTGTCTTGAGAAAGCGGTCGGAATCGCGGCGATGGTAAAGACGAGGCATCTTCCGATGCAGAAGATTGCAGAACAATTACGGATAGAACTGGGTGTAAACGTGATGGTGGCAGGCGTGGAAGCGGTTATGGCCAGTCTCGGAGCCCTGACGACTCCCGGAACAAGCCTTCCGCTTGCAATTCTGGATATGGGCGGCGGTTCTACGGATGCAGCGGTGATTTCCGAGGATGGAAAGGTATCTATGACGCATCAGGCAGGTGCGGGAGAGCTTGTGTCCATGCTGATCGGGACAGAGCTTGGTCTGGGAGACCGGCACATGGCAGAGCAGATTAAAAAGTACCCGCTTGCCAAAGTGGAAAGTCTGTTCCATATGCGGATGGAAAACGGACAGATGACATTTGTGGAGCAGTCCATTGATCCGAGGTTTTACGGAAGAGTGGTCCTTCTTACGGAGGATGGAATGATTCGGCTGGAACAGGATATCCCGATGGAGAAGATTGTGCAGGTGCGAAGAGAGGCAAAACGTAAAGTGTTTGTGACCAATGCATTTCGTGCATTGAAGAAAGTGGCACCAGGGCAGGATCTGAAACATATTTCGAATGTTGTTTTAGTCGGCGGGTCTGCGGAGGATTTTGAGATTCCGGAAATGCTGATGGAAGAACTTTCAGAATTTCGGATCGTGTGCGGACGTGGAAATATCCGGGGAGAGGAAGGTCCGCGAAATGCAGTTGCAACAGGGCTGGTACTTTCATATATAGTCCAGCGGTGTGATGTCAAGAGATAGATAATAAAAAAATCATATATTTTTGTATAAATCTCATGAAGACAAAAAACACCCACCTAAGCCCTGTCGACCAAATAAAAAAATGAGCAGGGCATAGCTCATCAGCAAGCAGATGGAATCTACTTTGCTGGAACATATAGGCGATTGTCTTTCAGCAGTCGAAAGACTAAACGCACAAATTTACGGGCAGTTAATGCGAGTGCACGTTTGTGTTGGCATCTGTTCACCTCTTTATATTTGAGGTGGTAGAAGTCGCTGTATTCTTTGTCGCATCTTACAAGAGAAAATGCAGCTTCATACAGATAATACTTTAAAAATCGGTTGCCGGAAGGAATGAGCCTTGTAACTTCGGCTTCAAAACTACCTGACTGGTGTTGCTTCCAGGCAAGACCTGCATATTTAGCAAGTGCAGCCTGATTATCAAAACGATTGATATCACCAATTTCAGCCATGATTCCGGCTGAATATACAGGTCCAATACCTGGAATGGATATCAATACATTTGGCAAGAGTTCCATCTGGGCTTTGATAGCTTTATCGAACTCTTTGATCTGAGATTCCAATGCCTTCATGGAGGTTATGGATATAGAAAGCACCTGATTGACAGAATCATTCACCGTTTTGGGTAAACGGTAAGAACTGCGGGCAGCTTTCTGTATGGCTTTGGCTACTGCATCAGGATCAGGAAAGCGATTCTTTCCTTTTTCAATGATGAAGTCAGTAAGCTCATGTAAGTCCATATTTGCCAGTGCTTCTGCGGATTCAAATTCATCGTAGACAGCAAGGGCAGTAGTGCTGAAGGTATCGCTGAATACCTTCTCCTGCGTCATCGTAGAATACTTCTTGAACAGCACATTCATAAATCGCTGCTTTTCTTTTACCAGATTTTGAACAGCGAAGAAACGTGCCCGAGTGAGGTTCTGGAGAGCTTTGTAACGATAGTCTCCCATATATACCTCTTTGTTGATTCTACCGAAACGCAGGCAGTCAGCAATAACAAAAGAGTCCACATAATCATTCTTTGGCAAGTCATTGTAAGCATCATGAAACTTTTTCACTTGCTTAGGATTGAGGACATGAATCTTTCTGTTAAACGGTGCCAGAGTGGCATCTTCCCTTAAGAAGTACACGAGATTGTCTCCATAAACAGAGGTTGCTTCAAGACCGATCAGAACCGTGTCAAGGGAATGTGAAGTTAAAGCAGAATAGATTTTTTTTACCAACAGGGTAGAACCTTCATGAGAGTTAGCAACAGAAAAGTTGCTGTGTTTATCTCCATTTGGAAGCATTAAGTAAACGACATTGGATTTGCTGCTTACATCGATACCGACGTAAAGTGTGTTCATTGTAATCACCTTCTTTCGTTGTAGATTAAAGTGTTCAATCGGCTTGGTAAAACCCATGATCATGGAGCATCGACACCCTCGCATATAAGAATCCAGCTTAAGATGGACAGATGCGAAACCACACTGCTAGATGGTTATCCATGAACTTAAGCAAACAGCCAGCCGGTTTGAAGCTAACTTCCATGTCAGGGGAACAGACTATCTATGAAGCAACCATTACTGGTTCAACAAGGAGAAAAAGAACTATTACCTGATTGACACTGGGACAATTATATCATGGGCTTTGCTAAGCCTATTGAACAGATATTTATTAAGTTATCGAGGTACATTTATGTATCTAAAAGATATTATACGAGGAGAACAGCGATGATAGTGAAGAAACCTTCAATCTTTATATATACACATCTGGCAGATGAAGCAATTTTGCGGGAAGTCTGTGCAGGAGTGGAAGAAGAGGGTGTGTTTTATGAGATTACAGAGTTTCCGGATGAATGTATGGAAAAGCTTTCCTATAAAGCGGCACGGGATTCCATGCTGGGATCCGGAATCGGGATTTTTGGAACGGCCGTCTGTCTGAAAATGTGGGGGCTTGAGAAAGGGCGTAATATCGAGGCATATCTGTCTCCGACAAAAGAGCAGTGCAGAAAAGTGGGAGCAAACAGTGCCCGTGCGATTAAAAAACAGCCCTTTAAATAGCGAAAATGTTCCGGGAAAGGAAATGTGCAAATGAAAGTATATACCAAAAAAGGTGATGGCGGAAATACCTCTCTTGCAAATGGGATGAGTGTTTCGAAAGCAGACGATCGGATCGAGCTGATCGGGACGATCGATGAACTGAATAGTTATATCGGACATGCAAAAGTGCTTTCAGAGGATCATCTGAAGACGAATCTGGCAGAGATTCAGAGAACATTGATGAAGATCATGGCAGCAGTGGCAGATCCGAGAAATCTGGATTACCGCATGAGCGCAGAAGAGACTGTGCATCTGGAAGATCAGATCGATGAGTTGGAAGCTGCGTTTCCGAGAGCCAGGGACTTTGTTTTGTACGGAGGATGTGAGCTTTCCGCAAGACTGGATATTGCGCGGGCTGTGACAAGAAGGGCAGAGCGGAGATTCCGCAAAGTGGCACAGAATTACGGAGCAGATGCAAAAGCCATGCAGTATGTGAACAGACTTGCAGATTATCTGTATGTAGAAGCAAGATTTGCAGATCATCAGGCAGGAAATACAGAGGAAGGAAAGCTGCGGGAGACAGTGATCCAGAATGTGATGAAGAATTTTTAAGACAAAGACCGTATATCAGAAAAAGCACTGGTATACGGCCTTTTGGTTTTTACATAAAACAATAAAACTGTAAAATAAATAAAGAAAGATAAAAAGACAGATAATTATAAAATAAAATATATAAAAACTAAAAATACCATTGACAATATTAAAAAAGAGTGCTAATATAAAGTCAACAAATAAAACAGATGAAACAAACACTCATTTGAAGCGAGGAAAGATAACCGGTGAAAATGAAGAAATTATCGTAATGACGAGAAAGTTACGAGAGAAGTAAAATTCATTTGAGGGGCAGGGTTATCGAGGAAGCGAGAAAATGAGAATCACTTAAGAAAGGAAGGTACAGACCGCCAGGACAGTAAATCTTAAAAACAGGACTTATTAATAAGTGAAGAGAGGTAGAAAAGGTGATTGAGCCAACAATGTAAAGATGGATGTGAATCAAAATAAAAGATTTGCATCCATCTTTCTGTTGTATCTTTCTGAAAAAGTTGGTAAAATATAGGTTGCTATTGACAGATTCAGATAATAAGGGAGAGGTACAATGGATATGATAAATGAAATAGGAAGATGGCTGCAGGAAAAGGAAGTTTTGCCGACCGCATTAGAGCGGCTTGGAATGGCAGACAAGCTGGCAGAGATTGTGCTTATTTCGCTTGGAATTACGGTATTACTGGGAATTCTGAGCTGTTTCTTTGGATTGAAGCTGGCAAGATTCTGGTCATTTCTGACAGTTTTTGTGATTGGAACAGGAGCAGCAGCGGCTGTGGCGATGCAGATTACGTCAGATGAAACACTGAGCGGGATTATTGGTCTTGCGGCAGGGATTATTCTGGCAATCGTGTTTGCAATTTTGAAGCGGGCAGGAATGTTTGTGACTGCCTTTGTACTTGGAGCAGCACTAAGTATATACTGGCTCCGGCCGGCGAATCTGATCTGGCTGCTGGTGTGTGTTGGAATTGGTCTGGTATTTGCGTTGTTGACGATTAAGCTTTTTGTTCCGGTTCTGATGCTTCTTACAGGAGTGACCGGTGCTGTATGCATCAGTCAGGCGGGAACTGTTTTGCTGGGTCATGCAGGAGTTGAATTAGAGCGTTGGATGGTCACGCTGGCATTTGCGGTGCTGGCAGTCCTTGGAATTCTGGTACAGTTTCTGATGGAATCCGGAAAGCGTCAAAAGCTGCATCTGAAAAAAGCTGCGGAGATTCGCGAACAGAATTCCACAGAGAATGAAGTGGATAAAGCCAGAGCTCTTCTGGATGAAGAGTTTAAAGAAGAAAAGCAGGCAGAGAAAGAAGTACATACAGCGGCTGTTCCTCATGCAGAAGAGCTGGAAATGGAATTTGAAGATGAATTTGAAGACGATGACGAGGATGAGGAAGACGAAGAAGTGATGAAAGAAGATCTGATCGTGTCAGAAGAGATTGTTACAGAAGATGAGTATTTGGATAAGGATCTGGATGAAGATTTCGATGAAGATCTGGATGAGTTCTGGGATGATGAGGATGATGATGTAGAAATCGTGGAGATCGATCTTTCGGATCAGGATGACGAAGATAAGTAACACAGACGCACTTTTTCCAATGTGGAAAGCATTGGGAAGAGTGTGTTTTTTTGATGGACTTTCTTGTAAGAGGGATGGCAACGCGGTATAATAGAAAAAAGAGACGAAAGCCTGTGCGTAAGTAAAATGCAGAGACAAAAAGGAGGCTTATCTATGAAAATTGATATGCATTGCCATGTGAAAGAGGGATCGATTGACAGTAAGGTGAGTCTGGAGGATTACATCACACTCCTTAAAAAGAAGGGATTTCAGGGAATGGTGATCACAGACCATAACACATACAACGGATATCGATACTGGAAAAACCACATGAAAGGAAAGGTTCACACTGATTTTGTGGTATTAAAAGGGATCGAATATGATACAAGAGATGCAGGGCACATTCTGGTGATCATGCCGGAAGGCGTGAAGATGCGGCTTTTAGAGATGCGGGGAATGCCGGTATCGCTGCTGATCGATCTGGTGCATCGAAACGGAGGTGTGCTTGGACCGGCACATCCGTGCGGAGAAAAGTATATGAGTATCGCTAATACAAAGAAATTTTATCAGTCGCCGGAAATCATGAAACGGTTTGATTTTATTGAAGCTTATAACTGCTGTGAATCTGTAGTATCAAATACAGGGGCGGCAAGGCTGGCGGCAAAATATAAAAAGGTGACGACCGGTGGAAGTGATTCTCACAAGACCGGGTGTGTGGGACGTGCTTATACGATTCTGCCGGAGCCTGTGACGTGTGAGACAGAGCTGATCTCTATGATCCACAAGAAAGTTCCTTTTGAAGTGGGTGGCGTACAGTATGAAAAGACAACAAAGGACAGGATCGGAAAGGTGAATAAAGTTCTGGTGTATTCATTCTGGCTTTATAATAAAGGCGGCGAGCTTATAAAACGAAGAGGGCGGAAGGTTAAAATGGAGGAAGAACATCCGATTGATCCGATTGATCCGATCGAGTTGTACTACACGGGAAAATCATGATGACGATGCTGTTAAAGTCGATACTGATTTTTATCTTTGTCGTGATTTCCATTTCTGACTGGCGGACGCATAAGATTCCGGACAGATGGAATGCAGGGATTCTTCTGGTGGCAGTACTGCTGGCACTGGTGGATCCTTCGGTTTCCTGGCAGGAGAGGATACTAGGGATGTTTGCGGTAAGTGTCCCGATGGCATGCCTTTTGTTTTTTGTTCCGGGAAGCTTTGGTGGCGGTGATATCAAGTTTGTTGCAGCTGTCGGGGTGGCAATCGGAGTGAAGCTGGTCGTTATGGGAAGTGCGGCAGCAATCCTACTGGCAGGGATTTATTGTATCCGGCTTCTGGCAGAAAAAAGAAACGGGCAAAAGACAGCATTCGCCTTCGGCCCGTTTTTATGTATGGGTATGACAGCAGCCATGGTGTTTGGAGACGCATGGGCTGCGTGGTTTTTATCAGGATAGATTAATGTCTGCCAAGGTGCTGTTCCAGTTTTTGCCGGAACAATTCCAGCTGTGCTTTGTAATTTCTGGATTCCAGTTTCGGGAATGCCTTTAAGAGACGGCGTGCCGGTTTTGGAACCTTTTCTCCCAGATTCTGGGCTCTTGTTTTTAATTCTACAATCTGCATCCGGATTTCTTCGGATACTTCCAGTTTGACATCATCCAGTTTTTGTCTGGAACTTTCCTGCATATCCAGTACGTGCATTACATTCTGATAAAGCTCTGCTCCGATCTGATTGGAAATTGCGTGTAATTCGTCGGTGATATGCTTCAGCAGTTCCAGATATTGATTGAACTTCACGATTGCAGAAGTGGTTACGATCATATCGGAAAGCAGAGCAATGCCAAGGATTGCGATCAAAGCAATTCCGGCTGTGTGCGGAATCAGGGATAACACCTGATGGATCAGCGGGTGGACAAAATATACGATGAAAACGCATGCAACGCCCCAGATCAAGGAAAATAAAAGGCAGACATACCCTCCGATATTGAAAGGCAGTTTGGAATAATCCCACCATTTGTTGTGGAACAGCTTGTCCATTGCCCATCCGGTTACGCCCTCTAAAACAGTTACCAGTATGACAGAAGAAATGTACAAAAGTAACAGGTTGGACTGGAAAGCTTCCAGGCATGCGATGACCAGTGTAACGCCAACCCCGTAGATCGGGCAGATCGGTCCGTTTAAAAATCCGCGGTTTACAAAACGATGCTGTTTAAAAGCTGCAAATATGACTTCTGTACACCATCCCAGAAAGCCATATACAAAAAAGTAGAGGATACTATAGTAAATCGACATTAAAAATCATCCTTTCTATCTGAAATATAAACAATATCATGAAGATACAGTGCATGGGCAGGAGCATGCCCGGAATAAGAATGTTCTCCTGCAAAGATCGAAGGAATACAGCAGGCATCCAGTGTGCCCGTTCCGATATCAAGCAGCAGCTGCATGAGTGTTGCGGGCATGAATGGCAGAAAATCACTGCCTTCCAGGAAAAGCTGCATTTCGTCATCGGAATGCTCAATCCGGAGAGAATAGAGTTCTCTCATGATTGCTTTTTTCTTTTTGACAGGAGAAAAGCAACGGACATCATGCCTGCCTTTCAAAAAAGAAAATGCTTCCTGCATTCGCAGGGGATCCGGCAAGTCGGGGAGAAATAAAGTATACTTCTGACGGAAAACATCAGGAGTCGAACCGGTTTTGATACAAAGCTCCCAGATACAGTGTTTGGGGAGTAATTCTGCATGAAAACGTTCGGAAACCTGTCTGGCATCTAAAACGGCGATATCCTGAGGCAGCACCTGATTCAGACTGCTCTTTAGAGCAGAAGGCAACAGGGAAGAAGTGGTCTGAAAGCTGAGAATCTGCCCTCTTGCATGAACACCAGGGTCTGTTTTTGCGGCACAGAATAACTGTATGTCCTCTTTGAGCAGCCTGGCAAGAGCAGTATGGATTCTCCCCAAGACCGTATCAAGATTTTCTTTTTTGGGAGCGGCCTTCCAGCCTGCATACCGGGTGCCGTCATATTCAACTGTAAGCATGAGAGTCTGCATAGAAATCCTCCTGAATATTTGATTCTAGTTCAATATTGTACAGGAAGACGAGACAGAATGCAATGAAATGAAAAGAAGAAGGTTTTATGCCTTCTTCTTTAACATGGACGCAGCCATATTGACGGTGCGGTCGATCTGTGCTTTTTCGGCATCTGATTTTCCTTCTTTCAGAAGATCCAGAATCAGAGTGATTTCTTCCGGCGAGAACTGAATATTATGCTTTCCCGCATTGGTGATCAGTGCGAACAAGATGGGCGCGAGGTCTTTTCCGGATTTTCCGGCAGTTTGTGCAGCGGCCATTTTAATCAGTTCCAGTTTGATTGGATCCATGTTCTGCATTTTTGGATGATTCATCCATTCGTTCATGTGAAGTACCTCCTTTAGAAGTTGTAAAATCCATTTGATTCATTGTATCGGAAAACATGGCATCATATGTCTGAAACATTTCTTTTTGTTCCGGATTCAACATTCCCATCAGCAGATCAGGAGAAAAACCGGCAGGATTATCTGCCGGCATATTCTGAAAAAGCTCCATCATCTGCAGAAGCTGGTTTACCTGCGCCATCTGCTGTGATTCTTCTTCGGAAAGATAGGGTGAGAGGTCACTTAAAATCCGGGATGGAGAAAGAGAGTCAGAAGGAGGGGAAACCGGAAATCCCCGAAAGAGATGAATGGCATTCTGCAATTCATTCAGGCGGATGAAGATCCCCAGCATCCGTTGGCCGTTTGTTGGAAGATAGGGCAGCAAAAGTTTGATCGTCTGTAATTGTCTGGAAGTAGTCAGTTCATCAAAAGGTGTCAGAAAGTGTTTTGGATTCTTTTCCATAAATCCTCCCGGTATGTAGCGTTGTAAATATATATGTGGAAAAGTACACGAAAATGAATGAAAACCTGAATGACTTTTTTTAGTTGGTATCATACTATAAAGAAAGGAAGAAAAAAGAAAAGAGGATTTTTATGAAACGAAAACTGATCATTGACGGAAATGCGGTATACGAGATTGATGAAAACTGCATGTTGAAAAACAGGTTGGACAAAGAGAAGGAAAAGAAAGACAGAGAAAAGATCCGGTCGGAAAAAGCCGGGCATTAAAAATTCCCCGGCAGATTGCCGGGGAGTTTTGCGTTCAAAGGCAGATTAGCATCCGCATCCGTTATTGCTGCATCCACATCCGTTGTTTCCGAATCCATTGCCGCATCCTCCGCAGAAGATCAGAAGAAGGATGATCCACAGACAGCTGTCATTGCCGCATCCGTTACCGTTGCTCCATCCATTGCCACATCCGCCACAGCACAGAAGCAGGAGAATGATCCAGATACAGGAGTTCCCGCCAAAGTTTGATTCGCATCCACATCCGCAGTTTGTTGCACTTAATTCACTCATTTTAAATCCTCCAATAATGTTGTTTACAGTTCTATAATATGTGGATAGGGGAAATGTGTGAGAAAATTGTTTTAATAAATTTTTTACAGGAGTTGAATTGGTCTTAATACTTATTTTACTTGGCCTGTACTATTTTTTAGAAAAGGGAAGGAGAAGATGGGTTATGAAGATCATAAAAATGGATAAAAAAATAGAGAAAGAACAGAATAGAGAACTGGAGCAGTTTTGCAGACAGATCAGAGAATATGTACAAAGCGGACGCATCCGTGAGTGTGAACAGTTGATTCCACAGTACATGCAGGTTTTCTGCCGGCAAGCTACAATATGGAGCAGTACAGTTCTTTTGCGAGAAAGTGTACGATAAGACCTGCGTATGAATGGGAAGACTGCGGGAGGAAAGGCACACATCATGGTATAAACACATCCGGCAGAAGAAGTGAATATTCTGATAAAAAAGGAATGTTCATAAATGAAACAGGCAAAGCAGATCATTGGATACTGGTGTGAAGAGATCCAAAGAGAAAGTGCTTTGGGGCAGGGAATCTGCGTCGCGGTTTTAGATACCGGCATCTGCGCACATCCTGATTTTGGAAAACGGATATTGGAATTCAGGGATTTTGTACATCGAAAGGAGCAGATGTATGATGACAGCGGTCACGGAACACATGTGGCCGGAATTTTGGCGGGCGACGGGCGGCTTTCCGGCGGAACCTACGCGGGAATAGCGCCGAAAGCCTCCTTGCTGATTGCAAAGGTACTGGATCAGGATGGAAACGGAAGTGTGGAGAGTGTTCTGGAAGGAATGCGCTGGGTACTGTCTATGCGGAAAAAATATCCCATCCGGGTCGTCAATATTTCTGTAGGAGCAAAGCCTAATCTGGAACAGAGGCAGAAAAAACGACTGATACTCGGTGCGGAATCTCTATGGGATGCAGGAATTGCGGTGGTGGCGTCTGCGGGAAATGACGGTCCGGAAAGAGGCAGTATTGCTTCACCGGGAGACAGCAGAAAGATCATCACAGTAGGCGCTTATGAGGAAATCAGGCGGGGCAGGACACGTATGGGACAGCGGTGGAAATATTCCGGAAGAGGACCATCCGATACGTGCATTGTAAAACCGGATCTTGTGGCGCCGGGACTTGGGATCATAAGCTGTGGCAGAATTGACAAAGAAAAGAAAGCTTATGTGGAGAAAAGCGGCACATCCATGGCAGCACCGATCGTATCAGGTGCGGTTGCATGTCTGCTGTCAGAATATCCGGACATGACCAATGTAGAAGTGAAACTGAAGCTGAGGGAGTCCTGCATTTCGCTGGACGAAGAAGGAACCGGGTGGGGTCTCCTTAATATAGGGGAGCTTTTGTAAGCGCGAATGGCAAAGAAAGAAGGTGTCAAGAAAAAGTACTTGACACCTCTTTTTTTTTGAGTTATGATAGCAAAGGTGATTTGAGTGAATGATATTTTAGAACAGGCATTGTTATACGACTTTTACGGTGAACTTCTTACCAGTCACCAGAAAGAGATTTATGAACAGTTTGTACTGGAAGATTTATCTTTGAGTGAGATTGCAGGTGAGGCAGGCATCAGCCGCCAGGGAGTGCATGACCTGATCAAGCGGTGTCAGAAGGCTCTGGAAGGCTATGAGGAGAAGCTGCATCTGGTAGAAAAATTTCTTTCTATCAAGGAGAAGGTTCACGAGATCGACAGTGTGCTGGATGCTTATGAATCCGGTGCCGGAAATCAGAAACCGCAAGAGATGATAGAGAAGATCCGGAAGATATCGGATACAATTATAGAGGAGTTATAGCATGGCATTTGACAGTTTAACAGAAAAACTTCAAAACGTATTTAAGAATCTCCGAAGCAAAGGTCGTCTGACGGAAGATGATGTAAAGGCGGCACTGAAAGAAGTGAAGATGGCACTTCTGGAGGCGGATGTAAACTTTAAAGTCGTAAAGAAGTTTGTAAAAGATGTGCAGGAGCGAGCAGTCGGACAGGATGTGATGAACGGACTGAATCCGGGACAGATGGTGATCAAGATCGTAAATGAAGAACTTGTAAATCTGATGGGTTCTGAGACGACGGAGATCAAATTGCAGCCGGGAAGTGCAATCACGGTGATCATGATGGCAGGACTTCAGGGTGCAGGTAAGACCACGACTACTGCAAAGCTGGCAGGCAAGTACAAGCTGAAAGGCAAGAAACCACTGCTTGTTGCGTGTGATGTGTATCGTCCGGCAGCGATTAAACAGCTGCAGATCAACGGAGAGAAGCAGGGCGTGGAAGTATTCTCCATGGGAGATAAAAACAAGCCTGCTGATATCGCAAAAGCGGCGCTTGAGCATGCGCGCAAGAATGGAAATAACATCGTGATCCTGGATACAGCGGGACGTCTTCACATTGATGAAGATATGATGGCAGAGCTTCAGGAGATCAAAGGAACAGTGGATGTGCATCAGACGATTTTAGTTGTGGATGCGATGACCGGACAGGATGCGGTCAATGTGGCCGGAAGTTTCAATGATAAGATTGGGATTGACGGTGTGATCGTGACAAAGCTGGACGGCGATACAAGAGGCGGTGCTGCACTTTCGATCAAGGCAGTGACCGGATGCCCGATTCTTTATGTGGGTATGGGAGAGAAGCTCTCAGATCTGGAGCAGTTCTATCCGGATCGAATGGCATCCCGTATTCTTGGAATGGGAGATGTTCTGACACTGATTGAGAAAGCCGGGGCTGAGCTGGATGAAGAGAAAGCACAGCAGATGGCAGAGAAGATGAAAAAAGCCCAGTTTGATTTTGAAGATTATCTGGAAAGTATGAACCAGATGAAGAAAATGGGCGGATTATCCAGTGTTCTCGGTATGATGCCGGGACTCGGAGGCATGGGGGCAAAGATGCCGGAACTTGACTCCGAAGAAAATGAAAAGAAGATGGCAAGGATGGAGGCCATGATCCAGTCAATGACAGTAGAGGAAAGACAGAACCCGGATCTTTTGAATCCATCCAGAAAACACCGTATTGCAAGAGGCGCTGGTGTAGATATTTCCGAAGTCAACCGTATGGTAAAGCAGTTTAACGAATCCAGAAAACTGATGAAGCGACTTCCGGGACTGATGGGTAAAGGTGGTAAAAAAGGCAGATTTAAGCTTCCTTTTTAGCACATAGATAACAAAAAAGAAAAATATTAAGAAGAGGTGAAAGAAATGGCAGTAAAAATCAGATTAAAAAGAATGGGACAGAAGAAAGCTCCTTTCTATAGAATCGTTGTAGCGGATGCGAGAGCACCAAGAGATGGAAAGTTCATTGAGGAGATCGGAACATACGATCCAAATCAGAACCCAAGCGTATTCAAAGTAGATGAAGAAGCAGCTAAAAAATGGCTGAACAACGGAGCTCAGCCTACAGAAGTTGTAGGAAAGATCTTTAAGGCAGCTGGAATCGAAAAATAAGCTGTTTCGCGGAGGTGCGCGTAAATGAAAGAGTTAGTTGAAGTGATTGCGAAAGCATTAGTAGACGATCCGGACAGCGTTGCAGTTTCTGAGAGACAGGACGGCAGAACTACGGTTATTGAAGTACGTGTCGCTGACAGTGACATGGGAAAAGTGATCGGAAAACAGGGGCGCATTGCAAAAGCGATCCGTTCTGTTGTAAAAGCAGCAGCGGCAAAGGAAGATAAGAAAGTTGTTGTTGATATCATACAGTAACTTGACAAAAAGGGGACAGGCTTTGGATCAAAGCAGCTGCCCCCTTTCTTTTTCGCAGAGAGGATAGGAGAAGAGCATGGAACAGTTTTTACAGGTAGGTGTGATCTCATCCACACATGGAATCCGCGGGGAAGTCAAAGTATTTCCGACCACGGATGATCCAAACAGGTTTAAAAAGCTCAAAAAAGTGATTCTGGAGACAAAGAAAGAGAAGCTTTCGCTGGAAGTCCAGGGAGTGAAATTTTTTAAACAGTTTGTCATCGTGAAATTCAAAGGGATTGACAACATCAATGATATCGAACAGTACAAAGGCTGTTCTCTTTTTGTCAGCCGTGAGGATGCAGTTGCACTGGAGGAAGACGAATATTTTATTGCTGATCTGATCGGGATGGAAGTTTACACGGATGAGAATCCCGAGGAACTTTTCGGGACATTAAAAGATGTGATCGAAACCGGGGCGAATGAAGTGTATCTTGTAGAGTCAAAAACACATGGGGAAGTGCTGATCCCGGCAATCCGCCAGTGTATTCTTTCCGTGGATGTAAAAGCGCAGAAAATGCAGGTGCATCTGCTGAACGGATTGCTGGATCAATGATTTCAATGAAAGAAAGTGCAGGACAGATACGATGAATTTTCATATTTTGACATTATTTCCGGACATGGTCATGCAGGGACTGGGTACCAGTATCATCGGAAGAGCGGTAAACAACGGGCTGCTTTCCATTGAGGCGGTCAATATCCGGGATTACGCGTTTAACAAACATCAAAGCGTGGATGATTATCCATATGGAGGCGGAGCAGGTATGCTGATGCAGGCAGAACCTGTTTATCAGGCATATGAGGCGATCGCAGAAAAAGTGAAAAAGAAGCCGCGTGTCGTGTATCTTTCTCCACAGGGAGCGACTTTTTCCCAGACTATGGCAGAAGAACTGGCAAAAGAAGAAGAACTGGTGCTGCTCTGCGGGCACTATGAAGGAATCGATGAACGTGTTCTGGAGGAAATTGTGACAGATTATGTTTCTATCGGAGATTATGTGCTCACAGGCGGAGAATTGCCGGCCATGGTCATGGTGGATGCGATTTCCCGTTTGATTCCGGGTGTGCTGCACAATGATGTATCCGCAGAATTTGAATCTTTTCAGGATGATCTGCTGGAATATCCGCAGTATTCGAGACCCGAGGAATGGCATGGGAAAAAAGTTCCGCCGATTCTTCTGTCCGGACATCACGCCAATATTGAAAAGTGGAGAAGAGAGCAGTCGATCATCCGGACAAAGGAGAGAAGACCGGATCTTTTGGAAAAGTGCATGAAAAGCGGAGTTCTGGATAAGAAAGAAATGAAGTTTTTGCAGGAACTTTTGGCAAAAGATGAGGAAAATGCTTGAAACTATTTACAAAATATGATAGAATAAAACAGTTGTGAAAAGAAGAGATGGTCCTCTGGTACCGAAGTGGTATTAAGAACGTCCAAGATGAAGGAGGAACACAATGAACGAAATTATCAGAAAAATCGAAGCTGAGCAGATGAAAGAAAATGCACCTGAGTTTAACGTTGGTGATACTGTAAAAGTATACGCTAAGATTAAAGAGGGTAACCGTGAAAGAATCCAGGTTTTCGAAGGAACAGTTCTGAAAAAACAGGGTGGCGGAGTAAGAGCTACTTTCACAGTAAGAAAATTCTCTAACGGAATCGGTGTTGAAAAAACATGGCCAATCCACTCTCCACACGTTGAGAAAGTGGAAGTTGTTCGCAGAGGTAAAGTAAGAAGAGCAAAACTGAACTACTTAAGATCACGTATCGGTAAAGCAGCTAAGGTTAAAGAATTAGTAAAATAGTAGGAATGATGAGAGGGACAATTACAGAAGTGTAGATTGTCCCTTTTCTGTTATAAGGAGAATGTATGCGGCACTTAAAGTTTCGAAAAAAGCGAAAAAGAGCGCCACACAAGGCAAAACTGCATTTTCTGAGTGAAAAGATCCATTGGAACAAAAAAGCGGTTGCGCTCTGGATCGCAGAGATTGCAGTCGTCTGTGCACTTGCATTTATACTGGTATTTTATTTTGGACAGCGAGTGAGCAATGCAGGCGATTCGATGCGGCCGGAATTAAAAAACGGAGATGTTGTTCTGGTGAACCGTCTGGTGTATAATGCCATGACTCCGAAAAGAGGAGATATTATTGCGTTTAAGCCAAATGGCAGAGAAAATGCACATTATTATATCAAAAGGATCGTGGGACTGCCGGGAGAGACGGTTCAGATCAAGGATGGAAAAGTATATATTAACGGAAAAGAACAGAAAAAAGATATCTTTGTGTCCGAAATTGAAAAGCCGGGAGTTGCCCAGGATGAGATCACACTTGGTGAGAATGAGTATTTTGTACTGGGAGATCAGGCGTCCAGCAGCGATGACAGCAGGATGGCTGATATCGGAAATGTAAAACGTTCGGAAATTTACGGGAAGATATGGTTTAATACGAGTGTGGGCAGTAATTTTGGATTTGTAAAATAGTGAGGAGGGACAATATGCATTTTCAGTGGTATCCGGGACATATGACAAAGGCAAAACGGATGATGCAGGAGAATATCAAACTGATCGATCTGGTGATCGAACTGGTGGATGCAAGGCTGCCGGTCAGCAGCCGGAATCCGGACATTGATGAGCTCGGAAAAAATAAAGCACGTCTCATTCTTTTAAATAAAGCCGATCTGGCAGAAGAAAAGTGGAATGATGCATGGGCAGAGTATTTTAAGAAGAAAGGATATTCTGTAGTCAAGGTCAATTCAAAGAGAGGCGGGGGGATCAAGTCGATTCAGGGCGTGATTCAGGAAGCCTGTAAAGAGAAGATAGAAAGAGACAGAAAGCGCGGGATCTTAAACCGCCCGGTGCGTGCAATGGTCGTTGGGATTCCGAATGTAGGAAAATCAACGTTTATCAATGCACTGGCAGGAAAAGCCTGTGCCAAGACCGGGAATAAGCCGGGAGTGACAAAAGGAAAACAGTGGATCCGTTTAAATAAAAATGTAGAACTTTTAGATACGCCGGGTATTCTCTGGCCGAAGTTTGAAGACCAGACCGTGGGACTTCGGCTGGCATTTATCGGTTCTATTAAAGATGAGATTCTCAATACAGAAGAGCTGGGAGGCGAGCTGATCCGGTTTCTGGTACAGAGTTATCCGGGTGTATTGCAGGAAAAATATGATGTGAGTGAGTCACAGGATATTTATGCGTGTCTGGAAGAAATTGCGAAGAACAGGCATTGTCTGGTACGAGGCAGTGAGCTGGATATGGAAAAGGCGGCAAGACTGTTGTTAGATGATTTTAGAAATGGAAGAATTGGAAGAATTACTCTGGAATTCCCTCAGGATTATGAAGAGACAGACGGAGAGTAAAGAGGGGGCAGTCGTAGCATGAAAGAGAAAGATCAGGATAGAAGTATTTTCAAAGAAATTTTAGGATGGCTCGTGTATATTGCGATTTTGCTGGCTGCGGTATATGTTCTGATTACGTATGTGGGACAGCGGACAGAAGTCAGCGGACATTCTATGGAACCGACACTGCAACATGGAGACAATCTGATCGTAGACAAGATCAGTTATCGTTTCAGGGAACCTGAGCGGTATGAGATTATCGTATTCCCTTATCAATATAAGGAAAATACATATTATATCAAACGGATCATCGGACTGCCGGGAGAAACTGTCCAGATTATAGACGGAGAGGTCTATATCAATGGAGAACTGCTGGCGGATGAACATTATGGAAAAGAAGTGATGCTGGATCCGGGGATTGCAGCAGAATCGATCACACTGGGAGACGATGAATATTTTGTTCTGGGTGACAATCGAAATCACAGTTCTGACAGCAGGGATCCGAGTGTAGGCGTGCTGCACAGGAAGGATCTGATCGGGCGAGCCTGGGTGAGGATCTGGCCGTTTAGTGACATTGGGTTTATCCGGCACGATTAAGAGGAAGTAGATTGAGGAAAAGAAATGAAAAGTATCAGTGAGATCAGAACAGAGTTTGAAGCGTGCCGGGGTTCAAGAGCAGAATTGTATGAGATGTATGCGTATGATACAAGGATGGGAGTGCAAAAGCTCATTCAGAAATATCAGAAGCAGGACGAAAAGCTTGCAAATGAAAGACTTCGTTTAAAGCAGATGCGGCAGTATGAAGAAAAGTATAGTCATTGTGACTATATCTGCGGAATTGATGAGGTTGGAAGAGGACCACTGGCAGGTCCGGTTGTGGCAGCGGCGGTAATTCTCCCGAAAGACGCCGAGATTCTATATTTGAATGATTCCAAAAAGCTCTCGGCAAAGCGAAGAGAAGAGCTGTATGATGAGATACAGGAAAAAGCAATTGCAATTGGGATCGGAATGGCGGGACCGGCGCGAATTGATGAGATCAATATTCTTCAGGCAACCTATGAAGCGATGCGTCAGGCAATCGGTCAGCTGTCTGTAGAACCGGAGGTTCTTTTAAATGATGCAGTCACGATCCCGGAGGTTGTGATTCCACAGGTGCCGATCATCAAAGGAGATGCAAAAAGTGTTTCAATTGCGGCCGCAAGTGTAATTGCGAAAGTAACAAGAGACCGTCTGATGGAAGAGTATGATCAGGTACTTGCGGGATACGGGTTTGCTGACAATAAGGGATATGGCTCGGCAGAGCATATCGCAGCACTTCGGAAACTTGGACCGACGCCGATTCACCGCCGTACCTTTATTAAAAATTTTGTCTGAAAAATGTGGTGTTTTCCGGGCGCAGTGTGAAAAGGATGAAACAAAACAACAGAGCTGTCGGCACTGCCTATGAGCAGATTGCCGGCAGATTTTTAGAAAAGAAGGGATTTCAGATCCTGGAGTATAACTACAGGTGTCGGGCAGGGGAGATCGATCTGATTGCCAGGGACAGGGAGTATTTGGTATTCTGTGAAGTGAAATACCGGCGAACAAAAAGTGCGGGCAGTGCGCTGGAAGCAGTGGATACAAAAAAGCAGAAACGATTGTACCGATGCGCTCAGCAATATGTGGCGGCACATAAAATACCCGATGCTGCGGCAAGGTTTGATGTAGTTGCAATAGAGGGGAACGAGGTGTGTCACATTGAAAATGCCTTTGAGGGGGCATAGAATATAAAAAGGGGAGTGGAAAAAATGGGATTAGGACTTCGTTATAAGAATGAAGAACAGATTTTTCAGGAACAATATACAGAACCACCATACCTGGAATATCCGATGTTTCGAGAGACAGGGATTGTAAAGCATGGATTTTCTACAAGGATAGGAGGCGTCAGCAAAGGCTGTTTTTCTTCATTGAATTTAAGTTTCACAAGAGGGGATGAAGAAGAGGCTGTTCGTGAAAATTTCCGAAGGATCGGATCAGCGATGGGAATCCGATGTGAGGATATGGTGTTTACTCACCAGACACATACGACCAATGTGCGGGTAGTGACAGAAGCAGACAAAGGCTGCGGGATCGTAAAACCTAGGACCTACTCGGATGTAGATGGTCTGGTGACTGACATTCCGGGAATTTGTCTGGTAACATTTTATGCGGACTGCGTTCCTTTGTATTTTGTGGATCCGGTAAAGAAAGTGATCGGACTGAGTCATTCCGGATGGAGAGGAACCGTAGGAAAGATCGGAAAGGTGACTGTGGAAACGATGTGCAGAGAATTTAAAAGCAGACCGGAGGATATTCTCGCAGCGGTCGGACCGTCAATCTGTCAGGACTGCTATGAGGTCAGTGAAGATGTGATCCGGCAGTTTCAGAAAAATTTTCCGGAAGACTGCTGGGATGCGTTGTTTTATCAAAAAGAAAATCAGAAGTACCAGCTGAATCTGTGGAAAGCCAATGAACTGATCTTTTATGAGGCAGGGATTTTGCCGGAGCATATTGCAGTGACCAATCTGTGTACGCATTGTAACAGTGAGATTCTATATTCTCACAGACAGGCAGGAGATGCCAGAGGAAATCTCTGTGCGTTTCTGGCATTAAATCAGGAGGTGTAAGAGTGATATTTTTAGCAACAGAGGAAATCCAGGATGTAGTACAGTCCCCGGAAGAAGTGGCAAAAGATGTAAACCAGTTTGTACAGTGGTTTGAGGATCAGATTCCAACCTTGATCTCTTTCGGGATTAAGGTTGTGCTTGCAATCGTATTTTTCTTTATCGGAAGAGCGGTGATCCATGGAATCCAGAAGATGGTGAAGCATTCCATGCAGCGGGCAAATGCGGATACAGGAGTGATCCAGTTTGTTGAATCATTTTTGAAATTTGGTCTGTATGCACTGCTTTTGTTTATGATCGCAACAAATTTTGGAATTGAGACATCCTCGGTTGCGGCGCTGATCGCATCCGGAGGTGTGGCAATCGGTCTCGCGCTGCAGGGGAGTCTTTCGAACTTTGCGGGAGGCGTACTGATCCTGCTTTTGAAACCGTTTGTAGTAGGTGACTACATCATTGTTGCCAATGATGGAACAGAAGGAACGGTAAAAGTCATCCAGATCTTCTATACAAAGCTGACAACGGTAGATAATAAGACGATCGTGATTCCAAATGGAACGCTTTCCAACAGCAGTCTGACGAATGTTACGGCAAGACCGGAACGGCAGTTGGATTTAAAAGTAGGGATCGCCTATGATGCAGATCTGAAAAAAGCAAAAGATCTGATCGAAACGCTGTTAAAACAGGATGATTCCATTATTCAGGACGAGGATATCAAGGTGTTTGTCGATTCTCTGGCTGACAGTTCTGTTATACTGGGACTGCGCGCATGGGTGAAGACAGAGGAGTACTGGAGTACAAGATGGAGACTTCTGGAAGAAATCAAGCTGATATTTGATGAAGAAGGTATTGAGATACCGTTCAATCAGCTGACTGTGCATATGGCGGAAAAATAATAAAAGAATATTGAGTAAAAGTAACAGAAAAAGAGAGCTGGAAAAGAAAAGCTCTCTTTTTTATGCAAAAAACGTAAAAAACAAAGAAAAAACAAATAAAATATGGAAGTTTTGCTGGAATAAGAGTATACTGAAAACGTAAATATGCTTAGGGGATATAACTGTACAGAAGTTATAAAAAATGAGAAAGGAGTCAATGAAGCAAGGAACAAAACAAAAACAGGAGGAAATGAAGGTATGAAAAAAGAGAGAAAAAAAGTGTTGCTTGTATGGGTCATGACACTGGCAATGCTTTTTGGTGTTCTGCAGCCGGCAGTGGGGATGAATGAAGTGCGGGCAGAAGAAGGAACAGTATCGGAACAAAACGAAGTGGGTGTGAAATACGAAGCACTTCCAAAGGAACCGATGAAAACAAGTGCAACTGCAAGTTCTTATCAGGATTCGGCTCAATGTGGAGACGGAAACGCATCACTTGCATTTGACGGAGATGTCAACAAAGGATGGCACAGTCAGTATGATTCCAAGACAGGACCTCACTGGATCCAGTGGTCGCTTGGAGGAGTTCACAACATAGGACGAATTGCTTATCAGGTAAAAGGGACTGGTGCCAACGGAAGATTTAAAGAAATTAAAGTCGAAGTTAAAAACGGAGAAGCTGACTGGCAGACAGTTAAGGAGGAGACACTTGCAGATGTTGGACAGGGCGGTTCCTGTAATATCGATTTTGATGCAGTAGAAGCTACAGATGTAAAGATTACGATCAAGAGTTCGTATAATACATACGAGAGCGGGGTACTGGCATCTGCCGGTGAATTGGAAGTATACAAGGTTGTACAGGAAGTTCCCCAGGGAACAGTCAATGCAAAAATTAATGGTGTAGAAGTGGGCGGAGAGAGTCTGTCAGATGTGATCACAAAGTCCGGTGTGACAGATGAGATTACATCCATTGAATTTGTATCGGGAACAGTGACATCAGAAGATCTGGCATTGTTAAAGGCGAAAGAAAAAGGAATTTTCAAAACCATTGAGACATTCAAATTAAATTTGAGTGATACATTGAAATTTGTGGATAAGAATGGAAAGAACAGCAAGGTGCTCCCGAATTCTGCATTTTATAATTTCTGGGCACTTCATACAGTAGAATTGGGCGGATTTGAGGAGATTGGAAGTCAGGCATTTGAAAATACTTCCTCTTTGGTATCTGTTTCTATTCCGAATGCTGTAAAAATTCAGAATAGGGCTTTCTACAATGGAAAAAAGATTAAAGAGTTGAATTTGGATCATGTGAAAGAAATTGAGACAGAGGCATTTTATCAGTGTAATGCGCTGACAGCACTGAATGTACCAAAAGTTTTGAAAATTGGAGAAAAGGCATTTTACGGCTCTAAGAATCTGAAAGAACTTCAGCTTCCGGCAACACTGGAAACCTTGGGAGACAGTGCATTTGCTGTAGAGCAGAAAAACAGAAGAAAGCTGAATGTGACAAGTGAAAGAGTAACTCCTCCCGTGGTCACACCGGGGAAAAACAATCCGTTTGCGTATGCAGTGAATTCAACGCTGACTGTACCGGCAGAGGCTCGGGAAGCGTATGTCAATGCAGAGCGTTGGGGTGATCCAAAGAATTACAAATGGTGTTCTCTGCAGTTGGAAAAAGATATGACAGCAACGGACACTTATTACATTACCTATCATTGGGAAGATCAGGATAATCTGGCAGGTGTGAGACCGAATAGTGTTGCTCCAACTTTGATTGATGAGAGCAGTGCTTCTTATGGAGCGGATACACAGTATAGAAATGTAACGATTCAGCCGGGACCGGTAGGCCAGGATTATCAGTATGAATTTACAAAGGTTCCGAGGTACAATAAGCGCGGTGAGCCAGCAAAATGGAAGTTAAATCCGGGCAGTTACAGTACAAATTATGAGATCAAGACAGAAAAAACAGGAGATTATGAATTCAAAGCTACTTATACTCTGCGGACAAGAAAACAAGATAAAACAGTCAGTGTCAACTGGGTGGGAGGAGATGCAGAAAACAGACCTGAAATCAAGGTACAGATGAAACGCCAGAAATGGTCCAATACAAGTGCTTATGATGAGGGAGAAGAGATCACTTTAAATATGCAAAATAACTATACTCACACATGGGAGAACATGGTAGAGTATGAGTCCGGAAAAGACAAATATCCATACTATCCGATTTATAGTATTGAGGAAATCAGAGCTGTTGATGGATATGAAGTAACTTACAGTGTGGAGAAGAATGATAAAGATGTATATCCGTTTGATGAAACCGGCAATATTGTGATTACTTGTACAGGAGAAGCAATCCCGGAAGATGTTGTAAAAGTGAATATCAATAAGGAAAGAGAAGCAGGAGGAACCAGTCTGGAGGATGCAGTTGCAAAAGCAGGCATCACGGCAGATCAGGTGACTTCTCTGGAGTTTGTATCAGGTAAGGTGACAGCGGGGGATCTGGAGTACATCCAGAAAAATGTAAATCAGATCCAGGAATTTAAATGTAATCTGAAAAATGGTCTGACATATGAAGATAAGAAGGGGGCGCAGTCAACCGTATTTCCGGGATGGACGTTCTCAGAAAAAGCCAGTCTGACTACAGTTGAATTAGGCGGATTTACAGATATTGGAAGTTATGCATTTTGGAAGACAAAAAATCTGACATCTGTAAAAATCGAAGATGCACAGATAATCAAAGCGTCTGCTTTTTCCGGAGCAGAGAAACTGACAGAGGTTAATATACCAAATGTAACGAAGATTTCTCAGTGGGGATTTAGCAAATGTAGAAATCTGGTAACAGTCAATATGCCGAAAGTGGAAAAAATCGGACCGGGGGCATTTCTTGCTTCAGGATACTTAAATATTACACTGCCGGCAAGTTTGAAATCTATCAGCGGCGCCGCATTTGGAGTTGCAGAATCTTATGGACAGCCTGGAGAGAAAGTGGAGTTCCATGTAGTGATGGAAGGTGCGACACCTCCAACGGTAGAGCCAGAGCATAACGAGAATTCGCCATTTAAGGATGCAGCACAGACTTCTACGCTGGAAGTTCCAGAGGGCAGTGAGGATACTTATCTGAAGTCTGAATTTGGAGATGAGGAAAAAGGAACATGGTGCAATCTGCCATTAAAAGGTATCAGTACAGATGCTACGGTTACCTTTGATGTTAATGGAACACTGACAACAGAAAAAATTCCAGTTGGAGAAATGATCAGTGACAAACTCCCGGAAAATCCGGAGAAAAATGGATTTGTCTTTACAGGATGGAATACTGCAAAAGATGGAAGTGGTCAGGAAGTCACGGACCAGACAGTGGTGGAAGGAGATATGACAGTATTTGCAGTGTTCGATGATCTGAAAGCAACAGATACGTGGACACTCGTATATCACTGGGAAGATCAGGACAATCTGGCTGGTGTGAGACCAGCACTTCTGACACCGAGACTGATCGATGAGAGCAGTTCTGCTCATGCTGCAGATACACAGGGAAATAATGTCACATTTTCCCCGGGACCTGCACCTCAGGACTATGTATATACGTTTGAAAATGTTCCGCGCTATAACAAGATCGGTGAAAAGGCCCAGTGGAGAGTCAGCCCGGGAATTCCTGCTAAAAATTATAAGATTACATTAGAAGAGGCAGGAGAACGCGCGTATAAAGCAACCTACGCATTAAATGTCAGAAAACAAGACAAGACTGTCAAAGTAGAATGGGCAGGCGGTGATGAAGCAAACCGTCCGGAAATTAAAGTAAGTTTTGTGAAACGCGGATTTATCAATGACTGGGTAACTGAAATCGAAGAAGTTGTCTTGAATGAAGAAAATGGATATACCCATACATGGAAAGATATGGTCGAATATGAGTCCGGAAAAGAAGAATATCCATATTATCCAATTTATAGTATTGAAGCAATCGAGACGATTGACGGATATGAAACTACTTATAGTGTTGAGAAGATGAAAGATGAGGATGTATATCCGTTTGACGAAAATGGTCAGCTGGTAATCACGAATACGGCTATCGACAAACAGGCGCCGAATGTAAGTGTTAAGGGTGAAGGAAATGGTGACCGCTTCCGCAAGATCACGGGAATTGCTGTACATGATACAGAGGGAGTCAAGGAACTCAAAGTCAATAATACAATCACAGTCATCAACAGCAAATACAAATATCTCACAGATATCGAAAAACTCGGTGTAAAAGAAGGCGAAAACACAGCAGTTGTAACAGACAATGCAGGCAATGCGAAATCCGTGACATTCTACTATGACACAACTGCACCTACATTTAACTGGATCGTAGACAACAAGACACAGGCACAGTCCAAAGAAGTCCGTCTGGAAACAAGTGAAGAAATTCAGCTACCGGATGAAGGATGGTCACTTAAGGGTGAAGAGAATGGCGTATTTGTTTACGTGAAGACATTCTATGCAAACTGGAAAGATAAAAACTTTACCGTAACAGACCTTGCAGGAAATGTATCAGAGCCACAGTTTGTAGAAGTAAAACGGATCGATAATTCGAGACCAATAGTTGTGGAACTGACACAGGATATTACAGACTGGACAAACAAAGACGTGACAGTGACAATTAAGACATCTACAGATTGTGTGGCACCGGAAGGATGGAAACAGGTTAATAAGAGAACATTCACAAAGGTATTTAATGCAAACGGAGAGTACAGTGTGACGCTGACAAGTGTGACAGGAGTGACAGGAGATGTTCATCTATTCAGTATCACCAATATTGACAAAGAAGCACCGGTTATTGATTATGCAGCTATCGAGGCAGCAAACGGATACAGAAAAGAGATCCCGGTCAATGAGGGTGAAGAGTATACCGAAGAAAAGTTGGTCGAGATGTTCACAAAACCAGAGTGGGTAAGTGACAATTCTGGGACAGCAACATTTAAGGTTGACAAATGGGGATTGGAACACGGTCTGGATGGATATCAGCCATTTACATCCAAGACACCTGGTGAATATAAAGTTCGCTTCTATGCATACGATGCAGCTGGAAACAACAGCAGTTTTGATGTTTATGTGAAAGTATTAGAGCCGGAAGTAGAAGAACGCACGACAACAGTAAATTATACGGTATTTATTGACGGCCGTGTTCGTACCGGACAGTGGACACATACAGGAACTGAGACGGGAGAATTTAGATTTGATCTGTCTATGGTAAAAGAAGATCTGCCGGCAAGCTATGAACTGGAAGAGGGAGAAGAAGGGTATCGGATGCTGCAGTATGGCGATACGACTTCTGTAACGTTCTACCTTACAAGATAGGAAATCTGCAGTATTATTTTGCAGAAGATAACAAACCCGGATGAAAAGGAAAAGATTTCCGATTCATCCGGGCTCTTTTTTCTATCAGCTTTTGCAACTGAGATTGTTTTATGGTATCCTATAGAATGTATGCAGGGATGAAAATCTCTTTGATCAGGAGGAACAGTTATGATTTTAAAACAGTTATTGGAACGTTTGGAATATGAAGTAGTACAGGGGAGTGACAAGATCGAAATTACAACATTGATCAATGACTCCCGTAAAGTAGAAGAAGGATCTGTGTTTGTATGCATCAGCGGCGCTGTCTCAGACGGACATCAGTATGTAGCTGATGTGGCAAAAAAAGGAGCAAAAGCCGTGATCGTGCAGCAGGATGTAGAGGCACCGGCGGGAATGACTGTGATCCGTGTGGAAGACACAAGGTACGCACTCGCACTTGCTTCTGCCGCTTATTTCGGCTATCCGGCAGAGAAGCTGCACATTATTGGAATTACAGGGACAAAAGGAAAGACGACCACGACCTATATGATCAAATCCATTCTGGAGGGAGTCGGACATAAAGTAGGACTGATCGGAACCATTGAGGCCATTATCGAAGAGGAAGTGATTCCGGCAGCGAATACGACACCGGAATCTTATACCATTCATCAGTATTTTGCTAAAATGGTGGAAGCCGGCTGTGACAGCGTGGTCATGGAGGTGTCATCCCAGGGACTGATGCTGCACCGGACAGCAGGGATTCCGTTTGAAATCGGGATTTTCACAAATCTTGGAAAAGATCATATCGGACCGAATGAACACAAGGATTTTGAAGATTATAAAAGATGCAAAGGCTTACTGTTCCAGCAGTGCAGGGTTGGAATTGCCAATGCAGATGACAGGTATTTTAAGGATGTATTTAAAAATGCTACATGTAAAGTGGAGACATTTGGTTTCTGCAAAGAGGCGGATCTGCGGGCTGAAGATGTAAATCTGGTGTCCAGACCGGGATATCTCGGTGTGGCATATCATGTGGCAGGAGTCATGGATTTTGATGTGGAGATTGATGTACCGGGAACATTCAGTGTTTACAATTCACTGACAGCGATTGCAGTGTGCAGACACTTTGATGTGCCGAAAGAGCACATTCAGGCGGCTTTGAAAAAGGCGAAGGTTAAGGGCAGAATCGAGATGGTGAAAGTGTCTGATGAATTCACTCTGATGATCGACTATGCACACAATGCCATGAGTCTGGAGAGTCTTTTGACCACGTTAAAAGAATATCATCCAAAACGTCTGGTATGTCTGTTCGGATGCGGTGGAAACCGTTCCAGAGACCGACGCTTTGAGATGGGAGAAGTGTCCGGCCGTCTGGCAGATCTGACGATCATCACTTCCGATAATCCGAGATTTGAAGAGCCGCAGGCGATCATCGATGACATCAAAGTGGGAATCGAAAAGACGGACGGAGCGTATGTGGAAATCATAGACAGGAAAGAAGCCATCCGTTATGCGATCACACACGGGCAGACCGGGGATGTGATCGTGCTTGCAGGAAAAGGGCATGAAGATTACCAGGAGATCGAAGGTGTGAAGCATCCGATGGATGAGCGGGTTCTGATTGCGGAGATCTTAACAGAACTGGAAGAGGAACAGAAAAAATAAGCAGGGGAAATGGATTGTTTGCAGATATTATTGTAGATATAAAACATGAAAAACTGGATCGGATCTTTCAATATCGAATTCCGGAGTGGTTAAAAGAAGAGCTGAATGTGGGAATGGAGGTTGTGATTCCGTTTGGGAAAGGCAACCGGCAGACGAAAGGCTATGTGGTAGGAATTTCAGAGACTTGCGACTATGATCTTTCCAAAGTCAAGGAGATCGAAGATATTTCCAGAAATAGTGTAGAGATCGAGGCGAAGCTGATCGCGCTGGCGGCATGGATGAAAGAACATTATGGCGGAACGATGATCCAGGCACTCAAGACGGTATTGCCGATCAAACAAAAAGAGAATGCCAAGATCAAAAAGTATGTCCGTCTGCTGCTTGGCAAAGAACGGGCAGAAGCGCAGCTGCATTATTATCAGCAGAAGAATCAGAAGGCGAGAGCAAGACTTCTGGAAGCACTTCTGGAGGATCCGGTCATTGAATACGAACTGATTACGAAAAAACTGAATATTACGCGCAGTGTCGTCAATGCATTGGAAGAACAGCAGGTGGCAGTTCTGGAATCAGAGCAGGTGTTTCGAAATCCGGTGAAAGAAAAAGAGCAGAGAGCAAAAACTCTTGTGTTTACGGCAGAGCAGGAGCATGCGATCGAGTGCTTCTGGCAGGAGTACAGCAGAGATGTGCGGGCAGCTTATTTGTTGTACGGTGTGACCGGCAGTGGAAAAACGGAAGTTTATATTGAGATGATCCGCCGGGTGGTCAGTGAGGGAAAACAGGCGATTGTCCTGATTCCTGAGATTGCACTGACGTATCAGACAGTGATGCGGTTTTACCGGCGTTTTGGAAATCGGGTATCCATCTTAAATTCCAGAATGTCTGCCGGAGAGCGTTATGATCAGTTGATGCGGGCAAAAGCGGGAGAGATCGACGTGATGATCGGCCCGCGGTCCGCCTTGTTTACACCATTTCCGGAGCTGGGGCTGATCGTTATTGATGAGGAACATGAAACAACTTATAAAAGTGAACAGATACCAAGATATCATGCCAGAGAGACTGCCATAGAGCGGGCAAATCTGGAACATGCCAGCGTAGTACTTGGCTCGGCAACCCCGTCTCTGGAAGCAATGTATCGCTCAAAAAACGGGGAGTACCGCCTGCTGGAATTGAAGAACCGTTCGGGAATGCAAAAGATGGCGAGCGTCTATGTAGCGGATCTCAGGCAGGAGTTAAAAGAAGGCAACCGTTCGATCTTAAGCCGGCATCTGCAGGAGTTGATGGAAGACCGGCTGGAAAAACAAGAACAGATCATGTTGTTTTTAAACAGGAGAGGGTATGCAGGGTTTCTTTCCTGCAGAGAGTGCGGCCATGTGGTAAAGTGTCCGCACTGCGATGTTTCGCTGTCGTATCACAGAAACGGAAAGATGGTCTGTCATTACTGCGGATATGAAGAACCAAGGACACCTGTCTGCCCGGAGTGCGGCTCCAGACATATCGGAGAATTTCGGGCAGGAACACAGCAGATCGAAGACATTGTAAAAGCACAGTTTCCGCAGGCAAGAGTTCTTCGTATGGACATGGACACAACAAGACAGAAAGACGGCCATGAAAAAATCTTGTCTGCATTTGCGAATGGAGAAGCAGATGTACTGGTCGGAACGCAGATGATCGTAAAAGGACACGATTTTCCGAATGTTACGTTAGTTGGTGTGCTGGCGGCAGATATGTCGTTGTATTCAGATGATTATCGTTCCGGGGAGCGCACCTTCCAGCTTTTGACACAGGCGGCAGGGCGAGCCGGACGGGGGCAGAAAGAAGGAGAAGCTGTGATCCAGACCTACACTCCCACGCATTACAGTATCGTAACCGCCGCAGCACAGGATTATGAGGCGTTTTATGAGGAGGAGATCCGGTATCGGCAGATCATGGGATATCCCCCGGTAGAAAATCTGCTTGCAGTTCTGGTAAGCTGTGAGGATGAGGTGCTGTTAGAGACAGGGTGTAAGTATTTAAAAGAGTTTTCGATCCGGATTGCTCCGAAAGAAACTGCGAAGATCATCGGACCTGCAAGTCCGGGAATCGGAAAGATTAATGATGTGTATCGCAAAGTAATCTACATAAAAGATGAAAATTATGATACACTTGTGAGGATAAAGAACGGATTGGAACAATATATTGAAGTAAATCCGGGATATCGCAAGATGCGGATTCAGTTTGATTTCAATCCGATGCATGTTTTTTAAAAGATAACAAAGAATAAATAGAAGGGAACAGTGAAATTATGGCAATCAGAGAAGTCAGGATCATGGGAGATGACATTTTGGAAAAACAGTGCAAACCGGTCACAAAGATGACGATGCGCACAAAAATTTTGATCGAGGATATGCTGGATACGATGTATGAAAAATATGGTGTGGGACTGGCAGCACCTCAGGTGGGAGTCTTGAAGCAGATCGTTGTGATCGATGTGGGAGAAGGCCCGATCGTGCTGATCAACCCGGAGATCATTGAGACATCCGGAGAGCAGACAGGCGAAGAGGGATGCTTAAGCCTGCCGGGCAAATGGGGGATCGTGACAAGACCAAACTATGTGAAGGTACGTGCACTCAATGAAGAAATGGAAGAAGTGGAACTGGAAGGCGAAGGTCTTCTTGCAAGAGCATTCTGTCATGAGATCGATCATCTTGCAGGACATATGTATGTAGAACGTGTGGAGGACGGACTGCATGATGTAGAACCACCGGAAGAGGAGGTAGAATAGATGCGTGTGATTTTTATGGGAACACCGGATTTTTCGGTGGGAACACTGGAAGCGCTGATTGAAGCCGGGCATGAGGTGTGTCTGGCAGTGACGCAGCCGGATAAGCCAAAAGGAAGAGGCAAGGAGATGCAGTTTCCGCCGGTGAAAGAGGCGGCACTTTCTCATGGAATCCCGGTATTTCAGCCGATCAAGGTAAGAGAAGCGGCCTGTGTGGAAGAACTGGCAGGATATAAGGCAGATGTGATCGTAGTGGTCGCTTTCGGACAGATTCTTCCGAAAGCAATTCTGGAACTGACACCATATGGATGTGTCAATGTACATGCGTCTCTGCTTCCGAAATATAGAGGAGCGGCACCGATCCAGTGGGCGATCATTGACGGAGAAGATGTGACAGGTGTGACCACCATGCAGATGGATGAAGGTCTGGATACGGGTGACATGTTGCTTAAGACCGAAGTGCCGATCACGGCAGAAGAGACGGGAGAGAGTCTTCATGACAAATTGTCAAAAGCCGGAGCAGCACTTTGCGTGGAGACATTAAAAGCACTGGAAGAAGGAACCATCGTTCCTCAAAAACAGGGAGAGACTCCTACACATTATGCAAGTATGTTGAACAAAAAAATGGGAAACATCGATTGGAATGCTTCCGCAGAAGCAATCGAGAGACTGATCCGGGGATTAAATTCCTGGCCGAGTGCGTATACACACTGGGAGAATAAAGTGGTGAAGATCTGGAGTGCAAAAGTCTCAAAAGAGCAGACGAAGGCACAGCCGGGAACGGTTACAGATGTGACAAAAGACAGTTTTTCTGTGCAGACAGGAGATGGAACTTTAATCGTACAGGAATTGCAGATTCCGGGAAAGAAGAGAATGAAGACAGATGCATTTTTAAGAGGATATCATCTCGAAGAAGGAACGTTGTTTCATTCATAAATAAAAGGATTGGAGGAAGAGCATGTTTTTTTACTATGATCCTACTTATATATTAGTGATTATCGGAGCCGTAATATGTATGGCAGCTTCGGCGCATGTCAACAGTACCTATCGAAGATATGCACAGGTGCGGAGCCGGTCCGGTATGACAGGGAAGGATGCAGCAGAGCGAATCCTGCATGCAAACGGGATTTATGATGTAACAGTACATCACATTCCGGGCAATCTGACAGATCATTATAATCCGGCAAATAAGACGCTGGGGCTTTCTGATGCAACCTATAACTCAGCATCGGTGGCCGCCATCGGTGTGGCTGCGCATGAATGCGGGCATGCAATCCAGCATGCGAAAGGGTATGCGCCTCTTCAGATCAGAGGTGCTCTGGTACCTGTTGCGAATTTCGGCTCTATGGCAGCCTGGTCGCTGATCATTATCGGATTATTCATGAATGGAAATACAGCAAGTCTGCTGATCAATCTCGGAATTTTGCTGTTTTCGGCTGCAGTGCTGTTTCAGATCGTGACATTGCCGGTAGAATTTAATGCCTCCAGCCGTGCAATCCGTATTTTGGAAACATCCGGAATGTTATATCCGGAAGAATTAAGTCAGACAAAGGCAGTGCTGCGGGCGGCAGCGATGACGTATGTGGCAAGTGCCGCATCTATGATTCTGCAGCTGCTTCGTCTGTTGATCATAAGCGGAGGAAGAAGAGATGACTAAACAGGTGACAGAGAGAGAACTGGTGCTGGCGATCCTGATGGAGGTGACACAGCAGAATGTCTACAGCCATCTTGCATTGAATGCCGTCCTGGAAAAATATCAGTATCTGGAGAAAAAGGAACGCGCATTTATCACGAGAGTGACTGAAGGAACACTGGAGCACATGATCGAACTGGATTATATTTTGAATCAGTTTTCCAAAGTGAAGGTCAACAAGATGAAGCCGGTTATCCGCAATATTTTGAGAAGTGCTGTATATCAGCTGAAGTATATGGACAGCGTGCCGGATTCGGCAGTGTGCAACGAGGCAGTAAAGCTGGCAGTGAAAAAAGGATTCGGCACCCTGCGTGGATTTGTAAACGGAGTGCTCCGCAATGTGGCGCGAGGTCTGGATCAGGTAGAGTATCCCACAGAGGGGATCGAACGGCTGTCTGTTGTGTATTCCATGCCGGAGTGGATTTTAAAATTGTGGAAGAAGACTTATGATCTGGATGTGATCGAATCCATGCTGCAGGCCTTCCAGGAAGAGACACCGGTGACGATCCGGTGTAATCTGGCAAAGACAACGCCGGAAAATCTGAAAGAAAGCCTGCAAAAGGAAGGGGTTACGGTAACGCCGCATCCATATCTGTCCTACGCGTTCTGGATTCAGGACTATGATCATCTTTCAGAGCTGGAAAGTTTTCAAAAGGGAGAGTTTTATGTCCAGGATATCAGTTCCATGCTGGTGGGAGAACTCGCAGATCCAAAGAAAGGGGATCGGGTGATCGATGTCTGTGCGGCACCGGGCGGAAAAGCACTTCATGTTGCAGAAAAACTGCGGGGAACAGGAAGTGTAGAAGCCAGAGATCTAAGCCTGTATAAAGTAGGATTGATCACGGAAAATATCGAGAGAAGCGGTCTTACGAATATTCACGCAGTACAAAAAGATGCGACTGTCTGTGATGCGGATGTAAAAGATGCGGCGGATCTTGTGATTGCAGATCTGCCCTGTTCCGGATTAGGGGTTCTTGCAAAAAAGACAGATTTAAAATATAAAGCAACCGAACAGAGCACCAAAGAGCTGGCAGGACTGCAGAGGGAGATTCTGAAAAATGCTGCGTCCTATGTCCGGCCGGGAGGAACGCTGATCTACAGCACCTGTACGATCAATCCGGCAGAAAATATAGAAAATGTACACTGGTTTTTAAAAGAATTTCCGGAATTTGTACTGGATCCGATCGCGGACAGACTGTGCAGCACTCTTCAGAATAGTGTGGAAGAAGCAGGATGTCTGCAGCTGCTCCCGGGAATTCATAAAAGTGACGGCTTTTTTATTGCCAGATTTGGAAAGAAATAAAAGGATAGAAAAAGGATGAAGAAAGATATTCGCGCATATACATATGAACAATTGGCCGCAGAGATGGAACAGATCGGGGAAAAGAAATTTCGTGCAAAGCAGATTTATGAATGGCTGCATGTAAAGCTTGCTGACAGTTTTGAAGAGATGACGAATCTCTCCAAAGCGCTCCGGGAAAAACTGGAGGCGGAATATGAGATCCTTCCGGTAAAAATGCTGGAGCGTCAGATTTCGAAGATTGACGCAACGAATAAGTTTTTATTTCAGCTTTCTGACGGAAATGTGGTGGAAAGTGTGCTGATGCGCTACAAGCACGGAAATTCCGTCTGCATTTCTTCTCAGGTGGGCTGCCGGATGGGATGCAGATTCTGTGCTTCTACCATCGGTGGGCTGGAGAGAAATCTGTCGCCGTCTGAGATGCTGGGGCAGATTTATCAAATCCAGAAGATCACAGGAGAAAGAGTCTCCAATGTTGTTGTGATGGGAACCGGAGAACCCATGGATAATTATGAGAATTTCCTGACATTTGTCCGTATGCTTACAGATGAACACGGACTGCATATCAGCCAGAGAAATCTCACGGTTTCCACCTGTGGGATCGTGCCGAAGATCCGCGAGCTTGCCATGGAGCATCTGCAGATCACACTGGCACTTTCTCTGCACGGCTCTACTCAGGAAAAGAGAAAGCAGCTCATGCCGGTGGCAAATAAATATGACTTGCAGGAAGTGCTCAAAGCATGTGATTTTTATTTTCAGGAGACAGGAAGAAGGGTGACTTTTGAATACAGCCTTGTTCACGGAGTGAATGACACACAGGAAGATGCAGAGGAACTGATCGGAATCTTAAAATCCCGCAACTGCCATTTGAATCTGATTCCGGTCAATCCGATCAAAGAGCGTGATTTTCAGCAGCCTTCCCGCAAAAATGCGTTGAATTTCAAAAATAAACTTGAAAAAAGCGGAATAAATGTTACTATAAGAAGAGAAATGGGCGCAGATATTGACGGCGCCTGTGGTCAGCTCAGAAGACGCTATGTAAAAACAGAGAATGAGTAAAGGAGAGAGCGTATGAAGACATTTTCCATTACAGATGTTGGGATGGTAAGACAAGTGAATCAAGACTATGTCTATATGACAGACAATTCTCTGGGACCTCTTCCGAATCTGTTTGTTGTAGCAGACGGAATGGGCGGTCATCAGGCAGGTGATTATGCTTCTAAGTATACAGTGGAAGTTTTAAAACGCGAGCTGGAGAATACCAGTGAGCAGGACGTAGAGAGAGCGCTTGTTTCGGCGATCAAGACAGCCAACAGAGAGATCATCAAAAAAGCTTCCGAGGATCCTCATTTAAAGGGGATGGGGACTACGGTAGTACTGGCAACGATCGTCAACCAGATGATGTATTTTGCAAATGTGGGAGACAGCAGGCTGTATCTGATCAATCAGGGTATCGTACAGCTTACAAAAGACCATTCTCTGGTGGAAGAGATGGTACGCCTTGGCGGGATCAAGCCGGAGGAAGCAAAGCATCACCCGGATAAAAATATTATTACGAGAGCAATCGGTGCAAAAGACAGCGTAGAGGTTGATTTTTATGAGCACCGTCTGAAAAAGGGAGACATCATTCTGATGTGTACAGACGGACTCAGCAATATGGTGGAGGATGAAGAGCTGTTCCATATTGTACAGGGGGGCAGAGATATTGTGGAATCTGCACAGTCTCTGGTAGAAACGGCAAAAGAGAACGGTGGTACGGACAATATCGGGATCGTACTGGTAGAGCCGTTCGCAGATGAGGTGAGTATATGTTAAAAGAAGGTATCTTTTTAGGAAAGCGCTATGAGATCCTGGATCGTATCGGTTCCGGCGGTATGGCGGATGTGTATAAGGGCAAAGACCATAAGCTGAACCGGTATGTGGCGATCAAGGTGCTGAAGAGCGATTTTCGCTCAGATGAGACTTTTATCAAAAAGTTCTTAAGCGAAGCTCAGGCAGCAGCAGGTCTGATGCATCCGAACGTAGTCAACGTATATGATGTGGGGCAGGACCGCGGAGTTTATTATATGGTGATGGAGCTTGTGGAAGGCATCACATTAAAAGAATATATCGAGAAAAAAGGCAGACTCTCTGCAAAAGAGACGATCAGCATTTCCATTCAGATGGTGACGGGAATTCAGGCAGCCCACAACCAGCATATCATACATCGGGATATCAAACCGCAGAATATCATTATTTCAAAAGACGGAAAAGTAAAGGTTACAGATTTTGGAATTGCAAGAGCAACGACTTCGTCCAATACGATCAGCACCAGCGTGATGGGATCGGTTCATTACACATCGCCGGAGCAGGCAAGGGGCGGCGTGGTAGATGAAAAAAGTGATATTTATTCTGCCGGTATCAGTATGTATGAAATGGTGACAGGGCATGTTCCGTTTGATGGCGAGTCTACGGTCACTGTGGCGATCAAGCACTTGCAGGAGGAAATTATTTCTCCAATTGTGGAAGTGCCGGATACGCCAAAGAGCCTGGAGAAGATTATTTTAAAATGTACACAGAAGAGTCCTATGTATCGGTATCAGAACTGCGAAGAGCTTTTGCTTGATCTGAAACGGGCACTGGTAGATCCGCAAGGAGGATTTATTTCAAACGGACCAAAAGTGAACAATGTGGATGAGACTGTGGTCATGGATACGCAGGAGATCGCAAGAGTTCAGAATCGGGATTATGACGGTGAGGACTATGATGATCCGGACGAATCCTATGACGACGAGGAGTATGATGATGATTCATACAATCGAAGAAATCGTCGGGAAGATGGCAGAAAAGGCAAAAAAGAAGAAGTCGATCCACAGATGAAAAAGGTCACAAAGATTTTGATGATCGTTGTGGCAGTTATTGTTGCGATCGGAGTGATCTTTGGAATCAGTAAGGCAGTCGGCGGATTCATGCCTGGCAAGGTAGTGACCGAAGAGAAGGAAAAGAAGGTTTCTGTACCGGATATTCGGGGAATGACGGAAGAAGAGGCAAGAAAAGCACTCACAAAGAAGAACATCGGATATCAGTCAGCAGGTCAGGTCGCTTCAGACAAATATGAAAAAGGCGAGATTGCGGAACAGGATCCAAAACCAGGAGAAAAAGTAAAAGAGAATTCGACGGTCACTGTGAAGATCAGCAGCGGACCGGCAGAAAAAACTGCCAAAGTACCGGATGTAACAGGAAAATCTGAGGCGGATGCACAAAAGCAGCTGGAAGACAAAGGGTTTGTTGTGGCATCTGAGACAGATTACAGCGACAGTGTGCCGCAGGGATATGTGATTTCCACAAATCCGACAGCCGGAACAGAGTGGGCAGAGGGCAATACAGTGACAATGGTTGTCAGCATGGGCAAAGAGAAGATCAGTGTACCGGATGTATCCGGTGCGGATCCGGACAGTGCCCAGACTACGCTGCAGGGAGTGGGACTGACACTTGGAAGTGAAAGCTCCAGTGAGTATAGTGATGAGTATGAGGAAGGCACCATTATCCGGACAGTGCCGGCAGCCGGTGAACAGGTGGAAAAAGGAACGACTGTCAATTATGTCCTGAGCAAAGGCAAGAAGACAGAGACTGTAGAAGTACCGACTCTCTCCGGTCTGACAAGAAGTCAGGCAGAAGCAAAGCTTTCCGGATTAGGTCTGACAGCGAATGTGACAGAATCTTATGATTCTACTGTTACAAAAGGATATGTAATCAGTCAGTCTGTGACACCTGGAAGTCAGATCGAAAAAGGGTCAACAGTTGATATTGTGGTCAGTCTCGGACCGGAAAATGTGACACCGGATCCGCCGACAGACGGAGATAACAATAATGGAAATGACAGCGGATCAAACGGTGGTTCATCGTCAGGAGCGAACCACTGACAGCAGAGGAAATTATGCAGGGAAAAATAATCAAGGGAATTGCCGGATTCTACTACGTAAACGTAGTAGAATCCGGTGTTTATGAGTGTAAGGCAAAAGGCGTGTTCCGAAAAGAGAAGATCAAGCCTTTAGTAGGGGACAATGTCCGAATAGAAATACTGGATGAAGAAAATAAGACAGGGAATATTGTGGAGATTTTTCCCAGAAAGAATGAGCTGATCCGTCCGGCAGTGGCAAACATCGATCAGGCACTGGTGGTGTTCGCAGTGACAAAGCCGACGCCGCATTTCAATCTTCTGGACCGGTTTCTGGTCATGATGGAGCGAAAAGAGATACCGGTAGTTTTGTGTTTTAATAAGAAAGACATTGCGACCAGTCCGGAAATTGCAGAATTAGAAGCAATCTATGAGAAATGTGGATATCCGATCGTATTTACCAGCGCACTGGAGCAGGAGAATATAGAAGAAATCCGTCGTCTTCTGCTGAAAAAGACAACGGCGATCGCAGGACCTTCCGGAGTCGGGAAATCGTCTCTGATCAATCTGCTTCAGAATCAGGTGCAGATGGAAACCGGAACGATCAGCAGAAAGATTGAACGTGGAAAGCATACCACAAGGCATTCTGAGCTGATCGCAGTAGATGCGGATTCCTACATTATGGATACGCCGGGATTCAGCTCACTTTATGTCAATGATTTTGAAAAAGAAGAATTGAAGTACTATTTTCGGGAATTTGCTTCCTATGAAGGGCAGTGCCGGTTTCAGGGATGCGATCACGTGCATGAACCGGGATGTGCGGTAAAAGAGGCGCTGGAAGAGGGAAAAATCCATCCGGTCCGATATAAAAATTATCTGGAGATGTATACAGAATTGAAAGAAAAGAAGAGGTATTGATTTATGAAAAACAGAATTGCACCATCGATTTTGTCGGCAGACTTTAAAAGACTTGGCGAGCAGTTAAAAGAGACAGAAGCAGCAGGAGCGGAGTATATCCATTTTGATGTGATGGATGGAATGTTTGTGCCGAGTATTTCTTTCGGAATGCCGGTTCTTGCATCCATCAAAGGGCATACACAGCAGGTGATGGATGTGCATCTGATGGTTACAGAGCCGATTCGTTATGTGGAAGATTTTGCAAAAGCAGGAGCTGATATTCTGACGGTTCATGTAGAAGCATGTGAGAATCTGGTGGAAACTGTGGATAAGATCCATGCATGCGGAATGAAGGCGGGAGTATCGATTAAACCGAATACACCGGTATCTGCACTGGAACCGGTACTGGATAAAACGGAGATGTTTCTGATCATGTCTGTAGAACCGGGATTTGGCGGACAGGCATTTATTCCGGAGTCGTTGGACAAGATCAAAGAATTAAGAAATCTGCTGAATGCAAGAGGGATCCAGGCAGACATTGAAGTGGATGGAGGAATTTACCACAGCAATGTCAAAGAAGTGCTGAATGCGGGAGCGAATGTGATCGTGGCAGGCTCTGCTGTGTTCAAAGGAAATGTGGCAGAGAATGTAAAAGGATTTATGGAGATTTTAAGCGCCAATGAATAGATGGACTGTGATCGTAAGCGGCGGGATGCTGGAAGAAGAATTTGCAAGATCTGTTCTGGAAAATCCGGAGATTGAGTTTATCATAGGAGTGGACAGAGGACTGGAGTTTCTTTACAGGCATGAAATCTGCCCGAATTATATTGTGGGAGATTTTGACAGCGTATCCGGTGAAATTTTAGGGTACTATGAGAAAGAAACAAAAGTGCCGATCCGCAAGTTCAATCCGGTCAAAGATGCCTCAGATACAGAAATCGCACTGCGTTTGTGTCTGGATCTGGGAAGAAAGAATATCCTGATCCTGGGGGCGACCGGAAATCGGATCGATCATATATGGGCGAATGTGCAGTGTTTAAAAATCGGACTGGATGCAGGAGCAGATGTGCGGATCGTGGACAGTCGTAATCGGATCCGGCTCTTGGACCGGGAGATCACACTTTCAAAGAAAGAGGCATACGGACCGTACTTTTCGGTGTTTCCACTGGGAAAGAGTGTGGAGAAATTTAATATTGAGGGCGCGAAGTATCCGCTGAAAAATCATAAATTAACGGCGTATGACAGTCTCTGTGTAAGCAATGCATTTGCAGAGGAGGCGGTCAGGATCACGTTTCCGGAGGGAATCGTGATCCTGATGGAGACGCGGGATTAGAGGAGGAAATAGAAAAAATGAAATTAGGAATCGTTATTATGAGGCCAATTTCATAAATGTCCATATAAGTTGTTAAATGCCTTTAAATGCTGATAGCTAGAGCATTTAGCGGATTTTAGACGTGGATAAAACTCTATATAAATTCATGTAAGTTTTTGAAAAATGGCCCACTTTGTGGCCCACTGACTTTTTGATCGAAGTCCTAATATGGTAAGAAGAAGCGCCTGTATGAGCGCTTCTTTTTTGGAAAAATATTGTAAATATTTTAAGTGATTCTTTGCTGGAAAATTATGAAGTGGCTACAGCTATTAACGAAGTATAAACAATAGTTGCTATTTGTAAAATTCATTGCTATGATATTTATGGAAATGATATAAATAACGGAAAAAGGTTGAGCTTTTACGATGAAAAAGAAACTTACAATAGATGAGCAAATTGAAGATCTCAAGAAAAAAGGAGTTACTTTTGAAATAATGTGTGAAGAGGATGCAAAAAAATTTCTTCGCTACAATAATTATTATTTCAAATTGAAATCATATGCAAAAAATTATCCTATTAATCCGAAAAATGGTAAGTATGTAAATTTAGAATTTGCGTACTTAGTGGAATTGTCGAAGCTAGATATGTATCTTCGAAAAATAATTTTGGGTATGTGTTTAGACGTAGAGCACATACTAAAAACAAGGATGTTATATGATGTCAGTCGAAATGAAAAAGAAGATGGATATAATATTGTCAAAAAATATTTTTGGGCATATCCTAATACAAAGATAGAAATACTACAGAAAGCAAATTCATATAATTTCACATCTGATTTAGCAGAGAAACATTCAATGGATGAGGAATATTCCGTTTGGAATTTGGTTGAATTATTATCATTTGGGAAATTTGTGGAGTTATATACCATATATTATCAAGAGTATAAATCAGCAAATTACAGTGATTATTTACAATCTATTAAATTTTTAAGAAATGCGGCAGCTCATAGCAATTGTTTGATGAGTTCAATTATGAAACCTAAGGGAGAGAAAAAATTTCGAAAGACCATCAAGTTGACAAATGCATTATCTCAGGCTCAAAAGGAAATTAGTTTACATGCTCGTAGTAAATATATGGCTTATCCTGCATTTCATGATTTTGTAGCACTGCTATTTGTTTATAATGACCTTTTAAAGGAGGCTGCTAACCGTAATATGCGTGATAAAACAATGGATGAATTGTACCATTTTTTCTGTGAAAAAGATGGAAGAGTTTTGAAGTACAAAGAGTATTTTGAAAAAAATCAGGTTATTGCTGAAGCGTATAAATTCATTAGTGGAGTAATACAATATATTAAGAAGCAAAATAATAATCCAAAACATAAAAGGTACTTGAAAATTTAGTAGAAAACATATTGACTTTGTGAATGAAATTGGGTAATATATGCACATAGAACAAAAACTTTCGAGGTTTTTATCAGAAATGGTGCTTGCACCAAGTCTGGGTTTGAAAAAAGTCCGTTACAATATGCAGAGGTGTTATGTATATTGTAATGGGCTTTTTTGGTATTATATTCTAGAAAAATCAGGAGGTGTGTATGGTAATAGGAATTATAGAAGATGACAATTTGTTGAGAAAAGCCTTAGATACATCATTGCAAAATCAAGGTTATACAACGATTCTTGCTGCTTCAAGAAAAGAAGCAATTAAAAATATAGATAGTTCTGTAGATTTGTTGATTGTAGATATTGGATTACCGGATGGAGATGGAATAAATCTATATCAGGAACTTCAAAAAAATGGAAGAATCCCGGCAATTTTTTTAACTGCAAAAGATGATGAAAAAGATATGTTAAAAGCGTTTGATATAGGAGCAGATGATTATGTGGTCAAACCATTTTCAATAAGAGTATTGTTAAAACGTATTGAAGTTGTTTTAAAGAGAAAGTCAAATGAAAATACTTTTATGTGCGGACAAGTCATTTTGTATTCTGATAGAAAACAGGTTTTTGTTGGAGAGACGGAAATATTTTTGACAGTCAAAGAGTATCAGCTTTTAGAATATCTTATTATGAATCAGAATCAGGTTCTTACAAAAGAGATGATAATGGAAAATATATGGGGAATCGATAGTGAATTCATTGATTCTAACACAATTAGCGTTATGATCAGCAGATTGAAAAAGAAATTAAATGATTCATCGAATGTTATCAGTAATGTATTTGGAATGGGATATAGAATGGGAGATTAGCATGGCTGTAGCAATTTTCACAGTATTTTTAGTAGGTTTCATACTCGGAGGAAGCACTGTATATTTAGTTGAAAATCATTTTAGAACAAAGGAAATGAACAAAATATATAAACTGACCGAATCTTTAATAAATGGCAATGACTTAGATGATTCTGATATAGGGAAGGAAACGCTTTATTCCAAAACTACCAATCAATTAATCCGTTTACAGGAAATGCTAGAGGGAAGAAGAAAAGAGGCCGAAAAAAGTCGATATGAGATACAGAAATTGATTTCTGAAATTGCACATCAATTGCGGACACCGCTGTCAAATATAAAAAATTATACAGAATTGCTGCAAGAGTCATTGGATGAAACGCAAGAAGTATTGAATACAGAATACATGAAAGACTTGCGAACGAGTGAAGAACAATTATGTTTTTTAGTGGAAAGCTTTATAAAAACTGCTCGATTAGAGCAAGGAATCATACAAGTTCACATGCAAAAAGAAAATCTTGTCGAAACAATTCTAAATGCATTAGGGCAAATACAAAAAAAGGCAGAAGATAAAGGTATCTTTTTTCAAGTAGAATTGCCGGAGAAAATCATTTGCGAACATGATAAAAACTGGATGTGTGAGGCATTTTATAATGTGTTTGATAATGCAGTCAAATATAGCAAAAGCAACAGTACGATCGATATCACAATGAAACAAACGGAAATGTTTTATAAAATTCAGATAAGAGATTATGGAATCGGGATAAAAGACGGAGAAGAAAATAAAATTTTTCAAAGATTTTATCGTGGTGAGCAGGCAAGAGGGCAGGAAGGATGTGGAATTGGTTTATATCTTTCCAGAGAGATTGTTCTATTACAAAAAGGGATGATGAAAGCAAAACAAATGAAGCCAGGGCTGCTTATAGAAGTGAATCTTCCGGTATAGACAGTTCATATGCAGCTTGTAAGAAGTTTGTAAGAGGTACCATGTATAATAGATTATGGCTGAGTTAAAGGTAGCATTTACGAAAGGAGTTTACAGAAAAGATGGATATAATCAAAGCCATGAATCTAAAAAAATATTATACATCCGATACATATGAAGTGCGTGCTTTAGATGGTGTGTCGTTGACTGTGGAAGATGGTGAATTTATAGCAGTTGTCGGTACGTCCGGATGCGGAAAGACAACACTTATGAACATCTTAGGAGGTCTTGATACTTCGGATTTTGGAGGTGTCTGGATCAGAAATACAAGTTTAAAAGATCTTAACAAGGAAGAAAGAACGATATTCAGAAGAAGAAATATCGGATTTGTATTTCAGCAATATAATTTGATACCTTCTCTTAGTATACGTGAAAATATTGTCCTCCCAATGAGACTGGATGGCAAGGAAATCGATGTAGATTTTTTCAATGAGATTGTAGAAATACTAGGACTAAAAGATAAATTAGAACGTCTTCCATCAACGCTGTCCGGCGGGCAGCAACAGCGAGTTTCTATAGCGCGGGCATTATTGACGAAACCGGCTATTGTCCTGGCGGATGAACCGACCGGAAATCTGGATTCTGTTACAAGTATGGAAGTCGTAGGATTACTAAAATCCTGTGCTGCAAGATTTCATCAGACGACATTGATCGTGACGCATCAAGAAGAGGTCGCACAGATGGCAGACAGAGTAATACGTATGTCTGATGGGAAAATCTATACAAGAGATTGTAACGATTGTTAGGAGGTATCACTATGTTTCATAAGAACATTCCAAATAACAATAAAGACATAATCCGATTCCTGGCTAAAAATTTTGCAGGCACAAAAAAGATAAGAAATACGATTTTATTTTGCTCAGTAGTAATCGGTATTGTTGCTATAACCATGGTCTTCGGAATCTCCTGTGGAAAAATACAAGCAGAAGAAATAAGATTAACCCGAGAAAATGGAACTGCTTCTTCGGGCAGAATAGAAGATGGAACAGAAGAACAATATGCAAAATTAAAACAACTGGATTATATAAAACAAGTTGGAAAAAGTATTTTTGTAGGTGAAGCTACAGAAGTTTCGGAGAACAATGCAAAAACGATATGTGATATAGTCTGGGCTGACTCAGAAAGCTGGAACAATTTTTGGAGACCGGCATATACCAATGTGATTGGAAGCTACCCACAGAAAAAGGATGAAATTCTATTATCTGAGCGGGCATTGAAAAAACTTGGTATCTCTGAACCGGAACAGGGAATGGAAATAAACTTAGATGTATACAAAGGTGTGTTCGAACATTCGAAAGAAAAATTCGAATTGTGTGGCTGGTATACAGACTCTGGAAATGAATTAGCAATCGGATATATTTCACATGACAAAATTAAAGAGTTGAAACTGGAAAAGGGTCCTTATACTTTACTTTTCAGTCAGAGTGATCATTTAAACAGGAGTAAAACAGAGGAAAAATTATATCAGACATTGCCGATGAAGAGTGCAGATCAGAAGATATACGTTTCTGATACAGCACAATATACTGCCGTTTCTAAATTCGCAGGTGGATATGAGCTGGTGATATTGGGAACGCTAGGTATTTTGTGTGGAATATATTTCCTTGTGCGTAATGTTCTTTGGATATCCATGAGTGAAGATATTCAAAATCTCGGATTGCTTCACACAATTGGAGCTACAGAAAGACAGATTACGAAAATTTACCGGAAGCAAATGAGGTCACTTATGTTAAAAGGTTCTGTATTGGGAAGCTTGCTCTCTGTAGTGATTTTAGTCTTAATGATACCGGAACTATTAGGTTTTCATTTTTATCAGGAAATGGGAGGAAACACGATACTTTCTTTTTTCAGACCGTGGATTCTTTTGCTTTCTGTTGTATTTGTAAATGGAATTTTGTGGATGGCATCAGAAGGCGTTATTAGAAAAATAACGAAGCTGTCTTGTATCGAGAGTGCCACTTATGATGGAAATATGGGTGACAAAAAAATAAAACATCCTGGAAAACTGGTGTTGAAACGCTCTGAGACAGGAGAAATGTTTTATATTGCATGGGGAAATATAACACGTCATAAAGCACGATTTATCATTACAAGTATTTCCATCTTTTTAGGAGTTCTGTCTTTTATTCTAATGAATGTACTTACAAATGGATGCGATTATAAGCATCTTCTTGAGAAACGCCCTGATTTTTTGCTGGCAGGAGAGTTTAGCGAATTTGGGAAAAGCCAGGGGTGTGGGGAAGAATATAAAACCAGAGAAATCGATGTTGATCCTTTGTTAACACAGGGAGACGGTGTGAAACTGTTGTATGACAATGATTATGATGAATTTTCACCAATCTCTCAAGAGTTAGAGGAAAAACTACACGAGATAGATGGCATTGATTGGGAGAACTCCAATCTGATCGAAGGAGCCTATGTAACTACGGTTATATCTAAGAAGGGAATTCGTCCTTATGACGAGGGGCTTTCGAATCTTACAGATGACAATATGGTGGAAGGATTTAGCTGGGATACTGTACAAGTTATAGATGAAAATCAAATCTTGTCGCTTAAGAAATACGTGCAGGATAATCAATTGAATATTGACGTAAAATCTTTGGAAGAAGGAAATGGCGTATTAATTATACATGATCATATGCTGACTCCGGAACAACAAAAACTTGCAGATAAAGCAATTGGAGAACCGGTATATTTTAAAACGCTGCTTTCAAAAGAAGATGCAATTCGTAGAAAAGAACAAAATAATTCTGATAGTAAAGAGAAACAACAGGAAGACGATTTCCTAGAAAAGGAATCCGAAACATTTACTTTATGCGGTTATTTAGACAGGCAAAGTGATAATTTCCCGGAAATACATCAATCCTGGCATGGAGAAGGCAACTTATATTATTTTATCAGTGAGAAAGGTTTTCAAAAGATACCGACTGAGAAAAAGATATTAACAATGGAATTAACTGCTGATCCGAAAAAAGAACCTTATGTGAAAACACAGATCAGTGAGCTGATATCTGAGGAAAATAAGAAACAATCCGAAATGACAGAAGTATCAATGGATGAAGGAACCGGCGAAGCAGGAGTTTTTGTTATCTGTAAATCAGACCTGATGCAGCAAAAAGAAACATATATGAGAGGAAATCGAATTCTCTTAGGTGCTGTAAGTATCATATTATTCATTGCGGGATTGACCAATTATTGTAATGTTGTATTTACCGGGATGTACACTCGGAGAAAAGAATTTGATATTATGAAAAGCATTGGGATGACCGATAAGCAAATGAAATTAATGCTTTTTGGAGAAGGCAGTTATTATTTTATGTGTGTGATGGGATTGTTGTTTACTGCGGGAGTGGCAGTCTTGGTTGGTGTGAAAATTTATATGGAAAATAAATTGTCATATTTTACATTTCATTGGCCGATTCATGTTATGGTAGGTGTAATGTTTTCTTTAGTGCTTATTAATGTTATGGTTACACATTTTTTGAGTTATTATCCAAAAGACATATAATATATAGGCTCAAATGGTGAAAGTACCCATTTGGGCCTATTATTGTATGAATTCATGCGTTACAACCAGAGCAAGATCCACCCGTGTATTACAGTATTGTCATTTTGACAATTTTGTATTACTTACGAGTAGCAGACTTGATGGGGATTACGTCCCCATACCCACGTGAAAATATAATTGCAAGCAATTACATTTTAGCAGATACGCAAGCGTTTCTGAGTAAGCGTCACAGACAACAAAATAATGAAATTTTGATAAGGCATTCACCTGGAATAGGTGAGTGTTTTTTGTTTTTAAGTATTCAATTAACCGAAAAAATAAAAAAGTTTTTCATCAGGGGGCTGTAAAAATGCCTCTCAGCGTTTCGTTTTATGTAAGGGTGTTTTGGACAGGAAAAAATAAAAAAATTTTATCAAGAACCTGTATTTATGCTCTTCATCTTTTGTATATGTATAAGAACATTTTTTAGCCGGCATAAAAATGATTTTTACAACAATTAGAAACAGAAACGAGGCGAGAAAAGAATGAAATATGAATACATGAAGGAGTCAGAGAAGATGCTTCAGTACTTCCAGTTTCCGAAGTTTTTGCTCAAACTGCGCATTTCCCAAACTGCAAAATTTCTTTATATGATTTTGTATGACCGGGCACGGATATCGAGAAAGAATAGCTGGATAGACAAGTATGGAAATGTTTATCTGATTTTTCCGATAGAGGAATTGTCTGTTCAAATCGACAAATGCAAATCTTCTGTAAAAACAGCATTGAAGGAATTAGATGATGTGGGACTATTGGTTCGCAGATCTGGTGGTTTTTCAAAACCCAATCATTTATATGTAAAAATTCCATCTGATGAGATAGGTTTACAGCCGGTTGACGATAAGGCGGTTGAAAAGATGGTTGCAACAGAGTCGGAAAAGCAACCTTCATCTGGTCGTAAAAATGGCTGTACAGGAGTCGGAAATGTGGCACCTAGTATAGAATAAATTAAATTTCTACTATATATTTTGAGGATAATGTATGGTAAAATAGTGTTATCTAAGAAAGGATGAACACTATGAGAAAAACATATCTTCCTCTGTCAGATGAAGACAGAGATTACCTTAAAGCATTATCCAAAAAGAGAACCATTCAGGCACAAGTTGTGGACCGTGCCAGAATCCTTTTATATAAAGCCGATGGAATGACATTCCAGCAAATTGCTGATAAACTTGCCATTAGTACCGCAACGGTACGCCTTTGTATTTCGAAGTTTCAGAAAGGCGGTTTAGATGCTGCACTGTTTGATGTTCAGCGTCCTGGACGTCCATCGGAAATCACTGATGATGCAAAAGCATGGATGATTCATATTGCGTGTCAGAGACCGACAGAACTCGGTTATGCACAGGAATTGTGGACGTTGACCTCTCTCCACAAATACATTCAGAAACATGCAGAAGAAGCGGGATATCCAAGGCTTTCAACCGTTACCAAACCGTATATCCAGAAATTTCTTAAGGAACAGGATATGAAACCCTTTAAAATCAAATATTACTGTGAAAAACGGGATCCTGATTTTGAATCAAAAATGCATGAGGTTCTGTTGGTTTATAAGCAGATTGAAATGCAGTTTGATGAAAATGGTGATCTCATTGTTCCAGACGATTATAAACTGACGATTACGGTATCGTATGATGAGAAGCCGGGCATTCAGGCAATCTCCAATACGGTACCGGATTTACGCCCGACATCAGAACATGGGGAAGTATATCGTGATGCAGAATACAAACGTCTGGGAACGCTCTCTTTACTGGCTGGCATTGATTTACTCACTGGAGAAGCAATTCCGTTAGTAAGTGAGACCCATAAGAGTTCTGATTTTATTGAGTTTTTAAAGATACTGGACAAAAAATATCCATCACAGGATACCATTCGGATCATCCTGGATAATCATTCTGCACATACTTCCAAAGAAACACGGCGCTTTCTGGATACTATGCCAAAGGGACGTTTTAAATTTGTGTTTACACCAAAACATGGCTCATGGTTAAACATGATTGAAAGCTTCTTCAGCAAGATGACCAGACAGATGCTTCGAGGAATTCGTGTCAATACCAAACAGGAGTTGGAAGAACGAATTTACAAGTACTTTGACGAAGTGAACCGTGAACCCGTGGTTTATCACTGGAAGTATAAAATGGATGAAATCAGTGAAGAGGAAGCAGTATCAATTTAATATAGCAATTATTTAATATTCGTTATACTAGTAAAGTAACTGAGAAATATAAAAGAAATAAATATCATGAAGTAAATTATTGCTATGTGGAAGGAGAGAGTTTGTGATGAGAGAAGAAGATACCGTATGTGTAGGCAGTGATGGTTTGCAATATTGCAAAGTCTGTGGGGAAGCGAAAGAAGCATTTTTTCCTAAGGGTGACTTTATGGGGATGAAGAAACATTCCAGGCAATGTGCTTGTGACAGAAAAGCGTATGAAGAAGAACAAAAATATTTTAAAGACAAAGAACACCGGGAATTAGTCAGCAGAAATACGAGTATCTGTTTTGACGAGAGCAGAATGGAAGAGTGGACATTTGAGAACGCAGATATGTCGGATGCAGTCATGCATAGAGCAAAAAATTACGTTGATAACTGGAATGAAATGAAAAGAAATCATATAGGTTGTTTGTTCTGGGGACCGGTTGGTACCGGGAAAAGTTATGTTGCCGGATGCATTGCCAATGAACTTCTTAAGCAGGAAGTAACGGTGAAGATGACAAATTTCAATACCATTATCGATGATATATTTCCACTGGCAGACAAAACGGAATATATCAATGCATTGGCTTCTTATCAGCTTTTGATTATTGATGATCTTGGAGTGGAACGAAATTCGGAATATGCGTTAGGAATTATTTTCAGTGTCATAGACCGCAGGATCCGTTCGGGACGCCCTTTGATTATCACAACGAATCTTCCGCTAAATGAAATAAAAAGCGAGACCATGTTGGATAAAAAGCGTATCTATGACCGCATTTTAGAAATGTGTACGCCAATGTATGTTGGAGGCACAAGCAAACGAGAAGTGATTGCAAGTATGAAAATGGAGAAAGCAAAAACGTTGTTGAATACAAAGAATGATTGTGTGTATTGCGGATAGAAGTGTATGCTACACACGTTAAACAATAAGGAAAGGATTTTATGAACAAACAATATGTTGCAATATGTGAAAAAGTGGCTCTTACAATTGAAGAGGCAGCAGAATACAGTAATATCGGACAAAATAGAATAAGTAGTCTTTTGAAAGAACCGAGATGCCCTTTTGTGCTTTACGTAGGCACGAAAAAACTTGTAAAGAGAAAAGAATTTGAAAAATTCATTTCGGAAAGTGTGGAAATATAAATGAATGACAGTAGATGGGAGATGAGATGAAAATGAATATTCACAAAAATAAGATGCTATGGTATAATACAAGGTACTGTATTAGGGCTTCTTATGAGAGGAGCTGAAATATGGGAAAAGATTTAAAAGGCAAAGAACTTGGCAAGGGAATATCCCAAGAAAGTACGGGATTATACTCAGCCAGATTTGTAGATCGGTTTGGAAAGAGAAAACATAAACGATTCAAAAAGCTGCAAGAGTGCAGAGCATGGATTGCAGATGCGACTTATGTGGATGAACATAGTGATATTTCAATGCCATCAGATATGCTGGTCAATCAATGGTTTGATTATTGGATTGGGATAAAAAAGAAAATAGTCCGTTCCAATACTGTTCGCAATTATACGGAGAGATATATTAAAAATATTAAACCGGTAATTGGGGAGATGCCACTATCAGACGTGAAACCACTTCACTGTCAGAAAATATTTTATGATATGGCAGATCAGGAGTATCGTACATCTACAATTTATCAGGCAAGAATTGCATTATACAACATGTTTGAGTATGCAAAAGAAAATGAAGTCTTGTGTAGCAATCCCTGTAAAAAATCTGTGAAAAGTGATATGGGAAAGCCATCTGAGAAGAAGGTTGCATTAACAAGAGACATACAAAAAACATTTTTACAATACGCAGAAGGTCAAAGCTATGAAAATCAGTATCGTTTTATACTACAAACCGGATTGCGAACAGGCGAATTGGTAGGATTGAAATGGAAAGATGTCGATTTAAAATCCAAAACAATTCAGATTCGCAGAAGTATGGAATATCGTTACAGTGCAAAGAAGTGGCGTATCGGAGAACCAAAGAGTAAATCAGGTTACCGCACGATACCCTTAACAGAAGAAGCGGTTGCTATACTAAAAAAACAAAAAGAAAAGAATAAGAGGATTTCAGAAATTTCAACAGAATGGGAAGAATTTGTGTTTCTGTGTCGAAAAGGAACGCCTGTCAAGAACAGTACATATGATACAGCGTTGTTTAAAATCTGTGATAAAGCAAAAATTCCAAGATTTTCGATGCATATCTTGAGACATACGTTTGCTACCAGATGTATTGAAGCAGGAATGAAACCGAAAACACTTCAGATGTTACTGAGCCATTCGAATATTGGAATTACGATGAACTTATATGTTCATACTACTGAGGAAGAAAAGAAAAAAGAAATGGACTTGGTGGCAGAAGCGCTTATGGCAATATAATGGCCCACTAAATGGCCCACTTGCAAAAATAAGTGTGCTGAAATCCCTTGAAATCAAAGGATTTATAGGAGGAAATATAAAAAATGAAATTAGGAATCGTAGGATTACCAAACGTAGGAAAGAGTACATTATTTAATTCGTTGACAAAAGCCGGAGCAGAATCCGCAAACTATCCGTTCTGTACCATTGACCCGAATGTGGGAGTTGTGACCGTACCGGATCACAGACTGGATGTTCTGGGTGAGATGTACAATACAAAGAAGATCACACCGGCAGCCATTGAGTTCGTAGATATTGCAGGTCTGGTAAAGGGGGCATCAAAAGGAGAGGGACTTGGAAACCAGTTCCTTGCCAACATCAGAGAAGTAGATGCAATTGTGCATGTTGTGAGATGTTTTGAGGACAGTAATATTGTACATGTGGACGGAAGTATCGATCCGCTGCGTGATATCGAGACGATCAACCTGGAACTGATCTTTTCCGATCTGGAGATTTTGGAGAGAAGGATCGCAAAAGTGGTAAAGCTTTCCAGAAATGATAAGACAGCAGCAAAAGAGCTGGAGCTGTTAAAACGCATCAAAGAGCATCTGGAAGAAAATAAGATGGCGAAGAGCTTTACAACAGACGATGAGGAAGAACAGGAGTGGCTGACAAGCTACAATCTTCTGACATACAAGCCGGTGATCTTTGCGGCAAATGTGACAGAGGACGATCTGGCAAATGACGGTGCAGACAATGCCGGAGTACAGAAAGTGCGGGAATACGCAGCAGAAGAGAACTGTGAAGTATTTGTAGTCTGCGCACAGATTGAACAGGAGATCGCAGAGCTGGATGAGGATGAGAAAAAGTTATTCCTGGATGATCTTGGTCTGGAGGAGTCCGGTCTGGAAAAACTGATCAAAGCAAGTTATCATCTGCTCGGACTGATCAGCTATCTGACAGCGGGAGAGCAGGAGTGCCGTGCATGGACGATCACAAAGGGAACAAAGGCACCTCAGGCAGCAGGAAAGATCCATACAGATTTCGAACGTGGATTTATCCGTGCGGAGGTGGTAAGTTATGATGATCTGATGGCATGCGGAACACATGCGGCTGCCAAAGAGAAAGGTCTGGTAAGACTGGAAGGAAAAGAGTATGTAGTTCAGGACGGAGATATTATCGTATTCCGCTTTAACGTATAATAATTGGAGGCAGGAAGCATGCACTATGATATTAGTTTTCCCCATCTGGGAATCCATTTGGAACATGTCGGAAAGACAATCTCGGTATTTGGATTTGAGATCGCATATTACGGAATCATCATCGGCACGGCGATCCTTCTGGGCTTTGTGATCGCGACATCAGAGGCGAAGCGTACCGGACAGGATCCGGAGAGTTATCTGGATATGGGAATGTTCGGTGTTGTATTCGGGATCATCGGAGCAAGATTATATTATGTGCTCTTTTCCTGGGATATGTACAAAGACAATCTTCTGGAAATTTTGAATATCCGGGAAGGCGGTCTTGCAATCTACGGCGGTGTGATTGCAGCAGTACTGACTGTGATCATTGCAGCGAAGATCAAGCATTTGAGTGCGCCCCAGATTTTTGATACGATCGCGCTTGCCCTGTTAAACGGACAGATGCTGGGACGCTGGGGGAATTTCTTTAACAGAGAGGCGTTTGGCGGATATACGGACAGTTTGTTTGCGATGCGGCTTCCGATCGATGCAGTGAGAAGCTCTGATGTGACAGAGCAGATGAGAGCACATATCCAGATGATCGATGGCGTAGAATACATTCAGGTGCATCCTACTTTTTTATATGAATCTTTGTGGTGCTGTGCTCTTTTGATCTTGCTGTTTGCATATCGAAAGCATAAAAAATACGAGGGAGAGTTGTTCCTTCTTTATATGTTCGGGTATGGACTTGGACGCGCTTGGATCGAAGGACTCCGGACAGATCAGCTTCTCCTGCCGGGAATCGGACTTCCTGTTTCCCAGCTTCTGGCAGGTGTGCTGGTAGTGACAACAGGTGTTTTGCTTGTGTATCTGAGAAAAAATCATTCCAGATATTCGATGCTTGCAAAAAAAAGTACAGGAAAATAAAATTTGTTAAATAAAGGACAAAAACGAAAAACTGCAGTGCTTTCGCTGCAGTTTTTTGTTCTTTTATCTCTCAATAGAAGTTAAAAAAGTGCTAAAATGCAAGAAAACAAGATTGAAATTGCAAAAATAAAATTAAAAATAACTTGAAATCGTGTTGGAAGTGGTATATAATAAAAAAATCTGAATACCAATTTATAATAATAACACTTTAGCGCGGTGATTTATTATCACTAGGAACGAGAAAAAATATAAAAGGGCAAAAGCAGATAGATAGAATAAGGAGGAAAGGCTATGAAGTTTGCAGAGATGCCTTATCAGAGGGTTGATACAGATGCCGTTGTGGCAGGGCTCAAAGAGCTGACACAGGAACTGAAGGCTGCAAAGAGCGGAGAAGAGCAGTTTGCGATTCATCAAAAGTTTTATGAGCTGCGTGACGAGTACAGCACGATGATTCAGATTGCGATGATTCGCAGTGATGTAGATACTGCTGATGCATTCTACAGTGAAGAGAAGGACTATTATAATGAAGTACTGCCTACGATCAGCAATCAGGAGACTGAATACAGAAAAGTACTTTATTATTCTCCATACAAAGCAGAACTGGAAGAGAAGATCGGAAAAGTGGCATTTAAGAGTATGGAGCTTGAATTCAAGGCCATGGACGAGAAGCTCATTCCGTTGATGCAGGAAGAAAATGCGCTGACAACCCGGTATGACAATTTGATTGCGAGTGCGAAGATTGACTGGGATGGTGAGACATTGAATCTGTCCCTGTTGCGTCCGTATATGACACATGAGGACAGAGAGATCAGACGCAGAGCGCATGAAAAGTACAGCGCGTTTTTCCAGAGTAAAGCAGAAGAGCTGGATGAGATCTATGATAAACTGGTGAAAAATCGTACGGCACAGGCAAGACTCCTCGGATATGAGAATTATGTAGAACTCGGATATTACCGGATGAACCGCAATTCTTACGGAAGAGAAGAGGTGGAGAATTTCCGCAGACAGATCAAAGAGTATTTCGTACCGCTTGCAGAAAAGATGCATGAGAGAAGACGGGAACGACTTGGTCTTCAGAAGCTTTCTTATATTGATGAGAACATGTATTTCGTGGACGGAAATCCAAAACCACAGGGAACTCCGGAAGAGATCATGGCGAATGGACAGAAGATGTATGAGGAGCTTTCACCGGAGACAAAAGAGTTCTTTGAATTTATGATGGAGAATGAACTCTTTGATGTGCTCGGCAGAAAGACAAAAAAGGCCGGCGGTTATATGACATATCTTCCGAAATATCGCGCACCGTTTATTTTTGCCAATTTCAATGGAACAAGCGGAGATGTGGATGTTGTGACACATGAGTGCGGTCATGCGTTCCAGGGATATGTTTCTGGAAGTGATCCGATCGAAGAGCATTGGGATATCACGATGGAGACAGCAGAGATTCATTCTATGTCTATGGAATTCTTTACAGAACCATGGATGAATTTGTTTTTTAAAGAAGAAGCTGACACATACAGACAGATGCATCTGGAAGATGCGATCGCATTTATTCCGTACGGATGCATGGTGGACGAATTCCAGCATATTGTCTACAGCAATCCGGATCTGACACCGGATGAGAGACATGCGGCATGGAAGAAGCTGGAGGAAGAATACAAACCACATCTTGATTACGAAGGAGATCCATTTATGGAAAAAGGTGGTTTTTGGCAAAAACAGCTTCACATTTATGATACTCCGTTTTATTATATAGACTATGTACTGGCACAGACCTGTGCGATGCAGTACAAAATCTGGATGGATGAAGACTACAAAGCGGCATGGCAGAGCTATTTGAAGCTGTGCAGGTTATCTGCAAGTGATTTCTATACAGAGATGTTAAAAGAAGTGGGGCTTCAGGTTCCGTTTGAAGACGGATGCGTACGCACACTGACAGAAAAACTGGGAGTAATGATGAAATAAGAGCCCGGTCGATGAATCGTGTTTGTTTCCGCATTTTCAGCAACAGATGGGTAATACGGCTATGAAAAAACAGAGTAAATAAATCGGAAGATGCAGGAATCAACATAAATATTTTTCAAGGAGGAAAAAATATGAAAAAGAAAGCATTAGCCTGCCTTTTAGCGGCAGTAATGGCACTTTCACTTGCGGCTTGCGGCAGTGGGTCAGACAATAAGAAAACAAGTGAAAAAACAGAATCACAGGACACAAATACTTCATTAGAAGCAACAAACCAGCTGATCGAAGCAGAGGATCCTTCTGCACTTCCTGAGACAGCAGCAAAGAGAAAAGACACACTGATCGCAGGTGTTGCAGACTTTGCAGGTGTATTCAACCCGGTATACTGGGAAGCAAATGAGGATTTTCAGGTTGTGACAGCTACAACGGCATCTCTGAGTGTCAATGATGACAAAGGAGAGATCGTTGACGGTACAGCCAGCATGTCAGTTTCTGATGACGGTAAAGTTTACACATACAAGCTGACAAAAGAAAAATACAACGATGGATCAGACGTAAAAGCGGAAGACTATGTAAACTGGTATAAAGTCGTATCAGATCCAAGCTATGATGGATATCAGGATATTTCCAAAGTAAACGTTGTAGGATATGAAGATTACAAAAACGGAAGTGCAACTGAGATTTCCGGTATCAAGGTAGTAGATGAAAGCACAATCCAGATTACTCTGGAAGCAGCAAACACAAGTGCACCTTATGTATTAGGTTCTGCAGTGCCGATCTCTACAGCAAAATATGGAGATCTGATCAAGAAAGGTGACCTTTCTAAATTCAAATCATTGAATATGGTTGACTATGTATCGAATGGTGCATATGTATTGAAAGAGTACAAAGAAAAAACATCTGCGACTCTGGAAGCAAACCCGAACTTCTACCTGGGAGAGCCTAAGACAAAGAACCTGATCTTCAAAGTTGTTGCTACAAATGCAGAGCTTCAGGCAGTAGAGACAGGTGATGTAGATATCCACGATCAGGTTGTCTGCGATGATGACCACATCGAAGAAGCACAGGCAGCAGGATTCATCAACATGAAGATCCAGCCGACTCTTGGATATGGATATGTGGCAGTAAACCATGAAAATGAGATTTTCCAGGATGCAAAAGTGCGTCAGGCGCTGCTTCATGCAATCGACCGTAAGTCTCTGAACCAGGCTGTTTACGGACAGTATGCAATCACACTGAATATTCCTCAGGCGCCGATTTCATGGCTGTATGATGACGAAGGTCTGGAAACATACGATTATGATCTTGACAAAGCAGCAGAGCTTCTGAAAGAAGCCGGATGGGAAAAAGACGGCGACAAGCTGATGAAAGACGGAAAACAGATGAAGATCGTCTTCAGTGCAATGTCTGGAAACATCGTAACAGATACTATGATCCCACTGATGATCGACGCATACGGACAGCTTGGTATCGACTTCCAGGCAGAGTATGTTGACTGGCCGACACTGCAGTCTAAATCTCAGAACGGTACATTTGATATGCTGTTCATGGCATGGGGACTGACAGCAGATCCAGATCTGACAGGAACATTTGCAAGTCCGGAAGCAGGCGGATCTCAGAACCACACAGGATATGCAAATCCAGAACTGGACAAGATGCTCGCAGAGGCACTGGCTTCTACTTCGAAAGAAGAGCAGAAAGAAAAATACAAAGAAATTTACAAACTGATCAATGAAGATCTTCCGACATACCCGATTTACGAGAGATGTGACCTGATCTGCTACAACACTCGTGTACAGAACATCGAGCAGAGCTCATATGTAAAATGGTATCAGCAGGATAAGATTGTCAACATTGAAGTTGAGTAATCGAAGTACTCTAAAAAAATAACAAAGCCGTAAGACTTGAAGCTCAAATAGGGATCCAGCGAGGTTTCCCTTCGAACAAACGGCCCGCAGGGGGTGGATACGAACTCGATTCGTTCTATTTCCTGCGGGCAAAATTAAGTTATTTGATCATGAGCAAAACAGAGTCAAATAAAGATTGGAGGTTTTTAACAAATGTGGAAATATGCAACTCGCCGTGTTCTCACGATGATTCCTATTCTGATCGGTGTATCTATGGTTGTATTTCTTTTGGTAGCAAGCCTGCCGGGAGATGCCGTTGATGCTCATGCAGGCGGAAACATCACAGCGGAGAAGATAGCGCAGAACAAAGCACTTTTAGGATTAGACAAACCGATACCGGAAAGATACGTAAACTGGGCAAGTCATGCGATCAGAGGAGATTTTGGTATCTCGATCAGTTACAAGATTCCGGTAACAGAAGTCATCGGTAAATTTGTATGGAACTCGTTTTTAGTAGCTGCTGTAGCGTTCATACTGCAACTATTGATCGCGATTCCAATCGGCGTTATTTCGGCGACCAAGCAATATTCAATTTTTGACAATACATTCTCGGTAGTAGCATTTGCCGGTATTTCACTGCCATCATTCTTCCTGGCAATGATTCTGCGGCATGTGTTCTCTGTCAAGTTGGGGGTTCTTCCTCTTGACGGTATGATAACTGCCGGAGCAAACAATACAGGCGGGGCTTATGTTTTAGACGTAGTGCTTCATATGATCCTTCCGGTTGTGACACTGACAGTGATCCAGTTGGGTGGTACCATGCGTTATGTGCGTACATCCATGCTTGAGGTAATCAATCAGGATTACATCAGAACTGCCCGTGCAAAGGGACTTCCGGAAAAAGTGGTAATTTACAAACATGCGTTAAAGAATGCGATGATTCCGATTGTAACTTATGTTGGTGGTGCGATCCCGGGACTTTTCGCAGGTGCGATGATCACAGAGACTGTATTTGCATGGCCTGGAATCGGTAAAGTATTCCTGGATTCTATCGGAAAGAGAGATTATCTCTTTATGATGGGATTCACAATGTTCCTTGCAGTACTTACAATGCTCGGAAACTTACTTTCCGACCTGTTATATGGTGCGGTTGACCCACGTATTCGTTTGAAGTAGAAAGGAGGAGGACACGTGAAAAAAACACAAGATGCAAATAAGAAAATTGCAAAACAGGCAGCAGAGAATAAAAGCATGGAATCCCCCTGGAGACTTGCGATGAAGCGCCTGTCCAGAAACAAGCTGGCGATCGCCGGACTGATCTTTTTAGGAGTCATGATCGTTCTTTGTATTGTGGGACCAATCGTATCTCCGTATTCAGATATTACAGCAACTGATATTGCGAATGCAAAACAGCCGCCGAGTGCACAGCACTGGTTTGGAACAGACGAAAATGGACGAGATGTCTTTACCCGTCTTCTTTATGGAGGACGTATTTCCATGACAGTTGGTCTGGCGGCGACAGCACTTCAGATCTTTATCGGTGCATTATTAGGTTGTACCGCAGCATACTATGGCGGAGTTGTGGATTTTGTCATCATGCGTGTAGTAGACGTTATTCTGTCTCTGCCGACGATGCCGATTCTGATCATGCTCAGTGCCATGATGTCAGACTGGAAAGTGGACACCGGAGTTCGTGTATATTATCTGATGGTAATCCTTGCGGCGATCGGATGGGCCGGTACGTGCCGGTATATCCGAGGTCAGGTACTTTCGATCCGTGAGATGGATTATATGTCAGCAGCGGAATCACTTGGTATCCGCGATCTGCATAAGATTTTCAAACATATTATGCCGAATGTTATCCCGATCATCATTGTTACAGCAACACTGGCAATCGGTGATACGATCATCATGGAATCCACCATGTCTTATCTGGGAGTCGGTGTACTTCCTCCGATGTCCAGCTGGGGACAGATGGTATCTGCAGGAACAAACCTGATGACATTCAAACTGCGTCCATGGCTGTGGATGCCGGCAGGATTCTGTATCTTATTGACAGTACTTGCGGTGAACCTTGTAGGTGATGGCCTCAGAGATGCATTTGACCCGAAAATGAAACGCTAAGTAAGTTTTGACAAGGAGAAAAGTTATGGCATTTATAGAATTTAAAAATCTTCATACATGGTTCTATACAGACGCTGGAATTGTCAAGGCAGTCAACGGCGTTGATTTTGAGATCCGCAAAGGAGAGACAGTCTGTGTAGTAGGAGAATCCGGATGTGGAAAGAGTGTTACTTCACTCTCTCTGATGCATCTGGTTCAGTCACCTCCGGGAAAAATCGTGGATGGTGAGATCCTGATGGATGGAAGAGATTTACTGAAGCTGAGCAAGAGCGAAATGGAGCATGTCAACGGAAAAGATGTTGCAATGATCTTCCAGGAGCCGATGACTTCTCTGAATCCGGTACTCAAAGTCGGACATCAGATCATGGAAAGTATTCTTTTCCATACAGATGCAACAAAAGAAGAAGCAAGAGCAAAAGCTCTGGAAATGATAAAACTGGTTGGTATTCCGAGAGCGGAAGAAATCATGGAATGCTATCCTCACGAGCTTTCCGGTGGTATGCGTCAGCGTATCATGATTGCAATGGCTCTGGTATGTAATCCGAAGCTGTTGATCGCAGATGAGCCGACGACTGCGCTGGATGTAACGATTCAGGCACAGATTCTGGATCTGATGCGCAAGCTGAAAGAGGAAATGGATATGTCCATCATGCTGATCACGCATGACCTGGGCGTCGTTGCAGAGATGGCAGATTACGTGGTTGTTATGTATGCCGGAAATGTTGTGGAAAAAGGAAAAGTACTGGATATTTTCCAGAATCCGATGCATCCATATACAATCGGGCTGTTAAAATCAAAACCGATCATCGGTAAGACCAATCACAATGAGCGTCTGTATTCGATCCCGGGACAGGTTCCGAACCCGATCAATATGCCGGAGAACTGCCATTTCAATGAGAGATGTGAGTTCTGTCAGGAAGGCTGTAAAGAAAAAGAACCAAAACTGGTACACGTTGGAAACGGTCATTATGTTGCATGCTTTGTCAACGCACCGGAAAAGGAGGAAGTATAAATGAACAGAGAAAATGAAATCATTTTGGATGTCCAGAATCTGAAAAAATATTTCCCGATCCGTGGCGGTCTGATCACAAGAACAGTCGGACATGTCAAAGCTGTAGATGGAATTTCTTTCAAACTGAGACGTGGTGAGACACTGGGAATCGTAGGTGAGTCCGGATGTGGAAAATCAACAGCCGGAAGAACGATCTTAAGACTGCATGATATCACAGACGGAAAGGTCATTTTCAAAGGAGAGGACCTTGCAAAATGTTCCAAAAAGGAAATGCGTGCAAAACGTCTGCAGATGCAGATGGTATTTCAGGATCCTTACGCTTCTTTGAATCCCCGTATGACGGTCGGAAACATCATCGGGGAGGCTCTGCTTGATCACAAATTGATGAGTAAGGCAGAAGCACGTGAAAAGGTATTGGAGACAATGGAAATCTGCGGACTTCCTACGTATTATATCAACCGTTACCCGCATGAGTTTTCCGGTGGACAAAGACAGCGTATCGGAATTGCACGAAGCCTGATTCTGAATCCGGAACTGATCGTCTGTGATGAGCCGGTATCGGCGCTGGACGTGTCTATTCAGTCACAGATCATCAACCTGCTCGGAGATCTTCAGGAGAGAAACAACTTCTCCTACATTTTCATTTCGCATGACTTGTCAGTTGTAGAGTACATCAGTAATCGTGTGGCAGTTATGTATCTTGGAAATATTGTGGAGATGGCAGATAAAAATGAAATTTTCGACAATCCGCTGCATCCATATACAAAAGCGCTGATGTCAGCGATTCCGGTGCCGGATCCGACAAGAAAGAGAGATCGTATCATTTTGAGCGGAGATCTTCCTTCTCCGTCGAATCCGCCGTCCGGATGTAAATTCCGTACACGCTGTCCATATGCGACAGAGAAATGTGCACAGGAAGCACCGGAGTACAGAGATGTAGGAAATGAACACTTTGTAGCTTGTCATTATGTATAAAATCTTTTGACAATACAAAAAATGTAAGGAAAACTTAAATTTCGCCCCCGGTAATCGCATCGGGGGCATTTTTCAAAGAGGGCATTATGAAAAATCTATTGAAACTGGGACAGGGACCAAGGCCGGATCTGCTGTTTGAAGAGGAAGAAAAAGCGAAAAAGTCAGACACACAGCCGGATGGACAAAAACAGAAAATCGAATTTGAAAAAGGTCTTCGCACAGTCAGAAAAGAAGCCAAAAAGAAAGCGCGTGAAGAAAAGAAAAAGCAGGAACCGATCGAGATGAGCCGAAAAGACAAACTGGCAGTTATTCTGGCATTCTGTGAACTTCTGCTTCCGCTTGCAATCGGAGTGATGGCAATTTTTGCATTTCTTATCTGGTTTTTAGGAAAATTCTGGCTGCATGCATGGTAAATGGAAAAAGAGAATACAAGAGGGGACAGGCACTTCCGTGGGAGGTGCTTTTTATTTTATACGAAAAGCTGCAGCCGGTCTGCATGGAAATAGAATTTCCAAAAGAAAATCAGAAAGAGAAACCAGACAACTGCACCAAAAAAGAAACAAGAAATGGGACGGCTCGTATGGACTTTTACAACTAATCGAGATATAATGAGATTACATGTAAAAAATTCGTTTTACAATGTAATTTCGAAGGAGGAACAAGAAATGGCAAGAAAAATGAAAACCATGGACGGTAACCAGGCAGCAGCTCATGTCTCTTATGCATACACAGAAGTTGCAGCTATCTACCCGATCACACCGTCATCCGTTATGCCGGAGCATATTGATGAGTGGGCAACAGAAGGAAGAAAAAATATTTTCGGAACAACTGTTCATGTAACAGAGATGCAGTCTGAGGCAGGTGCGGCAGGAGCAGTACACGGTTCTCTTGCAGCAGGAGCGTTGACAACAACATTTACAGCATCTCAGGGATTACTGCTGATGATTCCTAACTTATATAAAGTGGCAGGAGAGCAGCTCCCGGGTGTATTCAACGTATCCGCACGTGCACTTGCAAGCCATGCGCTTTCTATCTTTGGAGATCACTCTGACGTTTATGCATGTCGTCAGACAGGTGCAGCGATGCTGTGTGAATCCAGTGTGCAGGAAGTTATGGATCTGACACCAGTTGCACACTGTGCAGCACTGGAAGGAAAGATTCCGTTTATCAATTTCTTTGACGGATTCAGAACATCTCATGAGATTCAGAAGATTGAGACATGGGATTACGAAGATCTGGAAGATTTAGTAAATAAAGATGCAATTGACGAATTCCGTGCACACGCACTGAATCCAAACCATCCATGTCAGAGAGGTTCTGCTCAGAACCCTGATATTTTCTTCCAGGCAAGAGAAGCATGTAATCCATATTACGATGCACTTCCTGCAATCGTTCAGAATTATATGGATAAAGTAAATGAGAAGATTGGAACAGACTATAAACTGTTCAACTACTATGGAGCAGAAGATGCAGAGCACGTGATCGTTGCAATGGGTTCTGTCTGTGATACGATCGAAGAGACAATCGATTATCTGATGGCAGCCGGAGAAAAAGTCGGTGTTGTAAAAGTTCGCCTTTACAGACCATTCTCAGCGGAAGCACTGATCAATGCAATTCCGGATTCTGTGAAGAAGATTTCTGTTCTTGACAGAACAAAAGAGCCGGGAGCACTTGGCGAGCCACTGTATCTGGATGTTGTTGCAGCATTAAAGGGAACAAAATTTGATGCAGTTCCGATTTATACAGGACGCTATGGATTAGGTTCTAAAGATACAACACCTGCACAGATCGTTGCAGTATATCACAACGATGAAAAACAGAAATTTACAATCGGTATTGAAGATGATGTGACACACCTGTCACTGAAAGCTGACGAACCTCTGGTAACAACACCGGAAGGAACGATCAACTGTAAATTCTGGGGACTTGGAGCTGACGGTACTGTAGGTGCGAACAAAAACTCCATCAAGATCATCGGAGATAACACAGACATGTATGCACAGGCATATTTTGACTATGACTCCAAAAAATCCGGTGGTGTTACAATGTCTCACCTGCGTTTCGGTAAGTCACCGATCAAATCAACATATTTAATCCGTCAGGCAAACTTTGTAGCATGTCACAATCCTTCTTATGTTGACAAGTACAACATGGTTCAGGAACTGGTTGATGGAGGTACATTCCTTCTGAACTGTTCATGGGATATGGAAGGACTGGAAGAGCACCTTCCGGGACAGGTTAAGAGCTACATTGCAAATCACAATATCAAGTTCTACACGATCGACGGTATCAAGATTGGTAAAGAAATCGGACTTGGAGGACGTATCAATACAGTTCTTCAGTCAGCATTCTTCAAACTTGCAGCGATCATTCCGGAAGAGGAAGCGATCGATCTGATGAAAGCAGCTGCAAAAGCTACTTACGGAAGAAAAGGTGACAAGATCGTACAGATGAACTACGATGCAATCGATGCAGGTGCAAAACAGGTTGTAGAAATCGCAGTTCCGGAAAGCTGGAAAGATGCAGCAGATGAAGGTCTTACAACTCCTCACGTTGGAGAAGGCGGAAGAGCAGACGTTGTAGATTTTGTAAAAAATATCCAGGCAAAAGTAAATGCACAGGAAGGAAATACACTTCCGGTATCTGCATTTAATGAATATGTAGATGGTTCTACACCATCCGGTTCTTCAGCATATGAGAAACGTGGAATCGCAGTAGATATCCCGATCTGGCAGCCGGACAACTGTATCCAGTGTAACCGCTGTGCATATGTATGTCCGCATGCAGTTATCCGTCCGATCGCGCTGACAGAAGAAGAGGCAGCAAACGCACCGGAAGGTATGGATATGATCGACATGATGGGTATGCCGAACATGAAGTTCTCCATCGCAGTATCTGCTTATGACTGTACAGGATGTGGATCTTGTGCAAATGTATGTCCAGGTAAGAAGGGTGAAAAAGCACTCGTTATGGGCAACATGGAAGCAAATGCCGGAAAACAGGATTTCTTCAATTATGGAACAGAGCTTCCGATCAAACCGGAAGTGGTTGCAAAATTCAAAGAGACAACCGTAAAAGGAAGCCAGTTCAAACAGCCATTGCTTGAGTTCTCAGGAGCTTGTGCAGGTTGTGGTGAGACACCTTATGCAAAACTGATCACACAGTTATTCGGTGACAGAATGTACATTGCAAATGCAACAGGATGTTCTTCTATCTGGGGTAACTCTTCACCGTCTACACCTTATACAGTAAACCCACAGGGAAGAGGTCCGGCATGGTCTAACTCACTGTTTGAGGATAATGCAGAGTTTGGATATGGTATGCTTCTTGCACAGAATACGATCCGTGAAAGACTCAAAGCATCTGTAGAAAAACTTGCAGAGAACGGCGTAAACGACGATGTGAAAGCAGCAGCTCAGGAATATCTGGATACATTCTCAGTAGGTGCAACAAACGGAACAGCTACAGACAAGCTTGTAAAAGCTCTGGAAGACTGTGACTGCGGATGTGCTGAGAGAGCAGAACTGCTGAAAAATAAAGACTTCCTTGCTAAGAAATCCCAGTGGATTTTCGGTGGTGACGGATGGGCTTACGATATCGGATTCGGTGGAGTTGACCACGTACTGGCAAGCGGTCAGGACATCAACATTATGGTATTTGATACAGAAGTTTACTCCAACACAGGCGGACAGTCCTCAAAAGCTACTAAGACAGGTGCGACAGCACAGTTCGCAGCCGGCGGTAAAGAGACGAAGAAGAAAGACCTTGCAGGAATCGCTATGAGCTATGGTTATGTATATGTTGCACAGATCGCAATGGGTGCAGATTTCAACCAGACAGTGAAGGCAATCGCAGAGGCAGAGGCATATCCGGGACCATCCCTGATCATCGCTTACGCTCCATGTATCAACCATGGAATCAAGAAAGGTATGAGCAAAGCACAGACAGAGGAACAGCTTGCAGTAGAATGCGGATACTGGAACAACTTCAGATTCAATCCGGAAGCTGAGAAGAAATTTACTCTGGACAGCAAAGAGCCTAAGGGAGATTATCAGGAATTCCTGAACGGAGAAGTTCGTTACAATGCCCTGATGAGAGCAAATCCTGAAAAAGCACAGAGACTCTTCGCGCAGAATGAGGCTGAGGCTATGGAAAGATACGAATACCTGAAGGGATTGGTAAATCTCTATGACGGTACAGCAAAAGAAGACTAATTCTTTTGAAAAGTAAAATTGAATCAATGGTTTGAAAGAAACGGCGCCGGGGAAAGTCCGGCGTCGTTTTTTGGAAACATGAATTATACGGTTAGATAGCATTTCAGATGAATACATTGGATATTTACTGAAAAAGAAAAAATTCTTCTTCCTCTTTCTGTGCAATCGTGTTACAATACAGGAAAGCATTATTTCTGGTTTTCTAAGCGGAACCATTCCGCATCTTTTATTCTAAAGTCATATCGGAAAATCTCTATGCTTTGATATCAACTTAAAACAGCAGAGAGGTTTTTAGAAGAAAGATGTCGGATTGAAAACCTCCTGTAACGATTCAATTAAAGGAGGAAGCTTTATGAAGCAAACCACAGAACTCCCGGCAAACAGACTGTACAAGTCACGTATTTTTGCCATGCTCTATCAGGATAAGAAGGAATTGCTCGATCTGTACAATGCCCATCAGTGAGGCTGTGGAGCAGGCAATCCGCGAATGTATTGAGGAAGATATTCTGGCAGAGTTTTTGACACAAAACCGAGCGGAGGCGAAGCAAGTGAGTATCTATGAATATGATGAAGAAAAGCATATGAGGCAGGAGCGGGAGGCATCCTGGGAAGAGGGATGGGAAGAAGGCAGACTATCCGGTATAAAGGAAGGAGAAGAGAGAGGAAAATTGTCCGGCAGACGGGAACTTCTAAAGGAACTGATTCAAAAGAAATTGCTAAAGAAAATGTCGGTTTCTGAAATTGCAGAAGAGTTGGAAGAGGACGAAAAGTTGATTTCTGAATTGATACAGGAATTGGAATAAAAGGGAGAAGAAATGTATGGCATATGAAAAGCTTTCCAGACGGGCATTGGGGTGCATGTATACTGCGGAAATAATCGGCGATGTGATCTTTATTGTTTTAATCGGGATCGTGAATATCTTCTGGCTGATTCCAAAACAGATTGAAATTGGAAGATGGATTTCAGCTGTTCTGCTGATTTATGCGGCAGTCTCCATGCTGGTAGAACCTTATTTCCGTTATAACAGATATCGATACAGTATTAATGAGGAATGTATTGATATACGGGAAGGGTATCTCTTTGTGAAGAGAAATATTGTGCCGATTGAACGTCTGCATAAGCTTGAGATATCAAAAGGTCCGATTGATCAGATCTTTCATGTGGCAAAAGTGACTGTTACTACCGCAGGAGGAGATGTAACGCTTCGCTTTCTGGAGGAAGAAAAGGCGGAAAAAATTGCAGAAAATCTACAGAAACGTATCAATGAGATTGTGAAAGAACAGAGGGAAGAAGATGGAGAATAAGATCAGATTTCGCAATCACATTTCCGTGATACTGGAGCAGTTGGGAGCAACATTTGGAATTCTTTTTGTGTTGTCTTTTACGAACATCGACGATGTAATTGATTATATTGAAAAGGGGTCATCGGAAGAATTAAGTCTCACGGTATATATTGGCGGCGGAGTGATATTGGCGGTTTTTCTGCTGATATTTTTATATCAGTGGATCATCTGGTCGAAGACTTACATTTCGATCTGTGACAACAGTATCGTGATTGAGCGTAATACATGGAATAAAAAGAAAAATACAATTGGTCTCAAAAATATTTCGAATGTAAATACAGAGCAGAATTTGTTGGAAATGCTTCTTGGAACATGTAAAGTGAAGCTGGATACGAACAGTATGTCTACATCAGATAAAACAGATGTAAAGATCATATTGAAAAAGGCGGAGGCTGAGCAGTTTCGATTATATGTGATGAAGTTAATGCAGGGACAGGAAGGAGGCTTTGAGGAGAAATATTCGAAAGAAGACAAAGATCACTGGGCGATTCAAACGAATATGGGGGATATTTTTACACATGGGCTGTTTTCTGTCAATCTGCTTTCCGTATTGGTAGTAATTGGATGCGTTGTCGGAGCGGCAGGGATGGTTCTGCAAGTGATACATTCTGTCAGTGTGGGAGAAAGTATTGTAAAAATGCTGTTAAGCGTTCTTATGCTGATCGCCATATTCAGTTCTGCCATATGGAATATTGTAAAAGGATTTATTCAGTATTATGATTTTAAAATCGATCGGAATGAAAATAAATTATACATTCGTTATGGGATTTTGAAAAAAGTAAATTACACAATTCCGGCAGAGAAAATCAGCGCACTGAAGTTAAAGCAAACATTTTTTGCAAGACTGACCGGGAGATATACAGCAGAGATCATCAATATCGGAATGGGGGATGATGCCGCGGAAACCCAATCTTTTTTTCTTCCGTACTGTAAACGAAATCAAATGGAAGAGCGGATTCGCTTATTACTTCCTGAATTTTATGAAGCAGTACAGATGCAGACTGTACGGCAGCCAATAGCAACATGGATTGCCTGGATTTGGCCGGCAGTTCTTTTTGCATTGTTTCTTGTCGCAGGAGCACTGCTTTCTGTTTATTATTTTCCGGAGTTCCAAAAGGAAATTATTTTGGGAGTGCTTATTTTTAGCATATGGATGATATTGCTTGTTCTTGCATATTTCCTGACGGCGGGAAGCACTGTGGGGGTAAGCCATATGGCGATTGTAAATGGATATTTTGGAAGAGCAATTTGTTACATATCTTACAAAGATATTCAATATGTAGAATTTTCACAAAACATATTTGCCAGAGTGGTGAAGCTTCAAAAAGGAGAGGTTCATCTGCTTGCATCGACTGCAAACCGGAAACAGGAGATTCCATATATCTCGATGGAAAACGGAGAGACAATCAAAAAACGGCTTTTGAATCGGTGAAAGGATCTTGAGACAGGTTTTATAGTACAACAAAAAGAAATACAAAAAATGGAGGTGAGAGAGTGATTCGGATTGCAATTGCGGATGATGATGCAGCGTTTTTAGCAAAAATTGAAAAATATATACAAAAATATCAGAAAGAGAATGGTGAGGATATTCAGTTGACTGCTTTTTCAGATGCGAAAGAGCTGATTGAGGGGTACAGTCCCGTTTATGATATTGTGATTCTGGATATTGAGATGCCCGGGATGAATGGGATGGAAGCCGCGGAGAAAATCCGTCAGGCAGATGAAGACGTTGTACTGATGTTCATCACGAATATGATCCAGTATGCAATTCGCGGATATTCTGTGGGAGCTTTAGATTTTGTCATGAAGCCGGTAAATTACTACACCTTTTCATTGAAGCTTACAAGAGCTATCGGGCGGATTCAGAAAATAGAAAAAGAGATTCTCTTAAAGCAGCAGGATTCGGTCAAGAAGGTTCCTGTGGAGGAAATCTATTATGTGGAAATACAGAACAGAATGTTGTATTATCACACGAGTGAAGGCGAATATGTGGTACGTGGGACGATAAAGAATGCGTTGGATATGCTTTCCCCCTATCACTTTGTAAAGTGTAACCACTGGTATATCGTAAATTTGAAATATGTGACAGAGGTCAGGGACAGTACGGTGATTGTAGCAGGAAAAGAGCTGGAGATCAGTCAGCGTAAAAAGAATACCTTCCTGAATGCACTGATGGACTACGTAGGAGAAGGAAATTAACGATGAGTTGGATTGTGAATATACTGGCGACATTGATCTATCTTGGATTTGGTATTATTTATGCAGTAGGTTTTTCAAAAAGAAAGCATTTTCGATATTCTATTGTAGTGACAGCGGCAGCAATTTTTCTGGCACAGGCAGGGATGTTTTTATTGTTTCAGGTGGAAAACTGGTTTGGAGCGATGATGTGGATGGCACTGGGATATGTGATGATGCTGCTGTCACTGTGGGTGAATGTAAAAATGACGATGGCGGTCGCATCTTATTATGCAGTATGGGCATCCTGTACCTGGTGTCTTGCTTATGAACTCAGTATGGTATTCTGCTGGCTACTGCGAAAACGCTGGGAGATCCCGGCAGAAGTATTTCCGATTGTTTTGCTGCTGGTAGGAACAGCCGGGGTGATTGTCTGCCGTTACACAGTGGCAATCTGGATTCCGGAAAATAAGCGGTTTATGATTGGGCCGAGACAGCTGACCTCAGCGCTGGTTTTGCTGGCTATGCAGGGATACCTGTTTTTGTGGTTTGTAAAACAGTGTGTGAACAACCGAAGCGGAGGACTGCAGGGAGGAAACTGGTTCAGTATTTTGCAGATGCAGATATTGTGTGTGGTTGTATTGTATCTGCAGAATGAGTTATTTAAAAAGAGTGCCATGCGTCAGGAGCGGCTGGTTTCGGATCTTCTCTGGAGACAGCAAAAAGAGCACTATCGGATCGCGAAAGAGAATATTGATATCATCAATCGAAAGTGCCATGATCTGAAACACCAGATTGCAGCATTGCGGGACATGTGCACCAAGGAAGAACGGGAAAAATACATCGAAGAGATTCAGGATTCCATTCAGATTTATGAAGCAATGGTAAAGACGGGAAATGATGTGTTGGATACGATCCTGACAGAGAAGAGCCTTGCATGCAAGGAGAATAATATTGTGGTTTCCTGCGTGGCAGATGGAAAAGGTCTGGAGTTTTTGCATCCTATCGATCTGTATACGATCTTTGGAAATGCAATGGATAATGCCATTGAGTGTGTGAAAAATTTACAAAAACAGGAAAAACGTCAAATCGATGTACTGATCCACAGACAACATCAGTTTCTGATCGTCCAGATCATGAATCCGGTAGAGGAAGAGCTGGAATTTGAGGACAATCTTCCGGTAACAACAAAACATGACAAGGCTTATCACGGATATGGACTGCGCAGTATTAAGAACAGTGTGAAAAAGTACAATGGGGTATTTCAGGTAAAGATCAAGGATGGATGTTTTTGCCTTAAAATTTTATTTCCGATAAAAGAATAGTATCAAAAAGTTCCAATGCATTTCGGACATTGGAACTTTTTTGCACTTATGCGTGCAAAAATACCACTTAGTCAAAAGCGGTTGAGTAAAAATTGTGGAATTGTTAAGATAGTATCAATGCGAAAAGAATGCTCTTATGTTTTAAGCTAAGAGTGCAATTGGGAGGAATTGAGTAATGAATGAAACAAAACAAGAGAAAAAAGTGCGAAAGAAAGCCTATCGCAAGGCGCGCAGAAAAGCAACACGTCCGTGGAAGGGGCTGACGTTTTTTAGCGGGATCATTTCCATTGTACTGATTCCGATATTAGTATTTTTGTCGATGTTTGACAATACAGTTGCAGCGTTTGTCGGCGGTTCATTCTGGAAGTTGAAGAATGAAGATAAAAATGCAGTATACTATGAATCTGATTTTGAAACAACAGAAGAAATGAATCAGTATGGTCTGGAGCTCTGTGAAACAGTAGAAGAAGAGGGTGCAGCACTTCTGATGAATGAAAATAACGCACTTCCGCTGGAGAAAGGCGCGAAGGTAAGCTGCTTTTCAAACTCTTCTGTAAACCTGGTTTACGGAGGTACCGGTTCCGGTAATATCGATGCATCTTCGGCAGATACATTGAAGACAGCACTTGAAAAAAGTGGATTTGAGGTCAATAAAAAACTCTGGAACTTCTATAGTAAAGGAGAAGGAAGCAAGTACGCCAGAAAAACTGCAGGTATGGTTGCAGAAGAAGGGGAAAAGACAACAGAGGTTCCGTGGAATGTGTATACAGATGATGTAAAAGATTCTGTCGCATCCTATGGAGATGCAGCAATTGTGGTATTGTCCCGTATTGGTGGAGAGGGTGCAGATCTGGATTTCAAAGAGACAAATTATCTGGCACTTGATGACAATGAAAAAGAAATGCTTCAGAACGTTGCAGAAATGAAAAAAGCCGGTCAAGTGAAGAAGATTGTTGTTCTGATCAACTCGGCAAATACACTTCAGGTAGATTTTCTGAAAAATAATGAATATGACGTGGATGCATGTATGTGGATCGGGGATGTTGGAATTTCAGGAATCAATGCAGTGGCAGAGATTCTTGCAGGAAATGTGACACCTTCAGGAAGCCTGGTGGATACCTATCTGTATGACAACTTCTCTGCACCGGCAATGATGAACTTTGTGCCGACAGTGTATGAAGGATATGAAGAAGGAATCATTCCGGAACATGCAAAAACATACATGATCTATCAGGAAGGTATTTACGTAGGATACAAATATTATGAGACACGTTATGAAGATTATGTGATGCAGTCTGGAAACTCAGGAGCGTACGAATATCATGATGACGTGGCATATCCATTCGGATATGGTATGAGTTATACCGATTTTAAATACAGTGATTTGAAAGTTTCTTACAACAAAGAAAAAGATGTATTTGAAGTCTCTGTAAAAGTAACAAATACAGGAAAAGAGTATTCTGGAAAAGAAACTGTTCAGGTTTACTTCCAGTCTCCATATACAGCATATGACATTGAGAATGGTGTAGAAAAATCTTCCGTTGCATTGTGTGGATTTGGAAAAACAGAAATCCTTGCACCGGGAGCATCTGAGACGCTGAATATGACAGTAGATAGAAGAGAACTGGCTTCTTATGATACATATGGAGCAGGAACTTATATTCTGGATGAAGGGGACTATTATCTGACAGTTGCAACAGATGCCCATAATGCAGTGAACAATATTCTTGCAGCAAAGGGATACACAGTAGACAACACAGACGGACGTATGGATACAGACGGAAATTCCAGTCTGACATACAAATACAACAATCCGAAATTTGACAGCACAACATATGCAGTTTCCGCAAACGGAACAGAAATCAAAAATCAGCTTTCTGATGCAGATATCAATCTGTATGGAGGAACAGAAGATGAGATTACATATGTATCCAGAAATGACTGGGAAGGAACACTTCCGCAGTCCATCCTGAAAATGAAGCTGACAGAGCAGATGATCGAAGATCTGCAGGATGTACAGTATGATCCAGATGATTATGAAGAAGCAAAGATGCCGACAATGAAAGCGAAAAACGGCAAAAAACTGGTTGATATGATCGGGCTTTCCTATGACGATGAAGCATGGGACGAGCTGTTAGATCAGCTGAGCTTTAAAGATATGGTTTCTCTGATCGGAGATTCCTTCCACTGGACAATGCCTTTGGAATCTGTACAGGCACCGGGAACAAGAGATGAGAATGGTCCGCAGGGTCTGACAGCTTCTCTGATCGCATCGGATAAGACAGAGATGGATGCAACTGCATTTACATCGGAGGACGTAATGGCAGCAACATTCAACCGCGATCTGATGACAGAAATTGGAAAGGTAATTGGAAACAACTGTCTGAAAGCAGGCGTTTCAATCCTTTACGGACCGGGAAATAATATTCACAGGACACCTTATGGTGGACGTAACTTTGAGTATTACAGTGAAGACGGATTCCTTTCTGGAGAAATGTCAGCATATGAAGTGGCAGCAATCGAAGAAAAAGGTGTTGGTGTTGTTATGAAACACTTTGCACTCAATGACAGTGAGCAGGATCGAATCGGTCTTGGAGTCTGGGTGAATGAGCAGGCAGCCAGAGAAATTTATCTTAAGGCATTCCAGGCTCCTGTGGAAAAAGGAAATGCGAACGGTGTCATGATTGCCTACACACGCTGGGGATGTACCTGGTCAGGTGGAAGCAAGCCGCTTGTAACAGGAATTCTCAGAGAAGAATGGGGATGTGACGGACTGATCATTACAGATAACGTACTTACAACGTATGTAAATGGTGTGGATGGAGTATTAGCAGGTGTATCTACATTTGACGCGATGCTTCCATATGTTACAAAGCAGCTCCCAGACTATAAAAATGATGCAGTCATTGTCAACGCAATGAGAGAGGCATGTCACAGAAACCTGTATGCAATTGCAAATTCCAGCGGAATGAACGGTATCGGAAAAGATACAGAGATCAAAGATACCGGCCTTTTAGTGGTAGATGTTGTAAGGACACTGCTGATCGTATTTGGAGCATTGTTTGTACTTTCCCTGGTGATGTGGATCACAAGAAAGCGCAGATTCAAAAAGAATTATGTGTATGCGCCGGTTGTGGAATCTGCAGAAAAGAAAAGTGAAGCATAAAAATTCATAAAAGATCACAGAAAAAGAAAAAATGCTGTATCCCTTGAACAGAAAGGGAGCAGCATTTTTTATCTTATTGATAGAGATTTGTTTACAGAGTAATAAAAATTCTGTAACCTATAATTGCAAAACGGTATATAATTTATTTTTCCAGTTTGTCAATTAAATATACTTCTAAAGTCGACTGATCAGTTGGGGTACTATTAAAATAAGAAAACTCTATTTTTCTTTGATGTTCCGCTATTTTCTTTACTCAGTAGCGAAGCCCCTGTTATGATTAATAAAAAAATGAAAAGTAATAATGGTAACAATTTTTTCATGGTATTCCCTATTTACTAAAAGTATTGCGTGTATTCTTGTATAGAAAACTTACTAAAATAATTATAAGATATACTACAGGAATCAGCAACAAAATGTGTAAATGATTTCCAGGCTTTTCTTGTAAAAGTTAACACAGGATATGAGTGGATGAAAAATAGACATTCTGTTGCTTTCCTACAGCCAGAGTGTTAAAATAAGGAAAAACGAAAGACATACAGAGGTGAGCGATGAATCAGGAGTTTTATGATGCAGTAGAAGCAAATCCGGTCATTGCCGCAGTAAAAAATGATGCCGGATTACAGGCAGCGGTAGAGATGGAAGAAATTCAGGTGATCTTTGTGCTTTATGGAGATGTCTGTACGATTCCGGAGATTCTGGAGAGAATCAAAGCTGCGGGAAAAAAGGCAATGGTACATATCGATCTGATTGCGGGACTCAGTGCAAAAGAGATATCCGTGGAATTTATCGCCAGGCAGACAAGAGCTGACGGGATCATTACGACAAAACCGGCACTGGTGCGGCGGGCAAAAGAACTGGGGATTTTTGCGGTACTTCGCTTTTTTGTGATTGATTCACTGGCACTCAAAAATATTGAAAATCTGGAAATGCAGTGTGGGACATCGAGACCGGATTTTATTGAGGTGCTCCCGGGAGTGATGCCGAAAGTACTTGGAAGAATCGCAAAAGTGAGCAGGATTCCCATGATTGCCGGCGGGCTCATCACAGAAAAAGAGGATGTGATCGCAGCACTGTCAGTAGGGGCGATCGCGGTTTCTTCGACCAATCAGGATGTCTGGAAATTATAATGGAGGGCATAAAAATGGCAAAATATGTAATGGCACTGGATGCGGGAACAACCAGCAACCGGTGCATTTTGTTCAATGAAAAAGGGGAAATCTGCAGTATGGCACAGAAAGAGTTTACGCAGTATTTTCCAAAACCGGGCTGGGTGGAGCATGATCCGAGGGAAATCTGGTCTACACAGCTTTCTGTAGCGAGACAGGCAATGAATCAGATCAATGCATCGGCAGCAGATATTGCGGCGATCGGAATTACGAACCAGAGAGAGACAGCAATCGTGTGGGACAAGAATACAGGAAAACCGGTGTATAATGCGATTGTCTGGCAGTGCAGAAGAACTTCGGAGTACTGTGACAGCCTGAAAGATAAAGGGCTGACAGAGATGTTTCAGAAGAAGACCGGGCTTGTGATCGACGCTTATTTTTCCGGAACGAAAGTGAAGTGGATCTTAGACCATGTGGAAGGTGCAAGAGAACGGGCAAAACGGGGAGAATTACTGTTTGGTACAGTGGAGACCTGGTTGATCTGGAAGCTGACAAAGGGGGCGGTGCATGTCACAGATTATTCCAATGCATCCCGGACGATGTTGTTTAATATCAATACGCTGGAGTGGGATGATGAGATTTTGGAAGAGCTGGATATTCCAAAATGCATGCTGCCCCAGGCAAAGCCGAGCAGTGCTGTTTACGGAGAAGCAGATCCCGGATTTTTCGGAGGAAGGATTCCAATTGCAGGAGCGGCAGGAGATCAGCAGGCAGCGCTGTTTGGACAGACCTGTTTCGAAGAGGGAGAGGCGAAGAACACGTACGGAACCGGATGTTTCCTGCTGATGAACACCGGCGAAAAACCGGTCTTTTCCGAGAATGGTCTGGTCACTACCATTGCCTGGGGGATGGAAGGAAAAGTTAATTATGCACTGGAAGGCTCCGTGTTTGTGGCAGGTGCTGCGATTCAGTGGCTGCGGGATGAGCTGCGTCTGATTGATTCAGCGTCAGATACAGAATATCTTGCACAGAAAGTGGAGGATACCAACGGCTGCTATGTGGTTCCTGCATTTACCGGGCTTGGAGCACCTTATTGGGATCAGTATGCCAGAGGAACGATCGTGGGACTGACCAGGGGCGTGAACAAAGATCACATTATTCGCGCCACACTGGAATCACTCGCTTATCAGGTAAATGATGTGCTGGAAGCAATGGGAGCAGATTCCGGAATCGCTCTTTCTGCGCTGAAAGTGGATGGCGGTGCAAGTGCCAATAATTTCCTGATGCAGACACAGGCAGATATCAGCCGGGCGCCGGTGCACAGGCCGAAGTGTGTGGAGACGACTGCCATGGGAGCTGCTTATCTGGCAGGTCTGGCAGTGGGATACTGGAAGGATAAGGAAGATGTAAAACAGAACTGGGACATTGACAGGGTGTTCCAGCCAGACATTGAAATCGAAAAACAGCAGAAAATGCTCAAAGGATGGAAAAAAGCTGTGCAGTACGCACATGGATGGGCAAAAGAAGAGGAAATAATGAAATGAAAGATAAGCGCATTACGATGAAAGATGTTGCTAAAGAGGCAGGAGTGTCGACAGCCACTGTTTCTTATGTACTGAATTATTCTGATACAGAAAGAATTAGTCATGAGACACGACTGAGAGTTTTTGAGGCGGCAAATAAATTGAATTATGTGCCGAATATGGCTGCAAAAGCATTGTCAGAAAAAAAGAGCTATCTGGTGGGGATGATTATTAATAAGAGGGCTCGTAGTAAAAAAAGTAAGATATACCAATATTATGATCTGGCAGATGAGATACGTGTGATTTTGCATGCTCTGGGGTATGATATGTTTTTGATTTCAGCAGAAGAAATAGAAGAAGGCGTATCTATTGGGATTAGAAGAACGTTAGACGCGGTTTTTATTGTTGATCTGGAAGAATCACTTTTTAAAAAAATTGCTAATAAATTTTTTGTTCCAGCTATTTTTATAGACGGATATGTAGCAGATCCTTTATTTTGCAAAGTATTAGTGGATTCAAAAGAACTTTTGGATAAAGCACAAGAAATTTTGGGAGAAGAATTTTATGTTGTATTGGAAGATTACTTTAATGATTATCTATTAGAATATATCAGAAAAAGAGTAAAACAAGAAAATATTTTTGTTAATAAAAGTGGAAGTAATCTTCCAGAATTTCTCCAGTCACATCAACAAAAAAAAGGATTGATTATTGGAGAAATTCTGGGAGTACAGGTAGAAAATTATGTGGATAATAGGAATATTTGCGTTGTGGTTCATTCAGAGAAAGATATTATGCTTCTTCCAGACACGAAGATCATAGTTGTAAGTAATAAAGAAAAAGCAAGAAAAGCAGTAGAAGTGATGCAGAAATTATTATGTATAGACGGAAATAACAGTAGATTAGATATGCCAAGTGGTACTAATTATATAAAGATCAATTAGTGAAATGAAAACAGAGTGAAGGAAAAGGAATTGTGAGAAGTGACTAAAATCATGGTTTCTTTTCTTTTTTTGTACAATTTTATTAAGTACTTAATAGAATTTAAAAATGCAGAAAAATACGGTCTTATAGTTTGTTCAACGCACTTAATAAAAAATGTTAAGTTAACATAAGTAAAAATGCATAAATAATAATTATATACAATGCTGAAAAATGTGAAAAAGATTGAAGTGTTATAAAAATAAGTGTATACTACAGTTAGTTAAACGCATAAGTGATTGCTGATAAAAAACCACATGAGAGGAAAACGAGGATGGAAAAAAGAGAGATGAAGAGAAAGAAAAATGCCCTGTTGTTATCCATTGTTTGTTGCGGAAGCGGACAATTTTTTGTCTATAGACAGCGTATTAAAGGAGGCGTATTATTTTTGCCTCAATTTCTGATTATGCTGATTGAACTGTTGAGTGGGTACTGGATAGAATATTTTCAGGGAAGAATACCAGAATTTTCTTTACGGCTTCATGGTGGATTTTTTACAAAAGGAATATGGGGCATGATCACATTAGGTGAAAAAGCAGGTGGAAGATATGGAGATCACTCGACAATGCTTCTGATTAATGGGATTATTGCAATACTTATATTGGGAATTGCTTTTGCAACATATGTATGGAATATTTACGATATACAGGCAGGAAACAAAAAAATAGAAAGCAAAGTATCTTGGCAAAAAAGTTTTTCAAAGAATTTACCTTATTTTATCTTAATTCCTATAGGTATTGTTTTTATTTTTGTTGTCTTAATGCCAATTGTTTTTACTTTTTTGACAGCATTTTTGAATTACAACAGGAATCATCTTCCACCTGGACAATTATTAGACTGGGTGAGGTTTGAAAATTTTAAAAAATTATTTACTGTTTCAATCTGGTCTGAGACATTTTTTAAGGTGTTGGGATGGACGATAATTTGGACATTGTGTTCTACATTGTTACCTTACTTTTTTGGATTGATTCAGGCACTGATATTGAACCATAAATCGGTAAAATTAAAAAAGGTATTTCAGTCAATTTTAATTCTTCCGTGGGCGATTCCTCAAATGGTAAGTTTACTCGTATTTAGAAACCTTTTGAATGGTCAGTTCAGTCCGGTGAATCAATTGTTGTTACGTTTAGGACTTATTTCAGAAAATATAGGATTTATTTCGGATCCGATATCAGCTAAGATTGTAGTTATTTGTGTTAGTTTTTGGTTGGGATTTCCGATGTTTATGCTTATGATGATGGGAGTGCTTTCCAATTTAGATCATAGTCTTTATGAAGCGGCAGCAATTGATGGGGCTAGTAGCATACAACAATTTGGGAAAATTACGCTTCCGCTTGTATTTAAAGCTACAATGCCCAATTTAGTTACGAGCATGGCAGCAAACTTTAATGGATTTGGGCTCATATATTTCCTGACACAAGGAGGACCAATTAATACAGAGATGCAGTTTGCAGGTGATACAGATATTTTAATTTCTTGGATTTATAAATTGACACTAAATCAACAAATGTATGATATTGCAGCTGTCATGAGTGTATTGCTTTTTATATTTGTAGGAGTGGTATCTTTATGGAACTTCAGAAGAACCACATCATTTAAAGAGTTGTAGGAGAAAAGAAATGAAGAAAAAGATCATTGCTATTTTAGTGAATGGAGAATTGATGTTTATGTCTATTGTAGTATTGGTTCCGGTAGTATGGATTATTCTTTCTGCTTTTCAGTCAGGGAATGCATTAGGAAATCTCTCATTGTCTCATTTGACACTAAATAATTTTCAGCGATTATTTTCAGAAACAAACTATGGAACATGGTTTGTTAATACATTGGAAATTGCGGTAGTCAGTACATGCTGTTCTGTTATATTGATCATGCTTACATCCTGGGTGATGTCACGGTTTCAGTTTAAAGGAAGGAAAACAGGGCTCTTGACAGTGATGATTCTATCGATGTTTCCTACATTTTTGTCTATGACAGCAATCTATACGCTGTTTTTGACATTGGGATTAGTAGGCAAGCCCATTTCGATGGTTATCGTGTATTCAATAGGAGCAATCCCATATAATACATGGCTTGTGAAAGGATATCTGGATGGATTGCCGATAGCGGTTGATGAGGCAGCGTATATTGATGGATGTACAAAAATTCAGACATTTGGAAAAATTGTATTGCCTATGTCAAAACCTATCATCACATACTGTGCGGTATCACAATTCATGATGCCGTGGATGGATTATATTTTGCCCAACATTCTTTTATCTGGAAATGATAGCAAAACATTGGCTGTTGGGTTATTTGAACTGATCAATGGAACAGATACGACAAATTTTACTGTTTTTGCAGCAGGAGCTGTTCTGGTTGCTGTTCCAATTACAATTGTATTTATATTGTTTCAAAAGTATCTAGTCCAGGGCGTTGCTTCTGGTGCAGATAAAGGCTAACGAGCAAAAGGAGGAGAAAAAGTATGAAAAAAAGGATTATTTCATTAGTTTTAGTAGGTGTATTGACACTTAGTATTCTTGGAGGATGTGGAAAGAAAGAGATTCCTCTGGAAGAGAGTACAACAGAAAGTACAGATGAATTAATTGCAGAAGAAGGTGCACAGTTGAAATTTCGGGTAGGCGGAGGAAAGCTAGAATACGGAGAATCGGTTGCAAAAGCATTTGAAGAGGAATATGGTGTTCCAGTGGAGGTAGAAGAAGCTGGAATGGACATTGTAAACAAGATGACACTGGATGGACCAAGCGGAAATGGAGCAGATGTGTTTATGGCATCTCATGATGCATATCTGACGGCAAAAGATGCAGGACTCCTTCTGAAGTTAAATGATCAAATAGAAGAATCTGTCAGGGATGATGTCAATGAAATTGCAGTGGAAACCGTAGAAACAGATGGGGATTTATATGGAGTTCCAGTGACGATAGAATGTTATGCAATGTTGTACAACAAAGACCTTGTACAGGGAGAGCCGGCAGAGACTATGGAGCAGATTATTGAGGAAGCAAAGTTATTTAATAATCCAGCAGAAAATAAGTTTTGGTATCTTTCGGTAGTGACAGAAGCGTACAATATGTTTCCATTTTTAAGTGTAGATGGATTTAAGCCTTTTGGTGAGGATGGAAAAAATAACGATGATCCTGGATTTAAAACTCCGGAATTTCTGAAAGCATTGGAGCGAGTGCGCAATTTAAATGAATTAATTCCGGTGAAAGCAGATGATTTAAAAATTGAAACAATTACGCAACTGGAACAGAACTTTATAGATGGAAAAACGGCATATTACTTTATTGGTCCATGGTTGATTAAAACATTAAAAGAGCAGAACACAAATTTTGGTGTTTCGACTTTGCCGACTATGGACGGAAAACAGATGAAAACAATGGCCGGTGTTCAGAATGCATATGTTTCTTCTTATTCTGAATATCCGAATGCTGCACAGCTTTTTGCAGAATATCTGGTATCAGAGGAAGGTGCAGAAATTCTTTACGAGAAAGCTTACAATGTGACAGCAAGAAAAAATATTGAAAATATCAATGGATTGAAGGATGATGATGCTTTAAAAGTATATACGGAAGCATTTGACGACGCTGTTCCAATGCCGCAAGTAAAAAGAATTTCTTATTATTGGACCACTATGCAGAGTGTATTAAGTGCTGTATTTGACGGAAAAATAACACCAGAAGAAGGTGCAAAAAAGGCACAGGATGATTTTGAAGCGTTAGTAGCGAGTGAATAGAAGGAGAAATCATGAATTTTACAACAGTTTTGCATCAGGCAAAGAGTGAATATGCCTATGCATATAATGAAAATACATTACATATTCGATTAAAAACCGAACGTGGAGCGGTTAGAAAAGTAGAATTGTTGGCTCTGGATCCATTTAATTGGGTTCCTCGTAATGACGGTTCTATGATGTATGATTTAGATAAAGAATCCATTATTCGCTTGGAGATGAGAAAAGAGCAAATGACGGAAATGTATGACTGCTGGTTTGCAGAAGCAGGAAATCTGGATACAAAGCGGTGTAAATACTGTTTTGTGATTGAAACAGAAAAAGAAAAATATATTATGGGATGCCATGACAGAATTCCTTATAAAGAAGATGAATCGGAACTATATAACTTATTTAATTATTTCAATTATCCATATATTTGTAAAGAAGATCTGTATAAAGCACCGCATTGGGTAGCTCATACAGTATGGTATCAGATTTTCCCAGAAAGATTTTGTAATGGAACACCAGGAGATGGAAGGAATGTGCTTCCATGGGGAAGCGAAGAAATGGATGGCGCATTGAAAAAATTTGGGGGAAATCTGGAAGGAATTATCGAAAAGTTGGACTATATCCAAAAGGCAGGGTTTACAGGGATTTATTTAACACCTATTTTTAAAGCTACAAGTTCACATAAATATGATACGATTGACTATTTTATAATTGATCCAGAGTTTGGAACAAATGAAATATTTGAGAAGTTGGTAAAGGAAGCACATCAGAGGGGAATAAGGATTATGTTGGATGCGGTGTTTAATCACTGTGGATATCAGCATCCATTTTGGCAAGATGTGTTGATGCATGGAAAAGAATCAAAGTATTATGATTATTTTTATATTTTGGATGCAGATAAGCCGATTTTTGATGGTCAGGTACTCGATGGAGTTCCACAGGAGATACCAAGAGAAGAACTGAATTACAGAACATTTGCATATACACCGACAATGCCAAAGTGGAATACAGGTAATCCGGAAGTTAGAGAGTATTTGCTAGAGGCGGCGTGTTTCTGGACAGAAAAATATCATATTGATGGATGGCGTTTGGATGTCTCAAATGAAGTTCCACATGATTTTTGGCGAGAATTTCGAAAAAGAGTCAAAGATAGAAATCCTGAATTGTATATTTTGGGCGAAAATTGGGATAATTCGTTGCCATGGCTTATGGGGGATCAATTTGATGCAGTAATGAATTATGAATTTGCAATGCCTATATGGAAGTATTTCAGAAAAGAAAAGGAGGGAGAGAGGATATATTCTGAGGAACAGTTCCGTTATGCTATTGGAAGGCTTTTGACGTCTTACCCTAAGAATGTAACAGCAAATTTATTTAATTTGTTGGAAAGCCATGATACAGAGAGAATTTTGAACAGAGCAGGACAAGACGTTTCACTGGTAAAATTAGCATATTTATTCATGTTTATTTTTCCGGGAACTCCGTGTGTTTACTACGGCGGAGAAATAGGTATGGGAGGTGGAGAGCATAGTAATCGTCAGTGCATGATATGGGAAAAAGAGAAGCAGAACCGGGAATTATTTGAATTTATAAGTAGGATGATTGAACTAAGAAAGAAATACGATAGTTTTTGTTCAACAGAACTACAGTGGATTAATTCGGAAAATAGTTTGGCATTGAAAAAAGAGGGAGCCAAAGAAACACTTTATGTATTTATGCAAAAAGAAGGAAAAACACAGGAATATGTACTTCCTGAAGAATTAAAAGAAAAGTGTTGCATGGAGTGTATAAGTGGCAAGATGGTAAAATTAGGAAAAAGTATTCGATTAGAAAGAAATGGATACCAAATGTATCTGATTTTTAAAGAAACTGAATAAAGCACTTGCCAATACCAGAAGAAAAGGTATATAGTAATTATAACAGAATAGAAAAGCCAAAGAGAAGAGAGTCTGGCGGATAACGCATCGAAGGATGTGTTGTTTGTCAGGCTCTTTTGTGTTGTATGGGAGGTAGTCAAATGTATGATGTGATCATAATCGGAGCAGGAGTAAGCGGAGCGGCTATTGCAAGAGAGTTGTCCCGTTATCAGGGAAAATTTTGTGTACTGGACAAAGAGGCAGACGTCTGTTGTGGGACATCCAAGGCAAACAGTGGGATTGTTCATGCAGGATTTGATGCAAAAGAAGGCAGTTTGATGGCAAAATTAAATGTAGAAGGCAGTAAAATGATGGAAAAACTTTCAAAAGAGCTGGACTTTCCATATCAGAAGAATGGTTCTCTTGTGGTTTGTACGAACGAAAAAGAAGTGGAGAGGTTATATGAATTATTGGAGAGAGGCAGGCGAAACGGAGTGGAGGAGCTGCAGATTCTTGACAGAGCTGCATTGAAAGCGATGGAACCCAATATTGCTGACGAGGCTGTTGCGGCGTTGTATGCACCGACAGGCGGGATTGTCTGTCCGTTCGGCTTAAATATCGCACTGGCAGAGAATGCAGCGCAAAATGGTGTGGACTTCTGTCTGGAGCAGGAAGTGAAAACAATTGAGCGAAGCGTGAAAGGTGGATATCGGATCAGCACACAGGATACAGTGTACGAAACAAAAGTGGTCGTCAATGCAGCCGGGGTATATGCAGATGAATTCCACAATATGGTCAGTGAAAAGAAGCTCCACATTACGCCGCGAAAAGGGGAATATTTTCTGTTGGATAAAACCACAGGAGCACATGTCAGTCATACGGTGTTCACCTTGCCCGGAAAGTATGGAAAAGGGGTGCTTGTCACACCGACTGTGCATGGAAACCTTCTGATAGGACCGACCGCAACGGATGTGGAACAAAAGGAAGGAACAGACACAACCATGCAGGGAATGGAAGAGATTTGCAAAAAAGCACAGCACAGTGTCAAGGAGATTCCATTCCGGCAGGTGATTACCGGATTTGCGGGACTTCGGGCACATGAGGATGGACATGAATTTGTGATCCAAGAAGTTGAGGATGCACCAGGATTTATCGATTGCGCTGGCATTGAGTCACCGGGACTGACCAGTGCCCCTGCAATTGGAAGGCTGGCGGCAGAAATTGTGAGAAATGTGTTGGAGTTGAAAGAAAACCCTGCATTTTGCAAAACCAGGAAGGGAATTTTAAATCCGGCAGAATTGACAGCAAAAGAGAGAAATGAGCTGATCAGAAAAAATCCGGCTTATGGAAGAATTGTCTGCCGCTGTGAGATGATTTCCGAGGGCGAAATTTTAGATTCCATTCACAGACCTCTGGGAGCAACGACTATGGATGGAATCAAGCGCAGAACGAGAGCTGGAATGGGCAGGTGTCAGGCAGGCTTTTGTACACCGAAGACAATGGAGATTCTGGAACGGGAATTGAAGATCAGACAGGAAGAGATTACGAAAAACGGAGCAGGTTCCGAGATGATCGTGGGGAGGAATAAAGATGGTAAGATATGAGATTGTGATTATCGGCGGAGGACCGGCAGGACTGGCAGCGGCAGTGGCAGCCAGAGCTGCGGGAGCCAAAAAGATTGTGATCCTGGAGAGGGATGAGAGACTTGGCGGTATTTTGAATCAGTGTATCCATAATGGATTTGGGCTGCATACATTCAAAGAAGAACTGACAGGTCCGGAGTATGCGGCGAGATTTATCGAACAGGTGGAAGCGCTTGACATTGAATATCGATTAAACACCATGGTTATGGATATCACAAAAGAGCGGGTTGTGACAACGATGAGTAGCAAGCGGGGAATCTGTCAGATACAGGCAGATGCTATCGTACTTGCCATGGGATGCAGAGAACGTCCAAGAGGCGCCTTAAATATTCCGGGATATCGTCCGGCAGGCATTTATACAGCAGGAACGGCACAGCGTCTGGTCAATATGGAAGGATATCTGCCGGGAAGAGAAGTGGTGATCTTAGGTTCCGGTGATATCGGCCTGATCATGGCGCGGAGGATGACGCTGGAAGGCGCGCACGTCAATGTCGTTGCAGAACTGATGCCATATGCGGGAGGTTTGAAACGAAATATCGTGCAGTGTCTTGATGATTATGGAATTCCGCTGAAATTGAGCCATACGGTTGTAAAAATACACGGAAAAAAGCGAGTGGAGGGAGTTACACTGGCACAGGTGGATGCACAGGCAAGACCGATTCCGGGAACAGAAGAATTCTATGCCTGTGATACCTTGCTTTTGTCCGTGGGTCTGCTGCCGGAAAATGAGCTTTCCAGACAGGCGCAGGTCAGTTTGAATCCTGTGACAAACGGTCCGTTGGTGGATGAAAATCTGGAAACAGATGTGGAGGGGATTTTTGCCTGTGGCAATGTGCTACATGTACATGATCTGGTGGATTTTGTGTCAGAGGAAGCCATGCAGGCAGGAAAGGCAGCTGCAGAGTATGCGCAGAGAGCAGTTCAAAAGACAGAACATTCTGTCACAGAAACGTTCGTCCGGATTCAGTCAGAGGGAGGCGTGCGCTACACAGTACCGTCTCAGATTCACAGAAAACAGGAGAAAGGATTGAATATTCGATTCCGGGTGAACAAAGTCTTCGGGGCATGTAAAGTTCAGGTATATCTCAATGGAGAGCTGGTGTTGGAGAAAAAGAAAAAATCAGCAGCGCCGGGAGAGATGGAACAAATCCTGATTCCGGAGAATGTGTTTGAAAAAGTGGCGGAAATAAAGGAAATCAGACTGCAGATGGAGGAATTGTGATATGAAAGAGAGAGAGTTGACATGCATCTGCTGCCCTCTGGGATGTCAGATCACAGCAGTGACAGAAAATAAAACCGTGGTCGGTGTTTCCGGCAATCATTGTCCGAGAGGGGCAAAATATGCCGAGGCAGAGATTTTACATCCAGTTCGGATCGTAACGACGACGGTGCCTGTGACCGGGGGAACGCAGCCTCGTGTTTCGGTAAAAACAAAGAAAGAAATCCCAAAAGAGAAGATTATGGACTGTATTCGGCAGTTAAAGGATGTGCATGCAGATGCACCGGTAGAAATCGGAGATGTTCTGCTTGAAAATGTGGCGGGAACAGGTGCAGACATCGTAGCGACTGCAAGTGTAAAGCTGCAAGTATGAATGCAAGTGTGAAATCAGTTCGCCCCTTTTAAAGTTGTGCAGATAATGGTATAATGCCTGTATGCAATTACAGAATACAGAGGAGCGAATGAAGATGAGTATTTATGATTTGAATGCATATGAAGTAATTCGGGAAGAAGATTTATCTGACCTGAAATCAAAAGGAATCCTGTTAAAACATAAAAAAAGCCAGGCAAAGATCTTACTGTTTGCCAATGATGACGAGAATAAGGTATTTACGATCGGATTCCGCACACCGGCTCCGGACAGTACCGGAGTTCCTCATATTATGGAACATTCCGTGCTGTGCGGCTCGAAAAATTTTCCGGTGAAAGACCCGTTTGTGGAACTGGTAAAGGGATCACTGAATACGTTTTTGAATGCTATGACCTATCCGGACAAGACATTATATCCGGTTGCAAGCTGCAATTCGAAGGATTTTCAGAATTTAATGCATGTATACATGGATGCAGTATTTTATCCGAACATCTATGAGCATGACGAGATCTTCCGTCAGGAAGGGTGGAGCTACAAACTGGATACGGCAGATGGAAAGCTGGAGTACAATGGCGTGGTATACAATGAGATGAAGGGAGCGTTTTCGTCTCCGGAAGGTGTGCTGGACCGTGTGATCCAGAATTCTCTGTTCCCGGACACTTCTTACGCCAATGAATCCGGCGGTGATCCGGATGTGATCCCGGAGCTGACGTACGAGCAGTTTTTGAATTTCCACAGGACATATTATCATCCGTCCAACAGCTATATCTATCTTTACGGAGATATGGACATGGAAGAAAAGCTAAGATGGCTGGATGAAAATTATCTGTCAGCATTTGATGCGATCGAAGTGGATTCCGAGATCAAATATCAGAAACCGTTTGAAGAAATCAGAGAACTGGAGATGGAGTATTCGATCTCCAGTGAGGAGTCTGAGGAGGATAATACGTATCTTTCTTATAATAAAGTCATCGGGACAAGTCTGGATGAAAAGCTGTATCTGGCGTTTCAGATTCTGGACTATGCACTGCTCTCTGCACCGGGTGCACCGCTGAAAAAAGCGCTTTTGGATGCAGGAATCGGAAAAGATATCATGGGTTCTTATGACAATGGAATCTATCAGCCGATCTTTTCTATTGTCTCTAAAAATGCGAATCGTGATCAGAAAGAGGCATTTATCCGTGTGATCGAAGAGACACTCCAGTCGATCGTGAAAAACGGAATGGATAAAAAATCTCTGGAGGCAGGAATCAACTATCACGAGTTCCGTTTCAGAGAAGCTGACTTTGGAAATTATCCAAAGGGCCTGATGTACGGCCTGCAGATCATGGACAGCTGGCTGTATGATGAGAACGAGCCATTTATGCATATGCAGGCAATCCCGACCTTTGAATATTTGAAAGAACAGATTTCTACCGGATATTTTGAAAAACTGATCCAGACTTATCTGCTTGATAATCAGCATGGCTCCATCGTGACCGTAAAGCCGGAAAAAGGGCGGACAGCTCGGATGGACAAAGAGCTGGAAGAAAAACTGGCAGCTTATAAAGCGGGGCTGAGTGAGGAAGAACTTAACAGACTGGTGGCAGCTACAAAAGAGCTGGAAGCGTATCAGGAGTCAGAAGATGCTCCGGAAGATATGGCAAAGATTCCGGTATTAAACAGAGAAGATATCACAGAAGAGATCGCTCCTGTTTATAATACAGAAAAGGAAATCGACGGCATCAAACTGGTGCATCATGAAATCGAGTCGAACGGAATCGGTTATGCCACTCTGATATTTGATCTTTCCGGCGTGTCGGAAGAGCTGCTTCCATATACCGGAATTCTGCAGAGCGTGCTTGGAATTATTGATACGAACAACTATGGGTATGGAGAATTGTTCAACGAGATCAATGTGCATACAGGAGGGATCGGAACTTCTCTGGAATTATATCCGGATGTGACAAAGGCAAAAGAGAAGGATTTTCGTGCAACATTTGAGATCAAAGGAAAGGCATTGTATCCGCAGATGAAGATTCTGTTTGCGATGATGCGTGAGATTCTGATGGAATCCAGACTGGATGATGAAAAACGGTTAAAAGAGATTCTGGCAATGCTCAAATCCAGACTGCAGATGTCCTTCCAGTCTTCCGGACATACGACATCCGCACTGCGCGCATTGTCTTATGGATCTCCGCTGTCCAAATTCAAGGATGATACCGACGGCATCGGATTCTATGAGGTAGTCCGTGGCATCGAAGAGCATTTTGAAGAGAAAAAAGCAGAGCTGATCCAAAACTTAAAACAGCTCTCCCGTCAGATTTTCCGTGTGGACAATGTGATGATCAGTTATACCTCCTCAGAGGACGGACTTACTCCTATAGAAGCAGCATTTCGTGAGATCAAGGATACACTGTATCCGGAACTGGACGGGGAAGAGACGCCGTGTGTATTACACTGCAGAAAACGCAACGAAGGCTTTAAAACGTCTTCCAAAGTGCAGTATGTGGCAAGAGTTGGAAACTTTATCGATCATGGAGCACAGTATCATGGCGCGTTGCAGATTTTGAAGGTGATCTTAAGTTATGATTATCTCTGGCAGAATGTCCGTGTCAAAGGCGGTGCATACGGATGTATGAGCAACTTTAACCGGATCGGAGAGGGATATCTGATCTCCTATCGGGATCCGAACCTGAAAAAGACAATGGAAGTGTACGAAGGCGTTGTAGACTATCTGAAGAATTTCACAGTCGATGAACGGGATATGACAAAATATATCATTGGAACGATCAGTAATATTGACCGCCCGATGAATCCGGCTGCAAAAGGGGATCGCTCGATGAATCTGTATATGAATCATGTATCCCAGGAGATGATCCGTACAGAGCGCAGTCAGATCCTGCATGCAGCACAGGAGGATATCCGTGCGCTTGCAGCAGTAGTGGAGGCAATGCTGAAGGCAGAGCAGATCTGTGTGATCGGAAGCGAAGAAAAGATCGAGGAAGAAAAAGAGATGTTTCTGGAAGTGAAGACGTTGTTTTAGGAAACACAGGATAAGGAGAACGTAAAATTGATGAGAGATGATTTTAAATCAGGATTTGTGACACTGATTGGAAGACCAAATGTGGGAAAATCAACATTGATGAACCAGCTGATCGGGCAGAAGATCGCGATCACGTCTAACAAGCCACAGACGACGAGAAACCGTATTCAGACAGTTCTGACAACGGAAGAAGGGCAGATTGTATTCGTGGACACGCCGGGAATCCACAAGGCGAAAAATAAGCTGGGAGAATATATGGTAAATGTGGCGGAACGCACGTTGAATGAAGTAGATGTGGTACTTTGGCTGGTAGAGCCGTCCACCTTTATCGGAGCCGGGGAGAAGCACATTATTGAACAGCTGAAACGTGTAAAAACACCGGTGATCCTTGTGATCAACAAGATCGATATGGTAAAGAGAGAGGAAGTTCTGCTGTTTATTGATGCATACCGCAAAGAGTATGATTTTGCGGAGATTGTTCCGGTATCTGCGAGAAACGGGGACAATACGGATGAACTGGTGAACGTGATTTTAAAATATCTTCCATATGGTCCTCAGTTCTATGATGAAGACACTGTGACAGACCAGCCGGAGCGTCAGATTGTGGCAGAACTGATCCGGGAAAAGGCACTTCATTGTCTGCAGGAAGAAATCCCGCATGGAATCGCAGTGGCCATCGACCGCATGAAAATGCAGAACAAAGTCATGCATATTGATGCCACGATCATCTGCGAGCGGGATTCCCACAAAGGAATCATCATCGGAAAACAGGGCAGTATGCTAAAGAAGATCGGAAGTACGGCGCGCTATGAAATCGAGCGGATGCTGGACTGTAAAGTGAATCTGAAGCTTTGGGTAAAGGTACAGAAAAACTGGAGAGACAGTGATTTTCTAATGAAGAATTTCGGATACCACGAGGACGAGATGTAGCATTTGGCAGATTTTATATAGTATATCCGGGAGAGAATCGGACATCCTAATTGTATACTCAACAAGGAACAGATGAGAAAGCAATTAAAGAGGTGAACCGATGAAAGAAGAATACTGGGAACAGTTTATGACAACAGGACGCATTGCAGATTATCTTTCTTACAAAGCAGAAAGTGGCAGCAGCGAGAGTCGCTGTTTGGAAGAACAGAAGGAACAGGCAGGAGTTAGATCAGGTGAATCAGATTGTTTTGACAGGGATGGTGCTTTCAACGGCACCGGTTGGAGAGTATGACAGACGGGTTGTGATACTGACAAAGGAACAGGGAAAGATTTCTGCATTTGCCAGAGGGGCGAGAAGACCAAACAGTCCGCTGGTAGGTGCAGTCAATCCGTTTTCTTTCGGGGAGTTTACGATGTATGAGGGGCGTTCCTCTCATACGATCCAGTCTGCGAAGATCACAAATTATTTTTCGGAGCTTCGGGAAGATATGATCGGTGCTTATTACGGGTTTTATTTTCTGGAGTTTGCGAATTATTATACAAAAGAGCAGAATGATGAGCGGGAGATGTTAAAGCTTTTGTATCAGACCATGAAAGCACTGACCAGCCCGCATATTCCGAATCTGCTGATCCGCCGCATTTTTGAACTCAAAGCGTTCTGTATCAATGGAGAGGGACCTCAGGTCTTTCAGTGTGTCCGGTGTCAGGAAAAAGACGGACAGATGGTGTTCAGTGCCAGAGAAGGCGGACTGGTCTGTACAGATTGTGCCAGGAATATTTCAGACGGGATTTCGTTGGACAATTCCACGCTTTATACGATGCAGTACATAGAGATCAGTACGATCGAGAAGCTGTATACATTTACAGTCAGCAGGGAAGTACTGGAAAAGCTGTCCGGGATCATGGAACGATATTGTCTGCTTTATGTGGAAAAAAGGTTCAAGTCCCTGGAGATTCTTGAGACATTGGTGTAGCAAATCGAGTGAAAATGGCAGGGAATCCAGGAATGGCTTGAAAAAACGGGATGAAGCCGTTATAATAGTTACCAGTTGATGAAAAAGAATGTGAGGAACAAAGAATTATGGTAGAAAAGACAATGGATAAAATTGTAGCTCTGGCAAAATCAAGAGGTTTTGTTTACCCGGGGTCTGAAATTTACGGGGGGCTTGCAAATACATGGGATTATGGAAATCTCGGAGTAGAACTGAAGAACAACGTGAAAAAAGCGTGGTGGAAAAAATTCGTACAGGAAAGTCCGTACAATGTAGGTGTGGACTGCGCGATCCTGATGAATCCACAGACATGGATTGCATCCGGACATCTGGGCGGATTCAGTGATCCGTTGATGGATTGTAAAGAATGTAATGAAAGATTCCGCGCAGATAAGCTGATCGAAGATTACGCACAGGAGAATGGAATCGAACTGGAAGGAAGCGTGGATGCATGGAGCAAGGAGCAGATGTCTGCTTATATTGAAGAGCATGATATCAAATGTCCTTCCTGCGGAAAACACAACTTTACAGAGATCCGTGAGTTCAACCTGATGTTCAAGACATTTCAGGGTGTTACAGAGGACGCAAAGAATGTCGTATATTTAAGACCTGAGACAGCACAGGGAATCTTTGTAAACTTTAAGAATGTACAGCGTACATCAAGAAAGAAGATTCCGTTTGGTATTGCGCAGATCGGAAAATCTTTCCGTAATGAGATCACACCGGGGAATTTTACATTCCGTACAAGAGAGTTTGAGCAGATGGAGCTGGAGTTCTTCTGTGAACCTGGTACAGATCTGGAATGGTTTAACTACTGGAAGAGCTTCTGCCTGAACTGGCTGAGTTCTCTGGGACTCAAGGACGACGAAGTCCGTTATCGTGACCATGATGCAGAAGAATTGTCATTCTACAGCAAAGCGACTACTGACGTGGAATTTTTGTTCCCGTTCGGATGGGGAGAGCTGTGGGGAATCGCTGACAGAACAGACTACGATCTGACACAGCATCAGGAAGTATCCAAACAGGATCTTACTTATTTTGATGATGAGAAGAAAGAAAAATATATCCCATACGTGATCGAGCCGTCTCTTGGTGCAGACCGTATGGTACTGGCATTCCTTTGCAGCGCATACGACGAGGAAGAACTGGAAGGCGGAGATACACGTACGGTTCTGCATTTCCATCCGGCACTGGCTCCTGTCAAGATTGGTGTGCTTCCGCTGTCTAAAAAGCTCAATGAAGGCGCTGAGAAGGTGTTTGCAGAACTGAGCAAGACTTACAACTGTGAATTTGATGACAGAGGAAATATCGGAAAACGCTATCGCCGTCAGGATGAGATCGGTACACCGTTCTGTGTAACTTATGATTTCGATTCAGAAGAAGATGGTGCAGTGACTGTTCGTGACAGAGATACAATGGAACAGGAACGTGTAAAAATTGAAGATCTGAAAGCATACTTTGAGAAAAAGTTTGAGTTTTAGTATGAGGCTGCCGCACATGTTGTGCGGCAGTTTTTTTGGCAGAAGTACTTCTCCAGCTACTCTGGCAAAAAAAAATATATATATATAAGATGTGCTTCTTAATAATGATAGGAAATATTCATAACAGCTTATATTTTCATTTTGAAAACAATGTGCTATGATGAACATATGTTGAAGACAACAGAATATTGAAAATTCTTCAAGATACATTTGCAGGACGGGAAACCTGTTTAGCCTCTGGCCGGTGTATCTTTTTTGTTACTCAAAACAACAGGAGGATTTAAAAGAATGGAAAGAACAACAGTAGAAAATCTGAAGGAACTGATTCGTGCAGGACGTGCAAAGACACCTGCAACAAAAGTGATCATGGGAGGAACTCTGGTCAATGTTATGTCTGAGGAGATCTATCCGGCAGATATCGCAGTTTACAAAGACACGATTGTAGCAGTGGGAGATGTGAAAGAGTATATCGGGGAAGAGACAGAAGTGATCGATGCAAAGGGCAGATATCTGGTGCCGGGTATGATTGATGGTCATATTCACAGTGAGTGCAGCAAGCTGAGCATTACAAGCTATGCAAAAGCAGTTGTGCCAAGAGGGACTACAAGCATGATTTCCGGTCTGGACGAATATATTTCCGTATCAGGTCTGGAAGGACTGCAGGAAGTACAAAAGGAGGTACAGGCGAGTCCTCTGAAAGTGTTCTGGGGAGCACCGTATAAGACACCATATACAATTCCTCGGTCTACTGTAGCATTTAACTTTACAAAAGAGGTACATGAAGAGGTACAGAAATGGCCGCAGTGTTACGGAGTATGGGAGACAGTAAGAGAGTTTATCCAGGAAGAGGATGAAAACACACTGGGAGCAATCGCAGAAGCATTCAAGAACCGTCTGCCGGTATTTGGATGTGCACCGATGGCAAGAGGCAATGATCTGAACGGATACCTGTGTGCAGGAGTGCGCCTGGATCATGAAAGCTACGACCACGAGGAAGTTGTAGAGAAGATGAGAAAAGGAATGCACATGCTGATCCGCGAGTCTTCCGTAACACATTTCCTGGCAGAGAATATCAGAGCAGTGACAGAGGTAAATCCGGCATTTGCAAGAAGAGTCAGCTTCTGTACAGATGATGTGACAGCAAGTGATGTTCTGGAAAAAGGACATCTGGACAATGTGGTACGTCTGGCGATCCAGGCAGGAGTCAAACCGATGACTGCGATCCAGATGGCAACGATCAACAGTGCGGAAGCATACCGCATTGATCACATGGTAGGATCCATCTGCCCGGGAAGAATTGCGGATATCCTGTTTGTAGACGATCTGGAAGCATTTGGAATCAAAGAAGTCATGACAAACGGAAAGATGGTGGCAAAAGACCATAAGCTTACGTATGATCTGAAAGCACCGGAGAGAAGCTCTGTGTTAAAAGGCGAGTTAAAATGTAAACTGACAACAAAAGAAGATTTTGAATACAAGACATCTGTTCAGAACGGAGAAGCAAAAGTACTTTCCATGGATGTAAAAGGACCGTTTGTGAGAAAGAGAAAAGATGTTGTTTTAAAAGTTGAAAACGGAATCGTACTTCCGGATGTGGAGCAGGACGTGGCAATGGTATCTGTTCTGGAGAGATTTGGAAGAAACGGAAATAAATCACTTGCATTTTGTTCCGGATGGAAATTAAAGAAAGGTGCCATGGCATCTTCTGCAGCACCGGATGACAACAATCTGGTCGTGATGGGAGTCAGCGCAGAGGATATGTCGATCGCAGCCAACTATCTGATTGAGCAGGGCGGCGGTCAGGTTGTTGTGGCCGACGGAGAAATTTTGGAATTCCTTCCTCTTCCAGTCGGAGGAATTGTCAGTGATGAAGAACCAGAGGTCATTGCCGCACAGGAGAAGAAGATCGATCAGGCAGCGAGAATGTTAGGATCTGATCTGCCGGATCCAATGATGTACATGTTCTTTTTGCCAATCACGGCAATCCCGGATTACGCGATCACGGATGTAGGACCGGTTGACTATCTTGCACTCACAACATTTGATCCGGTTTTGGAAGTAAACGAAAAATAAATCCAAGGAGGACATTGGTATGAAGAAAGAAGAATTAAAAAAACTGATCGACACAGCAGCGGGAAGAATCCCAGCAGACACGGTGATCAAGAACTGTCAGGTAGTGAATGTTTTTTCCGGAAAGATCCAGAAGGGCGATATCGCTCTTTGCGGAGATAAAATCGCAGGAATCGGAGAGTATCAGGGTGTGAAAGAAATTGATGCGCAGGGAAGATATGCGGTTCCGGGATTTATTGACAGCCATATTCATATTGAATCTGCCTATGTCAGCCCGGAAGAGCTTGGAAGACTGTTAGTACCTCATGGAGCTGCCACGATCATCGCAGATCCTCACGAGATCGTCAATGTCTGCGGGATCAGAGGACTCGATTATATGATGGAGGCGGCAAAAGGAACAGCACTTGATATCAAATATATGCTGCCATCCTGTGTGCCTGCAACTCCGTTTGAACACGCAGGAGCAGAGATCAATGCGCCGGAGATGGAAGAGCCGATTCAAAGAGAGGGCATTCTTGGACTTGGAGAATTTATGAATTTCCCGGGAGTTATTCAGGCAGATGAGAGTGTACTGGACAAGTTGATGACTGCAAAAGAGGAAGGGAAACTGATCGATGGTCACGGACCTGGAATTGATGGAAAGGATCTGAATGCATATTCTGCAGCAGGTATTCTGGCAGACCACGAGTGTTCTACGGTGGAGGAGATGGAAGCGCGTCTGGAACGTGGTATGTATATTCTGCTCAGACAGGGATCTGCCTGCCATAATTTGAGACCGCTGTTAAAAGGAGTGACACCGGAGAACAGCAGAAGATGTCTGCTCTGTTCAGACGACAGACAGCCAAAGACGATCTTAAAAGACGGACATCTGGACAATCACTTGAAGATCTGTGTGGAAGAAGGGCTGGACGCAGTGACAGCAATCCGGATGGCAACATTGAATGCGGCGGAATGCTTCCGGCTTCATGACAGAGGTGCGATCGCACCGGGATACCGTGCCGATGTCGTGCTTCTGGATGACTTGAAAGACTTCCGGGTGGAGAAGGTATGGATCGCAGGAGAGCTGACTGCAGATAACGGAAAGTATCTGCCGGAGGTTGCACCATACGATATTTCTTCTGTGAAAGGAAGCGTGATCGTAAAAGATTTTTCAGCAGAAAAGTTTAAAATGCATTTGACAAGTGATGAAGTGAATGTGATCGAGATTCTTCCGGGAGGAGTTGTGACGAAAAAGGCAGCAGCGCACATTCAGTTGGATGAAAACGGTGAATTTGTAAGAAATCCCAAAGAAGATCTTGTAAAAGTAGCGGTTGTAGAACGGCATCAGGGAACCGGCAATGTAGCTTGCGGATTCTTAAAAGGATATGGAATCAAAGAGGGTGCTGTGGCACTGTCTGTTGCGCATGATTCTCACAATATTATCGTGGTCGGAGTCAATGACGAAGAGATGGAATTTGCAGTAAACAGCCTGATTGCGCAGGAAGGCGGGATTGTCCTTGTAAAAGAAGGAAAGGTGATCGAACAGATGCCGATGCCGATCGCAGGACTGATGAGCGATCAAAGCGGCGAGTGGGTAGATGAAAAGCTTACAAGTATTCATGAAAAAGCATATACAGAGCTTGGCATCTGTGGAGATGTGGAACCGGTGATGACATTATGTTTTATGTCCCTGGCAGTGATTCCGGAGATCAAACTGACAGATATGGGCTTGTTCGATGTCACAACGTTTTCATTTATTCCGGTAGAAATCTCCAGATAGAGAAACAAAGAAGATAAAGGAATGGGAAAATGGGAAAACAAAAGACATTAGTGCCGTGGTTTCAGCGCGGTGACATTGGTGGAATGACATATTCCATCACCAATAATATTGTAAATTACCTGATCGTGATTGCAACACTTTCGGGAGTACTGGAGTGGCCGGACAAAATTGTATACGGGTATGTGATCCCGGGAATGTCTATCGGACTGCTCTGTAGTGGAGTTTACTATGCTTATATGGGAAGAAGATTATCCAAAAAAGAAGGTCGTGCGGATGTTACGGCACTTCCTTCCGGAGTTTCCACACCGGCAATGTTTGTGATGCTATACGGCGTGATCATGCCGCTTCATTATGCATTGAATGATGCAGAACTTGCATGGTCAGCTGCTGTGGCAGCCTGCTTTATCGGCGGAGCAGTCGAGTTTTTGGGTGGATTTATCGGACCATGGATGAAGAAAAAACTGCCGAGAGCAGCGCTCCTTGGAACTGTGGCGGGAATCGGATTTATCTGGATGGCAACACAGGGTGTGTTTGATGTATTCGGCGATCCGCTGATCGGACTTCCGATTTTGTTTGTGGCAATGGTCGGTATTTTTGGAGGCTATTTATTTCCAAAGCAGATTCCTCCGCTTGTCGTTGCGATTGTAGGTGGGATCATTTATGCATTCTGCCTGGGAAGAACAACCGTAGATTTCAGCGGAATCGGTTTCTATATTCCGAATCCTGTTAACGGAATCCAGCATCTGATCAATGGTGTGGCAGTTGTTGCTCCTTATCTGACGATCGTGATTCCGGTGGAAATCTACAATTTTATCGAGACCATGGACAATGTAGAGGCGGCAAATGCAGCGGGAGATAATTACAGTGTCAGAGAAACACAGTTTGCGGACGGAATCTGTACGATGCTTTCCGCAATTTGCGGAGGTGTCGTGCCAAATACAGTATGGCTTGGACATGCAGGCCTGAAAAAAGCCAAAGCAGGTGTTGGATATGCACTGGTGTCAGGTCTGGTACTGGGAGCGGCAGGAATCTTCGGTCTGTTTACGTTCTTAAGCAACATGGTTCCGCCGGCAGTATGTGCAGTGACATTTTTATGGTGTGCGATCGTCATGGTTGCACAGGCTTTTAAAGACTGTGACAAAAAGCATTATGCGGCAGTTGGAATCGCGATGGTTCCGCCGGTTGCTGATTATCTGTATACACAGATCACAGGAAGTGTGGGACTGGCAGGGTATATGACAGAGGTAATGCCGTCAGGACTGGCAGAATACAATGCAGAAGTAACGCAGATGATCAAGGATGCGGGGGTTATGTGGAACGGAGTACCTGCGGTGAAATCAGGCGCAATCATCATTGGAATTCTGTTAGGAACAATGACAGTGTTCATTATTGACAAGCAGCTTCATAAAGTGGCAATCACGGCAGTAGTAGGATATGTGCTTGCGTGTTTTGGATTTATTCACAGTGCAGGACTTGGATTCAATCCTGCTTCACCGTTTGCAATTGGATATCTGATCGTGGCAGTGTTGGCAATTATCTTGCATCAGGGACGAAAATCATGGTTTGAAGGACCGGATGATTTTGATTATGTATGATAATTTAATAGTAGAGTAAAATAAAACAGGAGATTACTGTATGCATCTCCTGTTTTTTATTTCATAGTTTTGATTTTCTATATCCATTTTTCGGTTTAAAAATGGATACTGGGATGATATTAAAAATGCATTTCCTATTTGAAGAGTTGAAAGAAAATGTTCATAAGTATTCTTATTGTATCTGCGATGGTGATCATTTTAAATCTGATCTCTGTTACGGGAGTTTTATGCTTTGTGTTGTATCTTGCAGCATATTGGGTGATTGGATATCACATCCTAAAAAAAGCAGGAAAAGATAAGTTGCGATTAGTTTTTCGTAAATTTTTTGAACACGTTCTTCAGCAGATACATTCTGGAAAGCTCTTCGATGGTAAAATGTTTATGGATGTTGCGGATTAGAAAATTATGAATCTCGGAGATTACCAGATTTTAAATACACAGATTTTTCGCAGTGCATATCCCAGCCAATGGTTCCGGTATGACAATAATTGATTTCCAGAACATCCCGACGGGATGCGTGTTCCATGAACATTCCTCCTTTTCCTTTTTTGGGAATATTGAAAATACAGAAATTTTGTTTTGAGGCATTTGTTACAGAAAATGACCAAAAGTTTAAAATCCTTCTGGTCATTTGAAGTTCGTGATTTTGTAATACACATTTTTAAAGATTTTGTCCCTCATAAAGTATCCAGTCGAAGTCGGCATATCCTTCTGTTTTGTGTTTATTTGAAGTTCCATACATACCGAGATAAGTTCCGGTAAATCCGGAATTTGTAACGGAACTTAACAGTGTAGGATCTGCCTTCAAATAGAGAGGAACTTTCATTTGCTCATTGCTTCCGTAGTAAAAGTGATATCCAGTTTCATCGGCGGAAACAGTAAGGTAAACACGTCCGGAAAAATCCAACATGGTTTCAGCGAGAATAGTTACATCATGATTGTACACTTTTTGTACTCGGAGTATTCTCTGAGAATGTTTTAAAGATACAGTGAATGTATAATGAAAGCGATCATCCTGAACAAGAGCAAGGCCGGCGTCTTCGTGGTCGGAAGATGGGGAAAAATCCATTGCAGCCTGCATATGAAAAATTTGGTGTTGTTGTCGTCTCCCGAGAAAAGCAGGCGTACAAACTTCTTCCAATTTTTCCGGACACAGGTACAGCCGCAGGCAGCCGGGGCGTTCTGTCAGAGAAAATAAATGAACAGGATAGGGGTGAATGCTGTTCCAAATCATACTCAACTCAGTGCATTCAAAGTTATCACTATAAAATTCGGGCTTTCCAGTATCATATGGCAGATTCGGACGTCGTTCCTGAGTGTTAACAAGTCCATTTTCTGTATCTATCCGAAGCCAGCCGTCAGAATCCCAGAGAACAGGAACCAGGAATGTTTCGCGACCTAGATTAAAGTGTGCGTGTTTGTATGGACGTACTGCAAGAAGCACCATCCACCATTCATCGTTTTGAGTTTTTACAATATCGGCGTGTCCAGTGACAGAAATTTCATGTTCTAAAGAAAGATGTCTATGGGATATAATTGGATTTCTGGGACAAAATTCATATGTTCCATCAATTTTACGTGATCTTGCCATCATAACGCTATGATTGGTAAAGGTTCCGCCCTCTGCAACGAGCAGATAGTACCATCCATTTTCGTAGTATATATGAGGTGCTTCAATCCATTTGCTTCTAGTCTTTTCGCCATCCCATATGATGGTACGTTTTCCTTTGAATTGAAATGTTTTAGAATCCAATTCGCAGAGATAAATCCCATGGTGACCTTCATAATGTTCCGGATTAAAAATGAAATTGCCAGTATACCAGATACGACCATCATGATCAAAAAAAAGACTGGAGTCGATACCGTCTGCGTCTTTTATGAAATGAGCGTTACTCCATGGTCCAGAGGGATCTTTCGCAGTAATAATATAGTTATCACGCTTTGCTTCGCGTCCCCCGGATACAAATGTATTGATAATATAAAAGATACCATTGTGGTATCGGATTGTTGGAGCCCAAAGTCCAAGAGATGTTTCACAGTTGTGGTAATCCAGCTGCTCAGGTCTGGAAATCCCATGACCAATTTGCTCCCAGTGAATCAGGTCTTTACTGTGGAAGATAGGAAGACCGGGAAAATACACGAAGGAAGAGGTGACCATATAATAATCATCCCCTACACGACAGATAGAGGGATCTGGATAAAAACCGGAGAGAATAGGATTCTGATAATATTTGTTATTCATTGTATGATATACCTCGCATTATATAAAGTTTATGGACAGTATTAGTATATCGCTGGGAAACGTGAAAGGCTTTTCGAATGTTGCACAAAATTGAGCAAATATTGCGAGGCGAAGCATTTGGTGATAAGATGCAAGTAGATGCAGAAAGCCAGACCATGATGTTAAGGAGGATAAGAGATGATAGAAATACTGGAAGGAACGCATGAGACAGTCAGATATGGAAACAACTCAGGTGTCAAAATGTACCACAATACAGACTATGAGGATTATCCGGAACACTGGCATACATCAATAGAAATCATAATGCCTCTTGCAGAAGACTATACAGTGACTGTTGGAGAAGGTAGATACTGTTTAAAAGAGGGCGAAATTATTATCATCAATTCAGGGGTGCTTCATGAATTGAAAGCACCGCCCAAAGGGGAGCGGATCATTCTTCAATTTAGTGATTTTTTGCTTTACTATTTAAAAGAAATGGAAACGATGCTGAATATACTTCCGCCTGTTATTTACTTGTCTCCGGAAAATGACAGGCAGAGATTATACAGTTTTGTAAAAAAACAGATAGATGCAATTGTAGTGGAATATGACGGAGAAAAAACATTTTTCAGTGCTGCAATCTATGCAAGATTGATTGAAATATTTGTATTTCTTGGAAGAAATGAAATTTGGGGTACCAGACAGAAAAAAAGTATGGCAACTGCGAACAATCTGGTGAAGAAAAAAGAATATATGGAAAATATTATGAGCGCATGCAATTATATCAATCAGCATTACAATGAGCAGCTTTCATTAGAAAACATTGCTGAAATCAGTGGTTTTTCAAAATTTCATTTTACAAGAATTTTCAAACAATGTATGGGAATGACATTTTATGAATATTTGAATCAGAAACGGATTTCCAAAGCGGAGGAATTATTGAGTACGACGAGTCAGAGTATAACGGAAATTGCGATGAATTCTGGATTTTTTTCGCTTAGTTCCTTTAATCGGACATTTAAAGCTTTGAAAGATTGTACGCCAAGTGTATACAGAAGAAAAAAGGATGATGCATGATAAAAGCGCAAAATGTGATTAGAATTTGGCAAGATTGTAAAAGAATTTTCAAAGAAATATAGGTATGCTATACCAAAGAATGCATGTGAAATGTGCAAAGGAGATGGTCAAAATGCAAAAGAGTATACAAATGCCACAAATTTTACAAAAAGGATGTGTACTTCAAAGAGGAAATGCTACAAGAATATGGGGATGGTATAAAAAAGGAATAAAAATAGAAATTTCTTTTCAGAATAAGCAATATATGACAGAAACTGATGAAAATGGAATGTTTGAAGCACTTATTGCGTGCAAATCAGGCAGAGGACCCTTTACTCTGGAAGTGAGGAGTGAAGATGGGCAGGAAGTAGAGATTTCAGAAGTTTATGTAGGGGATGTTTTCGTATGCGCAGGACAATCCAATATGGAATTACCGATATCCAGAGTGCGGCAGATGTTTCCAGAGGAAAAGGGTCTGTTGGATGTACATCACTATAAGGTGGAAGAAGCGCCGGAGTTTGGTAAGGCTTTGAAGAACCATCGCAAAGCAAAGTGGTCAGTATGCGTAGGAGCTGACCTGGAAGAGTCAACAGCATTAGGGTATTTCTTTGGAAAATTAATCTCGCAGAGGGAGGGTGTTCCTGTTGGTATTATCAATATCAGCAAAGGAGGAACTCCGATTGAAGCTTGGACAAGTCCCAAAGGACTGAAAGATTATCCAGAATTACTTGCAATGAAAGAGCGGTTTGCGGATGAAAATTTCAGAAAGTCATTCCTGGAAGAACAGGACAAAAGAGAAGATGCCTGGCATGAGAATCTCAGAAAGAAGGAAAAGTATGAAAAGGAAAAGAACTGGAAGAAATTTTTTATGCCAGGAGAATTTTCAGAACAAGGATTACAGAGATTTTCAGGACTTGTATATTTGAAAAAGAAGTTTTCTGTTCCGGAATATTTGCTGGGACAGAATGCAGTGTTAAAACTTGGAACCTTGACGGATAGTGATGAAACGTACGTGAATGGAGTCTTTGTTGGTGAAACAGGATATTGTTTTCCGCCTCGAATTTATCCGGTAAATGGAGGAGTATTAAAGCCGGGAGAAAACGAAATCTTGATACGTTTAGAATGCAGGGATGGAAAAGGAAGAATTACACCGGACAAACCATTTGGATTATATTTCCAGACGGGAGAAGTGATAGAACTCAAAGGGAGATGGGAATACCAGGTTAGAGTGGTCAGTGAACCGGCGCCATCTTTAGTGTTTATTTCCAGGAAGCCGACATGTATGTACCAGGGAATGGTAGCCCCGTGTTTAAATATGACGGTAAAAGGAGTGATTTGGTATCAAGGAGAATCAAATGAAAGAAATCCCGAACAGTATGAGAAATTGTTAAAAGGTATGATCTGTGACTGGAGAGAACACTGGAGACAGAAAACATTGCCGTTTATCATTGTGCAGCTTCCAGCCTGTGCAATGGATATGCAAGGTGGTGGTGCATGGTCGGTTATTCGAATTGCGCAGTGGAGAGCAGCGCAGCTTCCAGATGTTGGTGTAACTGTAAACTTGGATTTGGGAGAATATAATGATTTGCACCCACTCAATAAAAAGGAAGTGGCCTACCGGGTATATCTTGCAGCAAGATCTTTGATTTATGGAGAACAGAATGTATGGGAAGGTCCTGAATTGACTGGGGTTCAGAAATCAAAAGAAGGTGTGGAATTGTATTTTGATACAAAAGACGGGCAGACGCTATTGCTGGAAGAAAGTAAGGATGGACTCTTTGAAATCTGTGGCGCAGATGGAGAATTTTATACGGCACAGGTGGAGGTAAAAGCAAACAAACTTATAGTCATCAAAAGGGAAAAAGATGAAGAAATCTATGCAATTCGTTATGCCTGGGCAGATGCACCACAGAGAGGACTCTTGAAAAATCATCAAGGATTTTTGACAACACCATTTTGTGTACAGATGAAAGAATAGAGTGTGGAAAGGAGAAAAAGATGCAGCTATTTAATGATGGATGGGAATTTTGTAAGCAGAAATTACACACAACATTAGACCAGGTGATGCAGCGTCAAGATGAATTTTATCCCATAGGAATTCCGCATGACTGGCTGATTTACCAAAGTAGGAATTTGTACGAAGATGGATGTGGATGGTATAGAAAGAAGTTTCATCATCAAAAGAAAAGCAGCAGTGAGCTTGTGATTCTCAGATTTGATGGGATTTATATGGATAGCAGAATCTATATCAATGAAAAGCAGGCGGGAGAGTGGAAATATGGCTATACAACGTTTGAAATTGACATTACAGAATTTCTCATGGAGGGAGAAAATGAGATTTATGTTTCTGTAACATATCAGGCGCCAAACAGCAGATGGTATACGGGGGCGGGGATTTATAGAAATGTTTGGCTGAAGACAGTACCGAAAGATCATATAGTATCTGATGGAATCTATGTTGTTTCAAAACGGTTCTGTGAAAATAAATGGAAGTTTCATGTCGAAACAGAAGTGCAAACAGAAACGGTTTTAGGCATACAGTTATCTTATATATTGAGAAATCCGGAAGGAAAGATGTATGATTTAGAAGGGAAGGAACGTATATCGGAAGGGCAGAATGGAGTTTGTAAATTTTTGTTTGAAACAGAAATATCGGATCCTCAAATTTGGGATGTAGACTGCCCGGCATGCTATAAGCTGGAAGTTCTTTTAAAAAAGAATGGCAATATTCTGCAGGAGGAATATCAGACAATTGGTTTTCGAACGATAGAGTTTATTCCTGAAAAGGGATTGCTGTTAAACGGGAGAAAATTAAAACTCAATGGAGTGTGTGAACATCATGATTTGGGATGCCTTGGAGCGGCGTTTCATAAAAAAGCGATGAAGCGAAAAATGGAGATTTTAAAGCAAATGGGGGTAAATGCACTGCGGCTTGCTCATAATATGCCGGCGCCGGAGGTGATGGAACTTGCAGACAGAATGGGGATATTGATTGTGTCTGAAGCGTTTGATATGTGGATATCTGAGAAAAACCCGTATGACTATGCTAGGTTTTTTAAGGATTGGTATCAAAGAGATCTTGCAAATTGGATTAAACGAGATAGAAATCATCCTAGTATTCTGATGTGGAGTATAGGCAATGAGATTTATGATACACATGCAAGTGAAGAAGGGCAGATATGGTGTAAAAAGCTTGCGGAAGGAGTTCACTCCCTTGATCCGGAAAAGAATGCGGTTGTGACGATAGCATCGAATTATATGCCATGGGAGAATGCACAGAAATGTGCCGATATCATAAAGAATGTTGGCTATAATTATGGTGAAAACTATTATGCACAGCACCATGAGGAACATCCGCAATGGGTGATTTACGGGAGTGAGACAGGATCTATCGTACAAAGCCGTGGTATTTATCACTTTCCGATGAAACAGTCGGTACTGTCTGATATAGATGAACAATGTTCTTCACTTGGAAATTCAACGACAAGTTGGGGAGCGAAATCGGTTGAGAGCTGTATTTTATCTGAAATAGAGCAGCCGTATTCAAGTGGTCAGTTTGTATGGTCTGGATTTGATTTTATCGGAGAACCCACTCCATATCATACAAGGAATTCTTATTTTGGACAGGTCGATACCGCTGGTTTTCCGAAAGATTCTTATTATTTATATCAGGCAGCGTGGACGGATTATCGCAAAAATCCGATGGTGCACATTTTCCCATACTGGGATTTTAATGAAGGTCAGCGAATAGATGTGAGAGTATGTTCAAATGCTCCTATCGTAGAACTGTTTTTTAACGGGAAAAGTCAAGGCGTTTGTGTATTGGCGCAAAAAGAAAAGGCAATATTGGCAGGACACTGGCAGATTCCATATGAGGCAGGTACACTTTATGCAGCTGCGTGCGATGAAGAGGGGCATATTTGGGCAGAAGAAACAAGGCAATCTTTTGGAGAGGCAGTACAGATTTCGCTGAAGGCATCAGAAACAGAATTGAAAGCAGATGGAGAAGACATTGTATTTATTGAGATTTCTATGAAAGATAAAGAGGGGTATCCGGTAGAAAATGCGAACAATTATGTAAAGATTGAAGTGGAAGGTGCAGGTGCATTGGTTGGAACTGACAATGGAGACAGTACAGATACGGATGAGTATAAATCAGGAATAAGAAAACTGTTCAGTGGCAAGTTGCTTGCAGTATGTAAAGCAGATATTGTTCCGGGGGAGATGGTTGTAAAAGTAAATGCCACAGGTATGCAGGATGCGGTATTGCGAATACCGGTACGTGAAGCCCAAATAAGGAAGGGTATCAGTAGGAAAGCGTATCTTCCAGAGGAAAAAGAGAATCAAAGTGACAGACCAATACAAGTGCGTAATATTAAATTGGTGAGTAGTCAAGGACAGCATCTTTGTAAAGAGAATATGGTGACAGAGGTAACGGCTCATATATGTCCGGAAATAGCGGCAGATCAGGAGCTTATATGGGAAATTGTAGATGATGCAGGGATTCCGCTTAAAATTGCAGAAGTGCAATCAGAAGGTCGGAAGGCTTTGATTACAGCAAAAAGTGACGGAAACTTTCGGCTTCGATGTATGTCGAAAAGTGGTACTGAAAAAGTAAGGATTATTTCTGTCTTGGAATTTGTAGTTGATGGTTTGGGAAAAGCATTTACCAATCCGTATGAATTTGTCAGTGCAGGATTGTATGATTATAGTAAGGGAGAGATTGGAAATGGTAATGAACATGGTGTGGCAACATCAAGAGACGGGGAAAGCAGAGTGGGATTTCAATGTCTCGATTTTGGAGATTATGGTTCGGATGAGATTACAATGCAGATATTTGCGTTGACAGATGATCCATATGATATACAAATATATGAGAGAAATCCGGATGAGGAAGGAATTCTTTTGGGGAATTTTGTATATCAGAAACCGAAAAAGTGGAATGTGTATCAGGATGCTGTTTTTCAACTGAATCAAAAATTGAAAGGTATTACAGAACTTTGTTTTGTTTTTCAGGCGAAAATGCATGTGAAAGGTTTTTGTTTTAAGAAATATGAAAGAAGCTGGCAAAAGCTTTCAGGAGAAGAATGTGACAGTATTTATGGTGATAGCTTTAAGAAAAAAGGAAACAAAATTTGCGGAATAGGCAATAATGTTACGATTGGTTTCAAAAAATTGAATTTTGGAACCGCAGGTGCCAGATATGTTACCATAGCAGGAGCAACGCCACTTGAAAAAACATCCATTGTTTTGAAGTTTTTGCAAAATGGAGAAGAAAAACAATGTATCATTGAATTTGTCAATGGAAGTTCAATCCAGAGATTTTCCATAGATCCATTATATCAAATGAACGATGTTAGTCTGGTATTTCTTCCAGGTAGCAAATTTGATTTTGAGTGGATTCAATTTGAGAAGGGGATCCCCCCATCATCATCTTAGATGATGGGGAAATCCCCTTGTTTATTTGTAGGAACAATATGTGCAAATATTGCTGACAAGATGGCAAAATTGGAAATGAATAAAAGAAATATTTTTTGTATAATAACGATAACAAAAAAAGAAAGTACAAAAGGGAGGAGAAGTGGTATGAAAAAGAAAAAGGAAAAGTCGACAATTCCAAAAGTGAAACCGAGTGATTTCAATAAAAAAAACGAGCACTCGCTCTTGAGACACATCAAAAAGGAATGGAGATTGTATTCTCTTATGGTACTTCCGATATTGTATTACATTGTTTTTAAATATGTACCAGTTATCGGAAACATAATTGCCTTTCGCAGGTATAAGGGTGGCCCCAATATTTTGGGAGAATACTGGGTGGGATTTCGGTATTTTGAGCAATTTTTGAAGGATCCACAATTTTGGCAAGCATTTTGGAATACGCTCAGATTGAGTATTGAATATTTATTGGTCAGATTCCCTGTAACATTGATATTTGCGCTTCTTTTGAATGAACTCAGAAAGAAATGGTGGAAGAAGTCAGTGCAGACGATTTCTTATCTTCCGCATTTTATTTCCCTTGTAGTTGTCTGTGGTATGGTAAAAGAACTCTTGGCGGCAGGAGGCCCCATCAACCAGCTGATTCAGAGTCTTGGGGGTGACAAGATTGCATTTATGTCAGAACCCGGATGGTTTGATGCGATCTATATTCTGTCAGGCGTGTGGCAGGCACTTGGATGGGGGACAATACTTTATCTGACAGCAATGACAGGCATTAACACAGAATTGTATGAGGCGGCGGAAATGGATGGAGCCGGAAAGCTCCAGCAGGTATTGCATGTGACGATTCCGGGAATTTTGCCGACGATTATGACACTGCTGATTATGGATATTGGCGGGATCGTGACATCAAGCAACATGCAGAAAATCTTGTTGTTGTATAATCCTTTGAACCAAGAACGTGCGGATATTATTGGAACTTTGGTATATAGAATGGGTATTACAGGAGGCAACTTTAGCTATGCAGCGGCAGTGGGATTGTTCGAAGGTGTCATTGGATTGATTTTAGTTTCTACAGCGAATTTCCTGTCGAAAAAATTTACTGAGACTTCGTTGTGGTAAGGGAGGAAGAAGAGATGAGTGCAAAACCTTCAAAAGGATATCGCGTATTTCAGGTAGTAAACACGATCATTATGATTATTATAATTTTTATTACCCTGTATCCGTTTGTGTATCTTGTTGCACAATCGTTTAGTAGTGATGCGGCAGCAAGTGCAGGACTTGTAACATTTTATCCAATAGACTTTAATTTGGATACATACAAATATATATTAAAAGATAATCAGTTTTTCCGATATTATGCAAATACTATTTTTTACACGATAGTGGGAACATTTATATCAGTTGTTATGACAGCATTGATTGCCTATCCACTCTCCAAACCAAGGCTTCGGCTGAATAAGGTGATTACACCCATGGTTGTGTTTACAATGTATTTTGCAGGCGGTACAATTCCAAATTATATTGTAGTCACACAGTGGCTGGGATTGCAGGACAGTATGTGGTCCATCATTCTTCCGGGAACTATCAGCACATTCAATTTGCTGGTAATGAAGTCATTTTTTGCCGGACTTCCAGAAGAATTAGAAGAGGCAGCTGCAATTGATGGTTTAGATACATATAGAATCTTTGTTAAAATTATTCTTCCGCTGTCAAAACCAATCATTGCAACGATGTGTCTGTTTTATATTGTGACAATGTGGAATGAATGGTTCACTCCGATGCTGTATCTGGACTCGAAAGATAAATGGCCAATTGCATTGTATGTAAGACAGCTTGTAGAAGGAGCAAATAACACAGAAGTAGGATCTTCAGCAGATGCGAGCAGTGTACAGGCAACCTTAAAATCAGCTACCATGGTTCTGACATCCATTCCGATTATTTGTATCTATCCATTTGTACAAAAATATTTTGTACAGGGAATGACGATTGGAGCTGTAAAAGGGTGAGTATTGCAGTATTGAAGGTATAAAAAGTTAAACAAAAATAAAAAAGGAGGAGACTTATGAAAAAGAAAATTTTTGCACTGACACTTTCTGTTGTGATGACAGGAATGGCACTCGCAGGTTGTGGAGGGAGTGGGGCAGGGAGTCAAAGTGACGGGCCGACACTTTCACAGGAAGAAGCGGATGAAAACCTTGATTATGAATATGGAGAGGGGAAGACATTCTATTCTGAGGAACCGATGACATATTCTATGATGTATTCGGATCATGAAAATTATCCGTACCAGGAAGATTGGCTTCTCTGGAAGGCAATTGAGGAGAAAACAAATGTCACATTTGATCTTACGACAGTTGCGAGAACGGATTATAACGATAAGGTGTCAGCATCTGTTAATAGTGGAAGCGCTCCGTATATTATTCCCAAAGTCTACGATTCGGCAGCTTATGAAGACAGTGGACAGGTCGTTCCAATTAGTGACTGGGTACAATATATGCCGAATTATCAGAACTGTGTGAAAGAGTGGGGGCTGGAAGATGACCTCAAGCAGATCATGGCTGCAGACGGAAAATATTATCGCTTGCCGGGGATGTGGGAGACAGCAGCAGGTGGGTACTCATTGGCAATACGAAAAGATGTATTTGAAGCAGCAGGGGTAGACTTGAGTAAAGAGGCAACCTGGACATGGGAAGACTTTTATGAAGCATTGAAAAAAGTAAAAGATTATACAGGAAAAGACTATGTCTGGTCTGATGGATTTGGGTTTGGAAGCACGATGAATATTGCAGCAACCGTGTATGGAGTAACAGGAGGTTATTCAACAGACGGTGGAGACTGGGGGCTGAAAGACGGAGTTAAATTTGATTTTGACAAGGATGAGTTCTATTTCGCAGATACGACAGAAGAATATAAAGAGTATTTATCTGTGTTTGCGAAAATGTATGAAGAAGGAATTCTTGATCCAGAAACATTTACTCAGGATACAACACAGGCACAGGCTAAATTTTATCGTGGAGATTCTTATGTGCTGAATATGAACTATCAGCTCTTTTCAGACACCTTAAATGGTAAGATGCAAGTGGATGGCGCAGAACTGTATTTTTTGACTACACCAGGTGGAGCTGCAGGGCAGTTGAAAGTATCAAGTCGCGATGGACGTTTGGAAAACGGTATTATGATTTCACAGAATGCATTGGATGAGTTAGGTGAAAAAGAATTTATAAAGATGCTCCGTTTTATTGACTGGTTATGGTATTCAGATGAAGGTCAGACACTTGCTTTGTGGGGCGTAGAGGGTGAAACCTATTCAGTAGATGATGACGGAAATATCGTATTGAATTCGGATATCTACTACAATGGAATCAACCCGGGTGCTGAGAAACAGCTGAATGTAGATTATGGATTTGGAAATGGAGTATTTGCATATGGTGGTTCAAAGGAGTTGCAGTACTCTAAATTTTCTGATCAGGAAAAAGAGTGGAATGAACGGATTAACGAGAACAAAGAGGAGATTCAGTTGATGCCACCTATTTTGGCAGATGAATTGCAAAAAGAAGATTTGAACCTTATAAAAACTCCATTGATGGATTATGTCAATACGGCTGCATTAGAATTTATTACAGGTAAGCGCGATTTGGAGACAGATTGGGACAGCTATGTTTCGGATTGTGAATCGAAGGGATGCACAAAATATGTGGATATGGCAAATGAAATTTATCAGGAGACAAAAGACCTTCTTGAGTAATTGAACAGAAAAACAAATCTGGCAGTTTAGCTGCCAGGTTTGTTTGGAATATTCAGAACAACAGGTTGGAGGGGCGGAATATGGCGACATTAAAACTCGAAAAGAAGACAGCATTCCCTTTTTTTATTTTACACGAATGTGGGGACGGCGTACGCAGAGTTGCAGAAAAAGTAAGCCGTGATGTGATCGGTGTTACAGATACCCAGACGGAAGTTTCAGTTGTGGAGATATGTGCAAAGGGAAAAAAAGATACACAGCATCATTCTCAGGCGGTATTTGTTGCGACGGATGGCTGCGGAGAAAGGGCAGAAAAGCTTTTATATGAGATTCCAGAACTGAAACGGGTCAAGGGGAAAAAAGAATCTTATGCATTTCTTATCAGAGAAAATGTTTTGGAGGAGGCTGAAAATGCGCTTGTTATATACGGAAGTGATAGGCTGGGAACAATTTACGGATTATTTCATCTTTCAGAACTTCTTGGTGTGACGCCAATGCTATATTGGGGGGATTGTCCTTACAAAAAAAGAAATCTGGTAATCATAGATGACAAGGATAATTATATTTCAAAAGAGCCGTCGGTTGCGTATCGAGGATTTTTTATCAATGATGAATGGCCATGTTTTGGAACATGGACAACATCACACTTTGGTGGATTTAATGCAGAAATGTATGATCATATTTTCGAGTATCTTTTACGTATGAAGGGGAATTATCTCTGGCCAGCAATGTGGAGTTCCTGTTTTATGTTAGATGGACCGGGAATGGAATCTATGAAACTGGCAGATGAATATGGCATATACATAGGAATGTCACATCACGAGCCATGTATGAGATCTGGTGCAGAGTATAGTAAGGTAAGAGGAAAAGGAAGTCCGTATGGAGATGCGTGGAGTTACAAGACAAATAAAGAAGGAATTATAAAATTCTGGGAAGATGGACTGAAAAGGAGTCAAGGATATCGTGTCTTTCCGACGATTGGAATGCGAGGAGAAAACGATAGCAAGATATTGGGATATAATGCAACAATTTCAGAAAATGTACGTCTTCTTAAAGAGGTCATTACAAAACAACGTGAACTAATAAGATCCATACTGGAGAAGAAGGAGAAAAAAGTTCCTCAATTGTTTGCAGTATATAAGGAAGTAGAAGATTATTACTTTGGTGAAGAGGGGGAGGGACTTAGAGGATTCAAAGAGTTAGAAGATGTTACACTTCTTTTATGTGATGATAATTTTGGAAATATGAGAACTCTTCCAGAACAGTTTGAAAAAAATCATCCAGGTGGGTTTGGAATGTATTATCATTTGGATTATCACGGGGATCCGATTTCCTATGAATGGGTTGCGTCCACACCTCTTATGAAAATATGGGAACAAATGACAGAAGCGTATGAATACGGGATTCGTCAGTTATGGATCGTAAATGTAGGCGATGTTAAGTTTCAGGAAATTCCATTGAACTACTTTATGAGTTTGGCGTATGATTTTGAAACCTGGGGGTCCAAGATTATGAACAGTGCACAAATCTATACAAAAATGTGGATTGATAAAGTGTTTGGATCATATACCTCACAGAAGGAACGCAAAACGATTCGGGAAGTTTTGGAGGGATATCTGCGTTTAAATGCTCTTAGAAGGCCTGAAGCATTGAATGATCAGATTTATCATCCGGCTCACGAATCAGAGAGTGAAGGATTACTGAGACTTTGTGACTGTTTGGAAAACAAAAATGAAGAAGTCTACAGGAGACTGGCAGATAAAAAAATGGAAGATGCATACTATAGCATGATTTATTTTCCGGCAGCGGCATCGTTGAATCTTCTAAAAATGCATTTATATTCCGGGAAAAACCATCTTTATGCTTCGCAGGGAAAAGCAGTGGCAAACGTATATGGAAAAATGGCAGAAGATTGTATTGAAAAAGATCAGATTCTGGCAAATGAGATGGGAAATTTCAATCAGGGAAAGTGGAATGGAATGCAATTAGCATCCCATATAGGGTTTACAAACTGGAACGATGAAGACTGGCGCTATCCAGTTCGGCATACAATCAGACTTCCCGAAAAAGCACGACTTATCGTATCTCGGGCAGATGAAATTAGAACGTATACAAATCAATATTTTCCAAAGCCGTTAGTTATAAAAGATTTTGCCGAATCAGAATGCAATTGTGTAAAGATTCAAATTGCGAATGGAGGGCAGGAGGTATTGAAATGGCGAATTTCTGAAAGTGCCAGAATTGTAGGAATGGATGGTGTTGCAAGAGAAACCGAACGAAAGTCATGTGACTGGATTTCTTTTTCCCAAAGGTCAGGTGCGACAAAATACCAGGAAGAACTCATTCTTACAGTGGATAAAGAAAAATTGCTGGTTGGGCAGGAAGAAGAATACCAGTTTGAGATTTGTACGGATACGGAATTTGTACCGGTAATTGTTACTGCTTCCAAAAAAGAAAGATTGGATGTTCCAGATGGAACGTTTGTTGCGGAAAACGGAATGTTTGTTTTGGATGCAGTGCATTTTACGGAAGCAAAAGGAGGAATTTTTCAAGGAGAAACGGCAGAATTTAAAGAATTGAAACAATTCGGAAAATACGACAGCGGAATAAAAGTATTTCCTGTGACAGCTTCTTTTTTATCAGAACACCATGCACCGGCTGTAATATATCAGATTTGCTCGGAGATGTCGGGAACCTATTGTTTAGAATTGCATACATCGCCGGCCAATCCTCTTGTTTATGGAGGAGAACTTCGAATGGGGGTCAGTGTGAATGGAAAGCAGGAAGAAGAGATTGGATTTACAGGAAAAGACTATAAAAGTGGTGAAGTAAGCTGCAGTTCATGGAAAGAAGCCGTATTAAATCAAGAGCACGTTGGAAGAGGAAAAGTAATGCTGGAGAAGGGAGTGAATAAAATTCAAATTTCAGCCAGAGAGGCCGGAATTGTATTGCAACGGTTGGTTTTGTATCCTATCGATACCGTAAAAAAAGAGTCTTACCTTGGTCCAAAAGAGAGCATGAGAATAAACAGGAAGGATGTTACAGAATATGAAGAATCAAATGAAAACAGCGGTGATGACAAGTCTTCAAAAAGTTGTGATAGAAAACAGGGATATTCCGATTCTGGAAGATGACGAGGTTCTTGTACAAGTTGAATATGTGGGAATATGTGGTTCGGATCTGCATTATTTTGAATCTGGGCGGATTGGTGATTTTGTGGTGAAGCCACCGTTTGTACTGGGACATGAGGCTGCCGGAACGGTTGTGGAAACAGGAAAAAATGTGAAACATCTGAAGAAAGGCGACAGAGTGTGCATGGAACCGGGGAAAACATGTGGTGTTTGTGAATTTTGCAAATCTGGCAGATACAACCTCTGCAAGGACGTGAAATTTTTTGCAACGCCGCCGGTTGACGGTGTATTTCAAGAATACGTGGCACATGAAGCCGGACTTTGCTTTTTGCTTCCCGATCAAGTAAGTACATTGGAGGGAGCATTGATAGAACCGCTGGCAGTGGGAATGCATGCGGCGAATCAGGGAAATGCCCATTTGGGTCAGACAGCAGTTGTAACAGGAGCGGGATGTATCGGTCTTACGACAGTATTGTCATTAAAAGCAATGGGGGTATCACAGATTATTGTTGTAGATATTATAGAAAAGAGACTCCAGAAGGCTCTGGAAGTGGGAGCAACAGCAGTAATCAATGGAAAAGAAGAAAATACTGTAGAGAGAATGATGCAGTTGACAGAAGGCCGAGGGTTTGATTTGGGAATAGAGACTGCCGGAACTCAGATTACGGCAACTCAGTTGATTCAGGGAGCAAACAAAGGCGCAACAATTGTATTTGTAGGATATAGCGCTTCGGGAGAAATGACACTTCCAATCGGGACGGCATTGGATAAGGAACTTACTTTCAAGACGGTATTTCGCTATCGCAATATTTATCCCATGGCAATCGAGGCAGTCGCATCTGGAAAAATTGACATTCAAAAGGTGGTAACAGATTATTTTGAATTGGATGATATACAGCAGGCACTGACGACTTGTGTGGAAGATAAATCAAACATAGTGAAAGGCATTATCAAAGTGAAAACGGATAAAAAGAGTGTCTGAGAAAAAATAAAATATGGATAAGAATGGAAAAAAGATAAGCGAGGTGAGAGGTATGATAGATAGAAAAAATGCGCAGCAAATGGCAGAGGCACTTGTAGATAAAATGACAGTGGATGAAATGATAGGTCAGTTGAAGTTTGATGCACCGGCAATTGAAAGACTTCATGTTCCAGCGTATAACTGGTGGAATGAAGGGCTCCATGGAGTGGCGAGAGCAGGAACGGCTACTGTGTTCCCACAGGCAATCGGTATGGCGGCAGCCTGGAATCCGGAAATGATGAAAGAAGTTGGAAATGCGATTTCAGATGAGGCGAGGGCAAAATATAATGAGTCTATAAAGCATGAAGACAGGGATATTTATAAAGGACTGACGCTATGGTCACCAAATGTAAATATTTTCCGAGATCCTCGTTGGGGACGTGGCCATGAGACTTATGGAGAGGATCCGGTTCTTACGTCCAGGCTGGCAGTGGCATTTATTGAAGGAATGCAGGGTACGGGGTCTTATCTGAAAACAGCGGCTTGCGCAAAGCATTTTGCTGTCCACTCAGGACCGGAAGCATTACGTCATTCATTTAATGCGGTGGCAACAAAAAAAGATATGTATGAGACGTATCTGCCTGCATTTGAAGCGTGCGTAAAAGAAGCAAAAGTAGAAGCTGTTATGGGGGCGTATAATCGTACAAATGGTGAGCCATGTTGTGCAAGTGAAGAATTGATAGGTGAAATTTTAAGAGAAAAGTGGAAATTCCAGGGGCATTATGTATCCGATTGTTGGGCCATTCGAGATTTTCATGATCATCACCATGTGACCAGTAGTGGTGTGGAATCCTCCGCTCTTGCATTGAACAGGGGATGCGATTTAAATTGTGGATGTACTTACTTGTGCTTAAAAGAGGCATTTAATAAGCATCTTGTAAAGAAAGAAACGATAAAAAAAGCGGCTGTGCGCCTCTTCACAACAAGGTTTTTGCTGGGAATGTTTGAAAAAACGGAATATGATAAAATTCCATATACATGTGTAGAGTCCAGAGAACATTTGGAATTATGTGAAAAAGCAGCACAGGAGAGTATTGTTCTTTTAAAAAACAACGGTGTGCTTCCATTGAACAAAAGGGAAGTAAAGACAATTGGGGTGATTGGACCAAATGCGAATAACAGAAGTTCTTTGGATGGGAACTACCATGGAACGGCGTCACGTTATGTGACAATCCTAGAAGGAATCCAGGATTATGTAGGAAATGAAGTAAGAATCTTGTACTCGCAGGGCAGTCATTTATATCTGGATAAAGAGGAACAGTTAGCTCAAAAAGATGATCGCATCAGTGAGGCTTTGAGCGTAACGGAATATTGCGATGTCGTCATTCTCTGCGTGGGGTTGGATGAAAGCCTGGAGGGGGAAGAAGGTGATACAGGAAATGCATATGCCTCTGGCGATAAAAAGGATTTGGAATTTCCACAAGGACAGAAAAGATTGATGGATGCAGTTTTGAATACAGATACACCGGTTATTGTCTGCAATTTTACAGGAAGTGCCATGAAGCTGTCTCTGGCTGATGAAAAAGCAGCAGCGGTAATTCAGGCCTGGTATCCAGGTGCACAAGGAGGCGCTGCATTGGCAAAAATTCTGTTCGGAGAGGTATCGCCAAGTGGAAAACTTCCAGTTACATTCTATCAAAGTCTTGATACATTACCAGCGTTTGAGGATTATTCTATGCGAGGCAGGACATATCGATATCTTGAGGAGAAACCACTCTATCCATTTGGATACGGACTGACCTATGGCGAAGCAAGAGTTATAAAGACAGAATTTGTCAAACAGCCAAAAAGGACAGAAGATCTGATTATTCAGGTAATGGTAGAAAACGTTTCGGCCAGAACCATTCGGGACGTTGTGCAAGTTTATATTCAGAATAACGATTCATCTTTTGCTCCACCAAACCCGGTGTTGTGTGGGTTCGCAAAATCAGATTTTGTGGCAAGGAAAAAAACAGAAGTGACGATCACAATACCAAAAGCTGCATTTCAGGTGGTGAATCAGCAAGGGGAAAAAATATGGGATTCTTCATCAAGTACGCTTTTTATAGGAATGGGAGGAGTTGATGAAAGAAGTCAGGAATTAACAGGACAGCCGGTAAAAAAGATGCAGATTGTCTGGTAGAAAATCAAAGTTCCTATAAGCTTGCTGTGTCCTCTCTTGTATTTGTGGGGAAGAGATAGTATAATATGGAGAAAAGACAACAGAAAGGACAGAAAAACAGCTATGGAAAAAACATTATGGGAGATATATAACGACACACAGCTTGCAGAGCTTGAAACTCTGACAGCAGATTACAAAGATTTTCTTGACGCAGGAAAAACGGAGAGAGAATGCGTGACAGAAGTGATCCGCCTTGCAGAAAAAGAGGGCTATGTAGACTTGAATCAGAAAGATACATTGCAGGCAGGAGATAAAGTATACCTGGACTGGATGGGAAAATCTATCGTATTGTTCCAGATCGGTGAGGATCCACTGGAAAACGGAATGAATATTTTAGGAGCGCATGTGGATTCTCCGCGTTTGGATCTCAAACAGAATCCGTTGTATGAGGAAAGTGGATTTGCATATTTTGATACACACTACTATGGCGGAATCAAAAAATATCAGTGGGTGACACTTCCATTGGCTATTCACGGTGTAGTAGTGAAAAAAGATGGAACAAAATTCAACGTAGTGATTGGCGAAAAAGAAGAAGATCCAATATTTGCGATCACAGACCTTCTGCCACATCTTGGATCCAAACAGATGGAAAAGACAGCGGCATCCGTCATCGAAGGGGAAGCTCTGGATATTCTGGTAGGAAGCGCACCACTTTGTGGTGAGGAAAAAGATGCGGTTGTAGCACATATACTGAAGCTGTTAAAAGAGACATATGATATCGAGAAAGAGGATCTGATGTCAGCAGAGTTGGAAATCGTTCCAGCAGGCAAAGCACGCGACTGCGGTCTGGATAGAAGCATGGTAATGGCATATGGACAGGATGACAGAGTTTGTGCCTTTACTTCTTTGATGGCAATGTTCCATACAGAAAACAAAAAGAGAACATCCTGCTGTATCCTTGTAGATAAAGAAGAAATCGGAAGTGTTGGAGCAACTGGAATGCAGTCTCGTTTCTTTGAAAATGCTGTTGCAGAGATTTTGGACAAGTGCGGAGAGTTTTCTGAATTAAAACTTCGCCGTGCAATGGCAAATTCTACCATGATCTCATCGGATGTGGGAGCTGCATTTGATCCGATGCATGCGGATGTTTATGACAAGAGATCTAATCCGTTCTTTGGAAAAGGTATGGTGCTCAATAAGCATACGGGATCCAGAGGAAAAGGTGGATCTAATGATGCCAATGCAGAGTACATTGCAAGACTGAGACATGTATTTGATGAAAATCAGGTTGCATTCCAGCTGACAGAGATGGGCAAGATCGATGCCGGCGGCGGCGGAACAATCGCATACATTCTTGCAAACTTCGGAATGGAAGTGATCGATGGCGGTGTTGCAGTGCTGAGCATGCATTCTCCATGGGAACTTTCAAGCAAGGCGGATGTATATGAAGCATATCGTGGATACTGCGCATTCTTAAAAGATATGAAATAAAAGACAGGGTGAGAAGATACTTCGTGAGGGGTATCTTCTTTTTATGTGATGGGATTTGTTGGAATTGTGCAAAATGCATAGTTTTTTTGCGAGATTCACGACAATATATTTGTTAAATGCTGAAAAATAAAAGGTGGAATGATTAAAATAACCAAAAAATAGATGTAAAAATTGTACATAATTATGTACAAAAGGCTTGACGTATTTCGGCAAAACCATTAAAATATTATATGCGACTTAGTGCAAATTTATTTGAAAAAAATTATATTAGGAGGTCGTTTAAAAATGGCAACAAAATGGGTGTATATGTTCACCGAGGGTAATGCAACAATGAGAAACCTTCTCGGTGGAAAAGGCGCAAACCTTGCAGAAATGACAAGTCTGGGACTCCCGGTACCACAGGGATTCACAGTTACAACAGAAGCTTGTACACAGTATTACGAAGATGGCAGAAAGATCAATGATGAGATTATGGCGCAGATCATGGATGCAATCGTAAAACTGGAAGAAATCACAGGAAAGAAATTCGGAGATAAAGAAAATCCGCTGCTCGTTTCCGTACGTTCCGGAGCAAGAGCTTCTATGCCTGGTATGATGGATACAATCCTCAACCTTGGATTAAACGAAGAAGTTGTTGAGACTCTGGCAGAGGCATCCGGAAATGCACGCTGGGCTTGGGACTGCTACAGAAGATTCATTCAGATGTATTCTGACGTAGTTATGGAAGTAGGTAAAAAATACTTCGAAGAGCTCATCGACAAGATGAAAGAAGAAAAAGGTGTAAGCCTTGACGTTGAACTGACAGCAGAAGACTTAAAGACTTTAGCAGGACAGTTCAAAGCTGAATATAAAGAAAAAATCGGTACAGATTTCCCTTCAGACGCAAAAGAGCAGTTGATGGGAGCTGTAAAAGCTGTATTCCGTTCATGGGACAACCCAAGAGCGAATGTATACCGTCGTGACAATGATATCCCATATTCTTGGGGAACAGCTGTTAACGTACAGATGATGGCATTCGGTAACATGGGAGATGACTGTGGAACAGGTGTTGCATTTACAAGAGACCCTGCTACAGGAGAGAACGGACTCTTTGGAGAGTTCCTGACAAACGCACAGGGAGAAGACGTTGTTGCCGGAGTTCGTACTCCAATGCACATTTCCGAAATGGAACAGAAATTCCCGGAAGCATTTGCTCAGTTTAAAGAAGTATGCAATACTCTGGAGAAACACTACAGAGATATGCAGGATATGGAGTTTACTGTAGAACATGGTAAACTGTATATGCTTCAGACACGTAATGGTAAGAGAACAGCACAGGCTGCTTTAAAGATCGCTTGTGACCTTGTTGATGAGGGAATGAGAACAGAAGAAGAAGCTGTTGCTATGATCGATCCTAGAAACCTTGACACTCTGCTTCACCCACAGTTTGATGCTGCTGCATTAAAAGCTGCAACACCAATGGCAAAAGCACTCGGAGCATCTCCAGGAGCTGCTTGCGGTAAAGTTGTATTCACAGCAGATGACGCTGTAGAGTGGGCTGCAAGAGGAGAAAAAGTAATCCTTGTTCGTCTGGAGACATCTCCGGAAGACATCACAGGTATGAAATCTGCTCAGGGTATCCTGACAGTACGTGGTGCTATGACATCTCACGCTGCCGTTGTTGCACGTGGAATGGGTACATGCTGTGTATCTGGATGTGGAGACATCGTGATGGACGAAGCAAACAAGAAATTCACATTAAACGGAAAAGAATACCACGAAGGAGATGCAATTTCTCTGGACGGATCTACAGGAAATATCTATGACGGAATCATCCCTACAGTTGATGCTACAATCGCTGGAGAATTCGGAAGAATCATGGGATGGGCTGATAAATACAGAACAATGAAAGTTCGTACAAATGCAGATACACCTGCAGATGCTAAGAAAGCTCGCGAACTGGGAGCAGAAGGTATCGGACTTTGCCGTACAGAGCATATGTTCTTCGAAGGAAACAGAATTGATGCATTCCGTGAGATGATCTGTTCTGAGACTGTAGAAGAAAGAGAAGCAGCACTTGAGAAGATCCTTCCGGAACAGCAGGGAGACTTCGAAGCACTGTATGAGGCACTGGAAGGAAATCCGGTTACTATCCGTTTCCTTGATCCACCGCTTCATGAGTTCGTTCCTACAGAGGAAGAGGACATCAAGAAACTGGCTGACGCTCAGGGCAAAACTGTTGAGCAGATCAAAGCAATCATCGATGGACTTCATGAGTTCAACCCAATGATGGGACACCGTGGATGCCGTCTGGCAGTTACATATCCGGAGATTGCTAAGATGCAGACAAAAGCTGTAATCCGTGCAGCTATCAATGTACAGAAAGCGCATCCGGACTGGACAGTAAAACCAGAGATTATGATTCCATTGGTTGGAGAGATCAAAGAGCTTAAATACGTGAAGAAATTCGTAGTTGAGACAGCTGACGCTGAGATCGCTGCTGCAGGAAGTGACCTGAAATACGAAGTTGGTACAATGATCGAGATCCCAAGAGCTGCTCTTACAGCTGATGAGATCGCGAAAGAAGCTGACTTCTTCTGCTTCGGTACAAACGACCTGACACAGATGACATTCGGATTCTCTCGTGATGATGCAGGAAAATTCCTGGATGCTTACTATGATGCTAAGATCTTTGAAAACGATCCATTTGCAAAACTGGATCAGACAGGTGTTGGTAAACTCATGGATATGGCAATCGCATTAGGAAAACCGGTAAATCCAAACCTGCACGTAGGAATCTGTGGAGAGCACGGTGGAGATCCAAGCTCTGTTGAATTCTGCAACAAACTTGGTCTTGATTATGTATCCTGCTCACCATTCCGTGTGCCGATCGCTCGCCTTGCTGCTGCACAGGCTGCTATCGCAGAAAAGAATGCATAATTCTTTATCACACTGTTGAGAATAAAATATGTAATATAAAAGGGGGTTCTGTTCGGTATATGCCGGGCGGAACCTCTTTTGTCTGAAAGGATTATGGAAGGATGAAAAGAAAAATAGGAATTGCGGCGGCAATCATTCTGGCTTTATTTGTCGTAACGGGATGCCAGAAACAGGAAGAGACTCCAAAGAAATCAGAACAGAAGAAAACAGAAGCTTCTGAAGAACTTTTAAGCGGAACACACCACGCAGAAATCCAGGTCAAAGATTATGGAACGATTACAGTGGAATTAGATGCGGATACAGCACCGATCACTGTAACCAATTTTGTGAATCTTGCAAAAGACGGATTCTATGACAATCTTACATTTCACAGGATCATGGACGGGTTTATGATTCAGGGAGGTGATCCGAATGGCGACGGAACAGGAGGAGCGGATCAGACGATCAAAGGAGAATTTTCCAGCAATGGAGTAGAGAATGAAATCTCTCATACAAGAGGAACGATTTCTATGGCCAGAGCGCAGGATCCGGACAGCGCAAGTTCACAGTTTTTTATTGTTCAGGAGGACAGTGACTATTTGGATGGGAATTATGCAGCGTTTGGGCATGTGACAAGCGGCATGGAGATCGTGGATCAGATTTGCAAGGATGTTCCCGTAGAAGATGATAATGGAACAGTCAAGGCTGAAAATCAACCGGTCATCGAGAAAATCACGATAACAGATTAAAGTCGGCAGAGCCTTTGACAGAGTAAAATCTGAAAAGCAAATCATATATTGACATATGAAGAATTTAGTGTTACTCTCAATATACTTTTAGGAATCAGGAGGAAGAAAAATGAATCATAGAGTAAGATCTGTTTTAGCAGCTGTTTTGATCATGGTTGTCAGCATTTTGCTTCCTTCTGATTTTCAGTTTGAAAATACAGATAGATTTGTGAAAGAACAAAGCTCAAGTATACAGATGACGGCACAGTATACCGATGGCATAGAAAAGAAAGTTCTTCATGATAATTATCTGCGTTTGGAGAATCCAAGAGAAGCAATTTCTGCGCAGAGTGCGGAACAGCGTAAGAGCACGCAGAGATTGCCGATGGAACTGCTTTTATTTCTGATATTCTCTTTTGTGGTATGCTTAAAGAGAGTCTTTTTTTCGTGCATTCAATTCTATACACTTCCTTTCACGCGATTTCTGTGTGAATACGATATCCTATTGGAGAAGGATGGAAAAAAACGAGATCTTGCTTTCGGAATCTAAAAATATGAAATATTGAAAGAAAGCGGGAAAAATGAAAAATAAAAAATTACATATATGGATTGCTCTTGCAGTAATCGTCTTTTTTGTGTGCATTGCAGTTTTTGGATGCGGAGAGGATATTAAAGGAATTCGCGACATGCGTTTTGGGATTGATATCCGCGGAGGCGTAGAGGCGGTTTTTGAACCGTCAGGTTTGAAGAAAAAGCTGACAGCAGAACAGTTGGAGATGGCAAGAGAGGTCATCGAAACTCGTCTGGATTCACAGAATATATTAGATCGTGAAGTAACGGTGGATGAGAAAGCAGGAGATGTGATTGTCAGATTCCCATGGAAATCTGATGAAAAGAATTTTGATCCGGAAACAGCGATCCAGGAACTGGGTGAGATGGCCGAGCTGACATTTCGCGGACCGGATAATACAGTTTACATCAAAGGTTCGGATGTTTCCAGAAGTCAGGTTGCAGTAGACCAGCAGAAAAACTATGTCGTAGAACTGGAATTTAGCAGCGAAGGTGCGAAGAAATTTGCAGATGCAACAGAGAAGCTTGTAGGACAGCAAATGGGAATTTATATGGATGATGACCTGATCTCCAATCCTACAGTCAATGCCAAGATAACAGGAGGAAAAGCAGAGATTACCGGAATGTCTTCCAAAGAAGAGGCACAGAGCCTTTCTGATAAGATTAATTCAGGCTCTCTTCCGTTTTCCATGAAGACGACCAACTACAGTACGATCAGCCCGACACTTGGCGGAAAAGCGTTGAATGCAATGGCACTGGCAGCGGAAATCGCAATGGCGCTGATCTGTTTATTTATGATCATATGGTACCGGCTGCCGGGAGTGATCAGCTGTCTGACACTGACGTTTCAGATTGCACTTCAGATTCTTGTTATTTCAGTTCCGCAGTACACGATCACGCTGCCGGGAATTGCAGGTTTGATCTTATCAGCCGGTATGGCGGTAGATGCGAATATTATTATCAGTGAGAGAATCAGTGAAGAATTGAAAAAAGGAAATTCCGTCAGAAATGCAGTTAAGAATGGATATAAGCGTGCATTCTCATCTGTTTTAGATGGAAATGTCACCACTGCGGCAGTAGCGGGGATTTTGATGATCTTCGGATCAGGTACAATGCTAAGTTTTGGATATACCCTGTTGACAGGTGTTATCATCAATCTGCTTGCAGGAGTCTGGATGTCCAGATATATGCTGAATTCAGTGATCAGATATAAGCTGTTCAATCAGGAAAAGTGGTTTAGAAAGAAAAAAGACAAGAAGATTTTGAAATTTGCAGAGGCAAAAAAATATTTCTTCCTGACAAGTGTTGCACTGCTCCTTACAGGAACGATATGGAGTTGCGTAAATGGAATGAAACTGGATACGCAGTTTACGGGTGGAGTAATCTTAAGATATACATATACCGGAAAGGCGGATACAGGACAGATTCAAAAAGAGGTAGAAGATATTGTGGATCGCAGTGTCAGTGTACAGACTTCTGAAAACTCTGCCACAGGAGAAAAGAGTCTGGTCATTACACTTTCAGGCAAAAAAGGGTTGACGCCCGAACAGCAGAAAGAGATTCTAAATACCATCAATCAGGGAAATAAGAATCAGTTTGAGACCTCGGAAACATCAGCGGTAGAACCATATATCGGAGCAAAGGCATTGAAGAATTCGGTAATTGCGATTGTTCTCTCATTCCTCTTCATTGTGGTATATATCCGGCTTCGCTTTTCGGCATTGGGAGGTCTTGCATCCGGAGTCACAGCTGTGATCGCGCTTGTTCATGATATTCTGATCGTGCTCTTTATTTTCGGAATCTTCAGAATTCCTGTCAATGATGCGTTTGTAGCGGTGACGCTGACGATCATCGGATATTCGATCAACGACACGATTGTTCTGTATGACAGGATCCGTGAGCACAGAAGCAACATGAAAAAGAAAAGTACACTGGCAGAACTGGTGGATATCAGTACGACAGAAACTTTGCAGCGTTCGATCAATACAGCGTTTACGGTTGTGTTATGTGCATTTATCATTTTTGTTGTCTCAGTAGTTTACAGAATGGAATCTATCACAAACTTCTCACTGCCTCTTTTAGCCGGCCTCATTTCAGGATGCTACTCGTCCATTTGCATTGCCGGTCCTCTGTGGGTATGGTGGGAAGAGCATAGAGAAAAAATTCAGAAAAGAAAGACAGGGCAAAAAAGAAAATGAAGAAAATAAATATGTTTTTGAGAAATCAGCCGCCCGGCAGAATGATCGTGGCAGGATTTGCGGCAGTGATTCTGTTAGGGATGCTTGTGCTGCTTCTTCCCATATCGGTAAAGGATGGTGCAGAGGTCACTCTGATCGATGCACTGTTTACCTCTACAAGTGCAGTGTGCGTGACAGGGCTGATCGCGATTGATACGGCGGATCATTTTACTGCCTTTGGTCAGGGCGTTGTTGCAGCTTTGATACAGGTCGGCGGACTGGGAGTGACTTCTCTGGGCGTGGGCCTGATGCTTGTGGCAAGAAAACGAGTTGGAATTAAAAGCAGAATGATGGTAAAAGAGGCGCTGAATATTGAAAGCTATAAGGGAATTGTAAAATTAGTAAAATCTGTATTATTAATGACCTTGTGCTTTGAAGCGGGAGGTGCGCTCTTAAGCTTTCTGGTTTTCAGCCGGGATTACAGTACCGTGCATGCGATCGGAATTAGTATTTTCCATTCTATTGCAGCCTTTAATAACTCGGGGTTTGACATTTTGGGAGGACTTAGAAACCTGACGCCTTATCAGGATGATGTCCTTTTGAATCTGACCACATGTACACTGATCATTTTTGGCGGATTGGGATTTCTTGTTATTCTGGATATAGGAAAACAAAAGTGTTTCAAGAAGCTTACTCTGCACTCCAAGGTGGTGATCGTTACCAGTTTGGTTTTGCTTGTTGTCGGAACACTGACACTTAAACTGACAGAGAATGTAACATGGCTGGGGGCGTTCTTCCAGAGCGTTTCGGCGAGAACCGCCGGATTTTCCACCTATCCGATTGGGCAGTTTACGGATGCCGGCCTGTTTGTACTGTGTATCCTGATGTTTATTGGTGCCTCTCCGGGATCTACCGGTGGAGGTATCAAGACGAGTACATTTTTTATCATGTTCCAGAAAATAAGAGGAACATGTACGAAAGGAACAGTGCATGCGTTCCATAGAAATATATCAGAGCAGAATATTTCAAAGGCATTTATGATTACGATACTTTCGGGAACAGTGGTATGTGTTGCAACGTTCTTTATGTGTGTACTCGAACCGGAATATAGTTTTATGCAGCTGTTGTTTGAAGTAGTTTCTGCGTTTGGAACGGTAGGTCTTTCTACCGGTATCACACCGGCGCTCAGTGTGGCAGGAAAGGCGGTGATCATTCTTGTCATGTTTACAGGAAGAGTCGGAGCATTTACTTTAATTTCCATGTGGGTGAACCGTACAGAACCAAGAGCAAGGTATTCAGAAGAAGAAGTTTCAATAGGATAATAAAAAGGGAGAATTCAAAAAAATGAAAAAGAAAGTAGAAACAGCATATGGAGTCATCGGGCTGGGGCGTTTTGGAGAAGCGCTGGCAATGATGCTGGCACAGTCAGGGCATGAGGTCATCGCAGTTGATAAGGATGAAAAAAAGGTAAAAGAGATGCGGCAGTATACAGACTGTGCATTTGTGGCAGACAATCTCAGCTCTGATACATTAAAAGAAATTGGAATACAGAATTGTGATGTTGTGATTATTTGTATCGGAGAAAAAGTGGACGTCAGTGTATTGACCACCATGAGTGTGATAGAGATGGGAGTGCCGCGTGTGATTGCAAAAGCGCTGAGTCCGGAACAGGGAGCGGTGCTGAGCAAGCTCGGAGCAGAGGTTGTATATCCGGAGAGGGATATGGCTCTGAGACTTGGGAAGAAACTGTTGTCCAATAACTTCCTGGAGTATGTTTCTTTATGTAACCAGGTAGAGATCCGTCAGATAGAGGTCCCGAACCATTTGATCGGGAAGAGCATAGAAGAGACGGAGATCCGTCAGAAGTACCGGTTGAATATTATTGCAATTGAAAACGGAGATGAGACGAATATTGAAGTGATGCCGGAATATCGTCTGCGTCAGGGAGACATCATTGTGGTGATCGGAAAAGTAGATAACATTGATGTGTTCGTGAATGAAGTTTAAGGGCCGGAGGAAAAGAGTATGGAATTGACATTTGTAAATTTCTGGCAGGATATTATAAGTAACCCGATGCTGTTTATCACAGTCCTACTCACTCTGGGGGTAATCTTTGTAAATGGCTGGACCGACGCACCGAATGCGATCGCCACCTGTGTGGCGACCAGGTGTATGCCGGTGCGTGCCGCAATCATGATGAGTGCAGTGTTTAATTTTCTCGGCGTTTTTGTAATGACGCAGATCAACAGCTCCGTTGCATCTACGATCAGCAATATGGTGGATTTTGGGAACCATACCGATGAGGCGCTGATCGCATTGTGTGCAGCGTTGTTGTCCATTGTGATATACAGTACAGCAGCCTCATTTTTCGGAATTCCGACCAGCGAAAGTCACAGTCTGATTGCAGGGCTTTCCGGAGCCGCGATCGCAATTCAGCAGGGCGTGGGCGGAATCAACTTTGATGAATGGGTCAAAGTTCTGTATGGTCTTGTACTGAGCCTGATCCTTGGATTTGCAACAGGATGGGTGGTATGTAAACTGATTACCGTCTTTTGCCGTTCCATGGACCGCCGCAAGACGAATCGCTTTTTTGGAGGTGCGCAGATTGCAGGTGCGGCAGCCATGAGTTTTATGCATGGAGCACAGGACGGTCAGAAATTCATAGGTGTTTTGTTTTTGGGAATCGCATTTGCAGGAGGACACAATTCCGTAAGCGGGATGGAAATTCCGGTGTGGCTGATGCTTCTGTGCAGTATTGTTATGGCTGTTGGAACCAGTATCGGAGGAGAAAAAATTATTAAATCAGTGGGCATGAACATGGTAAAGCTGGAGCGTTACCAGGGATTTTCCGCGGATCTTGCCGGAGCAATCTGTCTTCTGTACTCCAGTCTGATGGGAGTTCCGGTTTCTACGACACACACAAAGACAAGTGCGATCATGGGAGTCGGCGCAGTAAAAAGGGTTTCTGCGATCAATTTTGGAGTTGTAAAAGATATGATGCTGACCTGGATTTTTACGTTTCCGGGCTGCGGACTGATTAGTTTTTGTATGGCAAAAATATTTATGTACATATTTGGATAACAGGAGGAATACCAATGTCAAAAAAACAGGATGATTATTATTTCGATAACTTTATGAAATGTGCAGAATACTCATGTAAAGCAGCATATTTATTAAAGGAGATACTGACAGAGTTTCAGCCGGAAGAGATTTCAAAGAAGATGGAAGAGATTCATGAGATCGAGCGTCAGGCAGATACACAGAGACACGAGATTACAGATAAGCTGGCAAAAGCATTTATCACTCCAATTGAAAGAGAGGATATTATTGCTCTCAGCCATCATATTGATGATGTGACGGATAAAATAGAAGAAGTTCTGATCCGTGTTTACATCAACAATGTACAGGAAATGCGTCAGGAAGTATTTCTTATGCTGGATGTAGTGATCGAATGCTGTGAAGAACTTCAGACTCTTTTGAAGGAGTTTAAGAATTTCAAACATTCCAAAGAACTGAAGCCAAGCATTATCCGGATGAATACATTAGAAGAAAAAGAAGATGAACTGTTTATTTCCAGTATGAGAAAACTTCACGTGGAAGAACAGGATGTGAGAAATATCATTGCATGGAGAGAGATTTATACTTATCTTGAAAAATGCGCAGATGCATGTGAGCATGTGGCAGATATCGTAGGAAGCGTTGCAATGAAAAACAGCTAAAAAAGAGATAGAGACAGGAGAAAGATATTATGCTGAAAGAACACAAAGAGGGAAGTTTGCCTTTGTGCACATTTCTAGTTCGAATGCTTCAGGGGATGCTCATAGGCCTTGGAGCTGTCCTTCCGGGAATTTCAGGTGGTGTCCTGTGCGTCATTTTCGGAATTTACAGACCTGTAATGGAGTTATTGTCCAATCCGCGAAAGTACTTTTTTACCCATATCCGTAAATTACTTCCGGTTATTTTGGGCGGCGCAGTCGGTTTCCTTGGAGTTGCCAATATATTGTCGTTTTTCCTGGAAAAGTATCCGGATCCATCCGTGTGTCTTTTTGTCGGATTGATCGCAGGTATGCTGCCGTCTCTGATGCGTGAGGCGGGAAAAGAAGGACGGACCAACGGATCATGGATCTCTATGGTGGCAGCAGCAGTGGTGATCTTTGCCATACTGACAACATTGAACCTGCTGTCAGTCAGCCTTGTGCCGAATGTAGGATGGTACGTTTTTTGCGGCGTGTGTCTGGCATTGAGCGTGATTGTTCCGGGAATGAGTTTTTCTACCCTTCTGATGCCTCTGGGATTGTATACTCCGTTTGTTGACGGGCTGGGACATCTGAATCTGAGCATTATGATCCCAAGTGGAATCGGTGCAGTTGTTACGGTAATATGTTTCGCGAAGATGATAGATGCTCTTCTGGAAAAATTTTATTCCTATGTATTTCATACCATTGTCGGAATTGTAGTAGCGGCAACGGTTATGATCATACCATTTGGAAGTTTTACAGTATCTTTAAGTGCGGCAATCGTAAATGTGATCTGCCTGGGACTTGGAGTTCTGTGTTCACTTTTATTGAATCGGATTGACAAAGATGATCTTTTAGCGTAAAAGAAAAAATACCGCCACATCAACCTGAAAATGCAGGAGATGCGGCGGTATTTTTCGTATGTTTATTTGAGGTAGTGATAACAATTTGTCATGGTAAAAGCTCCTGTCAGTTGTTTTTTCTTACAATCCCTGTTATCATAAACTATAGAGTAAGTCTATAGTCAAGAGGGGAGTACCAATGAATCAGGAAAGATATATTAAAACCGGAGAATTTGCAAAGCTGGTTGGAGTGACAAAGCATACGCTGTTCTATTACGATAAGATTGGATTGTTTTCTCCGGAGATCAAGCTGGAGAATGGCTATCGCTTTTATTCTTTTGATCAGCTGGATGTGTTCGATGTGATCCAGACATTGAGAGAACTGGATGTGTCTTTAGAGGAGATCAAAGGATATATGAATCAGAGAAGTCCAAAGAGACTGCTGAAGTTGTTTCGAAAAGAACAGAGCATAATCAGGAAACAGATGCAGCAGCTGAAAAAGATGGAAGAGTGGATTGTAAAGAAGAGTGAGATTATTGAGAAGACAATGCAGACAGATACGGAAGCAATCAGAATCGAGGAAGAACCGGACAGATATATGATCCAGTCCTGTGCAACGGATACAAATGAACGGGTATGGGCAGAAAAAATCGGAGAATTGTTTGAGTATTGTGCGAGGAATGGGATCAAAAGCGCATATTCCATTGGATACCGACAAAATACGAAGGAGATTCAAAGCGGTATTTTTGATCAGTATTCTGTTTTTTATGAGCTTTTGGATGAGAAACCGCAAAAAGTCAACTACAGTGTCAGACCCGCGGGAATGTATCTGATCGCCTATCATAAAGGAAAATGGCAGACGCTGGAGGATACCTATAAGAAAATTTTAGAATATGGGAAAGAGAATAAAATCCAGTTGGGCGCACATTGCTATGAAGACATTCTGTTTGACAGCCTCACCATGTCTGAAGAAGAGGAGTATCTGACACGGATTGTCTTTGAGATCCAGAGTTCGAAAAGTGGAAAATAATCCAGAATCTTGTTGGTATCAGAGTAAAATTTTGGTATAATTAAAAGATAGGGAATATCAACAGAAGAAAGGAATCAGTTTCATGAAAGAGGAAAATAAAAACGGACAGTTACCGGAAAAAGAGCAGCTTTTGAGCAGTCTGCGAAATGCAGAGGAGATGTATGTCTTTATGTCTCTGTGTACAAAGATGCCGTATGTCCTGTGTGATGAAGAAACATTTGATGATGAAGTGCTGTTATATTATACAGAGGAGGATGCACAGAGAGAGGGAAAGAAGCTGATTGAACAGCGGATTCCGATCCAGATCGCAAAGATTGAAAAGAAACAGCTGCTTGGATTTTTCTCAAGCCTGTATCCGATGGGCGTCAACGGGCTTTTGATCAATAAAAATATGGAAAGTGAAGCAAGACTTCAGTTGGGAGAACTGGTGATACGACCAAATACCGAGGACCTTCCGGATGGAAAAGTATGGGTAGAGAATCCGCAGCTTCATCTGACCGCTCTGTATTTTATGCAGGAGATGCGCAGACAGGAAAAGCCGGAACTGACAGAAGAGCTGAAAGGTCTGCAGGAAGAGATACTGGTCAACTATGGAAGAGGCAGATTTATCGTAGCCGTTCACAAAGAAAACGGAATGCCGATGCTCAAACAGAAGAACGGAGATGCATATCAGCCGATTTTCACAGATATCCTGGAGTTTCGAAAATTCAATAAAGAGGATCAGTTTAAGACAATGGCTATTGAAGCAAAAAATGTTCCGAAGATGTTGGTAAACGAGGCAAAAGGGGTTGTGATCAATCCGTACGGAGTCAATCTTCAGATTCCGATCGTGAGACCGGAAGAGCCGCAGGAGAAAAAATAGTTGTCCGTCTTTGAAAATTGTGCTATAATCACCACGAAAAATGAAAACAAAAGCAGAGTAGAAGTATGTGCGTTAAGTGCCGGTTGGACGGGGAGTTGCCAGCAGGACGAAAAGTGAATGCTTGCGGTACATATTTCGCATCCCGCTGCTGCACATAGACAGATATACCAGTTTGATATAAGGATACCTTCTGTGAGTAGCTTGAGGATTACTGCAAAGGAGGTATTTTTTTATGAAACAATTAAAACAGCAGTTTGTAGACTCCTGGCATGAGTTGAGGAAAACAAAAGTTATGGCAGTGGCTGCCATGTTGATCGCGATCGGTGTGATATTAGGCTTTTTCTCTGTTCAGCTTACGGAGTTTATCCGGATTGGTTTTTCCGGTATTCCTAATGAGCTGGCATCGATGCTGTTCGGTCCGGTGGTTGGCGGGATCATGGGAGGAATCGGGGATATCCTGAAGTTTCTGATCAAGCCGACGGGACCGTATTTCTTTGGGTATACACTGAATGCGATGCTGGGACCTGTTATTTACGGAATTTTTTTCTATCATCGTCCGATTCAATTGGGAAGAGTCGTGGCAGCCAAAATTACGGTTGCTTTACTTGTAAATCTTCTGCTCGGTACCTGGTGGCTGACGATCCTGTATGGAAAAGGATTTCTGGCAATCCTTCCGGCGAGATTTATAAAACAGGTAGTTTCCGTTCCGATTGATTCCGTAATCTTTTATGTGCTTGCAAAAACACTGGAACGATCAAAAGCGATTTCTATGATCAAAAAATAAAAGAGAGCCTTTCAGCTCCGCTGTAAAAAGCGAATGCTGAAAGGCTCTTTCTGATGATGTACCAGATGTCGGATGATGACCACGCAGGAAATGAAAAATGTGCCCATGCTGATCACCGCATCATGGAAATAAAACAATCCGGTCAGAGAAAACAGTGTAAACGTAAGAATGCTTCTGTAAAGATGCGGCTTTACAACGATCAAAAAAGAAAATAACAGATAAAAGAAGATGAGAAGCAGCACCGGGCGGTATCGCGGCAGCAGTCCCAATAATACTCCAAAAGAAACTGCGATGGCTTTTCCGCCACGTTTCGGATAAAACAGGGGAAACGCATGCCCTGCAACAGGTGCACAGAGAACAAATGCAAACATCCATCTTCTTGTATCCAGAATATGTGAAGCCAGCCAGATCGGAAGAAATCCTTTCAAAAGCTCCAATGCAATCACAAGAATACCAACCTGTGTACCTGCCAGTGCAAAAGCATTGAATGTACCGGGATTGTGATCGTCACTGTCTTTCATGATATCGATATGGCAAATATATTTGGGAAGCAGATAGGCATATAAAATACTTCCCGAAAGATATCCGACTAAAATAAAGAATAACTCATTCATAAAGTCTCCTTTTTTGCAGTATCATCTGAGACGGCATACGCAGAAGAAAGCTGGCAGAGAAGCTGGTAAGTCTTCTCAGCAGCATTTGGTGGGATGACAGTGTGCTGCGCTGTACACATGGAATGCCGCAGTTCATCGTTTGACATCAGTTTTCGGCCGGCAAGAATCTGTCCGTGCAGTTTTTGGGAAGTCAGGGACAATCCCCGTTCTGTATAAAAAGCCAGATTTTTTGTCTCACAGCCGGGAATTGGGCGTGTGTGTACGATCGGAATCCCTTTGACAGCTGCTTCGGTGGTAGTCAGACCGCCGGGTTTGGTGAAAAGCACATCGGCAGCAGCCATAAAATCTGCAATTTTTTCAGTGTATCCCAGAATCTGAACACCTTCTTGTTTTCCAAATTCCGCAAGGAGGATTTTTTGCAGGCGACGGTTGTTTCCGCAGATTACAACAACATATTCTCCGGGCTTTCGGGTACGGAGCAGTTCGGCAACAAAGAGCTGAATCTTTCCAAATCCCATACTGCCGCTCATGATCAGATAAACCTGGGCATGCGTTGGAATCCCACAGCGTACGCGCGCTTTTTGTCTGTCAGATTGGTCAGAAAATGCCGGACGAACCGGAATCCCGTATGGTTTCAGACGTTCTCTGGGAATTCCTTTTGCTGTAAATTCGTCGATCAGTTCATAGTGAGGGATGATGTAGTAATCGCAGTCTGTCTCTTCCCAAAATGGAATACAGGTATAATCTGTTTCTACAGCCACGACTTTCTGGGACAATAGGTTCTTTTTCTTTATATAAGTCAGTGTCTGGGCGGGAAAAAGATGGGGCGTTACGATTACATCGTAATGGTGTGTATCCAGATAGCGCGTTAGCTTTTTGGCGAGAAGAGCATTGGCATAATAAACCGGAGAATGATGTCTGGCGGAACTGACAAGTCCGCCCAGTTTGTATAAACACTGAAAAAGGCGGGGAGCATGCCGGACAATATTGACATAGCTGTTCCCCACCAGTTTTGATACTCTGGGACTGGCAAGCATCATAATATCCAGCATATCTGCGGTATCATGATGCGATTCGATACACTCTTTGAGTGCCCTGCCGGCATAATTGTGTCCTTCTCCGGTATTGCAGGATAAAATCAGAACTTTCATAGTGAATCAGGACAGGAAGGAAGCAACGACTTCACTGACTAACTTTCCGTCGGCTTTTCCTTTGACTTTCGGCATCAGTTCTTTCATGATCTTGCCTTTTTCTTTTGCGGTCGGCGCATCCAGACCGAGAGAGGTAAGTACTTCTGAAACTACTGCTTTGATTTCCGCTTCATCCATCATCTTTGGAGCGTATTCTTCGAGGACTGCGAGACGGCTGTTGCATTCCGTGAGGATATCCGTGCGGTCTGCAGGTGTCATCTCAATGGTTTCTTTGAGCTGTTTAATCTCTTTTAAGATTACCTGTGTTTCCTCTTCTTCAGTCAGGTCTGCGCGTTTGTCGATCGCCTTGTTCTTCAATGCAGTGAGCAGTGCGGAAAGCGCATCCTTTCTTTCTTTATCTTTTGCTTTCATAGCAGCCATCATGGCGCTTCTTACTTCATCAATCTTACTCATCGTATTCACTCCTTAAAATTTCTTAAAATTCCGTTGTTTTCGGAATCTTCTTTGATTTTAACAGAATCAGGGAGGCTTTTCAATACTTGATGGAAAGACTGAACTGTGAAGGCTTATGTTAAGGTTATGCTAAGAACTTGTTAAAAAAGTGTAAAAGAATGTTGACCTGGAAAAATGCGGTGTGCTAGAATCAAAATTGTAAAATTTGCCAGAAAACGAGACTGCTGTGATACCATTTGCGGCAGTCTCGTTTCGAGCGAAAAAATAAAATACAAAAAGAGAAGAAAAAAGGAGAAAGATACAATGGGGATAACAGATATACTTTCCTTGCTGGGGGGACTTGCACTGTTTCTGTACGGAATGCATATGATGAGCAACGGCCTGGAAGCTGCTGCCGGAAACAGAATGAAGTCGATTTTGGAGAAGCTGACTTCCAACCGTATTAAAGGAGTTCTGGTTGGAGCTGTGATCACAGCCGTGATTCAGTCTTCTTCCGCAACCACAGTTATGCTGGTTGGATTTGTAAATTCCGGTCTGATGACATTAAGTCAGGCAGTCTGGGTAATCATGGGTGCAAATATCGGTACAACGATCACAGGTCAGTTGATCGCACTGGATATCTCGGCAATCGCTCCGATTTTTGCAATCGGCGGTGTAGCTGCGATGATGTTCATTAAAAATGAAAAGGTACATCATATCAGCGGGATTTTTTCCGGACTTGGAATTTTATTTATGGGAATGGCAATGATGGGAGATGCCATGGTTCCGCTTCAGGATTCACAGACATTTATCAACTTTATGACAACAGTTGAGAATCCGCTGGTAGGTATTCTGATCGGTGCGATTTTTACGGCGATCATTCAGTCATCATCTGCATCTGTCGGAATCCTGCAGGCGCTTGCGGCAACTGGAATGGTGCCGCTCTCCAGCGCAGTATACATTTTGTTTGGACAGAACATCGGTACCTGTATTACTGCAGTTTTAGCATCGATTGGAATGAAAGTCAATGCAAAGCGTACAACCGTGATCCATCTGATGTTCAATATTTTCGGATCGATCCTGTTTACGGTCATCTGTATGACAACTCCGTTTGTCTCCTGGATGGAAGCACTCACACCTGGAAATCCGGTGGCACAGATTGCCAATGTGCATACAACATTTAATATTGTAACAACATTGATCCTGCTTCCATTTGGCAATGTCATGGCAAGAATCGCAACCCAGATCCTGCCGGACAGCAAGAAAGAAGACGATGGAGATTACAGACTCAAGTACATCACACGGTTTGAATCCAACTATGCGATCGGCTCCAGTGCGGTAGCACTTTCACAGGTTCGGGATGAAATCGAGAGAATGCGCGATATGGTATCGAAGAATATTGCAAAAGCATATGATGTTCTGATTCAGTATAATGAAAAAGATATGGAGAAGATTTCAGAAAGAGAGACCTATATCGATTATTTAAACCGTGAGATTTCAGAGTATATCGTATCTCTGATCTCCAATGAGAAATCGACAGAGGATTCCAAGATCATCAATGGATATTATGCCGTGATCGGCAACCTGGAGCGTATCGGGGATCATGCCATGAATCTGGCGGGATATGCAAAAGATCTCAAAGAGTGGAATCTGTCATTTTCTGATGTAGCATTGGAAGAAATCGAAGAGATGAAAAAACAGTGTCTGACAGCGCTTGATATCGTGAAAAATGAAGAGGGCAGCGATATGACGCAGGTTCTTTTTGAAGCCAGTGCGGCAGAGCAGAAGATCGATGATCTGAGAGATAAGTACTTTAAGAAACAGATGCAGCGTATGAAAAAAGGAAAATGTAAACCTCAGAGCGGAATCATTTTTACAGAGATGCTGACAGATTTTGAAAGAATGGGAGACCATGTGAAAAATATCGCACAGCAGTATAAGCAGATGGGCGAATAAAAATAGAAAACCCTTCATTTACAAATTTTATTTTCAAGCGGGAAAAGGATTGTAAATGAGGGGTTTTCCTTTTTAAATATCTTCTGGAAGAGGTGCGGAAATGGTATGATAGTAATGTGTAATAATTGTAATGAGAAGGGATGCTTATAAAAAATGCAGACAGAGCAAAATGGAATAAATCAAGAAACGGTAAATAGAATGGAATTATACAGAGGGATTCTTCTCCAGAATGGTTTTTCCGAACCGATATGTCAAAAAGAGCGGTCATTGCACTGGATGTTTTATAAAGAAACAACAGGGAATAGCGCATTTGTTGTGAATTTGACAGGATACAATGACAGAGTGGAGGTTGTTTATGGATTCGCTTCTACGGCTTTTACTTTCGTAAAGGGAGATGAAGAGTCTCTTGTTCGATGGGGAATTGCTGATGAGGATATTAATTTACGGCAAAAAAGTAGTATTTTCCATCATGCGGAGGAAAGGGATACGGGTATTCTTGTGAAGGAGATGTATGACAGGTATAAAAATCTGGAAAAAGAAGCATTGCTTAGAATTGTAAGAATAAAGCGAAAAAAGTGGATTGACAAAATTGCAGAAAAATTGAAACCGTTGGGATTTAAGAAGAAAGCGAACACTTGGAAAAGAGTCTTAGAAGATGGATACTATTTGATGTTTCATGCACAAAAATCGTCTTTTTCAGACGAATATTATTTTAATGTGTATATTGGGAAGGAGAACACAGATTTTTATGGTGACTGTTATTATAATAGAATAGTTACGGATTGTCCATTAGACTGGCAAACTATTGCAGATGATGAAATGATAAAATTTTTAGAGAATGATATTGTTAGTCAGTTGATGCATATCATTGACACACCGCTATATGAGTTGGGAAAAGAGACAATGATAGGGGAACATTGTGAGTGTGACAGACAACAATGTGTTGCCTGCTGGATACAGAAAAAAAGCTGATACCAATGGAACGATGGACATAAAACGCTTTTCGGACTCATACAGTGTATTAGCTGTAAATGAGCCGGGAGGAGAGCGTATATGGAAAAGAAAGCAAATGTTGAAAATTCAATGCAGAAAAAAGGACTTTGGATTTTAAAATCCCTGTTGTGTGCATACCTTGTAACAGGTGTGCTCCTTTTGATTTTGACAGTACTGCTTTACAAATGTGGACTGGAGGAAAAACATGTTTCAGCAGGGATTTTGACCGTGTATATTTTGTCTACACTGGCAGGTGGTTTTGTAGCAGGGAAAATGGCAAGGGTCAGGAAATTTGTCTGGGGGCTTGGAATCGGTGTGCTGTATTTTCTGCTTCTTGTATTGATTTCCTTTGGTATTTACCACAGCATTCAGGAGCCGTTTCCTCAGCTTTTGATCGTGTGTATTCTTTGCACAGGAGGTGGAATGATCGGCGGTATGATTTCGTGAGGAAGTAAACGTACAGAGAGAACGATAGAAAATCTCTTGTAGTTACTCTTTTCGGAAAAAATACATCCCTCATGAATTCTTATAAAACTGGTAAAATAACTCATAATTTCTAAAAAATGAGCGATACTAATAGCAGATTGTTATCGATAAAAACCAGATATAAGGAGAAGATAAGATGAAAGCGACAGGAATTGTACGAAGAATTGATGACCTTGGCAGGGTGGTGATTCCAAAAGAAATTCGAAGGACACTTCGTATTCGGGAAGGAGATCCACTGGAAATTTTTACCGAGAGAGAAGGCAGTGTGATTTTAAGAAAGTATTCTCCGATCGGAGAAATCGGTGCTGTTGCCGGACTGTACGCAGAAAGCCTTGCACATACCATGAACTGTATTGTGTGTCTTACTGATATGGATCAGATTGTAGCAGCATCGGGAAGTGGGAGCAAGGAGCTGCTGAACCGTTATATCAGTAAAGAACTGGAGTATGCAATACAGGCTCGAAAGCAGATCCGTACAGAAAAAAGGAAAGCGGACTATATTCCGATATTCGCCGGGGGTGAGGAATATTCTCAGGAAATTATTTGTCCGATTATCAGTGGCGGGGACGTGATGGGAACAGTGGTGTTTTTACACAAAGAAGAACACAAAAAATTCAGTGAAGTGGAAGAAAAAATGGCAGCTGTGGCAGCAGAATTTCTGGGCAGACAGATGGAACAGTAAAAAAATACTTTAAAAAGTGATCAGGATGTGTTATAATTCTAAGAAAACTAGATGCTTATGCATACACATTAGGAGGAATAGAAATGAAACATATCAAAACATTAAATACTCAGACATTGAATCATACAGTGAAAAAAGGTGGATGCGGAGAATGTCAGACATCTTGTCAGTCAGCATGTAAGACATCCTGTACAGTAGGAAATCAGGTTTGTGAACACAAAAAATAAGAAACTGAATATCAGACATGAGGGCAGCGGCCGTGGTCGCTGCCTTACGTGTGTTATGCAAAAATATAAAATTTAAATGAAAGAGGGGTAACTGTTGTGATTCATCAGTACCAGAATAATGGATATCATATTGTCCTGGATGTGAACAGCGGATCTGTGCATGTCGTGGACAAGATTGCGTATGACGTGATCGGCTGTCTGGAGGCCATGAACCCTGCCCATACGCCGGAAACGTTAAAAGAAGAGAAGACGGCAGAATATCTGCTTGAAAAGCTTGGGGATATTTATGCAGAAGAAGATTTGAGAGATCTTCTGGAGGCAGTGGCAGAGCTGACAGCGGCAGGTCAGTTGTTTACACAGGATGTTTATGAGAGCTATATCGGAGAAGTAAAAGAAAGAAAGACAGTTGTTAAGGCACTTTGCCTGCACATTGCGCATGATTGTAATCTTGCCTGCAAATACTGCTTTGCGGAAGAGGGTGAGTATCATGGACGCCGTGCGCTGATGTCTTTGGAAGTTGGAAAGAAAGCGCTGGATTTCCTTGTGGCAAATTCAGGAAAGAGAAGAAATCTCGAGGTTGATTTCTTTGGCGGAGAGCCGTTGATGAACTGGCAGGTAGTGAAAGATCTGGTTGCCTATGGAAGAGAGCTGGAGAAGACAAACGACAAGCATTTCCGTTTCACATTGACAACAAATGGAGTTCTGCTCAATGATGAAGTGCAGGAATTTGTCAATAAAGAGATGGACAATGTGGTGCTCAGTCTGGATGGAAGAAAAGAAGTCAACGACAGAATGCGTCCGTTTAGGAATGGAAAAGGAAGTTATGATCTGATCGTTCCGAAATTCCAAAAACTGGCAGAGAGCAGAAATCAGGAAAAGTATTATATACGAGGAACATTTACAAGAGAAAATCTGGACTTTTCAGAGGACGTCCTGCATTTTGCAGATCTGGGATTTGAGCAGATTTCAATTGAGCCTGTAGTCGGGGAAGATACAGATCCGTATGCGATTCAAAAAGAAGATCTTCCGAAGATTTTTGCAGAGTATGATAAGCTGGCAAAAATCATGGTAGACAGAGAACGGGAAGGCAGAGGGTTTACGTTCTTCCACTTTATGCTGGATTTAGAAGGCGGTCCTTGCGTGGCAAAACGTCTGTCCGGATGTGGTTCCGGAACAGAATATCTGGCAGTTACGCCTTGGGGAGATCTGTATCCGTGTCATCAGTTCGTTGGTCAGGAAGAATTCCTGCTGGGAAATGTAGAGGAAGGAATTACAAAGCCGGAGATTCCGGAAGAATTCAGAGGATGCAGTGTGTATTCCAAAGACAGCTGCAGAAACTGCTTTGCAAGATTTTACTGCAGCGGCGGATGTATGGCGAATTCTTATAAATTCCATCATACGATCAATGATACATACGAGGTAAGTTGTGAGATGGAGCGCAAGCGTGTGGAATGTGCGATTATGATCAAGGCGGCACTGGCTGATCAGGAGAGGATGGCAGATCATGAAGAAGAGTAAAGGGATTATCAGTCTGATTCTGACCGTGGTGCTGATTGCACTTCTTGGATTTACAACGGTGGTCGGATTTGGAAAAGGACAGACGGGGGCAGCAAAGAATATCAAGCTTGGACTTGACCTGGAAGGCGGAGTCAGTATTACCTATCAGGTAAAAGGGGATACTCCTTCCAAGGAGGATATGAGTGATACAATCTACAAGCTTCAGAAGCGTGTAGAACAGTACAGTACAGAAGCAACGGTTTACCAGGAGGGAGATGACCGCATCAGCATAGAGATTCCAGGTGTGACAGATGCCAACGAGATTTTAAGCGAGCTTGGTCAGCCGGGATCCCTGTATTTTATCAAAGAGAAGGACAGTGACGGAAATCCGAATTATGGACTGGATACCTCAGGACACTATGTGCTTGCAAAAAGTATGGATGAGTTAAAGGAAGAAGGATCTGTCGTTTTGACCGGAACAGATATCAAGAGTGCAAAGTCCGGTTCTTATCAGGATTCCACAACAGGAGCAAATGAAAATGTTGTTCAGCTTTCTATGACAAAGGAAGGTACTGAAAAGTTTGCAGAGGCAACGAAAGCGGCAAAGGAAGCAAAAGAGACGATTGCGATCTATTATGACGGAGAACTGATCAGTGTTCCATCGGTGAATGCAGAGATCACAGATGGTCAGGCGATAATCGAAGGAAATATGTCATATGAAGAGGCTGAGCAGCTGGCATCCACGATCCGTATTGGTGGATTGAGTGTAGAACTGGAAGAGATTCGTTCTAATGTAGTTGGAGCACAGCTTGGTGAAGAAGCAATCAGTACCAGTCTGATGGCAGGTGCGGTCGGGCTTGCGATTGTATTTGTATTTATGTGCGTGGTATATCTGCTGCCGGGATTTGCATCCAGTCTTGCACTGGTAATCTACACCGGACTGATCCTGGTGCTGCTCAATGCATTTGATATCACACTGACGCTGCCGGGTATCGCGGGTATCATTCTTGGTATCGGTATGGCGGTCGATGCGAATGTCATTATCTTTGCGCGTGTAAAAGAGGAACTGACAGCCGGAAAATCTGTAAAATCTGCATTAAATGCTGGATTCCACAAAGCAATGTCTGCGATTTTGGATGGAAATATTACAACACTGATCGCGGCAGCAGTGCTCTGGCTGAAAGGAAGCGGTACAGTCAAAGGATTCGCACAGACACTGGCACTTGGTATTGTGGTATCCATGTTTACCGCACTTGTGATCACCCGGATGATCGTGTATGCGTTCTATGCAGTTGGAATTCGTAATCCAAAGCTTTACGGACGGATTAAAGAAGAGCGTGCGCCGATTGATTTCCTTGGAAAACGTAAGATTTTCTTTGCAGTATCGGTCGCAGTGATCCTGATTGGATTTGTGTTTATGGGAGTGAATGCAGGAACAGGAAAAGGCGCCCTCAATTACAGTCTGGAATTTAAGGGTGGTACATCTACAAATGTAACATTTGACAAAGCATATACGTTGAAAGAGATTGATGAAACAATGATTCCGGATCTGGAGAAGGTGACAGATGATCCAAACATCCAGGTACAGACCGTTGCAAACAGTAATCAGGTCATTTTCAAGACACAGACGCTGGATCTGGAAAAACGAGAAGCATTTGCGAAATATATGGCAGATGAATTCGGAGTAGAAGAAAAAGATATTACGACTGAAAACATCAGTTCTACCGTAAGCTCCGAGATGCGTGTGGATGCAATCATTGCGGTTGCCATTGCCACAGTCTTTATGCTGCTTTATATCTGGCTGCGGTTTAAAGATATCCGGTTTGCGACAAGTGCAGTAGTTGCACTGATTCATGATGTACTGGTCGTACTTGCTTTCTATGTGATCGCAAGAATTTCAGTAGGAAATACATTTATTGCATGTATGCTGACAATTGTCGGATATTCTATCAATGCAACAATCGTTATTTTTGACCGAATCCGCGAGGAGATGAAGACAAAGAAACGTGGAGAAGAGTTGGATGTCCTGGTAAACAGATGTATTACAAGAACTCTGACAAGAAGTATTTATACATCTCTGACAACATTTGTTATGGTGGCGGTGCTGTTTATTATAGGTGTAAGCTCCATTAAAGAATTTGCACTCCCTCTGATGGTAGGTATTATCTGTGGAGCATATTCTTCTGTATGTATTACAGGTGCGCTGTGGTATGTGATGAAGACGAAGATCGGGAAAAAAGCAGAACCTGCAAAAGTTGGAACATCAAAAAAGAAAAAATAACGAAAAGTAAGTGAGAGAACCCTTGGTTTATGTGGAAAACAGACACATAATCCAAGGGTTCTTTTATTCATCATGGTGAAAATAGTTAAAAATTTACCCAGAACTGGAAAATTTTAACCAAAAATTGGAAAATAATGAATTGATGAAAATTTAAGTGAGGGAGTATAATCCCATATATAAATATGGTATGTCAGAAAGGAGAAAAAAGGTGAAGAAAAAGGCTTTGTACAAAAAGTGGATGTCAATGCTGCTTGCAGGAGTAGTGACAACGACCGGGTTCATGGGGGGAACGGTAACACTAAGAGCAGCAGAAACAACGAATTGGGTTGGAGATGAAGGACTGAGCGGAACAGCGGACGCTCCAGAACCGGACAAGGTAGTGCCGGATGCAAACCAATTTAGGTATCAGAAAGAGGAACTTGCAGCATTCTGTCATTTTGGACCGAATACATTCAATGAGATTGAATGGGGAGAACATTATGGGGATAAAGCACCAAGTGAAATTTTTAAATTGAAAAAAGATTTTGATGCAGAAACCCTAGTCAACACATTGAAAGAAGCTGGATTTAAAAAGTTGATTGTGACTGCAAAACATCATGATGGATTCTGTATCTGGGACAGTGAACATACAGAATATGATGTAAAAGCATCTGGATATCAGGATGCAAAGGGTGAATCTGATATATTAGCAGAAATCTCTGCGGCATGTACAGAAGCTAATATGGATATGGGCTTGTATTTGTCACCATGGGATATTCATGATGATAGTTATGGATATAAAGATAAAGATGGGAAGGCTTTGGTTGAAGAAGTAACAGAAAATGGTCACAAGGTGAATAGACCAATTGATGGACATGACTGGAACTGGGTTTATGAAAATGATGCAGAAGATTATAATAAATACTATCAATCACAGTTAGAAGAAATTTTAAGTAATCCTAAATATGGAAATAATGGAAAATTTGTAGAAGTATGGATGGATGGAGCGAAGGGCAGTGGCTCTGGATATCAGGAATATACCTTTAAAGAGTGGTTTGAGACAATTCAGAAATACGAAGGTAAAGGAGTAGACGGACGGGATGCAGATTGTATGTTGTTTGGAGCAAATGATTATACAACTGTACGCTGGATTGGAAATGAAAATGGTATAGCAGGAAAAGATACCTGGTCAAAATCTAATGTGGATACACAAAAGGGTACAATAGATAGCAATGCTCAAGGTGGTGCTACAATTGGGTTTGAGAATGGAAATAAGTGGACCGTTCCGGAAGCAGATGCTCGTATCACATCAGGATGGTTCTGGGGAACACAGAAAAACACTCCAAAAACGATGGAAGAACTGAGCGATATGTATTTCAATTCTGTCGGACATAATGCAACATTACTGTTAAATGTGCCACCAAATAATCAGGGAACAGTAGATGAAGCGATTCTGAAACGTGTAGAAGAGTTTGGTAAGAATATCAAAGAATCATTTGATGAAAACCTGGCAAAAGCAGAAGGGGCATCTGTAAAGGTATCTTCTGTCAGGGGGAATGCTCAAACCTACAAACCAGGCAATATGATTGATGAGAATGACGATACATATTGGACGACAGATGATGGAACAAAGTCAGGTGAAATTTTAATAGACTTAGGAAAAGAAACGAAGTTTGATGTTGTATCAGTTGAGGAGGCAATTCAGAACGGTCAGAGAATTAATAATTACAAGATAGAGTATCGCAATGGAGACAGTGGTGCATGGACTTTGTTGGAAGAAGGAAAAACTATTGGTGCGAAACGCCTTTGTAGAACGAGCGAGACAACAGCGCGTCAGATTAAAATCACAGTAGGGACAACAGATGGAAAGGTTCCAATGATTAGTGAAGTTGGAGTGTATAAAACTACAGAAGGTATGGAAAAAGCCAATCCGATTCCAAAGGGTATGGAAGTAATTGATGTGACAGATACAGATTTAGAAGATAAAAAAGGATTTAAATTTACAGGAAAATGGAATCCGGAAAATCAACCGCAGTACATTAATGGAACGAACACATGGGCAAATGCAGGGGCAGAATTAGAACTGAAATTCCATGGAACAAAAGCATATCTTTTTGGAACACTAGATCCCGGTCATGGAACGGTAGAAATTACAGTTGATGATGGTGAAAAAGTTACAGTTGATACAAAAGCATCAAAGCGTGCAGTGGGACAACGTTGGTTTGAAACTCCGGATCTGGAAGATGGAGACCATACGATTAAACTGAAGGTTACTGGAAAAGCAGTAGGAATTGAAGCTGCTGCAGTTATCAATAATGGTGGGAAAGGTATGATTGAGTTAGAATCAGATGCATACACCATGAATGAAGATGAAACAAAATCTCTAAAAGTAAAACGTGTTGGTGGAACGAAAGGAGAAATAAGAGCAAAATTGCAGCCGAATCCAGGCACGGCAATTCAGGATGATTACGATACAACCTTAATTCCGGATATTGTATTGGGAGAAAATCAGACAGAAACAACAGCAGATGTTAAAACAAGACGAAATACAAATAAAACTGGGGATCAATATTTCACAGCAGAAATTACAGATGTTAGTGAAGGAACGATCCTTGGGTTTAACAAGAAAGCTAAAATCACCATCAAAGATATGGAAAGCAGTGAAGGTGCATTGGCCGCGCTTGTAAAAGAATGTGAATCTTATCAGAAAGACTGGTTTACTTCTGGATGGGATGAATTTGAGTTAGCGCTGAAACAGGCAAAGGCTGTTTTAGAAGATAAAAATGCAACTCCAGAAAAGAGAAATGAAGCAGAAGTAGTTCTGAAAAAAGCAAAAGAGGGATTAGTAAAACGTGAAAAATACACAGCGGAAGATCCGTTTGCATTCCCATGGAGAAAGAATTCCAGTGCTACATTAGAGGCAGAGTTTGCAGAATTACATAATACGGGTGAGAATGAAAAATGGCCATTAAAAGTATCGGATGCAGATTGGGCAAGCAATAAAAAATTTGTGAATTCTTTGGAAAATGAGGATACAATTACAATTCCTTATCATGTAGAAAAACCGGGAATTTATCATACAGTAGTAACTTATAGAAGCGGTTCAGAGACAAATAGATTCTCTTGGAGTGATGATGCTGGAAATATTCAGACCGGATCTGTATCAGCAGGAAACAAAGATTCGAATGTGACAAAGACAGCAGAATTTGACATTACGGTTACTAAAGCAGGAAGCGGTGTGCTGACATTGAAGGGTGATGCGAAAGCACCACAGTTAGATAAGTTTGAAATTACACCAAAAGATGTGAAATTGTCTGAGTTTACAGTCAATGCATCCATCGAAGGGGAAGGCGGTACAATTACACCGAGTGGAGAAACAAAAGTAACAGAAGGTGAAAATGTAGAATTCAAGATCACACCAGACAAGACACATAAGGTAGCGGATGTTCTGGTAAATGGTGAATCTGTAGGAGCTGTCACATCTTATACATTAAAAGATGTGAAGGAAAATGCAACGGTTGTTGCTAAATTTGCTCCGGCAGCATATACAGAAGAAAACCGTTTCAATTTCCCTACAGAAGTAAATGGAACAGCAATCACAGCAGAGGCAGAGCATTTTGCATTAAAGAATGTAGGAACAGGTGAAGCATGGCCATTACAGGTGTCTGCAGCCGATTGGGCAAGCAATGGATACTTTGTAAATGCAATGAATAGTGGTGATCAGATTACTTTACACTATCATGCAGAAAAACCGGGGAAATATAAAGCAACTGTACAGTTCCGTAGCGGTGATACAAATAATGGATTGACTTGGTCTGAGGCTGATAATAAAATTGCGGCTCAGACAGAAGTTATGAAAATAGGAGCTGGAGATCAGGCAAAAGCAACACACACACAAGATATCGAGTTTGTAGTAAATGAAGCAGGTGATGGAACACTGGTATTTACAGCACCGGAAAAGAATGCGCCACAGCTTGATAAATTTGACATTACTCTGGTAGAAGAAAAAGCGCCAGTTGTAGTGAACAAAGATGCATTGAAAGCAGCAATCGATGCAGCCAAAGAAGCGCTGAAAGAAGAGGATAAGTATACAGAAGAGTCTGTCAAAGCCCTGAAAGATGTAGTAGCAGAAGCAGAAAAAGTAATGGCAGATGAGAAAGCAACACAGGAAGCGGTAGATGCAGCAGTAAAAGAGGTAGCGGATGCAGTAGCAGGTCTGGCAGAAAAACCGGCAGTACCAGAAGCAGATAAGACAGCCCTGAAAGCAGTTCTTGCAGATGCGGCTCAGAAACTTGCGGGAGCAGATGCTTACACAGAAGAATCTGTAAAAGCGCTGAAAGACGCAGTAGATCTTGCGCAGAATGTATTTGATAATTCGGATGCGAGCCAGACAGAGGTTGATGCAGCTGTGACAGCTGTACGAGATGCAATTGAAAAATTGCAGGAAAAACCACCGGTACAGAAAGAATTTACGATCACAGCAGTTGCACATGGCGGTGGAACCATTGATCCAAGCGGTGCAGTGAAAGTAGAAGAAGGAAAAGATCAGGTATTTACAATCCAACCATATGAAGGATTTGAAGTAAAAGAAGTATTTGTAAATGGAGAATCCGTTGGAGCTGTTACAGAGTACAAATTTGAGGCAGTTCGTGCAGATGCAAGCATTGAAGTATTCTTCGCAGAAAAAGAAGCAGTACAGGCTGACAAGACAAAACTCAACGAGTCCATTGCAGCAGCAGAAGAACTTCTGAAACATGCAGAGGACTATGTTCCGGAAGATGTTCAGAATCTGATGGAAGTACTGGATGCAGCGAAAGCGGTAGCAGCAGATCCGGCAGCGACACAGGAAACAGTAGATGCGGCACAGAATGCACTGGATGCAGCAATGAATATTGCACCGATCCAGAAAGAGTTTGCAATTATGGCAGCAGCAGGAGAGGGCGGAAGCATCACTCCATGCGGTACTGTAAAAGTAGAACGCGGTATGAGCCAGACATTTGTGATCCAGCCGGAAGAAGGATATGTGATCAGTGATGTACTGGTAAATGGACAGTCTGTTGGTGCAGTGGCAGAGTATACATTCTGTGATGTCAATGCAGATGCCAATATTACAGCACTCTTCCAGAAAGCAGCTGTTTCTACAGATAAATCACAGCTTACAGCTGTTATAAAAGAAGCAGAGGAACGTCTGGAGCAGGCAGATAAGTACACAGAAGAGACTGTAAAAGCGCTTCAGAAAGAAGTGGAGGCGGCGCAGTTTATTCTTGCAGACAAAGAGGCATCTCAGGCAGACATTGATACAGCAGTACAGAAAGTAAGAACTGCGATCGATGCACTGGAGGAAAAAACGCAGACTGAAAAACCAGAAAATCCAGACAATAATAAACCGGATAACAACAAACCGGGAAATGGAAACAATGGCGGACAAAACAATAACGGAAACAGCAATCAGTCTACAACACAGAAACCGTCAACTGGTACTCCAAACAAAGCAGTGAAGACAGGAGATGCCACTCCGATTGCCGGAGCAGTATCCGGACTTCTTGCAGGAGGAGCAGCACTTCTGGCATTCCTGAAAAGACGCAAATAAATAAAAATAAAAAATTCTTCCTAAACATGAGCAGTGCTCTGTGCCGAAAGGCATGGGGCACTGTTTTATGGTACGGGAAATTTGGCTTTGGCGGAAGATGTTTGAATAAAATATTCGCTGGCAGAACAGTTCTTGTTACCGTTCACACCATTCCCCACCTATCCATGCGCAATCGTCGTGCTTGCGCACTCCAGTTCTGGACAGATTTACAGAAAATTTTTAGTATGCTACAATAAAAATTAACAGCTAGAAAAACAAGAAAGATACTTGGGAGGAACTGACATGGAAAAGTGGTTTGTGTCCATGAAGAAAGCGGATTTTACGCAGATTGCGGAAAAATATCATATTTCCCCGATCATCGCGCGCCTGATCCGAAACAGGGATATTTTAGGCGATCAGAATATTGACTATTATTTAAATGGAACGATTGCAGATCTGCACGATGGGATGCTGATGAAAAATATGGATACGGCAGTGGAGATTCTGGAGGAAAAAATCCGGGAAGGCGAAAAAATCCGTGTGATCGGAGATTATGATATCGACGGAGTCAATGCGACGTATATTTTGAAAACAGGATTAGAAAGTCTGGGAGCTTTGGTGGATACGGATATTCCGGATCGGATGAAGGATGGATACGGCCTCAATCAGATGCTCATTGACAGGGCATTGGAGGACGGTGTAGATACGATCATTACCTGTGACAATGGGATCGCAGCCGCTTCAGAGATTGCTTACGGGAAAGCGCAGGGGATGACGATCATTGTGACAGATCACCATGAAGTACCTTATCTAGAAGCAGGAGGAGAGAAAGAATATCTGATTCCCGATGCAGATGCAGTGGTCAACCCGCATTTACCGGGAGATCCTTATCCGTTTAAAGGTCTGTGCGGTGCGGCAGTTGTGTATAAAGTGGTGGAAGCGTTATATAATGTCATGGGGCAGGATGCAGATGATGTAGATTTTCTGATGGAAAATGTGGCGATTGCGACCGTGGGGGATGTGATGGATCTGGTGGATGAGAACCGGATTTTTGTAAAACAGGGGCTGGAAATGCTGAAACGCACGCAAAATGAAGGTCTGAAAGCATTGATGGAATGCACGCAGGTACCGATAGAGAGATTGTCTGCCTATCACATCGGATTTGTCATCGGACCATGTATCAATGCGAGCGGGCGACTGGATACGGCAAAGCGGGCATTGGAGCTCCTTGAGGTGAAGAACAGAAGAGAAGCTGTCATGATGGCAGAAGATTTAAAAGCATTGAATGACAGCCGTAAGGAAATGACAGAAAAAGGGGTAGAGCAGGCAGTTGAACAGATCGAGACAACGGATTTGAAAGAGGATCGAGTACTGGTCGTGTATCTGCAGGACTGTCATGAGAGTATTGCGGGGATCATTGCCGGAAGACTGAAAGAAAAATATTATAAGCCGGTGTTTGTTCTGACGCAGGGAGAACATGGCGTCAAAGGGTCGGGGCGTTCCATTGAAAGCTACCATATGTTTGAGGAAATGTGCAAATGCAGGGCGTTATTCACAAAATTCGGAGGCCATAAGCTGGCGGCAGGGCTATCTCTGGAAGAGGAGAATGTGGAACGTTTCCGCAGAACGATCAATGAACTCTGTGAGCTGACCAGTCAGGATCTGATGCCGAAGGTATCCATTGACATGCAGCTTCCTCTTGCGTATGTAACAGAAGAGCTGATTGAAGAACTGGAACTTCTGGAGCCTTTCGGGAAAGGAAATACAAAGCCGTTGTTTGCGGAAAAAAACTTAAAAGTACAGAATCTCCGTGTGATCGGGAAGAATCAGAATGTCCTGAAATTTCAGGTTCTGGATCGAAATGGACGGAAAATGGAGGCGATCTATTTCGGAGAGGTACAGGAGTGTATGGAGTATCTGCAGGGAAAAGAAGAGGTGGCGCTGACATTTTATCCGTCGGTCAATGAATACAGAGGAAACAAAAGCATACAGATTACAGTGGTAAATTATCAATAATGATGATATACTAATCCATATGGAATTTTACGATAAAAAGAAAAGGGGGATTTGATATGGCAGGTACGCTGGAATATGAACTTCTGAATAAAAATCTGGAAATGGTGGATGGCCATGCCGTGAAAGCACCTGAAGATTATCAAAACCCTGAGCAGTTATATGAAGCGTTGATTGCAAGGGTAAGAAAGTATCATCCATCCGCAGATATTTCTCTCATCGAGAAGGCGTATAAGCTTTCCAGAGAGGCACATAAAGAGCAGGTCCGCAAGTCCGGAGAGCCTTATATCATTCATCCGCTCTGGGTGGGGATCATTCTGGCGGATCTGGAGATGGATAAGGAGACGATCGTGGCAGGAATGCTCCATGATACGGTTGAAGATACAGAGATGACAGTGGAGGATATTACAAGAGAGTTTGGCGAAGAGGTAGCGCTGCTTGTAGATGGAGTCACAAAGCTGGGCCAGTTGTCTTATTCTAAGGATAAATTGGAAGTGCAGGCAGAAAACCTGCGCAAGATGTTTCTTGCCATGGCAAAAGATATCCGTGTGATCATTATCAAGCTGGCAGACCGCCTGCACAATATGAGAACGCTGGAGTTTATGGTTCCGGCAAAACAGAAGGAAAAAGCCAGAGAGACGATGGATATCTACGCTCCGATCGCGCAGAGGCTGGGTATTTCCAAAATCAAGACAGAGCTGGATGATCTTTCTTTAAAATATTATCAGCCGGAAGTGTATTTCCAGCTGGTAAAGGATTTAAATGAGAGAAAGACAGAGCGGGAAGAGTTTGTGCAGCAGATCGTGGCAGAGGTCTCTCACCATATGGAGAATGCCCATATTCAGGCAAAGGTATATGGAAGAGTGAAGCATTTCTTCAGTATTTACAAAAAGATGGTCAATCAGAATAAGACTCTGGATCAGGTGTATGATCTGTTTGCCGTGCGCATTATCGTAGATTCGGTCAAAGACTGTTATGCGGCGTTGGGTGTGATCCATGAGATGTATACACCGATTCCGGGGCGATTCAAAGACTATATCGCCATGCCGAAAGCGAATATGTACCAGTCTTTGCATACGACTCTGATGGGGCCGGCAGGACAGCCGTTTGAAATTCAGATCCGTACAGAGGAGATGCACAAGACGGCAGAGTACGGTATTGCGGCCCATTGGAAATATAAGGAGAGCGGCGGTTCGGCTAAGAATAATAAGAGCCGTGAGGAAGAAAAGTTAAGCTGGCTTCGGCAGATTCTGGAGTGGCAGAGGGATATGTCGGACAACAGAGAGTTTTTGAGTCTCTTAAAAGGCGATCTGGATCTGTTTGCAGAAGATGTGTACTGTTTCACTCCGAACGGAGATGTGAAGAACCTGCCGAACGGTTCTACTCCGGTGGATTTTGCCTATGCAATCCACAGTGCAGTGGGCAACAAGATGGTAGGTGCACGTGTCAACGGCAAGCTGGTCAATATTGATTACAAAATCCAGAACGGAGACCGTATTGAGATTCTGACATCTCAGAATTCCAAAGGTCCGAGCCGGGACTGGCTGAGCATCGTAAAGAGCACACAGGCAAAGAATAAGATCAATCAGTGGTTTAAGCATGAGTTTAAAGAAGAGAATATTATTCGAGGAAAAGAGCTGATTGCCGCATACTTTAAATCCAAGTCGATCGCACAGGCGGATATCATGAAGCCAAAATATCTGCAGATCGTCCAGAGAAAGTATGGATTCCGGGATTGGGATGCAGTTCTGGCAGCAATCGGACACGGTGGACTAAAGGAAGGTCAGGTAGTCAACCGTCTGGTAGAAGAGTATGGAAAAGATCACAAAAAAGAGATTACGGATGCGACGATCCTGGAGAAGATTTCTGAGGCAAACAATCAGAAGGTGCATATTGCAAAATCAAAGAGCGGGATCGTGGTTAAGGGAATCGATGACATGGCGGTGCGCTTCTCCAAGTGCTGCAATCCGGTTCCGGGTGATGAAATCGTAGGATTTGTGACCAGAGGAAGAGGTATGACGATCCACCGTACAGATTGTGTGAATATGCTGCATCTGTCTGCTGTGGAGCGGGAGCGTCTGATCGATGCAGAGTGGGAGAATAATGCAGAGACGGAAGGCGGAGGTCAGTATCTGGCAGAGCTGAAGATGTATGCAAACGACAGGCAGGGACTGCTTCTGGATGTAACAAAGGTATTTACAGAAGAAAAGATCGATGTCAGATTTATGAATACACGAACCAGCAAAAAAGGAACCGCTACACTGGAAATGGGATTTATTGTAAAGGGCAGAGAACAGCTGAATCTTATCATAAAAAAACTGCGCAATGTAGAAGGAGTTCTGGATATTGAACGGACAGCGGGGTAGAGAAAAATGAGAATCAAAAAATTTGTGATCGGAATGGTCGGCACCAACTGTTATGTGGTGTACAATGAAAATACAAAAGAATGTTTTGTTGTGGATCCGGCGGCACCATCTGCGCCGCTTGTCGAATTTATCCAGACAGAAGGTCTTCAGTTGCAGGGAATCCTCCTGACACATGGTCATTTTGATCATATTATGGGAATTGACACACTGCGCAGAGAATGGTCAGTTCCTGTCTATGCCAGTGCACTGGAGCAGAAGGTTCTGACAGATGCCAATGTGAATCTGTCTGTTGCATATGGAGCGGGTTATGTGTTTGCGGACGCCAAGTTTCTGGAAGATGGGGCATCTCTCGCACTTGCAGGATATCAGATCCGTATGATCTCCACTCCGGGGCATACGGCGGGAGGATGCTGTTATTATATAGAAGAAGAGGAGGTTCTTTTCAGCGGAGATACACTGTTTGCAGGCTCTGTTGGAAGAACAGATTTTCCGACAGGCAGTATGAGTACACTGGTGCGTTCGGTAAAAGAGCGATTGCTGAGCCTTCCGGAAGATACACAGGTGTATCCGGGACATATGGAGGCAACAACGATCGGATTTGAAAAGGAGAATAATCCGTTTTTGTAAGAAAACGGAAGAGAAATATGATGATACAGATCAGCAGTAAAGATACGTTATATATGTATAATTTATATCATATTGTGAAGGCTTTTTTCCCGAATGAGGAGATCAGCCAGAATCTGGACGAAAAGCAGGAATCTCTGGTTTCAGTGAAACTGGAAGAGAATTCTTGCTTTTATGTTCCTGTTTCAGAAATTGCAGACTGTCCGGACCGCCAGGATGGAAAGAAGAAGGTGACAAAGATTGTCTATGACTGGCTGTCAAAAGTGACCGGACGGATACTTGCCTGGGGGATGCTGACAGGTGTCAGACCGACAAAGCTGGCTATGCAGAAACTGGAAGCCGGTATGAGCCGAAAAGAAGTCTGCACATTTTTAGAGCAGGAGTACGGAGTCAGTCACCAGAAGGCAGAACTTGGCATTGCGATTGCAGAGCGGGAAAAAGAGCTGCTTGGCAGACTGGACTATGAGCAGGGATTCAGTCTCTATGTAGGGATTCCGTTTTGTCCAAGCATCTGTTCGTACTGTTCTTTCAGTTCGTCCCCTCTGGCGGAGTGGAAAGACCGGGTAGATGATTATTTAAAGGCGCTCTGTCAGGAAATCCGGGCACTGGGAGAGCGGGCAGAAGAAAGAAAGCTTAATACGATCTATATCGGAGGAGGGACTCCGACAACACTGGAGGCAGAGCAACTTTTTGAGCTTTTGGATACGATACAGAAGTCGTTTTCATTTGAGTATCTGCAGGAGTTTACGATCGAGGCGGGAAGACCGGACAGCATTACAAGAGAAAAGCTGGAAGTGATGCGAAGATTTCCGGTGACCAGGATTTCTGTCAATCCCCAGACCATGCAGCAGAAAACGCTGGATCTGGTGGGAAGAAAGCATACCGTTCAGGATGTAAAAGACATTTTCCATGCAGCCAGAGAGCTTGGATTTGACAATATCAACATGGATCTGATCGCAGGACTTCCGGGAGAGACGGCGGAGGATATGAGGGATACGCTTTGTCAGATTGAAGAGCTTTCGCCGGACAGTCTGACGGTTCATGCGCTGGCGATCAAGCGGGCGGCGAAGTTCGGCCAGGAGCAGCGCAAGATTGATCTGCATTCTGAGATCGAACAGATGGTAGAAGAGAGTGCCAGGGCGGCAGAACGCATGGGACTTGTGCCGTATTATCTGTACCGGCAGAAAAATATTGCGGGAAATTTTGAAAATGTTGGATATGCAAAGGTTGACAAAGCCGGAATATACAATATACTTATTATGGAAGAAAAACAGACGATCCTTGCAGCCGGGGCAGGTGCCTCCACAAAGATCGTGCTTCCGGAGAAGATCCGTCTGGACAATGGACGGGAGACGAATCTGATCCGCATAGAAAATGTGAAAAATATTACGGAGTATGAAAGCCGTATTGATGAGATGATAGAGAGAAAAGGAGAATGGTTATGGCGCTGAAAAAGAAACCGGTAACCGGAATGAAAGATATGATGCCGGCGGAGATGGAGATCCGCGATTATGTGATCGGACAGATCAAAGAGACATACCGCGCATTTGGGTTCTCATCCATTGAGACTCCATGTGTAGAGCACATTGAAAATCTCTGCAGCAAACAGGGCGGAGACAATGAAAAACTGATCTTCAAGATTTTAAAAAGAGGAGAAAAGCTGAAGATCGAAGAAGCAAAAGAAGAAAAAGATGTTGTGGACGGAGGACTTCGTTACGATCTGACAGTACCGCTGTCCAGATACTATGCGAACAATGCAAATGAACTGCCGTCTCCGTTTAAAGCACTTCAGATGGGAAATGTCTGGAGAGCGGACAGACCGCAGAGAGGACGATTCCGTCAGTTTATGCAGTGTGATATCGATATTCTGGGAGAGCCAGGTAATCTGGCAGAGATCGAGCTGATCCTGGCAACGACGACGCTGCTTGGAAAACTGGATTTTAAAAACTTTACGATCCGTATCAATGACAGAAGAATCTTAAAAGCAATGGCAGCATACAGCGGATTTGCAGAGAGTGATTATGAAAATGTATTCATCATCCTGGACAAGATGGACAAGATCGGTCTGGATGGTGTGGCAGCAGAATTAGAGGAAAACGGATATGCAAAAGGGTCTGTGGAAAAATATTTGCAGTTATTCAAAGAGATTACGAATGACGTGGAAGGCGTACGTTACTGTAAAGAAAAACTGGAAGGCTTTCTTGCGGATGACGCGGCGGCTTCGCTCGAGATGATTATTACAAGTGTGGAAAGTGCAAAGGAAGCGGATTTTTGCATGAAATTTGATCCGACACTGGTTCGGGGAATGTCTTACTATACAGGGACGATCTTTGAGATTTCTATGGACGAGTTCGGCGGTTCGGTAGGCGGCGGTGGACGTTATGATGAAATGATCGGAAAATTCACCGGACAGAATACACCGGCAGTCGGATTTTCCATCGGATTTGAACGGATTGTCATGCTGCTTTTAGAACGAGGATATCAGGTACCGACAGCCGCACAGAAGAAAGCATTTCTGATCGACAAGAAGATGCCGAAGGAAGGCATGCTCAAGATCCTAAATCTGGCAAAAGCAGAGCGCGCACTTGGAAAACAGGTGATGATCGTCAACATGAAGAAAAATAAAAAGTTCCAGAAAGAACAGCTGATGGAACAGGGATATACAGAGATTGTAGACTGCTATGCTGACAATGTGGAGCAGTTGTAGAGAAGAAGGGAGAAACAGAGAAATGGCAGAATCAATGCAGGGACTCAAAAGAACACACCGATGCGGGGAACTGTCCAGTGCAAACATTGGAGAGAAAGTAACCGTCATGGGATGGGTACAGAAGAACAGAAATAAAGGCGGAATCGTATTTATGGATCTGCGTGACCGCTCCGGAATCCTTCAGATCGTATTTGAGGGAGAAGAACAGGCAGAGCTGATGGAAAAAGCTTCAAAATTAAGAAGTGAGTTTGTAGTTGCAGTTGTAGGAAATGTGGAGAAGAGAAGCGGTGCAGTCAATGAAAACCTGGCAACAGGAGAGATTGAAGTGCGTGCTGAAGAACTTCGCATCCTCTCAGAATCCGAGGTACCGCCGTTCCAGGTGGAAGAAAACAGCAAGACAAAGGAAGAGCTTCGTCTGAAATATCGTTATCTGGATTTAAGAAGACCGGATCTTCAGAGAAACCTGCGTATGAGAAGTCAGGTCACAACACTGGCACGTCAGTTTTTCGCAGAAGAAGGCTTCCTTGAGATCGAGACCCCGATCCTCGGAAAGACAACACCGGAAGGGGCAAGAGATTATCTGGTGCCTAGCCGTGTACATCCGGGAAGTTTTTACGGACTTCCACAGTCACCACAGCTTTACAAACAGCTTCTGATGTGTTCCGGATGTGACCGCTATATCCAGATCGCAAAATGTTTCCGTGACGAGGATCTTCGTGCAGACAGACAGCCGGAGTTTACCCAGATCGATATGGAGCTTTCCTTTGTGGATGTAGATGACGTGATCGAAGTCAACGAGCGTTTCCTTGCAAAACTGTTCAAGGAAGTTCTGGATGTGGATGTACAGCTTCCGATCCAGAGAATGACATGGCAGGAAGCGATGGACCGCTACGGTTCTGACAAACCGGATACCCGTTTCGGTATGGAACTGGTGAATGTGACAGAGACTGTGAAAGACAGTGAATTTGTTGTGTTCAAAGGGGCGATTGAGAACGGAGGAACAGTCCGTGGTATCAACGCAAAAGGACAGGGAGCAATGCCGCGTAAGAAGATTGACAAGCTGGTGGCATTTGCAAAAGATTTCGGTGCCAAGGGACTTGCTTATATTGCAATTCAGGAAGATGGAACCGTGAAATCCTCTTTCTCCAAATTTATGACAGAAGAAGAGATGAACAATCTGATTGCAGCAATGAACGGAGAAGCAGGAGATTTACTGCTCTTTGCGGCAGACAAGAACAAAGTTGTATGGGATGTTCTTGGAAATTTACGTCTGGAACTGGCAAAACAGATGGAACTTCTGGACAAGAATCAGTACAATTTCCTGTGGGTTACAGAATTCCCGCTGCTTGAGTGGAGCGATGAGCAGAATCGTTATCTGGCAATGCATCACCCATTCACGATGCCGATGGAAGAAGATCTGCAGTATATTGATTCCGAGCCGGGCAGAGTCCGTGCAAAAGCGTACGATATCGTCTTAAATGGAAATGAGATCGGTGGAGGAAGTGTAAGAATCTTCCAGAACGACGTACAGGAGAAGATGTTTGAGGTGCTTGGATTTACAAAAGAGCAGGCATATGAGCAGTTTGGCTTCCTTCTGGATGCATTCAAATACGGAGTACCGCCTCACGCAGGACTGGCATATGGTCTGGACAGAATGGTCATGCTGATGGCAAAAGAAGACAGTATCCGTGATGTGATGGCATTCCCGAAGATCAAAGACGCATCCTGCCTGATGACACAGGCTCCAAGTATGGCAGACAATAAACAGTTGGAAGAACTGGGACTGAAGTTGGATGTAAAAGATGTAAAAACAGAAGAATAATGTGAAGAAGTGTGCATTTTTTGAAAAATGGTGCATACAGAACGTGAATTATGGAGAGCTCTCAACTACACAAGTAGTAAGAGCTCTTTTTGTATTGCTTTTGATTTATCAAAGGAAACGGAGAGGGAACTCAAGCAGGGATTGAACTGGAAGTGGAAGAAATGCCGGGTTTTGAAAATATAAAAAAGACTGTAAATCTTTCGATCTACAGTCTCTTAAGAGCGATAGACGGGGTTCGAACCCGCGACCCCGACCTTGGCAAGGTCGTACTCTACCAGCTGAGCCACTATCGCGTTTGTTTTGTGTTCCCCTCGGAACAATATATACTATACTACAGGAGTTCTTATCTGTCAACAACTTTTTTGAAAAAAATTAATTTTTTTGAAATTTCTAATTGTATGTTCAAATCGTACTGTTTACACCAATCCCTGCCTGTATATTACAATATTCAAAAAGAGAATTATTCTCATCGACTTTTTTGCTATGATGTGTTAAAATCGAAAAGAATCATTCTTCAGTCCAAAAGAGGAGAATGAAATAGAGATCAAAAGGGATAAGGGAGCTAAGGAACAGGAGGAAAAGGTATGATGGCAGCAGCGATAGGAATGATAATTGTAGCATTGGCGCTTCTGATTTTTTGTGTTGCGGTAATGTGGAAAGTATTTTGTAAAGCAGGAGAACCCGGATGGGCGTCATTGATCCCGTTTTATAATTTGTATGTAATGACCAGGATAACCTGGGGGAGAGGATGGCTGTTTATTTTTGGATTCCTGCCGCTGGGGAATCTGATATTTGCAATTTTTACAATGATAAAACTGGCAAAAGTATTTGGAAAGAAGGGTGGATTTGCCTGTGGGCTGATTTTCTTAAGTATTGTCTTTCTTCCAATCCTTGCGTTTGGAAAGGCAGAGTATACAGGTCCGGATCGGGAGAAAAGTACAGGAGCGATCATAGCCAGTGCGATCACTGGCGGAATCGGTATCATTCTGTTGGTACTTGAAGTGATAGCAGTTGTCGCACTGGGCCTGTTTGCAGTTTCAGATCTGACAGTACAACAGACACAGGATGCGGTGATTTCACAAGAAGTTCCGGAGGAAACACAGGAAGAACCAGATGTGAAAGAAGAGGAGGGCGTTCAGAGAGAATATGAGGGCACTCCGATTGAAGGATATGAGGATTTTGAGACAGTATCCCTGGATGGTTATCAATGGGTTACGGATGTCACATTGTTCAAGGCTGGGGAGAATACAGTTACGGAGTCCACAGCAACTTCCGCAAAAGATGGAATTGAGCTGAAAGCAGGTTTTACACTTCTGGCTGCGGATGAAACGATTGAGCAGAGAATTTCGGCAGAAGTGGAAAATATCCGAAAGACATTGGAAAGTCAGGCGGGAATCTATACGGATATTACTGTAGGTGAGATGGTAGCAGAAGACGGATTCGTGATGCAGCAGCTGATCTGCAATCAGATCGGGGCAGATGGAGTGGCTTATCCGTGTACTGAGATCATACAGGTTCAGTTGATGGAGGACCGGGAAATTCTGGTGAGCAGTGTATCTTTGAATACTTCTCAGGCAACAGAAAACACAGAGCGATTGTTTACACAGGCCTGTGAATTATATGGTATTGCCTTTCAATAAGGTCAGCTATAGATAGAAGCGGACAGAAGAATGTCCGCTTTACTTTTCGAAAAGATTTTGTTACTCTATAGAAACAGAAGTCTGTAGATGGAGCAAAGAAAAACAGTGGATTCAAAAACAGAGGTGAAGAGTATGGAAAATAAAAAGATCAAAGTGGCATTGCTGGGACTTGGAACAGTTGGAGGCGGAGTGTACAAATTGATCCAGAGGAGATCAGAAAGTATGATACACACAGTTGGCGCCGAGCTGGAAGTGGAAAAGATCCTGGTACACAGTCTGCATAAAAAAAGAGAAGGTGTGGATACAGAGCTTCTCACAACGGACTGGAAATCGATTGTAAACGATCCGGAGATTCAGATTGTGATCGAAGTGATGGGCGGGATCGAACCGGCAAAGTCCATGATCGAGGAAGCACTTGGAGCCGGAAAGCATGTGGTGACAGCCAATAAAGATCTGATGGCAGAACACGGAGGAGAGCTTTTGGACCTTGCGGCGGCACATGGCTGTGATCTGCTGTTTGAGGCATCGGTGGCAGGCGCCATTCCGATCATCCGTCCGCTCAAACAGTGTCTTGCCGGAAATGAGATCTCAGAAGTGATGGGGATCGTGAACGGAACGACAAACTATATTTTAACCAAGATGTTTGAAGAAAACATGAGTTTTGAAGCTGCACTTGCAAAAGCAACAGAGCTGGGATATGCAGAGGCAGATCCGACAGCGGATGTGGAAGGACTGGATGCCGGAAGAAAGGCCGCGATCCTTTCCTCCATTGCCTTTCATTCCAGAGTACAGTTTAAAGATGTTTATACAGAAGGAATCACAAAGATCACAGCAGAAGATATTGCCTATGCAAAAGAGTTTGACTGTGTGATCAAGCTGCTTGCAGTTGCGCACAATACGGACAAAGGGATTGAAGTGGGAGTGTATCCGGTGCTGCTTGGAAAAGAGCATCCCCTGTCGTCCGTGCGGGATTCGTTCAATGCTGTTTTTGTGCACGGAGATGCTGTGGATGATGCGATGTTTTACGGAAGAGGTGCCGGGGAGATGCCGACGGCAAGTGCTGTTGTCGGTGATGTGATTGATGTTGCCAGAAACCTGCAGTTTGGATGCAACGGAAGAATCAGCTGTACCTGCTATCAGGATCTGCCGGTGAAGCCGTTTGATGAAGTGAAAAATAAATTTTTCCTCAGAATGCAGGTGAAAAACGAACCGGGAGTTCTGGCGAAAGTGGCAAGTGTATTTGGCGGTCATAAGGTAAGTATCCGCAGAGTTGTGCAGAAGCATGTACAGGAAGAAGCGGCTGAACTGGTCATCAGTACAGAAAAAGTGAAAGAGTATCATATTAAGGATGCGCTGAGAGAGCTGCAGAAAATGGACAGCATTTCTGAAATCAGCAGTATGATCAGAGAATATTAGAAGGAGAAGATAAGATTGAGTTACGCAGATAAAGTATTTATAGAGATGTGCAGAGACATTATTGACAACGGAACGAGTACAGAGGGAGAAAAGGTACGCCCGGTATGGGAGGATGGAACCTCTGCGTACACCATCAAAAAATTTGGCGTTGTGAACCGTTATGACCTCTCAAAAGAGTTTCCGGCACTGACTCTGCGAAGGACAGGGATCAAGAGCTGTGTGGATGAGATGCTGTGGATCTGGCAGAAAAAGTCCAACAACATTCATGACTTAAACAGTCACATCTGGGACAGCTGGGCAGATGAGGACGGTTCCATCGGAAAAGCCTACGGCTATCAGATGCAGGTAAAGCATCAGTATAAAGAGGGAATGATGGATCAGGTCGATCGTGTGATCTATGATCTGAAGAACAATCCTTACAGCCGCCGGATCATGACGAATATCTATGTGCATCAGGATCTTCATGAGATGAATCTGTATCCGTGTGCATACAGCATGACATTTAATGTGACAAAAGAAAAGGACAGTGACAAACTGACATTAAATGGAATCCTGAATCAACGTTCTCAGGATGTACTGGCAGCAAATAACTGGAATGTGTGTCAGTATGCGGTGCTGCTTCATATGCTGGCACAGGTGTGTGATATGAAGGTCGGAGAGTTTGTTCATGTGATCGCAGATGCGCATATTTATGACAGACATATCCCGATGATCGAGGAACTGATCAAAAGAGAACCGCTTCCGGCACCGAAATTCTGGCTGAATCCAGAGGTAAAGGATTTCTATGAATTTACACCGGATGATGTACGGCTGGATGGATATGAGACACATCCTCAGATCAAGAATATTCCAATCGCGGTATAGGAGTTGTGCAAAAAAAGGAGGAAATGAATATGAACGCAATTGTAGCAGCCGATAAAAACTGGGCAATCGGATATAAAAACAAACTTCTGGTCAGCATTCCGGCAGATATGAAGTTTTTCCGTCAGATGACAGGTGGAAAGGTAGTTGTGATGGGAAGAAAGACGCTGGAAAGCTTTCCGAACGGTCTGCCGCTGAAGAACCGCACCAATATTGTGCTGACAGGGAATCCCAATTATCATGTGAAAGATGCAGTGATCGTGCATACAACAGAAGAATTGCTGGAAGAACTGAAAAAATACGATGAGGAAGAAATCTTTGTGATCGGCGGAGAAAGTATTTACCGGATGATGCTTCCTTATTGCAGCAAAGTATATGTAACAAAGATCGACCATGCATATCAGGCAGATACGTATTTCCCGAATCTGGATCAGCTGGAAGACTGGGAAATGACAGAAGTCAGTGAAGAGCATACTTGTTTTGATCTGGAGTATGTATTTTCGACTTACGAGCGCCGACAGTGAAGGCAGGCATATCATGAAATTTAGAAAAACATACAAGAGAAAACAGGCGGCAGTGCTGCTGAGTGTGTTTCTTTTGGTGACAAGTGTGGCCGGATGTCAGAGAGTGGGGGCTGTGAAAGAGACCGGCGAAGAGAAAGTAAATGTCGTGACAACCATTTTTCCACAGTATGATTTTGTACATCAGATCGCAGGGGATAATGTAGAAGTATCGATGCTTTTAAAGCCGGGAGAAGAGACACACTCCTATGAGCCGACACCGCAGGACATTCTGAAGATCCAGAATTGTGATCTGTTTATTTATGTGGGCGGTGAGAACGATGAATGGGTGGAGGATATTCTGGACTCCATCGATACAGAACATATCAGACTGCTTCGCCTGATCGACTGCGTGGATACGGTAAATGAAGAACACGTAGAAGGGATGAAAGAAGAACGTGGTCATGAACATGAAGAAGAGGAAGAGCACGAGCATGAGCACGGGGAAGAGGAGCACGAAACACATGAGACGCTGACCCCGGATGAACATGTATGGACGTCTCCAAAGAATGCCATTGCAATTGTGGAGCAGATTGCAGATGTTCTGGGTGAGCTGGATCCGGAGCAGACGGCAGTTTATGAAGAGAACGAAAAAGCGTATGTGAGTCTTTTAGAAGAGCTGGATGATGAGTTTCGTGAGGTGGTAAGTTCGGCCAAACGCGATGTGCTGCTTTTTGGAGACCGTTTTCCGTTCCGGTATTTTGCAGATGAATACGGTCTGAAATACTATGCGGCATTTCCGGGCTGCGCATCCGATACGGAGCCAAGTGCGGCAACGATGGCATTTCTGATCAACAAAGCAAAGGAAGAACAGATTCCGGTGATCTTAAAGATGGAGCTGAGTAATGAGAATATTGCAAATGCCATTGCCGAGACGACACATGCGAAAGTGAAGACGTTTTACAGTTGTCATAATCTGACTGCAAAGGAATTTGCAGACGGGGAGACTTATCTGAGCATGATGAAAAAGAATGTAGAAACATTAAAGGAGGCTTTGAACTGATGGCATTGATAAAATGTGATGGAATTTCGATCGCATATGAGGGACAGACGGTTGTTCGGGATCTGTCTTTTTGGATCGAGCAGGGAGATTATCTCTGCATTGTGGGAGAGAATGGTTCCGGAAAGAGTACGCTGGTAAAAAGTCTTCTTGGATTAAAACCGCCCTTTAAAGGGCAGATTCTGCTGGGAGACGGATTGAAGCAAGACGAAATCGGGTATCTTCCCCAGCAGACGGTCGTGCAGAAAGATTTTCCGGCAAGCGTCTATGAGGTGGTACTTTCCGGCAGACTCAACAGCAGAGGCTGGCGGCCGTTTTACAGTGCAGCGGATAAGAAGGCAGCCAGAGAGAATATGGAGCTTTTAGGAATCCGGGAAATGGAACACCAGTGCTTCCGGGATCTTTCCGGCGGACAGAAACAGAGGGTGCTGCTGGCGAGAGCGCTGTGTGCCACAAAGAAGCTCCTGTTGTTAGACGAGCCCGTGACAGGACTGGATCCGCTGGTGACTGCAGAGTTTTACCAGTTGATTGAAAAAATCAATAAGGAGGCTAAAATTGCAGTTGTCATGGTGTCTCATGATATCGAAAGTACGATACAGTATGCAAGCCATATCCTGCATTTGCAGGAGAGCGCCCTGTTTTACGGAACTGCGCAGGAATATCAAAACAGTGCAGTCGGCAAGAGATTTCTGGGAGGTGAGGGAAATGCTTGATACATTTATGGAAATGATGTCCTATCCATTTATGGTACGGGCGTTTCTGGTGGGTTCCCTGGTGGCATTGTGTTCGGCACTTCTGGGAGTCAGTCTGGTACTGAAACGCTATTCGATGATCGGAGACGGGCTTTCTCATGTTGGATTCGGGGCACTGGCCATCGCGGCTGCGCTGAACATGGCGCCTTTGGCGGTTGCAATTCCGGTGGTCGTGGTGGCTGCGGTTCTGCTTCTTCGCATCAGCGGCAGCAGCAAGATCAAAGGAGATGCGGCAATTGCACTGATTTCTACGGGAGCACTGGCGATCGGGATTATGGTGATTTCGATGACGACAGGAATGAACACTGATGTTTATAACTATATGTTCGGAAGTATCCTTGCCATGAGTGGTGAGGATGTGCAGTTCAGTATTCTTCTGTCGGTTGCGGTGCTGATCTTATATCTGTTTTTCTATAATAAGATTTTTGCGATCACCTTTGATGAGACTTTCGCCCGGGCAACAGGAGTCCGTGCAAATCTGTATAATACTCTGATTGCGGTGTTGACGGCAGTTACGATCGTGTTGGGAATGCGGATGATGGGAGCACTTCTGATCTCCAGTCTGATTATTTTTCCGGCGCTGACTTCCATGCGGGTGTTTAAGACCTTTAAGGGTGTGATTCTGAATTCAGCGATTCTATCGGTTGTATGCCTGATTCTGGGAGTGACGATTTCCTATGTGTATGCAACACCGGCAGGTGCGAGTGTAGTTGTGGTCAATATGGCAATGCTGGCTGTCTACAGTGTGATCGGAGCCCTGAAAAACAGAAACAACGGGAAGTAAATGCGAATTGGATTAAAAAAGATCAAGAAAAGGAAATTGACAAAGATAAAAATACACCGTATAATGAGGATAAATTTCAGCAGCGAAAGCCTCTGAAATTCAGTGTATGAGGAATTTTATTCGCCCTGAGCTTTTTGACAGCTTGGGGCGTTTTGCATAAGGAGGGTGTGAAAGGTGAGGCAGATTTCAGGAAACAAATTATTTGTAAAAGCATTAAAAGAAGAAGACGTAGAAGTATTGTTCGGATATCCGGGCGCGTGTACGATCGATATCAGCGATGAGCTGTATAAGCAGAGCGGGATTGATGTGATCCTTCCGAGACACGAGCAGGCACTGGTGCATGAAGCGGATGCGTATGCGAGGACAACGGGGAAAGTCGGCGTCTGTCTGGTGACCAGCGGACCGGGAGCGACCAATCTGGTGACAGGACTTGCGACTGCCAATTATGACAGTGTTCCGCTGGTCTGTTTTACCGGACAGGTGGCGAGACATCTGATCGGAAATGATGCATTTCAGGAAGTGGATATTGTGGGGATCACACGGAGCATCACCAAGTATGGTGTGACGGTCACGAAGCGGGAAGATCTTGGACGGATCATCAAGGAGGCATTTTATATCGCAAGAACGGGAAGGCCGGGACCGGTTCTGATCGATCTTCCGAAAGATGTGATGGCGGAGCTTGGCAGTGCACAGTATCCGAAAGAGGTGAATATCAGAGGATATAAGCCGAATACCAGTGTACATATCGGACAGCTGAAAAGAGCGATCAAGATGCTTCACAAGGCAAAACGACCGCTGTTTCTGGCAGGCGGAGGGGTGAATATTGCGCGCGCCAGTGCATTGTTTACAGAAGTGGTGGAAAAAACACAGGTGCCGGTAGTGACAACGATCATGGGGCGAGGCGCCATTGCGACAAATCATCCGCTGTTTATCGGAAATCTGGGGATGCACGGCGCTTATGCAGCCAATATGGCAGTCAGCGGCTGTGATCTGCTGTTTTCCATCGGGACGCGCTTTAATGACCGGATCACGGGAAAACTGCATGAATTTGCGCCTCATGCACAAATTGTCCATATTGATATCGATACGGCATCGATTTCCAGAAATATTCATGTGGATATTCCAATCGTAGCAGATGCCAAAGAAGCGCTTACGAAGATGACGGAGTATGTGGAAGAGTGCGAGACAAAAAAATGGCTTGCGCAGATCGCGGCATGGAAAGAGGAGCATCCGCTTCGGATGAAACGGCATGCATTGATGAGCCCTCTGGATATTATTGAAGAGATGAACCGTCAGTTTGACGATGCAATCATCACGACAGATGTCGGTCAGCATATGATGCTGGTGTCTCAGTATGCGGAGATTACAGAAAAGAAGCAGCTTGTCATGTCCGGAGGACTGGGGACGATGGGATATGGATTCCCGGCGGCGATCGGAGCACAGATCGGTAATCCGGAGAAACGAGTGATCGCAGTTTCCGGGGATGGCGGTATGCAGATGAATATTCAGGAGTTTGCAACGGCAGTTCTGGAGGAGACACCGGTCATCGCCTGTGTATTTAACAATACATATCTGGGGATGGTGCGTCAGTGGCAGAAGCTGTTTTACGGAAAACGCTATGGGATGACCAATCTGCGCGCAGGAGCGCTTTCGAGACGGACAGATGGAGCCGAATTTCCGGAGTATACGCCGGATTTTGTAAAACTGGCAGAAAGCTATGGGGCAAAAGGAATCCGTGTGACAAAAACAGAAGAGATCTCGGCAGCATTTGAAGAGGCAAAGAAAAATACAAAAACTCCGACCCTGATTGAATTTATCATTGATCCGGAAGAGATGGTATATCCGATGATCAAGCCGGGCGGAACACTGGAAGATATGATTATGGATTGTTAGGAGGAAGACGGACGATGGCAGATAAAAGTATGAAAAAAAGATGGATTTCTCTGTATGTGGAAAATCAGGTGGGAGTGCTTTCTAAGATTTCCGGTCTGTTTTCCGGAAAATCCTACAACTTGGACAGTCTGACAGTAGGAACCACAGAAGATCCGACGGTATCCCGAATGACAATCGCCACAGTCAGTGATGATGAGACATTTGAGCAGATCAAAAAGCAGCTCAATCGAATGGTAGAAGTGATCAAGGTCATCGATTTTACAGATATTTTTGTGCGGATGAAAGAAATCCTTTATATCAAAGTCCGGAAGTGTACACTGGATCAGAAAGTGGAGCTGCATCAGATCGCAGAGACATTTAAAGGAAAAGTGATCGACTGTGACAGAGACAGCCTGCTTCTGGAATTTGTACAGACCGGGACGAAAAACGACGCAGTGGTGAAGCTGATAAAAGAAGAATTCAAAAGTATTGAAGTCGTCAGAGGCGGAAGTGTCGGGATTGAATCCATCAGTATGATGGAACGATAAAAAACAGAGCGCACTCTTGATTTTTGAGCGTGAGAGTATTATAATTGCAACAAACAAGTTGCAAATACGTTCGATTGAGGAATGGAGGAGTTTTTGATGGAGAAGAAACAGATCGATTGGGAGAATCTCGGATTTGGTTATGTACAGACTGAACAGAGATATGTTTCCAATTATAAAGACGGAAAATGGGATGAGGGAGGACTGACAGAAGACGCCGGTGTGGTACTCAATGAATGTGCCGGAGTCCTGCAGTATGCACAGACTGTATTTGAAGGAATGAAAGCTTATACGACAGAAGACGGTAAGATCGTTGTATTCAGACCGGATCTCAATGCTGCCCGGATGGCAGATTCTGCGAGACGTTTGGAGATGCCGGTATTTCCGGAAGAACGTTTTCTGGAGGCAGTCAAAGAAGTGGTAAAAGCCAATGCAGCGTATGTGCCTCCGTATGGTTCCGGGGCAACACTTTATATTCGCCCATACATGTTTGGAAGCAATCCGGTCATCGGAGTCAAGCCGGCAGATGAGTATCAGTTCCGGGTGTTTGTGACACCTGTCGGACCGTACTTTAAAGGCGGAGTAAAACCATTGACGTTATGTGTATCTGATTTTGACCGTGCGGCGCCGCATGGAACAGGACATATCAAAGCCGGACTGAATTATGCAATGAGTCTTCATGCGATCGTGACAGCACATGCGAACGGCTATGATGAAAACATGTATTTGGATTCGGCAACAAGAACGAAAGTTGAGGAGACAGGCGGGGCAAACTTTATTTTCGTGACAAAAGACAATAAAGTGGTGACACCGCATTCTGATACGATTCTGCCGTCTATCACAAGACGTTCTCTGTTATATGTGGCAGAGCATTATCTTGGTCTGGAAGTGGAAGAGCGGGATGTGTATCTGGATGAAGTGAAAGAGTTTGCAGAGTGCGGACTGTGTGGAACAGCGGCGGTCATCTCTCCGGTCGGAAAGATCGTGGATCACGGAAAAGAGATCTGCTTCCCGAGCGGAATGGAAAAGATGGGACCGACCATTCAGAAATTGTATGACACACTGACAGGAATCCAGATGGGGCAGATTGAAGCACCCAAAGGATGGATTCAGGTGATCGAGTAAGGCAGTATAAAATACGTCTTTTACAGTAAAACTGTAAGAGACGTATTTTTTGAGTTTGTTGATGGTTTCTTTTCTTATCAGATGTTGGAAGAAGATCTCCATTGTGATTATGAAGGAAAAGGGCTATAATTGAATTTATGCAGAGAAGGGAGGCTAGGGTATGGCACGAAGAGTATCAATTGGATATCAGGAATTTGAGGATATTATTATAAACGATTTGTTTTATGTAGATAAAACACAATTTATAAAAGAGTGGTGGGAGAGAAGAAATCGTGTTACTTTAATTACCCGGCCGCGCCGCTTCGGAAAAACACTGACAATGAATTAGATGAATACGATACGCCAATGCAGGAAGCATGGTTTTGCTTTTTGCGGAAAGCAGGTTCTGATAGGGAGATAACGAAAAGATGCTTTAAAAACAGGCGGAAGAATTTCTCAAATTTCTGAACTTAAGTTGATATCCGACCGAAAATAGTGGTAAGATAGAGTTAAAATCAAAAGAGGAGGTTTTGAATCATGTCAGAAAACAAATATGCAGGAACACAGACAGAGAAAAACTTAGAGGCAGCTTTTGCAGGAGAATCACAGGCAAGAAACAAGTATACATATTTTGCTTCTGTTGCCAAAAAGGAAGGATATGAGCAGATTGCAGATCTGTTTCTGAAGACGGCAAACAATGAGAAAGAACATGCAAAAATGTGGTTTAAAGAACTTCAGGGAATCGGCGATACGGCACAGAATCTGGCAGCGGCAGCAGATGGAGAGAATTACGAGTGGACAGATATGTATGACGGATTTGCAAAAACAGCAGAGGAAGAAGGATTTCCGGAGCTGGCTGCAAGATTTCGTCTGGTAGCAGCGATTGAGAGACATCATGAGGAACGGTATCGTGCACTCTTAAAGAATGTGGAGACGGCAGAAGTATTTGCCAAAAGTGAAGTAAAGGTATGGGAATGCCGCAATTGTGGCCACATTGTAGTCGGAACAAAAGCACCGGAAATTTGTCCGACCTGCAATCACCCGCAGAGCTATTTTGAGGTTCACGCAGAAAACTACTAAAATGAAAAACGTACATCCAGAAGGAGAGTTATCCTTACAGGATGTACGTTTTTTATGCTCTTAAATAGTGCGCATAAATTCCGTTTTTTTCGATCAGTTCTTCGTGAGTCCCCCGCTCTGCGATTCCATTGTCAGCAATGACAAGAATCTCGTCTGCTCCCTGGATCGTGGAGAGTCGGTGTGCGATCGTGATGGTTGTTCTGTTTTTAGCGAGAACTTCCAGACTCTGCTGAATCCAGCGTTCACTTTCGTTGTCCAGTGCGCTGGTGGCCTCATCAAGGATCAGGATCGGCGGATTTTTCAGGAACACGCGGGCAATGGAGATCCGCTGTTTCTGACCGCCGGAAAGACGGGTTCCGCGTTCTCCCACAAAGGTGTCATAGCCATCCGGCAGACTTTCGATGAAATCGTGAATATTTGCTTTTCTGGCAGCATCGACGATCTCATCCATAGAGGCATTCGGTTTTCCGTAGGCGATATTTTCCTTGATTGTGCCGCAGAATAAATAGACATCCTGCTGTACGATTCCAATCTGGTTTCGCAGGCTCTCTAATGTCAGATCACGGATATCTTTGCCGTCGATCGTAATGCGTCCGCTGCTCACATCATAAAATCTTGGCAGAAGGGAGCAGATTGTAGTTTTTCCGCTTCCTGACGGACCGGCAAGGGCAATGGATTTTCCTGCCGGAATCTGGAAGGAAACGTTGGATAATACCAGGGTATCGTCATCACTGTAGTGGAAGGATACATCCTCGAAGGAAACCAGTCCGCGGACGTCTTTGAGTGGCTTTGCATCCGGGGAATCCTGGATTTCCGGCTCTGTCTCCATCACGGCAAGGAACCGTTTGAATCCGGAGAAGCCTTTCTGAATCATTTCCGTAAGCTCCACCAGAATCTGAATCGGGCTGATGAAAATTCCGATATACAGTGCATACATGGCAAGATCTGTCGCCTGCATTTCTCCTTTTGCGATCAGGTAGCCGCCGAATACCAGTGTGACAAGATACATCATTCCCTGGAAAAACAGGTTATAGCCCATAAAACTGCCCATGCATTTGTAGTTGGCATCCTTGGAGAGCAGAAAATTGTGATTGCTCTTGCGGAATTTTTCTTTTTCCACATCCTCGTTTGCGAAAGACTGAACCACGCGGATTCCGGCGAGGGTGTCCTGCAGACGGGAATTGACATCTCCGATTTTCTTCCGGTTTTCCATAAAGGTAGACTGCATTCGGCGGTTCTGGCTCATAGAAAATGCAAACATGCAAAACACCAGAAACAGAAGTGGAATTGCCAGCTTCCAGTTGATCAGGAAGAGGAAGATGAACGATCCGATGATCTTGATCACGGAAATAAACAGATTCTCCGGTCCATGATGCGCAAATTCTGCAATATCAAACAAGTCAGAGACAAGTTTGCTCATCATCTGTCCGGAGTTGTTCTGATCATAATAAGAAAAAGAAAGTTTTTCATAGTGGTCAAAAAGCTGCTGACGCATATCCCTTTCCATATAAGCACCCATCATATGCCCCTGATAGCTGACATAATATTTGCACAGGCTCTGGATCAGGTACATGATCAGAAGACCGGCTGCAATGGGAAGCAGTGCGCTTAAAATAGAGGAACTGCTTTTTGTAAACAAGGTATTGGTACAGGTACGCAGGATCTGAGGATATGCCAGATCGACCAGACTGATGATCGTAGCACAGATCAGGTCCAGAAAGAAAACGGCTTTATATGGACCGTAGTAATGGATAAATTTTTTCAGTGTGTGCATAAATGTCCCCTCTTTCTATCTGTATGCTGATGGACCGCTTCGATGTCCATACGAAATCATAGTATCATAATTAAAAATGAGACACAAGCCGTATCCTGGAAAAAGCAATTGACAGAAAGAAAAAGATATGCTATGCTGTCAAAGCTAAAAAAATAGGTCATGTACAAAGCCATGTGGTTTTTCTGTTTCAGAATAAACAGAAACACATGGCTTTTTTTGAGGAATGGAGGGTATTATGGAAACAAACAAGATGGAGACAAGGGACATTTTTCCGCTTTTGATGAGCATGTCTCTGCCGATGGTATTGTCCATGCTGGTGCAGTCTCTTTATAACATTATTGACAGTATTTATGTATCGTATCTGGGAACAGGAGCTCTCACGGCAGTGTCACTGGCATTCCCGCTGCAGAATATCGTGCTGTCTGTGGCAGTCGGAATTGGTGTCGGGATTGCTTCCGTCTTATCGATCAGTCTGGGAAAAAAGGATCAGAAACGGGCAAATGAGGCTGCTACAATGGGGATGGCACTTACGCTGATCCATTGTGTACTGTTTGTGATCCTGGGCCTTGTGATCACAGAACCATTTATCGGATTATTTACAAAGGAACCCGAGGTCATGAAACAGGCATGTGACTATACGTATATTGTTCTTTGCTTTTCGTTTGGTTCTCTGCTTCAGATCGCGATGGAAAAAATCTATCAGGGCATCGGAGCAATGAAAACGACAATGATACTTCTGGGAGCAGGTGCAATGATTAATATTATCCTGGATCCGATCCTGATCTTCGGCCTTCTTGGATTTCCTGAAATGGGAGTAAAAGGGGCGGCAGTGGCAACTGTGATCGGGCAGATCAGCGCATTTCTTCTATATATTGTTGTTTATCTGCGAAAAAATCCGGGTGTTACGATTCATCCCAAATATCTGCATCTGGACTGGCGGCTGATCCGTCAGATATATTCGGTCGGAATCCCGTCTTCTCTGATGATGACGATGCCGTCTGTTCTGGTGGGCGGATTAAATGGAATCCTGGCTGCATTTTCGGATACGTATGTAGCAGTACTTGGAATTTATTTCAAACTTCAGACATTTATTTATATGCCGGCGAATGGAATTGTACAGGGAATGCGGCCGATTATCGGATATAACTACGGAGCCGGATCAAAGAAACGGGTGCGGGATACGATACGCTACAGTCTGATTTCTGCGGCAGTACTGATGCTGGTGGGAACGGTTGTTTCTCTGGCAATTCCGGACATCATTCTGAGTATGTTCCAGGCAGATGCAGAGCTGATGCGTGCAGGAATGGAGGCACTGCGATTGATTTCGCTTGGATTTTTGGTGTCGTCAGCAGGTGTGATCTTTTCCGGTGTGTTTGAAGCGCTGGGACGGGGCGGAGATTCTCTGATCATTTCACTTTTGCGCCAGCTGGTCATTATCCTTCCGCTTGGATATCTTTTGTCACGAACAATGGGAGCGGCGGGAATCTGGATCAGTTTTCCGGTGGCGGAACTGGTTTCAGCCGTGATTGCCTGCCTGTTGTTAAAAAGAATGGAAGGTGGAATATACTTTCCGTTTGATAAAAAAGAGATAATCAACAGAAAATAAGTGGCTTGTTGTTAAAAATGAGTAAAATTTCTGACCAAAATTCATCTTTTTTTGCAATAGCCCAAATGGTTCTTTTTATGATACAATACACTACTATGGACAGAGTGTTTATTAAAGGAGGCTGAAGATGAAGCGCGCATTTCAGATTTTAAAAAGGGATATGAGACGGCTGGCTCACAATCCAATCGCAATGATCGTTGTGGCCGGCGTCTGTCTGCTCCCATCGCTGTACGCATGGTTTAATATTGCTGCGAATATGGATCCCTATGGAAATACGGGAGCAGTTCAGATCGCGGTGGCGAATCTGGATAAAGGAACAGAAAATGAACTTACCGGTTCGCTCAATGCAGGTGAGGAGATTGTAGATCAGTTGAAGGAGAATCATGATCTGGGCTGGAAGTTTGTGAAAAAAGAAGAGGCTGTAGACGGGGTGAAATCCGGCAAGTATTATGCTGCGATCGTGATTCCGGAAGATTTCAGTGAATCCCTGACCAGTGTACTGACGGGAACGATTGAACAGCCTAAATTTACTTATTATCTGAATGAGAAGAAAAATGCGATCGCACCGAAAATTACGGACAGTGGGGCGACAGCGGTGCAGAGTCAGGTCAATGAGGCATTTGTATCTGCTGCATCAGAAGCAGTTTCAGAAATTTTTAAAGATTCGATTGCAGATGCAGCGGGCAATCTGGATTCGCTGCAGGAAAATGTAGTTTCAGATATTCAGAAGGTATCTGACAATATCGCAAGTTATCAGCAGATACTGTCTGAGTTCCAGGCAACCTTTCAGGACAGTGATGCGCAGATCAAAGAGGTGCAGTCTGCCATGGATCAGGTGAAAAGCGCTGCTTCCTCAGGGGCTGCTGCTCTGGATGCAGGGGCTTCGGCACTTCAGGCAGGAAGAAACAGTGTCTCATCATTTTCTTCTGCACTATCTGGAACGCTGACGGATGGGGAGAATCTTCTGTCCGACATCGGGAATTCCGCAGGGGCAGATTTGGGAAGTCTGAATGAAAAGATTCAGTCAGTCAATGGAAAAGTGGACAGTGCCATGTCTTCCATCAACAGTGTGATCCAGCTGAATGAAAAGATCATTGATCTGCTTTCACAGCTGGACAGTGCCATACCAGGCAGTCCGGCATCAGATCTGATCGCACAGCTGCAGGCAGAGAACCAGAGACATCAGGAGCTTTTGAATAGTCTGCAGGCAGGAAATGCGGGAATCGGCAATGCGGCTCAGACGGCAACGGATACAGCACAGCAGATTGGCAGTCTGGTAAAGGAAAATCAGCAGCAGCTTCGTGGAATCAAAGGCAGCTTTGAGCAGAATGTACTTCCAGGGCTGAACACATCTCTGGATTCTTTCGGACAGCTTTCCGGAAAACTCTCCGGTGTGTTAAGCGGAGTGGATCCACTGGTGGATCAGACGAAAGGAATTCTTGACAATCTCAATACAAGCCTGAATGACTCCAAGACGGCACTTGAGAGTACAGGAAATGCGCTTCAGAAAGTACAGGAAAAACTGAATTCAGTAACAGCAGATCTGAATGCGCTCAGAAGTTCCCAGTCCTATCAGGATTTTCTGAATCTGACAGGATTGGATTCGGAAGCAGTTTCGGAGTTTATGTCTGCACCGGTAGCTCTGAAAACAGAGTCCTTTTATCCGGTGAAAAATTATGGAAGCGCCATGACTCCGTTCTATACAAACCTTGCCATCTGGGTAGGGGGGATTGTGTTGATCGCAATTTTCAAACTGGAGTCTGATAAAGATGAAGTCGTGCCGAAGTTTACAGCAGTTCAGTCTTATTTCGGAAGATGGATGCTATATGTGGTGATGGGACTGATACAGTCGCTGATCATCTGTGTGGGAGATCTGCTATTGTTAGGAGTCCAGTGCAAGTCACCTGCGGCATTTATTTTTGCAGGATTGTTCACTTCCTTTGTATATGTGAATATTATTTATGCGCTTTCTATTACATTCAAACACATTGGAAAGGCAGTCAGTGTAATTCTGGTCATCATTCAGATTCCGGGTTCTGCAGGAACCTATCCGATCGAGATGACACCGGCGTTTTTCCAGAAGCTGCATCCGCTGCTTCCTTTTACATACGGAATCAATGCGATGAGAGAAGCGGTAGCAGGAATATATGGATTCCATTATGCAGAGAATTTGTTGTGTCTTGCAGTGTATGTTCCGATTGCGCTTTTGATCGGAGTTGTCGTACGTCCATGGCTTTTGAATCTGAACCATATGTTTGACCAGAAACTGGGAGAGACTGAGCTGATGATCTGTGAGGAGGAAGGTCTGACAAAAGAGAGATTCCGTATGACAGCAGTTGTGAGTGCGCTGGCAGACAAGAAAACATTCCGGGAAGAGATGTACCAGAGGGCAGAACGGTTTGAGAGAAATTATAAGAAACGGATCCGCAGAGGATTTACGGCGATCTTGATCATTCCGCTGATCTTTTTGATCCTGATGTTCAGTATCAGTTCCAAAATGGTATTTCTGGTGTTGTGGATCACATCGATCATTGTGATCGCGCTTTATCTGATCTGCGTGGAATATCTCCATGAAAGTCTGAAACGGAGACTGAAGGTGAGTCGGATGTCTCAGGAGGAATTGTTAGAGACATTGAGAAAACGGAAAGAACAAGAGGAGGAAGAAGCATGAAGAAGATAGGGCAAGTTTTTCTTTATGATATTTCACATATCAAAAAAAATGTGATCGCAATGATCGTAGTGCTCGGCTTGTGCGTTGTTCCGTCTCTTTATGCATGGTTCAATATTGCTGCAAGCTGGGATCCATATTCCAATACAAATGGTCTGAAGGTGGCGGTTGCAAATACGGATGAAGGGTATGAAGGAGAAATCCTTCCTCTCCAGATCAATATCGGAGATACTGTAATCTCAAGTCTCAGAGAAAATGACCAGCTGGACTGGACGTTTACAGGGAAAAAGGATGCAGTAGAAGGTGTCAAATCGGGAAAATACTATGCCGCGATCGTAATTCCGAAAAGTTTCAGTCAGGATATGATGAGCCTGTTTTCGGAGGAGATGACACATTCCGATATTATATATTATATCAATGAAAAAGAAAATGCCATTGCTCCAAAAGTGACTGACAAGGGAGCAAGTGCCGTACAGCAGCAGATCGATGAGATTTTTGTAAAAACAGCGGCGCAGGTGGGACTGGATCTTCTGGATACAATCTCAGAAGTGACCAGCAGTGACGGCGCACAGGCAGCAGCACAGAATCTGACAGAAAATATCCGGAAGATCGGAGCGGATCTGGATTCAACAGCCGGTACGGTGAAGGCGTTTTCGAACCTGACGGTTTCCATGCAGCAGATGCTGGATGCCACTGCAGATATTTTAAATAAAGCGGGGCAGAATACGGAAACAAATCTGTCACTTCTGAATGAGACCGGAAATTCTGTTGACTCATTAAGAAGCGCAGTGTCGGGAACAACAGAGAGTGTCAATCAGGTACTGGCACAGGGAAGTCAGTGCTATGATGCCATATCCGGACAGATCAACAATGCATTTTCTTCGATATCCACGGGTGCGGGAGCAACAGCAGGGACACTCAACAGCGTGGCATCCGAAGTACAGGTTATGATTGACCGCTATACGGGATTTCGAGACAGTGTGCAGCAGCTTGCAGATTCCTTTCCGCTTGCTTCGGATCTGCTCCAGCCGATCATCGGAAACCTGAATGAATCCATTGCCCACCAGGAAGCGGTAAGGGATAAATTGAATGAAGCGGCGGCAAAGATTACGGAGACTGCAAGTGATGCGGGAAACTATCAGGTACAGCTGGATCAGCTGGTGAAGCAGGGTTCTCAGCAAATCTCGGGGATCCGTTCGGATTATGAAAACAACGTAAAAACACAGATCAATACCATGTTTGGCACACTGGGGGATACCAGCAGTGCAGTGCAGTCTTTGTTCACCAGTATGGACAATGGAGTCGAAGATATGGAAAAACTGGCGAAGGATGCAGGATCCGGTCTGGAGAAGATGAAAACAACACTGGATACATCTGCTTCCCTTTTGACAGAGACGGCAGAAAAGGTAAACCAGGCAGCAGAAAAGCTGGATACGGCAGCACAGGACGGAAATGTGGAGACATTAAAAAATGTGCTTGGAAGCAGCCCGGAAGTAATCAGCAGCTTTGTGTCTGCGCCGGTAAGAATGCAGACAAAAGCCTTGTATCCGGTAGAAAATTATGGATCAGCCATGGCGCCGTTCTATTCTACACTCTCTATCTGGGTAGGCGGGATCATCCTGGTAGCAATGATGAAAGTGACAGCTTCGGAAAATTTAAAAAGAGCGCTTGCGCCATTGAAGCCGCATCAGATCTATCTGGGCAGATACCTGCTGTTCCTCGTGCTGGGACTGATCCAGAGCGGCCTGATCTGTCTGGGAGATCTGTATTTCCTTGGAATCCAGTGTGAGCATCCGTTTTTGTTCCTTCTGGCAGGCTGGGTAAGCAGTGTGGTATATGTGAATATTATTTATACGTTCACGGTATCATTTGGAGATGTAGGAAAAGCAATCTGTGTGGTTCTTCTGGTTATGCAGGTGGCAGGATCAGGCGGTACGTTCCCGATCGAAGTGGCGCCGGAAATCTTCCAGAAGATTTATCCGTTTCTTCCATTTACGCACAGTATGACAGCTATGCGGGAATGTGTTGCCGGATTCTATCAGTATACGTACTGGGCAGAATTGGGAATCATGTGTCTGTTCCTTCTGGCATCCCTGTTTTTGGGACTGGTGCTTCGAAAACCGGTGATTCGCCTGAACGAATTGTTTATAGAAAAACTGGAAGATACAAAATTGATGTAATATTGTCAAAATGAAGCGGACTCTTCGGAGTCCGTTTTTTGACAGATGGGTGTCAAATAAAAGAATATATGCTATAATGGAGCGAAACAAAAAAGAATCAGGAGAATGTTGTGGAAAAATTTTATTTTGCACCGCTGGAAGGAATCAGCGGATATGTGTATAGAAAGGCTTATGAACACTATTTTGGAGGAATTGACAAATATTTTATTCCGTTTATTAAACCGAATCAGAAAGGAAAGCTCAGTTCCAGGGAAAAGAACGATATCTTACCCATGCACAATCAGGGGATGTGTGCGATTCCTCAGATTTTGACCAATTCGGCGGAGGATTTTATAAAGACGGCAGAAAGGCTGGGGGAATACGGGTATGAGGAAGTCAATCTGAATCTGGGATGTCCGTCAAAAACCGTGGTGAGCAAAGGAAGAGGGGCTGGATTTCTGGCAGAGCCGGACAGATTGAATGCATTCTTAGAAGAGCTTTTTGAAAAGACACCGATCCGTATTTCGGTTAAGACACGGATTGGCAAGGAGAGCCCGGAAGAATGGATCCGGCTTCTGGAAATTTACAATCAGTATCCAATGGAGGAGTTGATCATTCATCCGCGGATCCAGACAGATTTCTATAAGAACACTCCGAATCTGGAAATGTTTGAATATGCGGTCAAAAACAGTAAAAATCCACTCTGTTACAATGGGGATATTTGCACAAAAGAGGAATATGAAATAATCTGTAACCGTTTCCAGGAGGTACCATCTGTGATGATCGGAAGAGGAATCCTGAAAAATCCGGGGCTGGTTCGGAAGATCAGACAAGGCATACCGGTTGAAAAAGACAGGATCCGGGCATTTCATGATGAACTTTACCGGGAATATCAGGAAGTTCTTTTTGGGGAGAAAACGGTACTCTTCAAGATGAAAGAGCTGTGGTTTTATATGGCGCCGTTGTTTACGCAGTATGAGAAGTATGCCAAGAAAATTAAAAAAGCAGAAAAGTTGAAACTGTATGAAGCAGTTGTGGATGCGTTATTTGAAGAACAGGATTTGGTATAGGAGAAGGAGAGGTGAATGGAAGCAATTTTACAATGGGATGGACAGGCGTTGTTGTTTATTCAGGAGCATATCAGACAGGTGTGGATGGACGGATTCTGGAAGACGATCACACATCTGGGGGATGCAGGATGGTTCTGGATTATCTTGGGAATCGTACTTCTGATTCCGAAAAAGACAAGAAAAGCAGGAATTGCCGCTTTGGCGGCACTGGCGATCGGAGCATTGATCACAAATGTGGCACTCAAAAACATCATTGCAAGAATCCGCCCGTATGAAGTGGTGGAAGGACTGAAGCTTTTGATCGAGCCGCAGTCAGATTTTTCATTTCCTTCCGGACATACCTGTGCCTCTATTGGAGCAGCGTTGGCGATGTATCCGTTTTTGGAGAGAAAGTGGGGGATTCCGCTTGTAATTCTGGCAGTGCTGATCTCACTTTCCAGGTTGTATGTGGGCGTGCATTATCCGACGGATGTGCTTGGTGGAGCTGTTGTGGGGGCGTTTGCTGCATGGGGAGCGGTGAGGATTGTGAAGCATGGGCTTGTGAGAAAGGCTAAAAAAGCAGAAAAGTAAAATGGAAGATAGAAAGAAGCGCTGCGAGGCAGATGGAAGAATCTGCTTCGTGGCGCTTTTTGAAATTTCATGAAAGTTAAAGAATCATTTCTCTTATGGAAAACATGATTTATATTATGATCCAAATCAAAGCAGTCCATAAAAAACAAATATGATCATGTTTTTGAAGAGAATATGAAGGTGGAATAAAAAGTTGACATTAGTATGAACTGCTCCCCGTCAAGTAGACAATCAAAAAAATAAAATCAGCATCATTTCAGAAAAGCTTAAGAATCTTTTTTTCGATTTTTAAAACTTATCTGATACAGTATACATTGTCGGACAAAGTCCGCCCACCGCAGTTATGTATTACGGGATGCCTGAATGAGTATACCCATCTGGATACATATTGATAGTGAAAGGAGTCGCCCTATTATGCAAAATATGATTTTTGTACTGTATCCGTTATTTTGTATTCTGCTGCCATGTATGCTGTATGTCCTGATTCAAACGAAAGGATTTCATCAGAGAACTAATTTTATACATATGATCTGGGTTTTTATTTTTCTGTATTATGTGTACCTTGTTCTGGAAACAACAGGAATCGGAACCATTTGGGAAATCGGGTTGTATCCTGGTATGAAACTTCAGGAAGAGATCAGTCTGTATATATTAGTGTTTGTCAAGTGCCGCCGCAGCTTCCACAAATCCTTTGAACAGTGGATGTGGTTTGTTCGGACGGGATTTTAATTCCGGATGCGCCTGTGTTGCGATAAACCACGGATGATCTTTGATCTCTGCCATTTCAACGATCTTGCCGTCTGGAGAAAGGCCACACAGATTCATGCCGTTTTCGGTCAGAACTTCACGGTAATCATTGTTGACTTCATAGCGATGTCTGTGGCGTTCCTGAATTTCTTCTTTCTGGTAGACCTCATATGCTTTGGAAGTTTTGTCCAGAATACATGGATAAGCGCCCAGGCGAAGTGTTCCGCCGATATCTTCGATACCGATCTGATCCTGCATGATGTGGATCACCGGATGTGTAGTGGATGGATTTAGTTCCAGACTGTGCGCATCGTGGAAACCGATCACATTGCGGGCAAATTCTACGATCGCAAGCTGCATTCCAAGACAGATACCGAGGAACGGAATTTTGTGTGTGCGGGCGTAGCGGATGGCTTCGATCTTGCCTTCCACACCGCGGTGACCAAATCCGCCGGGAACCAGGATTCCTGTTACATCCTTAAAAATCTCATCTGCGGTTTCAGGAGTCACTGTCTCGGCATCCACCCATTTGATCTCAACAGTCGTGTGGCTGTAGATTCCGCCGTGTTTTAAAGCTTCTACCACGCTGATATAGGCATCGTGCAGCTGAACATATTTTCCGACCAGTGCGATGCGGACTTTGGAAACCGGGTGTCTTAGATTGTCTACCATAGTTTCCCAGTCACTTAAATCCGGTTTTGGACAGTCCAGATGGAGACATTCGCATACAACCTGTGCAAGGTTTTCTTTTTCCATTGCCAGAGGTGCTTCGTATAAATAATCCACATCCAGATTCTGAAGAACGTGATCTGCCGGAAGGTTACAAAACAGGGAAATCTTGTCTTTGATTCCGTTATCCAGCGGATGTTCGGAACGGCATACGATAATATCCGGCTGGATTCCCATGCCCTGAAGTTCTTTGACACTGGCCTGTGTAGGTTTTGTTTTCATTTCCTGAGAGGCTCTCAGGTATGGAATTAAGGTTACATGGATCAAAATGACGTTATCACGTCCTTTTTCATGCTGAAACTGACGAATGGATTCCAGGAAAGGCTGGCTTTCGATATCACCGACAGTTCCGCCCACTTCAATAATCGCGATTTCGGTATTTTCAGCAGAAGGATTGCGGTAAAATCTGCTTTTGATCTCATTGGTGATGTGTGGGATAACCTGTACGGTTCCGCCGCCGAAATCGCCTCTTCGTTCCTTCTGCAAGACAGACCAGTAAATCTTTCCGGTTGTGACATTGGAATTTTTTGTCAGACTTTCATCGATAAAACGTTCATAATGTCCCAGATCCAAATCCGTTTCGGCTCCGTCATCGGTTACAAATACTTCTCCGTGCTGTACCGGATTCATGGTTCCGGGATCAATATTGATGTAAGGGTCGAATTTCTGCATGGTCACCGTATATCCGCGGGCTTTCAAAAGCCTGCCGAGTGATGCGGCTGTAATCCCTTTCCCAAGTCCTGAAACAACTCCACCGGTCACAAATACATATTTTACTGCCATAGTGATCCTCCTCATTTGATGTGAATAAAAATATTAAAAAAGGAGTATACTCTCTTTTTGCAAAAAAATACAAGTACTTTTTTATGAACAATAAATATTTCCTCTTTTATTAAAAAAATCCTCTCCCATCAGGAGAGGATCGCTTTTAGTGATAATTATATCCGGTTTCATAAACAGCTTCGCATGTAAGCTGGACGCCGAGACGTTTGAAGGTGCGGATATCAACATCGGACAGCATAACGGAAGTATGAGCCTGACATCCGTTTAATTTTGAAAGCTGCTGAAGTGCAAGTCTGGCATCCGGGTTGGTGGCAGCGCTTGCAGAAAGTGCGATAAGTACTTCATCAGTATGAAGTCTCGGGTTTTTGCTTTTCAGATAGTCCACTTTCAGTTTCTGAATCGGCTCGATCGATTCCGGTGAAATAATATGCAGCTCGTGTTTCAACCCGGCCAGTTCTTTGATCACATTCAGAAGAAGGGCAGCGGAGGCACCGAGAAGATTCGTGGTCTTTCCGGTGATGATACGGCCGTCATCCAGTTCCAGAGCAGCAGCAGGCGTATGTGTCTCTTCCGCACGTTTTAAGGCAGCTGCAACAACGTGGCGGTCTTCGATCGTCACATTGGCCTGATTCATCAGCAGCTCGATTTTCTGTGCTTCTTCTTCCGGACTGTTTCCTTTCAGAAGAGAGTTGAGGGAATCATAGTAACGGCGAACGATCTCCTGGCGGGATGCTTCACAGCATACAGCATCGTCACAGATACAGTTTCCAGCCATATTTACACCCATATCGGTTGGAGATTTGTATGGGCTCTTTCCGTAAATCTTTTCAAAAATCGTGTTTAAAACCGGGAAGATCTCAACATCACGGTTGTAGTTGACGGTTGTCTTTCCATAGGCCTCCAGATGGAACGGATCGATCATATTCACATCGTTGAGGTCTGCTGTAGCCGCTTCATACGCCAGATTTACCGGATGCTTCAGCGGCAGATTCCAGATCGGGAATGTCTCAAATTTGGCATATCCTGCATGAATCCCGCGTTTGTGCTCATGATATAACTGAGACAGACAGGTTGCCATTTTTCCGCTTCCAGGACCCGGGGCTGTGATGATGACAAGCGGACGGGAAGTTTCGATATAGTCATTTTTACCGTATCCTTCATCACTGACGATCAGCGGGATATTGGAAGGGTAGCCGTTGATACAGTAGTGCTGGTATACACGGATTCCCATATTTTCCAGACGGTGGCGGAATAAAGAGGCACTTTCCTGACCGGAATATTGTGTGATCACGACACTGCCCACATACAGACCGTTGTCGCGGTAAGAATCCATCAGACGGAGTACGTCAGAATCATAAGTGATACCAAGATCGCCGCGGACTTTATTTTTCTCGATATCCTTTGCGCTGATGACAATGACAATCTCTGCCTGGTCACTGAGCTGTTTTAAAAGGCGGAGCTTGCTGTCAGGCTCAAATCCCGGAAGAACGCGGGAAGCGTGGTAGTCGTCGAACAGTTTTCCGCCGAACTCGAGATACAGTTTGTTATCAAACTGATTGATGCGTTCGCGGATATGCTCTGACTGCATTTTTAAATACTTTTCGTTATCAAATCCAATTTTCATGATTTCATTCCTCTATCAATTTAGTATTACGTGTGACAAGAAGGGAAAACAGAAGTTTTACCCTTTTCTGATACAGTATACTATAAACAGGGATGAGTTTACAATATTTTCACAATGTTTTTATTGATTTATGGGAAACCTGTATTTATAATGGGGATAGTGGACTTTAGGAGGAAAAGAATGGACAATCAAAACAACAGAAATAATAAGAACAATCCCAAAAACAACCGTCAGGGATGGGGCGTCATTCTTGTGACGACACTGCTGACGGCGTTTCTCGTTATGGGACTGTTTTCGCTGATGCAGGGGAGCGACCCGCAGGAGATCAGCTACGATAAGTTTTTAAAGATGGTAGATGAGAAAAAAGTAGAAAAAGTAACGATCGATTCTGCCAAAATCTATATTACGCTCACAGATGAAGCGAGAAAAGAAGCAATCAAGAAAAACCAGGAAGAAAATACAGCAACCGCAGAGCTTCTTGAGCAGATTGAAGAAAAGACGGCGGGAGGAGAGAGAGAACCTGACTATTATACAGGCGCGGTAAAAGATGATACACTTTCCCAGCGTTTGTACGATGCGGGAGTAGAGTATGAACAGAATATACCGGATACGATGTCTTCGCTGATATTCGAAGTATTTATCACGGCGATCCTTCCGCTGATCCTGATATTCCTTTTAATGAATTTTGTGATGAAGAGGATGTCAAAAGGCAGCGGTATGATGGGAATCGGAAAGAGCAATGCCAAGGTATATGTTGAAAAGCAGACCGGGGTAACGTTCCAGGATGTTGCAGGAGAGGACGAGGCAAAAGAATCCCTGCAGGAAGTCGTAGATTTTCTGCATAATCCGGGCAAATATACCGGAATCGGAGCAAAACTGCCAAAGGGTGCGCTTCTGGTGGGACCTCCGGGAACAGGTAAGACGCTGCTTGCCAAGGCAGTTGCAGGAGAAGCGAAGGTGCCGTTCTTCTCCCTTTCAGGTTCTGCGTTTGTAGAGATGTATGTGGGAGTCGGTGCATCCCGTGTGCGTGACCTGTTTAAACAGGCGCAGCAGATGGCGCCGTGTATTGTATTTATTGATGAGATCGATGCGATCGGTAAGAGCCGTGACAATGCCATGGGAAGCAATGATGAGCGCGAGCAGACACTGAACCAGCTTCTGGCAGAGATGGATGGATTTGATACGAACAAAGGTCTGCTGTTACTTGCAGCGACCAACCGTCCGGAAGTACTCGATCCGGCACTTTTGCGTCCGGGGCGCTTTGACAGACGGATTATCGTAGATAAACCGGATTTAAAAGGCCGTGTGGACATTTTGAAAGTACACTCCAAGGACGTCAAGATGGACGAGACGGTGGATCTGGAGGCGATCGCGCTTGCTACATCAGGTGCAGTTGGCTCGGATCTTGCCAATATGATTAACGAAGCTGCGATCACAGCGGTAAAGCATGGCAGACAGGTTGTCAGCCAGAAAGATCTGTTTGAAGCTGTGGAAGTAGTTCTTGTAGGAAAAGAGAAAAAAGACCGCATTATGAATGAGGAAGAGCGCCGGATCGTATCTTACCATGAAGTGGGGCATGCACTGGTCAGCGCGCTGCAGAAAGATGCGGAGCCGGTACAGAAGATCACGATCGTGCCAAGAACCATGGGAGCGCTTGGATATGTGATGCAGACGCCGGAAGAAGAGAAGTTCTTAAACACTAAGAAAGAGCTGAAAGCAATGCTGGTCGGACTTTTGGCTGGTCGTGCGGCGGAAGAAGTTGTGTTTGATACGGTGACGACAGGTGCGTCCAATGACATTGAAAAGGCGACGAAGGTTGCCAGAGCAATGATCACACAGTACGGAATGTCTGAGAAGTTTGGTCTGATCGGGTTAGAGTCTGTACAGAGCCGTTATCTGGATGGCCGTGCGGTGATGAACTGTGGAGAAGCGACAGCAGCTGAGATTGATGCTGAAGTAATGGAGATGCTCAAGGCTGCATATGAAGAGGCAAAACGCCTGCTTCGGGAAAACAGAGAAGCACTGGATAAGATTTCAGAATTCCTGATCGAGAAAGAGACGATCACAGGAAAAGAATTTATGAAGATTTTAAGAAAGGTGCAGGGGATCGAAGAGAGCGAAGAACTGGAAACAAAGAAAGAAGCCAGAATCGCGATGAAACCTGTGGAAGAACCGGAAGAAGGTCCCGAGTTTACAGAAGAATAAATGAGACGGAGAAGGACAGGATTTTTATCTTGTCCTTTTTTTCAAAAGCATTTATAATAAATGGCATGGAAAATTATAATTTTGATATACAGGAAGAATTGAAAAAACTCCCGGCGAAACCGGGCGTTTATATTATGCATGATGAACGGGATCATATCATCTATGTAGGAAAGGCGATCAGCCTGAAAAACCGGGTGCGTCAGTATTTTCAAACCAGCCGGAATAAAGGTGTGAAGATTGAGCAGATGGTGACGCATATACGTCGATTTGAGTACATTGTCACAGATTCAGAACTGGAGGCACTGGTACTGGAATGTAATCTGATCAAAGAGCATCATCCGAAATACAATACCATGCTGATGGATGATAAGACATATCCGTTTATTAAAGTGACAGTAAATGAAGACTTTCCGAGAGTGATGCTGGCAAGAAAAATGCTCAAAGACAAGGCAAAATATTTCGGACCGTATACAAGCGGACAGGCAGTCAGAGATACGATTGATCTGCTTCACAAGTTGTATCATGTCCGCAGCTGCAACCGGAATCTGCCAAAAGACATCGGAAAAGAGCGCCCTTGCCTTAATTACCATATCAAGCAATGTGATGCGCCTTGTCAGGGGGATATTTCAAAAGAAGAATATGGAAAAGCTATCTCAGAAGTGATCCGTTTTCTGAATGGAAATTTTGACGGGATTTTGAAGGATCTGGAAGAGAAGATGCAGAAGGCTTCGGAAGAACTGAAATTTGAGAAAGCCATAGAGTATCGAGAACTGCTCGGAAGCGTAAAAAAGATTGCTCAGAAGCAGAAAATCACAGACAGCAGCGGAGAGGACAGAGATATTCTTGCAGCAGCAATACAAGAGGAGGATGCGGTCGTTCAGGTATTTTTTATCCGGGGAGGCCGCCTGATCGGAAGGGATCACTTCTATCTTCGGATTTCCAAGGGAGAGACCTGCGGTGAGATCCTGGATAGTTTTATCAAGCAGTATTATGCGGGGACGCCGTTTATTCCGGGCGAACTGATGCTGCAGGAAGAGATTGAAGATGCCTCGCTTCTGGAAGAATGGCTGAGTGTAAAACGAGGAGGAAAAGTCAATATCCGCGTGCCGAAAAAAGGCACGAAGGAAAAGCTGGTGGAACTGGCTGCCAACAATGCAACCCTGGTTCTCAGTAAAGACAGAGAACGTCTGAAAAGAGAAGAGGGAAGGACCATCGGAGCAGTCCGGGAGATTGAAAAACTGATCGGGATTTCGGATATCCGCCGCATGGAGGCATATGATATCTCGAATACGAATGGATTTGAGTCTGTCGGATCCATGGTTGTTTATGAGAGAGGAAAGCCCAAGCGGAATGACTACCGGAAATTCAAGATCAAAGGAATTGAAGGTGCGGATGACTACGGAAGCATGCGGGAGGTGCTTACAAGAAGATTCACCCATGGGCTAAAAGAACAGAAGGAAAGTAAAGAAATCGGAGGTTTCAGCAGTTTTCCGGATCTGATTCTGATGGATGGAGGAAAAGGACAGGTCAATGTGGCTCTTCAGGTTTTGGGTGATCTGCGGTTGAATATCCCGGTGTGTGGTATGGTCAAGGATGACTATCACCGGACAAGAGGACTTTATTATGAAAATCAGGAGATTGCCATTGATAAAAACTCAGAGGCGTTTCGGTTGATCACGCGGATTCAGGATGAGGCACATCGGTTTGCAATCGAATATCACCGTTCTTTAAGAAGTAAAGGACAGGTGCATTCGATTTTGGATGATATTGAGGGAATCGGACCGGCGAGACGTAAAGCGCTGATGCGGAACTTTATGAGTCTGGATGCTATAAAAGCAGCTTCGGTGGAAGAGCTTGCCCAGATTCCGTCAATGAATGAAAAAGCGGCAGAATCTGTGTACAAGTTTTTTCATAAGTGATATAATTGAACGCAGGAAATGCTTAGAAAAGGAGAACATTATGGGACAAGGCGTAAGTTTAAAAGAAATTGTAGAAAAAATGAACCTGAAAAATCTGACACCGGATGTGGATTTGGTTGAAAAATATGTTCAGGTGCCTGATATCAACAGACCGGCTCTGCAGTTGTCCGGATATTTTGATCATTTTGACTCGGATCGTGTACAGGTTATCGGATATGTTGAATATACGTATCTTCAGACACTTGAGGAAGCGAAAAAGATGAAGATGTACGATGAGCTGTTATCGCATAAAATTCCATGCCTGATCTTCAGCCGTGCATTAGAACCGGATCAAGAGCTTTTAGAAAAGGCTACACAGGCGGATACACCGGTTCTGATCACACAAAAATCAACATCCTCTTTCATGGCGGAGCTGATTCGCTGGATGAATGTGAAACTGGCACCGTGTATTTCCATTCACGGAGTACTTGTGGATGTGTATGGTGTCGGTGTACTGATTATGGGAGAGAGTGGAATCGGTAAGAGCGAGGCAGCGCTGGAGCTGATCAAGAGAGGACATCGTCTGGTAACAGATGACGTGGTAGAGATCCGTAAGGTCAGCGATGATACGCTGGTTGGTTCTGCACCGGATATCACCAGACATTTTATCGAGCTTCGTGGTATTGGAATCGTAGATGTGAAGTCCATGTTTGGTGTGCAGAGCGTCAGGGAGACACAGAATATCGATCTGGTCATCACACTGGAAGACTGGAGCAGAGAAAAAGAATACGATCGTCTCGGACTGGAAGAGACGTATACGGAATTTCTGGGCAACAAAGTAGTATGCCATAACATTCCGATCCGTCCGGGAAGAAATCTGGCGATCATCGTGGAGTCAGCAGCGGTCAACCACAGACAGAAACAGATGGGATATAACGCTGCACAGGAATTATATAAAAGAGTTCAGAACAGTTTGACAAAAAGGAAATAGGAGAGCAGGAAGATGAAATATTGTTTTGGAGTAGATATTGGTGGAACAACAGTGAAAATGGGCTTGTTCGAGGCAACGGGGACTATTTTGGAAAAATGGGAGATCAAGACCCACACAGAAGAAGAGGGAAAGGCAATCCTTCCGGATGTTGCTGCATCACTCAAGGAGAAAAAAGCAGAGCATGATCTGGCAGATGCGGATATTATCGGAGTAGGTGTAGGTGTTCCTGCACCGGTGACAGAAGAGGGAATCGTCTTTGGAAGTGCAAATCTCGGCTGGAAATACAAAGAAGTGAAAAAAGAGCTGGAGGAGCTGACCGGACTGGACGTGGAAGTCGGAAATGATGCCAATGTAGCAGCCCTTGGTGAGATGTGGAAAGGCGGCGGAGCCGGATATAAGAACCTGATTATGGTAACGCTTGGAACCGGAGTCGGCGGCGGCATCATTGTTGGGGGAAAGATTCTGACAGGAAGCCACGGAGCAGGCGGAGAGATCGGGCATCTTCGAGTAAATCCTCACGAAACAGAAAGCTGCGGATGTGGAGGAAAGGGATGCCTGGAGCAGTATGCATCTGCAACTGGGATTGTGCGTCTTGCAAAAAGAAAACTGGAGCAGGAGACAAGAAACACGATTTTAAACAGGAATGATCTGTCTGCAAAATCAGTATTTGATGCGGTGAAAGCAGATGATTCAGTGGCAAAAGAGATTGCAGAGTCTTTCGGAAATTATCTTGGACGTGCTCTTGCAAATCTGGCAGCAGTGATCGATCCGTCCATTTTTGTGATCGGCGGCGGGGTATCAAAAGCCGGGGAGATTCTTCTTGAATATGTAGAAAAGCCATTTCAGGAGAATGCGTTCTTTGCAAATAAAGATGTAAGATTTGCCCTTGCAACACTTGGTAACGATGCAGGAATCTGTGGTGCGGCAAAACTGGTTCTGGATGATTTTGCAGAGTAGAAAAACAATCATTTGACAGGAAATAAAAACGTACAGATGGCAGGAGTGGAAGAAAATCTGCAATCTGTACGTTTTTTCGTTTATGAACAACCTTTTGAAAATATTGGAAGAAAACAAAAAGGGTTGAAAGCCGAAGCCTTCAACCTTTTTTACACAAGCTGGAAATCGGATTTGAACCGACGACCCCTTCATTACGAGTGAAGTGCTCTACCGACTGAGCTATTCCAGCAAGTGTTCGTTCTGATTGAACGAACCTCAATTATTATAGCGCTTTTGTAATAGAAATTCAACTCTTTTTTGTAAAAAAATTACTGTTTTTGGGTTCTGTTCCCTGAAAACCTTGCCAATGCGCAGTATTTGATTTAAAATAAATTTCAGAATGAAAACGTCGGGGATGCGAATCAACAGGAAAAGGGGGCAGGGATATGAGTATAGATTTAACGAATGGACCTGTGACGAAAAAAATGATGTTGTTTTCTCTGCCTCTGATTGCCGGAAATCTTCTGCAGCAGACGTATAATATTGCAGACACTGTGATCGTAGGAAGGTTTCTCGGAGCAGATGCTCTGGCGGCAGTGGGATCCTCATATGCACTGATGACGTTTTTGACTTCGATTCTGCTGGGGCTCTGTATGGGAAGTGGTGCATTATTTTCCATCCGGTATGGGGAAAAGAATGAAGAAAAACTAAAAGAGAGTATCGGCGCTTCATTTCTGATGATTGCTGCAGTGGCAATATTGCTGAATGGACTGGTCTGCCGGAACACAGGATGGATTCTGGAGTTTTTACAGGTGCCGCAGCAGGTATATGACGGGATGAGAACATACCTGGAAGTAGTATTCACCGGAATTTTTGCAACATTTTTATATAATTATTTTGCCTCTCTTTTGAGAGCGGCAGGAGAATCTTTGATTCCGTTGATCTTTCTGGCAGTCTGTGCCGTTCTGAATATTGTTCTGGATCTGTGGTTTGTGATCGGACTGGATGCAGGAATTGCCGGAGCGGCAGTTGCGACTGTACTCTCTCAGTGGATTTCCGGAATCGGAATTGCAGTCTACACCTGGGGGAGATGTCCGCAGTTTCGTCTGAGAAGGAGAGATTTCAGAATTACAAAAGATACGTTTGGCGAGATTTTCCAGTTTTCGTTTTTGACCTGTGTTCAGCAGTCTGTTATGAATCTGGGAATTTTGATGGTGCAGGGGCTGGTAAACAGCTTCGGACCGATTGTAATGGCGGCATTTGCCGCAGCTGTGAAGATTGATTCATTTGCATATATGCCGGTGCAGGATTTCGGAAATGCGTTTTCCACTTTTGTGGCACAGAATTACGGGGCCGGAAAACAGGAGCGGATCCGGGAGGGGGCAAGAAAGTCGGTGCTGCTCGTACTGGGATTTTGTCTGGTGATCTCAGCGTCAGTTTTTGTGTTTGCAAAGCAGCTGCTTTTGATTTTTGTCCAGCCATACGAAACAGAAATTCTGGCAGTTGGAATTCAATACTTGCGGATTGAAGGTGTGTTTTATTTTGGAATCGGATTCCTGTTTTTGTTTTATGGATATTACCGGGCAGTCAGAAAACCGGGAATGTCGGTTGTGCTGACGGTGATTTCTTTGGGGACACGGGTAGTACTGGCATATGTATTGTCAGCGGTTCCTCAGATCGGGGTGTCAGGAATCTGGAGTGCAGTTCCGATCGGATGGATTCTGGCAGATATTGCAGGATGGATTTATTATAAGAAATTACAACAAAGATGAGTATATTATGGAAATGAGGGTTAACAAATGGAGAAAAAAGTAGACAGAAGAGTCATTAAAACGAGAAGGCAGTTAAAAAAAGGACTTGCAGCGCTGATGAAGGAAAAAAGCGTGAATCAGATCACAGTCAAAGAGCTGGTAGAAGAAGTGGATATCAATCGTTCCACATTTTACCTTCATTTTAAAGACATTCAGGACCTTTTGAGAGAAATCGAAGAGAATATGGAAGCGCAGATCAAAAGAGCGATCGAAGAGCATCCGATCGTATCCGGCAATGAAAATGCGTTTTATTTTATAGAAGATATGTTTCGTGTATTAGATGAAGAGCGGGAGATCAGTAAAGCGCTGATCGGTCCCAACGGAGATATGGGATTTATCCACCGCATTGAGCGGATCATCAAAGAGAACAGCAGGGGGACGCTGGAGAAGATGTTTCCGGGTAAGAAAGAGGATCTCAAATACTTTTACGCGTTTTGTCTGAGCGGATGTCTTGGGCTTGTGAAAGTGTGGCTCAATGAAGGGGAAGAAAAATCACCGGAAGAAATGGCACAGATGACATTTAATATGATCGCAAATGCGAAGGATGCGTTCTGTCAGACAGCATCGGATTTTCTTGACAAGTAAATGTGATATCACGTAAGATAAACGTTGAATAAGTGAGAGAGGATGAGAGAGATGAAGAGAGAAAAATTTGGCTCAAGGCTTGGATTTATCCTGATTTCAGCAGGATGTGCCATCGGGCTTGGAAATGTATGGAGATTTCCATATATTACCGGACAATACGGGGGTGCGGCATTTGTGCTGATCTACCTGTTTTTCCTGTTAACACTGGGACTTCCGATCATGGTCATGGAGTTCTCGGTAGGGCGTGCGAGTCAGGCAAGTATTGCGCTTTCCTTTGATAAGCTGGAACCAAAGGGGACCAGGTGGCACTGGTATAAATATTTCGGGATGGCAGGAAATTATCTGCTGATGATGTTTTATACCACGATTGGCGGATGGATGATTTTGTATTTCGTGAAAATGGCGGCAGGGCAGTTTGAGGGACTTGACGCAAAAGGGATTGAAGCGGAGTTTGCAAATCTGACAGCGAGACCGGGATTGATGTTTGTGTGTATGGCAATCGTTGTAATCCTGTGTTTTGCAATCTGCAGCATGGGGCTTCAGAAAGGAGTGGAGAAGATCACAAAGGTGATGATGATCCTGCTGCTTGCTCTGATGATTATTTTAGCAGTACGTTCTGCCACACTTCCGAATGCAGGAGAGGGAATTCGGTTCTATTTACTGCCGGACTTCGGCAAGGTGAAAGAAGCAGGTGTATTTGAAGTCGTCTATGCAGCCATGGGACAGTCCTTCTTTACGCTGAGTCTTGGGATTGGAGCGATTGCGATCTTTGGAAGCTATATTGATAAGAAACGGGCGCTGACAGGGGAGGCAATCTGTGTTACGATTCTGGATACCTGCGTGGCGCTGATCGCGGGGATGATCATTTTTCCGGCATGCTTTGCGTTCGGAGTGAACCCGGGACAGGGACCAAGTCTGATCTTTATCACACTGCCGAATATTTTTAATGCAATGAGCGGCGGAAGAATCTGGGGAACGTTGTTCTTCCTGTGCATGTTTTTTGCAGCAGCATCCACGATCATTGCTGTGTTTGAAAATATCATTACCTTTGCAATGGAACTGACAGGATGCAGCAGGAGAAAATCTGTAATCTGCAATCTGATCGCAATCCTGGTTTTATCTGTCCCATGTATTCTCGGATTTAATGTATGGAGTGGGATTTCTCCTTTGGGCGCAGGAAAAAATATTTTGGATTTTGAAGATTTCCTGGTAAGCAACAATCTGCTTCCGATCGGAAGTCTGGTATATCTTCTGTTTTGTACCAGCTGTTATGGATGGGGATGGAAGAAATTTACGAAGGAAGCGAACAGCGGACAGGGAATCCGGTTCCCGAAATGGGCAAGGGTGTATGTGTCATATATTTTGCCGCTGATCGTGCTGTTTATCTTTGTACAGGGATATATCACCATGTTTTAAAGCACATAGGAGAATGAAAAATGGAAAAGAAGTATTTGTCATAAAAAGTATCAGGGAAAGTGGAACTTGTAAAAACAGGATCCGCTTTCCCTGATTTTTTAAAACCGTTTTTTACAGAGTTTTTCTACCAGATTGATCAAGGCATATAATCCCATCGCCATAATACACAAAAGCACGATCGACATGAGCAGCCAATCCATTTTAAAAACCTGACTGGAGTAAATGATCAGGTATCCGAGTCCGTTTCTGGCCGCTAAAAATTCTCCGATGATCACACCCACAAGACACAGGCCGATATTGACCTTCATATTGCTGATGATCGCGGGAATGGAGCTTGGCAGGACCACTTTGGTCAGTGCGTGGTGTCTCGTTCCGTGGAGTGTGTAAATGAGCTTGATCTTTTCTTCATCGATTGTTGTGAAACTGGTGTACAGATTTAAAATGCTTCCAAAGATCGCAACGGACATTCCGGCAATAATAATGGTTGTCTGGTTTGCTCCGAGCCAGACGATAAGAAGCGGTGCCAGGGCGGATTTCGGAAGACTGTTCAACACGACCAGATAAGGATCCAGTATTTCGGATAATTTTTTGCTGTACCACAAAATAACTGCGATCAGAATACTGATTCCGGTAACGAACAGGAAGCTTAAAATCGTTTCGTAAAGTGTGATTCCAAGATGGAGAAAAATACTTCGGTCAAGGACCATGCTCCAAAAGCAGCGGACAATCTTGGCAGGACTGCTGAAAACGAAAGAGTCGATCATTCCCAGGCGGGAAGTGATCTCCCAGAGTCCCAGAAAAAGGATCAGGATCAGGAGTCTTGATAAATTGACGATCAGGTGATGGCGTTTTTGGAGGAGTAGATAACGTTTCTGCCTGTTTGAAAGTTCAGACATTTTGATTCAGCTCCTTCCATAAAATATTGAAGTATGTCTTAAACTCCGGAGCGTTGCGGCGTTTAAGAGGGGTGTCAGAGGCCAGGGAGAAGGTGACGGGAACGATACGTGCAATGGAGGCCGGACGTTTGCTGAGGATGAAGATGGTATCTGCAAGGCTGATCGCTTCGGAAAGGTCATGTGTCACTAACACAGCAGTGCGGCCGGAATCCCGTATGATCTGTCCGATATCATCTCCTACGGAAAGCCGTGTCTGGTAATCCAGTGCGGAAAAAGGTTCATCCAGAAGCAGCAGATCCGGTTCCAGGATCAGGGTGCGGATCAGAGCAGCTCTCTGGCGCATTCCTCCGGAGAGTTCAGAAGGGCGTGAGTCGGCAAATTTTTCCAGTCCATAGGTTTTTAACAGCTCCCGTGCATGGGTTTTGGCTGCAGCAGTCAGTGTATGCTGGATTTCCAGTCCAAGGAGGATGTTGTGATAAATTGTTCTCCATTCAAAGAGGTGGTCGTGCTGCAGCATATAACCGATATTGGTCGCGCTTTCTTTTAATGATTTTCCATTGAGCAGAATCTCCCCCTCTTCCGGTTTCAAAAGACCGGCGATTAGAGAAAGCAGTGTGGACTTGCCGCATCCGGATGGACCGACAATTGCCACAAATTCTCCCGGTTTCACGGAAAGGGAAATATCTGACAGTGCTTTTGTTTCGCCTTCCAGAGTATGATAGGCATAGCTTAAGTGATCCAGTGTTAAAATTGGTTCCATACAGACACTCCATTCGACAAGTATATAATCAGTTTATGGAAAACAAGAAAATCTGTGCGTTTCTTTTGGAAAATCCGACATTTCTTTACAGATATCCCGGAAAGACGTATACTATAATAGATTGTAAAAAAGGAAAGAATGAAAATCCGGAGGAAACAAACGATGAATGTGATAAATTATCAGAAAGAACTGGATAAAACGATCGTAAGTCTCCAGAAAGAGGGACGTGTGCCAAAACTTTTGCTGCACAGCTGCTGTGCGCCGTGCAGCAGTTATGTATTGGAGTACTTGTCAGAGTATTTTGAAATCACGGTATTTTATTATAATCCGAACATTTATCCGGAAAGTGAATATACAAAACGAATTCTGGAGCAGCAGGAGCTGATATCCCGTATGAATCTGAAGCATCCGGTCAGTTTTCTGGCGGGAAATTATGAGAAGGATCGCTTCTACCGGATGGCAGAGGGGCTGGAAGATGTCAAAGAGGGGGGCGCCAGATGCTTTAAATGTTATGCGCTCAGGCTTCGGGAGACGGCACAGATGGCAAAAAAAGCCGGTTATGATTATTTTACGACCACACTTTCTATCAGTCCTATGAAAAATGCAGCCAAGTTAAATGAGATCGGACTGGCAGCACAGAAAGAGTTTGGAGTGAAATACCTGCAGTCTGACTTTAAAAAGAAAAACGGATACAAACGATCCATTGAGTTATCCAAAGAATATGGATTGTATCGGCAGGATTACTGCGGTTGTGAGTTTTCACAAAGAAGCAGTACACAATAGAGCGGAAACTGTCACAGTTTTCTATGGACATATAACACGTTAATGTGTTAAACTAATTGCAATCTGAAAAGATACTATCGGAGAAAAGGAGACAGGGGAATGGCACAGTTATGGGGCGGTCGTTTCACAAAAGAAACAGACAAGCTGGTATATAATTTTAATGCATCAATCTCTTTTGATCAAAAATTTTATGCGCAGGATATCCGGGGAAGCATCGCACATGTGACAATGCTTCAAAAGCAGGGAATTTTGACAAAAGAGGAGAAAGAGAGCATCATTGAAGGTCTGAAAGGGATTCAGGCAGATGTGGAGAACGGGACACTTGAGATCACGGATGAGTATGAAGATATCCACAGCTTTGTAGAGGCGAATCTGATCGACCGGATTGGAGATGCAGGGAAGAAACTGCACACCGGAAGAAGCAGAAATGATCAGGTGGCGCTGGATATGCGGCTGTACACAAGAGACGAGATCGAAGCACTGGATACACTTTTAAAAGAATTGCTGGAAGTGCTTTTAAAACTGATGAAAGAGCATATCGAGACGTATATGCCGGGATTTACACATCTTCAGAAAGCACAACCGGTGACACTTGCGCATCATCTTGGCGCATATTTTGAAATGTTCAAAAGAGACCGTCTTAGAATGAAAGATATCAGAAAACGCATGAACTACTGCCCGCTTGGAGCAGGGGCTCTTGCGGGGACAACTTATCCGCTGGATCGGGAATATACGGCAGAGCTGCTTGGATTTGACGGACCGACCTTAAACAGTATGGATTCCGTATCTGACAGAGATTATCTGATCGAGATGCTGTCAGCAATGTCTACCGTGATGATGCACTTAAGCCGTTTCTGTGAGGAAGTGATCATCTGGAATTCCAATGAGTATCAGTTTGTGGAGATTGATGATGCGTACAGTACCGGAAGCAGCATTATGCCGCAGAAGAAGAATCCGGATATCGCAGAGCTTGTGCGCGGAAAGACAGGAAGAGTTTACGGGGCATTGATGTCCCTTCTGACGACAATGAAGGGAATCCCGCTTGCATATAATAAAGATATGCAGGAAGACAAAGAGCTGGTGTTTGATGCCATTGATACGACAAAAGGCTGTCTGGCATTATTTACGGGGATGCTTCGCACCATGAGGTTCAGAAAGCAGCGGATGGAAGACAGTGCAAAGAATGGTTTTACAAATGCGACAGATGCGGCGGATTATCTGGTCAATCACGGCGTGCCGTTTCGGGATGCTCACGGGATTGTAGGACAGCTGGTTTTATATTGTATTGATAAAAATATCGCCCTTGATGATATGAGTCTGGAGGAGTATAAGGCAATCTCTCCGGTATTTGAAGAAGATATCTATGAGGCCATCAGCATGAAGACTTGTGTGGAAATGCGAAATACCATCGGAGCACCGGGGAAAAGTGCCATGGAGCAGGCAATCGCACTGGAAGAAGCATATTTGAAAGAAGAATAGCAGGTTTGCTGTTTTCAAATAAAAATGAGAGGAAAGGACAGAAAGAAGATGGAAAAGAAATTAAAAGTTGGAATTTTAGGAGCAACAGGAATGGTCGGACAGAGATTTATCTCTTTGCTTGAGAATCACCCGTGGTTTGAGGTTGTGACAGTGGCAGCAAGTCCGCGTTCTGCAGGAAAGACTTATGAAGAGGCAGTCGGAGACAGATGGAAAATGACAACTCCAATGCCGGAAGCAGTGAAAAAACTGGTTGTTATGAATGTAAACGACGTGGAACATGTTGCGTCTACGGTAGATTTTGTATTCAGCGCAGTGGATATGACAAAAGAAGAGATCAAAGCGATCGAAGAAGAATACGCAAAGACAGAGACACCGGTCGTGTCAAACAACAGTGCGCATCGTTGGACACCGGACGTGCCGATGGTAGTGCCGGAGATCAATTCAGAACATTTTGATGTGATTAAGGATCAGAAAAAACGCCTTGGAACAACACGCGGATTTATCGCAGTAAAACCAAACTGTTCGATCCAGAGCTACGCGCCGTGTCTGGCTGCATGGAAAGAGTTCGGACCAAAAGAAGTAGTGGCAACGACTTACCAGGCCATTTCCGGAGCGGGAAAGACATTTAAAGACTGGCCGGAGATGGTGGAAAATATCATTCCATATATTGGCGGAGAGGAAGAAAAGAGTGAGCAGGAGCCGCTGCGTGTTCTCGGAAAAGTAGAAAACGGCGAGATCGTAAAGGCTCAGCTTCCGAAAATCACTTGCCAGTGTCTGCGTGTACCGGTATTAAACGGTCATACAGCAGCTGTATTTATCAATTTTGAGAAGAAACCGACAAAAGAGCAGCTGATCGAAAAGCTTGTGTCATTCAAAGGTTTCCCACAGGAAGAAAACCTTCCAAGTGCACCAAAGCAGTTTATTCAGTATCTGGAAGAGGACAACCGTCCACAGGTGAAACTGGATGTAGATTATGAGAACGGAATGGGAGTGTCAATCGGACGACTGAGAGAAGATTCGATGTTTGACTTCAAATTTGTAGGACTTTCCCACAACACAGTCAGAGGAGCAGCAGGTGGAGCAGTTCTCTGCGCAGAAGCTCTGACAGCAAAAGGGTTTATTCAGGCAAAATAAAGATTGAGAAAGGGGGATTCTCCTATGGGAATGACAATGACACAGAAGATACTGGCAGCACATGCAGGGCTGGAATCTGTAACTGCAGGACAGCTGATCGAGGCAAAGCTGGATATTGTGATGGCAAATGACATCACAGGACCGATGGCGCTGCCGATTCTGAAGCAGATGGCAGATCAGGTGTTTGATAAAGAGAAGGTTGTATTTGTACCGGATCATTTCACCCCGAACAAAGACATCAAATCCGCAGAGAATTCAAAAGCGATCCGTGAATTTGCAAAAGAACAGGGATTGAAATGGTATTTTGAACAGGGCAAGTCCGGAGTAGAGCATGCTATCCTTCCGGAGGCAGGCGTGGTGACAGCAGGAGAATGCATCATTGGTGCAGACTCCCACACCTGTACCTATGGAGCGCTGGGTGCGTTTTCAACCGGTATGGGAACGACCGATATCGCAACCGGTATGGCAACCGGTGAGATCTGGTTTAAAGTTCCGGCGGCGATTCAGTTTGTACTGACTGGAAAACCTGGAAAATATGTCAGCGGAAAAGATATCATCATCCACATCATCGGCAAGATCGGTGTAGATGGGGCACTTTACAAATCCATGGAGTTTACCGGAGACGGAATTGCACATTTGTCTATGGATGACCGTTTTACCATGGCGAACATGGCGATTGAAGCAGGTGCGAAGAACGGAATCTTCCCGGTGGATGAACAGACAAAAGCATATTTAGAAGAGCATTCGAAAAAAGAATATCAGATTTTCGAGGCAGATGAGGATGCAGATTATGAACAGGTTGTAACCATTGATCTTTCCGAAGTGCGTCCGACAGTTGCATTTCCGCATCTTCCGGGCAATGCAAAGACCATCGATGAGATCGAGGCGATGGAACCGATCAAGATCGATCAGGTGGTGATCGGTTCCTGCACCAATGGAAGAATGGAAGATATGCGAAAGGCAGCGGCAATCTTAAAAGGGCATACGGTACATCCGGATGTGCGTGTGATGGTCATTCCGGCAACTCAGAAGATTTACAAACAGTGTATCAAAGAAGGGCTGCTTGATATTTTTGTGGATGCAGGCTGTGCGGTCAATACACCGAGCTGTGGACCGTGTATGGGCGGTCATATGGGTGTTATGGCAGCAGGAGAACGCTGTGTATCTACGACAAACCGGAATTTTGTAGGAAGAATGGGACATGTAGATTCTCTCATTTATCTTGCATCTCCGGAAGTGGCAGCGGCGAGTGCGATTGCAGGATATATTGCAAATCCGGAGAGGGCAGGTGAAGAGGCATGAGAGCACAGGGACACGTTTTTAAATATGGAGACAATGTAGATACGGATGTGATTATTCCGGCAAGATATCTGAATTCATTTGATGCAAAAGAGCTGGCATCACATGCCATGGCAGATATTGATCCGGAGTTTGCAAAAAAAGTGCAGGCGGGAGATCTGATCGTGGCAAAGAAGAATTTCGGCTGTGGTTCTTCCAGAGAGCATGCGCCTCTTTGTCTGAAAACAGCAGGAGTAAGCTGTGTGATCGCAGAGACCTTTGCAAGGATTTTCTATCGCAATGCCATCAATATCGGGCTTCCGATCATTGAATGTCCACAGGCGGCACAGGAAATCGAAGCCGGAGATGAGGTTGAAGTAGATTTTGACAGCGGAATGATCTACGACCGCACCAAAGGAACTCAGTATCAGGGACAGGCGTTTCCTGAATTTATGCAGAAGCTGATCGCAGCCGGAGGTCTTGTAAGCTATACAAACAGCAGAAAAAAAGAGAACGGAAATTAAGACCGGATATTGAAAGAAAGAGCATGATATAAAATGAGGGCGTTTTCAAAAAGTCGGAGAATCTTTTGGAACGCCCTCATGGATTTTATTAAAGAAGAAAGAAGTGAAATGAGAAAGAGAGGAACATCAGTGGAAGAGAAAAAGTTGAGAGCGGAAGAAAAAGGAAGGGCGGTGGCGCTTCTTCCGATCGGAGTATTTCTGGTCCTGTTTTTGGGGATGGGGATTGTATTTGGCGATTTTTATGCGATGCCGGCAATTGTGGCATTCTTAATCGCTCTTCTGACAGCGTTTTTGCAGAATGGGAAGTTAACATTTGCAGACAAAATGAAGGTGATTTCTGCCGGGATCGGAGATGAGAATATCATTACGATGAGTCTGATCTTTTTATGTGCAGGCGGATTTTCCGGTGCAGTAACTGCGGTAGGCGGTGTGGAGAGTACGGTAAATCTGGGGCTTTCGGTGCTTCCGCCATCCATTGCAGTCGTAGGATTGTTTGTGATCGGCTGTTTTATTTCTGTATCCATGGGAACCTCCATGGGAACGATCGCAGCGCTTGCTCCGATTGCAGTCGGAATCAGTGAAAAGACAGGATTTTCTCTGGCAATCTGTATTGGAGCCGTTGTCTGCGGAGCAATGTTTGGTGATAATCTGTCCATGATCTCAGATACAACGATCGCCGCGGTAAAAACACAGGGCTGCGAGATGAAAGATAAATTCAAGGCAAATTTTCTGATCGTACTCCCGGCGGCGATTTTAACGATTGTGATATTCTGGCTGATGACAAGAAACGGAAGTTATCAGATCCGGGAGGAGATGCCATACAGCATCTGGAAAGTACTTCCATATCTCGTTGTATTGGTGGGAGCACTGGCGGGGATTAACGTGTTTGTTGTTCTGATCAGTGGAATTGCGTTATCTCTGATCGTGGGCGTTGCAACAGGAAGCATCGGATTGTCTGAGATTTTTAATGTCGTAGGAGACGGTGTGACCGGAATGTATGATATCACGGTAATTTCGATCATTGTTGCCTGTATCGTGTCACTTGTCAGAGAATATGGTGGAATCCGGTTCATCTTAAATCTGATCAAAAGCAGGATCAGAGGAAAAAGAGGCGGCGAATTTGGAATCGCAGTGCTGGCATTGTTTGTAGATCTTTGTACAGCAAATAATACCATTGCCATTGTGATGGCAGGTCCCATTGCAAAAGAGATCAGCGAAGAATATGACATTGATCCAAAACGATCCGCATCCCTTCTGGATATTTTTACATCCGTGGGGCAGGGAATGATCCCGTATGGAGCTCAGCTTCTGTCTGCGGCAACTCTCACAGGACTGACTCCGTTTGATATTATTCCGAATTTGTTCTACCCCGTCCTGATGGGTGTCAGTGCAATTCTCTTCATTGTATTTAAGAAACAAAATTGATAAAACAGAGCACTTATGATATAATTCATGGCAATAACAGTGTGAAGAAAGAAAAAGAGGGCGAAGATATGAATTTGTTATACAAAAGCACAAGAAATTCTGAGAAAAAAGTAACAGCGTCTGAGGCAATCTTAAAAGGGCTTGCAGAAGATGGCGGACTCTTCGTGCCGGAGCAGATTCCGACACTGGATGTGACAATGGAAGAACTCAAAAACATGACGTATCAGGAGACCGCATACGCAGTGATGAAACAGTTTCTGACAGACTTTACAGAGGAGGAGTTAAAGCACTGCATAGACAGCGCATATGATTCCAAGTTTGATACAGAAGTGATCGCCCCCCTTGTGAAAGTGGGAGATGTCTATCATCTGGAGCTGTTTCACGGAGCGACGATCGCGTTTAAGGATATGGCATTATCGATCCTTCCGCATTTGATGACAACATCTGCAAAGAAGAATCATGTGACAAAGGATATTGTCATTTTGACAGCAACCTCCGGAGATACCGGAAAAGCTGCGATGGCAGGATTCGCAGATGTGCCGGGAACGAAGATTATTGTGTTTTATCCGAAGAACGGGGTCAGCCGGGTGCAGGAGATGCAGATGGTGACACAGAAAGGTGCCAATACTTCAGTTGTGGCAATTCATGGAAACTTTGATAATGCACAGAGCGGTGTCAAAGCGCTTTTTGAAGACCAGGTGCTTGCAAAGGAACTGGATGCGGCAGGATATCAGTTCTCTTCCGCAAATTCGATCAACATCGGTCGTCTGGTACCTCAGGTTGTGTATTATGTCTATGCATATGCAAAACTGCTTCAGAATGACGAGATTCAAAGTGGAGAGAAGATCAATGTGACGGTTCCGACCGGAAACTTTGGTAATATTCTGGCAGCATACTATGCAAAACAGATGGGGGTTCCGATCAATAAGCTGATCTGTGCATCCAATGAAAACAAAGTCCTGTTTGATTTCTTCCGTACAGGAACATATGACAAAAACAGAGAATTTGTGCTGACATCCTCCCCGTCCATGGACATTTTGATCTCAAGCAATCTGGAGCGGCTGATCTATACAATTGCAGGACAGGATGGTCAGAAAAATGCAGAACTGATGGATGCATTAAAAAGTAGTGGTGCATATGAGATTACAAAAGAAATGAAGGCAAAACTGGATGATTTTGTGGGAGGTTATGCAACGGAGGAACAGACAGCACAGGCAATCCACGATACATATAAACGTACCGGATATGTGATGGATACACATACGGCAGTTGCTTCTTGTGTATGTGCACAGTACAGAGAAGAAAGTGGGGATGAGACAAAATGTCTGATCGCTTCCACAGCCAGTCCATATAAATTCGTAGGCAGTGTGATGCGTGCAATTGATGCAGAATATGCGGGAAGAGACGAGTTTGAGCTTGTGGACGAGCTGGAGAAGCTTTCTCAGGTTGCCGTTCCGAATGCGGTCAAGGAGATCCGTGATGCGAAAATCCTTCATACAAGAGAGTGTGATGCAGACAAAATGAAAGAGACAGTGAAAGAAATATTAGAAATCGAGGTATAGTCAATGAGTGCGGACAGTATGAACAGTGTGTTTGGTTTTATCGGAATTCTTGCAGTAGGATGCGGGATATATTGCCTGTATGCATATTTTAACATGAAAAAAGACGGACACATTAATGAAACGATTCTCCTGGGGAAGAGTTATTCAGAAAAGATGTGCAAAGATAAGGAAGCATATCTGAAAAAGGCGTTGCCGGCAGTTCTGGGATTTGGAATTGTTTCGATTCTTTATGGAATTGTAGATTGTATCCACTGGTATGTAAATCCGATGGAGATGGTGGACACAGTGGGCGGCATTCTTTTTATGGCAGCACTGGTGGTATTTGCAGTGTATACGATGCAACTGAAAAAGAAATATTTTTAGAAAGATACAAGGGGAATATCAACGAAAGAGAGTCAGGAGGATCTGACTCTCTTCTTACGTCATACAAATTGCAGAAATGATTCATCTATCGGAGTAATAACGTTCTAATGACAGGATTTATAAAAAGATATCAGCGGCTTTATCACTCTGACAGACTTTGTTCAGTTTTTTGGCTGCCATGGAGAGTTTCATACTGCTGACACTGCGGGCTTTTTGCTTACAGCTTCGTACGCAGCGCAGGCAGGAAATACATTTTTTCTTGTCCGTCTTTTTCGGATCCTGTGCAGAGATTGCTCCGGCAGGACATGATTTGACGCAAGCTTTACATTCCGTGCACAGGCTGACATCTGCCTTTGGAATCAGTGGAGTTTTTGCGTATTTGCGATATGGAGTGTTACCAGGTACCTGAATGGAGAGCGCAGAGAGATCTTCATTTTTGATACGGCGGTTTAATGCGATCCCGAACTCACTGATTGTCTTTAGATCCGCTTTATTCGGACGGCTCAGACCAATTGAACGAACGATCGAATGCTCAGTAGGAAATGCACCGGCACCGATTACGTGGAATCCCCGATTTTCCACCTCGGTTTTTAATTCTAACAGAGCATCTTCGTATGCCCGGCAGCCATAAGTTGCGATCAGCGCAGCCGGAGTGTTGTTTCCTTTGAGTGTCTCGAAATAAGAAAGAAATGTTTCGGGAACCCGGCCGGAATAAACCGGGATTCCAAACAGGACAAAATCTGTTTCGTCAAATTGCAGAACCGGCTTTTTTTCTTTATGTACGGACAGGTCAAATGAGACGGATTTAAGGTCAATCTGACGTGCTGCCTCCATGATGACCCTTCTTGTCGTCCCTGTCGGACTGAAATAGACCAGTTTTAATTCAGTTGTTTTCATAATAGTATCCTCTCCTTGCATTCAAATGTAAATAATGTTACTATACCATAAATTTGAAAAAAATACCATGAAAAAAGAAATGGAGTATGGGTTGTAAAATCTATGTAAATAGGCTATAATAAATTCAACGGAAAACCTGAGATGTTCGATAACCTTGTTATTTTGAACCTACAATACTTTAAACGGGATTCTTATATTTCTGTAATATGTCAAGCCTCCGTTATGCAGTGGAAGACAGAAAAGCAGATGCGGTTGCCCACCTAGCTTGCGTGCTAGGAGTCAAAATACAGGGAACGGCATTTTGGGGATTCTACAGAAGATAAAAGGGAATGAAATTTAGCACAGGCTGATTTCATTCCCTTATTTCATCAATACAGGATATACAAGCCTTCAAAAAAGATCCCTTTACGAAACAGGGGCTTTATGATATGATTTTGAAAGTTTGAGAGCAGCAGGAGAGAAGATTATGGGAAGAAGAGTCAAGGAGACGATAAAAAAAGTAAATAAAGTCACTGAGATCGTCGGCTCCCATCATACAGGAGCGTATGCGGCCCAGGCTGCTTATTTTTTTGTACTCTCTATGATTCCGATCATCCTGCTTTTGCTGACGGCGGTACAGTTTACACCGGCTACTTATGCAAATGTCATCGATGCAGTGGAGCAGGTGTTTCCGACATCCGTGCAGGGGTTTATCCGTTCGATCGTGACACAGGTCTATTTTTCCCAGTCGGCTAAGATCATTCCGATCACGATCCTTGTAGCGCTGTGGTCTGCGGGAAGAGGGGTACTGTCCGTGACTGCAGGACTGAACTGCATTTATGGTAATACCGAGACTCGTAATTATGTATACCTGAGGCTTAGGGCTTCTTTATATACCGTGATCTTCATTCTTGCAATCGTACTGTCACTGGTTCTGTCTGTATTTGGAAACAGTATCAGCGCCATGATCTACAAGCATGCACCGTTCTGGAGTACTCTGATGCAGTATATTATTAAGATCCGGACCGTTATGACACTTGCAGTTCTGACCGTTTTCTGGGATCTGGTTTATAAATATCTTCCAAACCGGAGAGCAACACAGAAGACAACTTTGCGTAAACAGCTTCCGGGAGCCGTTTTTACAGCGTGCGGATGGCTGCTGATCTCTTTTATCTTTTCGATTTATCTGGACATCTTTGAAGGATTTTCAGATATGTATGGAAGTATGACTACGATTGTGCTGATTATGCTGTGGCTGTATCTGTGTATGTATGTGATCCTGCTTGGCGGAGAAGTCAATGCACTGTTAGAGAAATATCTTGACAATCACAAAAACTGTGATAAGATAATAAAGTAAATTTGTCTTAAATTTGAAAAATGAATCAGGATATGAAAAGCGATGAGCGTGCACAGTAGAGAACTGTTTTCCATCAGAGAGAGAAGGTCACTGGCTGTAAGCCTTCTTTGGTTCAGACGGCAATCGAAATTCCCACGTAAGCTGCATTTTTGAAATGATTTCAGAGTAGAAAGTGCCGTCTATTGTACGTTACACAAGACCAAGTGCTCACAGGAAGACTGTGGGAATTAGGGTGGTACCGCGAATACAGACTTCGTCCCTTTTGGGATGGAGTTTTTTTCATACTAAGAAATATGCTTTCAAAGAAAGGAGAAAGAAGATGAAAGACAGACTGGAACAAATCAAAGCACAGGCTTTGGAGCAGATTAAAGCTTCTGATATGCCGGAAAAGCTGAACGAGGTGCGTGTAAAATTTCTTGGAAAAAAAGGAGAATTAACAGCCGTATTAAAGGGAATGAAAGACGTGGCCCCAGAGGAGCGTCCGAAAGTCGGACAGCTGGTCAATGAGACAAGAGCTGCAATCGAAGAGCTTTTAGAAGAGACAAAAGTGAAAATGGAGGCAGCCATCCGTGAGGAAAAAATGAAAGCGGAAGTCATTGACGTGACGCTGCCATCTAAGAAAAGTACGGTGGGACACAGACATCCAAATACGATCGCGCTGGAAGAGGTAGAGCGCATTTTCGTGGGAATGGGATACGAAGTAGTAGAAGGACCGGAAGTAGAATACGACCTGTACAACTTCGAGAAACTCAACATTCCGGATGGGCATCCTGCAAAAGATGAACAGGATACCTTTTATGTGAATAAGGACATTGTGCTGCGTACACAGACTTCTCCGGTTCAGGCGAGAGTGATGGAGCAGGGCAAGCTGCCGATCCGTATGATCGCACCGGGAAGAGTATTCCGTTCTGATGAAGTGGATGCAACACATTCTCCATCCTTCCATCAGATTGAAGGTCTTGTGATCGATAAAAATGTTTCCTTTGCAGATCTGAAAGGAACACTGGAAGTGTTTGCAAAAGAGCTGTTTGGAGAAGAGACAAAGACAAAATTCAGACCGCATCATTTCCCGTTTACAGAGCCAAGTGCAGAGGTGGATGTGACTTGCTTCAAATGCGGAGGCAAAGGATGTCGATTCTGTAAAGGTTCCGGCTGGATTGAGATCCTCGGATGCGGGATGGTACATCCACATGTGCTGGAGATGTGCGGAATCGATCCGGAGGAATATTCAGGATTTGCGTTCGGTGTCGGTCTGGAGCGAATCGCACTGCTGAAATATGAAATTGATGACATGAGACTTTTGTATGAAAATGACATCAGATTTTTGAAACAGTTCTAGGATTTAGGTGGAGAGAAAGGAATAGGATTATGAATACTTCTTTATCATGGTTGAAAGCGTATGTCCCGGATCTGGACGTGACAGCGCAGGAATATACAGATGCAATGACATTGTCAGGAACAAAAGTAGAGGGCTATGAACAGCTGGATGCAGATCTGGAAAAGATTGTCATTGGTCAGATCGATAAGATTGAAAAGCACCCGGATGCAGACAAACTGGTCGTATGTCAGGTGAATGTAGGAACAGAGACAGTACAGATCGTAACAGGTGCGAAAAATGTATTTGAAGGTGCAAAAGTGCCGGTCGTACTGGACGGTGGACGCGTGGCAGGGGGACATGAGCCGGGACAGAAAGTTCCGGGCGGAATCAAGATCAAAAAAGGCAAGCTCCGCGGAGTGGCAAGTTTTGGGATGATGTGTTCTATCGAGGAGCTGGGTTCTACGACAGATATGTATCCGGAGGCTCCGGAAGACGGAATCTATATCTTCCCGGAGGATGCCGAAATCGGAGCAAGTGCGATTGAAGCGCTTGACAGAAACGATGTGGTATTTGAGTATGAAGTGACATCCAACCGTGTAGACTGCTACAGCGTACTTGGAATCGCAAGAGAAGCAGCCGCTACATTCAACAAAGAGTTTGTTCCTCCAATCGTGAAAGAGACAGGAAATGGAGAAGATGTCAACGATTATATAAAAGTAACAGTAGAAGATGCCGATCTGTGTCCGAGATACTGTGCAAGAGTGGTAAAAAATATTAAAATCGGTCCGTCTCCAAAATGGATGCAGAGAAGGCTGGCATCTGTAGGAATTCGTCCGATCAACAATCTGGTGGATATTACAAACTATGTGATGGAAGAGTACGGACAGCCGATGCATGCCTATGATCTGGATACGATCGCAGGTCATGAGATTGTTGTAAAAACTGCACAGGATGGAGAGAAATTTACCACACTTGACGGACAGGAGCGTATCATGGACAAGGACGTCCTGATGATCTGTGACGGAGAAAAAGCAGTCGGAATTGCCGGTATCATGGGCGGAGAAAACTCCATGATCACAGATGATGTCAAGACCATGCTCTTTGAGGCAGCATGCTTTGACGGTGTCAACATCCGAAAATCTTCAAAGAGAGTAGGGCTTCGTACAGATGCTTCCGGAAAATTTGAAAAGGGTCTGGATCCGAACAATGCAAAAGCAGCCATAGACAGAGCCTGCCAGTTAGTAGAAGAATTAGGCGCCGGAGAAGTGGTTGGCGGAACCGTGGATGTTTACGGAAAAGTAAAAGAGCCGGTAAGAGTTCCATTTGATGCAGATAAGATAAACTCCATGCTGGGAACTTCCATTTCAGAAGAAGAGATGCTTGGTTATTTCGCAAAGATCGGTCTGGAATATGATGAAGCAGCAAAAGAAGTGATCGCGCCGACATTCCGTCATGACCTGTTCAGAATCGCAGATCTGGCAGAAGAAGTGGCAAGATTTTTCGGATATGACAATATTCCGACCACACTTCCAAAGGGAGAGGCTACAACAGGAAAGCTGCCGTTTAAACTGAGAATCGAAGATGTGGCAAAAGAAATCGCAGAGTTCTGCGGATTCAGCCAGGGAATGACCTATTCTTTCGAGAGCCCGAAGGTGTTTGACAAACTGAGAATCCCGGCAGACTCCAAATTGAGAGAAACCGTAGAGATCATGAATCCGCTGGGAGAAGACTACAGTGTGATGAGAACGACATCCTTAAATGGAATGCTTACTTCTCTTGCGACAAACTACAACCGCAGAAATAAAAATGTCAGATTGTACGAGCTTGGAAATATTTATCTTCCGAAACAGCTTCCGGTTACAGAACTTCCGGAAGAGAGAATGCAGTTTACATTGGGAATGTATGGAGACGGCGATTTCTTCAGCATGAAAGGTGTAGTAGAAGAATTCTTTGAAAAGATCGGAATGCACGAAAAAGAAACGTATGATCCAAATGCAGGAAAACCATATCTGCACCCGGGCCGTCAGGCAAATATTATGTATGATGGAAAGGTTGTTGGATATTTAGGAGAGGTACATCCGGAAGTTGCCGATACTTACGGAATCGGGGAACGCGCATATGTAGCAGTACTGGATATGCCGGAGATCATTCCGTATGCAACTTTTGACAGAAAATATACAGGAATCGCAAAGTACCCTGCTGTGACAAGAGATATCAGTATGGTAGTGCCAAAAGAGATTCTGGTAGGACAGATTGAAGATGTGATCGAGAAAAAAGGCGGAGCATATCTGGAAAGCTATGCACTGTTTGACCTGTATGAAGGAAGTCAGATCAAAGCCGGATTCAAATCCGTTGCATATTCTATCGTATTCCGTGCAAAGGATAAGACTCTGGAAGAGGCGGATGTAACTTCTGCGATGAACCGGATCTTAAAAGCACTGGAAGAGATGGGAATCGAGCTGAGAAAATAGGACCGAGTCTGTTTAGAAAGAGGGATATCATTGAAAACAAGTGATTTTTATTATGACCTGCCGGAGGAACTGATCGCACAGGATCCTCTGGAGGATCGCTCCGGTTCCAGATTATTGTTTCTGGATAAAGAGACAGGGAAAACAGAGCATCATATCTTTCGGGATGTGATCGATTATCTGAATCCGGGAGACTGTCTGGTCATCAACGATACAAAAGTAATTCCGGCACGCCTGATCGGAGAAAAAGAAGGCACCGGTGCCAAGATCGAGGTCCTCCTGTTGAAGCGCGGAGAAAACGATGTGTGGGAAACGCTGGTAAAACCGGGGAAAAAAGCAAAACCGGGAACCAGGATCAGTTTTGGAGACGGACTTCTGGTCGGCGAGGTTGTGGATGTGGTAGAAGAGGGAAACCGTCTGATTCACTTTGAGTATCAGGGAATCTTTGAGGAGATTTTAGATCAGCTTGGGCAGATGCCGCTTCCGCCTTATATTACCCATCAGTTGGAAGACAGAACCCGATATAATACGGTATATGCGGCTCATGAAGGATCCGCTGCGGCGCCAACTGCCGGCCTTCATTTTACACCGGAGCTTTTAAAAGAGATCCAGGAAAAAGGGGTGGATATTGCAAGAGTGACACTTCATGTCGGACTGGGCACATTCCGCCCGGTGAAAGTGGAGGATGTGACCGAGCACCATATGCATTCGGAGTTTTACATGGTGGATGCAGAAGCGGCAGAGAAGATCAACAAAGCCAAAGAACATGGAGGCTGTGTGATCTGTGTGGGAACGACGAGCTGCCGTACCATCGAATCTGCGGCGGACGAGAACGGACGCTTAAAGCCTTGCAGCGGCTGGACAGAAATTTTTATCTATCCGGGATATCAGTTTAAGATATTAGATGGGCTGATCACAAATTTCCATCTGCCGGAATCTACACTGATCATGCTGGTATCTGCACTGGCGGGAAAAGAGCATGTCATGGCAGCCTATGAAGAGGCAGTGAAAGAACGGTATCGTTTTTTCAGCTTCGGAGATGCGATGATTATTTTATAGAGGAAGAAAAACGCCATTCTATGGGGACATAGATGGCGTTTTTTTTGACTCTGTGGAATTGAAAAAATGCATGGAAAAGAAACAAATGCTGTGATATGACGAATATGCTGTCGAAACCTTCCAGCAGAAGGGAGGTGAGACTATGGATTATATTCTCCGATTCCTTGTTTCGGTTATGGCGAGTGTGGCTGGCTACTACATACGCAAGTGGTTAGACCGGAATGATAAAGACAGTTAGCCCAAAAAGAACCCCCAAGGACTGGCCTCCTTGGGGGTTCACTTTGACTATGGAATATTCTCCATTTCCTTAGCTAAGATTATGATATGCCACTTTACAAAAAAAGTCAACAGTTTTTCAAACACTGATTTATCGAATACCTCCCGGCTATCGGACATAGGATAGTCAGGAGGTGTTTTTATGATTTATGTGACAGTACCGGGAGATACGGTATCTTCGATCTCCCGTCAAAGTGGGGTTCCCGTCTGGAAGATTATTTATGATAATCAGCTGGGAGAAGAGGGAAAACTGACAGTGGGGCAGGCGCTGCTTTTATTAAAACCGCAGGAGAGCGCGGAAATTCGAGAGGATTTGTATGTGACAGGGTATGCATATCCTTTTATTGAACCTTATGTGCTGGAGATGGCATTTCCGGCACTCAATGAACTGCTGGTGTTTTCTTATGGCTTTACGTTTGAAGGAGAGTTGGTTCCGCCCATACAGGATGAAACATGGATGATACAGCTGGCCTGGGAGAATGGGATAGAACCGATGCTGGTTCTGACCCCGTTTACACAGGGGGTCTTTAACAATCAGCTGATCCAGACTCTGGTGGAGGAAGAATCAGTACGTGAAAATGTGATTACCAATCTGCTGAAGGTGGTGGAGGAAAAAGGATATGTGGGCGTGGATGTAGATTTTGAATATGTCCGTGCGCAGAACAGGGAAGGATATGCCGAGTTTGTCGGAGAATTGCGGGCTGCCATGAATGAAAAGGGATATCGCGTGTCAGTGGCTCTGGCGCCCAAGACGTCTTCAGATCAGAAAGGGCTGCTCTATGAGGGGATTGATTATGCACTTCTGGGAGAACAGGCAGACCGGCTGTTTTTGATGACTTATGAGTGGGGATATTCTTATGGTCCGCCCATGGCAGTCGCACCCCTTACGAAAGTCCGCCAGGTGGTAGAGTATGCGCTGACACAGATCCCGGCTGAGAAGCTTCTGATGGGGATACCGAACTATGGGTATAACTGGACCCTTCCTTATGAAAAAGGAGTGACAAAAGCAGAGACGATCGGTAATGTAGGGGCTGTACGGCTTGCGGTGGAATACGGTGCTCCAATTCAGTATGACCAGGAGGCTCAAAGCCCGTATTTTATTTACAGAAATCAGGGAAGAGAGCAGGAAGTCTGGTTTGAAGATGTGAGAAGTATTGCGGCAAAGATCGAACTGGCAAAAGAATATGAACTATATGGAGTCGGATACTGGAATTTAATGCGTCCTTTTCGTGCAAATTGGATCATGTTGGAATAAAAAGACCGGGAAATCACAAATGGAACTGTGATTCCCCGGCAGATTAAAGATTATCTTGTGACTGAACTGCATTATAACCGGTCTCTTTTGTGCGGATTTTGACAGCGCTGCGGATTTCATAGCTGAAAATTTTTCCGTCACCGACTTCGCCGGTAAAAGCGGCTTTTTGTATTGCTGAGATTGTTTTTTGTTCCCATTCTTCGGAAGAGACGACCACTTCAAATTTAATTTTGGGATGTAACAGGATATCTACTTCACTTCCGCGGACAATTTCTGTATAGCCACGCTGCGTTCCATACCCCATAACCTGGGAGATGGTAACCCCGTTCACCTGGATGTCCTGAAGAGCAGATTTAACCTGTTCAAATTTTTCTTCTCTTACGATTGCTTCAATTTTGATCAACATGATGACTCCCCCTCTTTTATGAATCAAATCCGTTAAAGGACGGATATGCATTTTCTCCATGCTGTGAGAAATCCAGACCGGATATCTCATCAGAAACATCTACACGAAGCGGTGTGAAAATTCTTACGATACCGATGCAGATCAAGGTTCCGCACACAGCAACTGCAATGGTGACCAGAATGCTGATCAGCTGTGCAGTGAATAAATGAAAATCTCCGAAGACTAATCCATTCCATCTGGCAACAGAATTGACAGAAGTTTTACCGAAAAGTCCGGTCGCAATACCGCCCCAGATACCGCCGATTCCATGACATCCGAACGCATCGAGCGCATCATCGATTTTTAATTTCTGTTTTAAGAGCACCACGGTAAAATAGCAGATCGGACTGACAAGTGCACCGATCAGGAAAGAAGACCAGATCGGAACAAATCCGGCACCGGGGGTGATAGCTACAAGCCCTACGACCAGCCCTGTAGAAGCACCGACAAGTGTGGTTTTTTTACTTTTCAGATAATCAATGAGCATCCAGATGAGCATTGCGGAAGCAGAAGCAATCGCAGAGGTCATAAAAGCGTGAGCTGCAAGTCCATCTGCCGCAAGAGCACTTCCGGCATTGAAGCCAAACCATCCGAACCAGAGCAGTGATGCACCCAGAGTGACAAATGGGATGTTGTGGATGCGGTAGGAAGTGTGTTCATATCCGCGTCTTCGACCAAGACAGATGGCAAGGACAAGAGCGGATACTCCGGAACTGATATGGACAACATTTCCGCCGGCAAAATCAACAGATCCTAAAGCGGCAAGGAAACCGTCTTCTCCCCATACCATATGTGCCATCGGATAATAAACAATCAAAGACCAGAATGCAATAAACAGAAACAGTGCCTTAAAACGCATTCTGCCGACGACAGCTCCGGTGATCAGCGCAGGGGTAATGACTGCGAACATCATCTGGAAACCGGCAAATACAAGATGTGGAATTGTATCAGCATAGGGTCCGGGATCGGCTCCTACACCCTGAAAAGCAAAATATCGGAAATCACCGATGATTCCGGCATGGTTTCCGCCGAAAGAAAGGGAATATCCAAACAGTACCCACATAACGATGGACAGCCCCATAATGCCGATGCAGGCCATCATTGTGTTGACAACATTTTTCCGGCGGACCAATCCGCCATAAAAGAAAGCAAGGCCCGGTGTCATAAGAAAAACAAGGGCAGAGCAAAGCATGATAAAACCAGTATCTCCTGAACTCATAAAATTTCCTCCTTTGAGATAAAAATAGTTTTTCTGAAAAGGCCTTTTATCAAAAAAAAGATGCCTGAGAGATTTTTAAAAATCCTTCAGACATCTTCGTCTGCAAACAGAATAGCAGAGAAGCTGAAAAATGACAAGGGTGAAACTAAACAAAGAATTTTTGGAAAATCATGCAAAATTTTCAAAATTAAACAAACAGGCAGAAAATTGTAATTGTTATTGTTCCGGCTAATCAAACTAAGTTTTGACGGAAACGCCGGCTAATAGTATAGTAGATGAAAAGAAAGTGAAAAGAGAAGAAAATAATGAAGAGAAAAAGTGTGAGAATTTATAGTTTTACCGGGACTGGAAGCTGTCTGGCGTTAAAACTGGCGGAAAAACTAAAACAGGAAGGATATGTATGTACAGGATATACTGTGGCACGTTTTGCAGAGGATAAAAGACTGCAGCGATTAAATGACGGATGGAAACAGGAAATCGGGGCATCCTGGGGAGAACATGCACTGGTATTTATCGGGGCGGCAGGAATCGCGATCCGTGCGATCGCTCCGTTTGTAAAAGATAAGTTTACAGATCCTCCGGTGATTGTTCTGGATGAGAAGGGCACATTTGCCATCCCGCTTTTGTCGGGACATGTAGGCGGAGGAGTAACGCTGGCGAAGGTTCTTGCAGAATACACAGGAGGCAGGGCGGTGATCACAACGGCTACAGATGTGCAGAAAAAGTTTGCGGCAGACGTGTTTGCCATGGAGAACGGACTCGTCATTACAGATCGGGAAGAGGCGAAAAAAATCTCGGCAGGGATTCTTGAAAAAAAGAATACGGGAATTTTTTCAGAGTTTCCGCTTTTGGGGGATATACCCGAAGAACTGACCATATGCGACAGTGAAGAACAACTGGAGGGATGCTGTGGGAAGATTGTGATCTGTGAAAAAAATCCCAGAAATAAAAAATCAGGTGTATTATATCTTTTGCCAAGAAATCTGTATGTGGGAATGGGATGCAAAAAAGGGACAAAAAAAGAAATTCTGGAGGCAGAGCTTTTGAAAACTCTGGAAAAGCATGGATTTTTACCGGAGCAGATCCGTGCACTTGGAAGCATCGATCTGAAAAGGGAGGAGGCCGGGTTGCTGGAGCTGGCAGATTCTCTTGGAGTGGAGTTTTTGACTTATTCCGCAGAATCACTTCAGGAAATTTCGGCAGTCAGCAGTTCTTCGGAATTTGTAAGAGGAGTGACAGGGGTAGACAATGTCTGTGAGAGAGCGGCGAAAAAAATGTGTCCGGAGGGAGTGATGGTTCAGGAAAAGGTCTGTCTGAATCAGTGTACGGCTGCTGTTGTCTGTGGTGAAGTTATGGTAAGATTTGGAAAAGAGGAGGAAGAAAGATGAAGCGTATCTTGATTTTTTCAGGTACTACAGAAGGACGGGAACTGGCAGAATTTCTGAGAAACAGGCAGGTGGATGTCATCGTCAGTGTTGCCACAGAGTATGGAAGAGACTGTATGGATGTTGAGAGTTCTTCTAATGTAAGTGTGCGTACCGGACGTATGGATGAGACACAGATCCGGCAGTTTTTAACGGCGCAGAAAATTGATCTGGTGGTCGATGCGACACATCCGTTTGCAGCAGAAGTGACGAAAAACGTAGAGCAGGCATGCAGGATGGTAGGTACGGAATATATCAGATGTGTGCGGGAACGGCAGAACTGGGATGATAAAGGGGAGCGTGTTGTGCGTGTGGAAAGTGTACCTGAGGCAGTGGAATACCTGCAAAATACAGACGGGAATGTTCTGATCGCTACCGGAAGTAAAGAATTGAAAGAATATACCAGGATAGCAGGCTGCAAAGAGCGATGTTATGCCCGTGTCCTTTCTACACAGGTTTCAGTGGAAGAGAGCATTCGGCTTGGATTCGAAGGAAGGCATCTGATCGCCATGCAGGGTCCGTTTTCAAAAGAATTAAATCTTGCGATGCTAAGAGCTGTGGATGCCAGATATTTTGTGACAAAAGAATCCGGAAAATCCGGTGGTTTTCTGGAGAAGGTGCAGGCTGCAGAAGAGGCAAAGGCTGTGCTGGTGGTAGTAGGAAGACCGTTTGAAGTTGGGAAAATACTAAAAGAAACGAAAAAATTCCTAGAAATATGGGCAGGGCTGTGCTAAAATTTAGAAAGATTTAAGGAAAGGCTGAAACAGAAAGAGGACAGAATATGAGGCAGGGAATGATCCAGATTTACTGTGGAGACGGAAAAGGAAAGACCACGGCAGCTACGGGACTTGCAGTGCGGGCAGCCGGAAGCGGGATGAAAGTACTGTTTGCCCGTTTTTTGAAGAATGAGAACTCTGCAGAATTGTGTGTGTTAGATCAGATTCCGGGGATAGAAGTGATCCATTTACCGAAGTCCTATGGGTTTTATAACACGCAGTCCGAGGAAGAAAAGGCAGAGACAAAGCAGATGTATGGAGAATTGTGGAGGTATGCACTGGATCGGGCGAAAAATGGAGCGTGTGACATGCTTGTCATGGATGAATTTATGGCGGCAGATCACTATGGTCTGGTCCCGCATGAAGAGGCAATTCAGTTTTTAAAAGAAAAACCAGAAGGTCTGGAAGTGGTTCTGACTGGAAGAAATCCAACAGAAGATTTGATCGAAGCTGCAGACTATGTATCCGAGATCCGAAAAGTAAAACATCCATTTGACTGCGGCATTTGTGCCCGCAGAGGAATTGAATATTAAAAATGATACATTTGTATGTATGGACTCCATTTTCTAATACAGGAAACGCAGGGGTTTTTACATAAATTCAGATTCAAAGCAGATTTAAAAGATGCCGTCTGAAAAAAGGCGGCAGGGGAACCGGGTGGGAATCCCGGACAATGCCCGTTGCTGTATTGGAGTAGTGGTATTTCATGAGGTCACTGTAGGAAATCCTATGGGAAGGCGAAATACTGTGTTTGATGCCTAAGTCAGAACACCCGCTTTTAAAGGAATCTGGAAGGTTACGGGAATATGACCGGGTGTATGCGAAACAGTCTCCTTTTTGAGTCTTTTGGCAGCCTGGAATATTTCAGAAAAATTTTGTCAAAAGAAAAGGAGAGAAAAGAACATGACAAAAAAACAGAACATCTTATTGAAGGCAAGCATCGCGATCGCGGTGTTATTTGCTATCGCACCGGCTTCGAATGCCATGCACATTATGGAGGGATACCTTCCGGCAGCATTTTGCATTGCGTGGGGAGTCATCTGCCTGCCGTTTATCGTCGCAGGATTTTTTTCCATTCAGAAAACATTAAAACAGAGCAGAAAAACACTGATCCTTCTGGCAATGTCAGGAGCCTTTGTGTTTGTGATCTCTTCCTTGAAGATCCCGTCTGTGACCGGAAGCTGTTCCCATATGACAGGAACCGGACTGGGTGCGATTTTATTCGGGCCTACGGCAGCAGGCGTGTTGGGGCTGATCGTGTTACTATTTCAGGCAATCCTGCTGGCACACGGCGGACTGACCACGCTGGGAGCCAATACATTTTCTATGGCGATCGCAGGTCCGTTTCTTTCTTATGGGATTTATAAGCTTTGCCAGAAACTCAATGTAAACCGGAAGGTGGCAGTGTTTCTGGCAGCATTTTTCGGGGATCTGTTCACTTACTGTGTAACCAGTCTGCAGCTTGCTATGGCATATCCGTCTGAAGCGGGCGGGGTGGGAGCTTCCGCAGTGAAATTCCTTGGAGTGTTTGCTCCGACACAGCTTCCGCTGGCAGTAATGGAAGGACTTCTTACGGTTGTGATTGTGATCGCACTGGAGTCTTATGCAAAACCGGAACTCAAAGCCGTTGGATTTTTAAAGGAGGAAAAGTAGGATGAGTAAGAAAAATAAAACACTGGTACTGGTTCTGCTGCTCGCGGTGGTCCTGCTGGCAGCAGTTCCGTTTCTGACTTTGAAAGATGCAGAGTTTGGCGGATCAGATGATGCGGGAAGTGTGATGGTAGAAGAGATCCATGGAGAATATGAACCATGGTTTACCCCTGTTCTGGAAGAGTTTCTTGGAAAAGAGATCCCGGGAGAGGTGGAGTCCCTGCTGTTTTGTGTACAGACCGGAATCGGCGTGGGGATCATCGCTTTTTGCATGGGCCGTCTCGTAGAGCGGAAGAAGTGGCAGAATGATAATCATTGATAAATTAAGTTATTCCTCCGGACTTGCACATGTGAGCCCGGAGGAGAAGTTTGCATATGCGGTTCTGACCCTGTTGGTCTGTGTGGTCAGCCGGTCTGTTGCAGCGGCAGTGATCGTACTGGCGGTCAATGGAATTCTCAATGTAAAAAAGGGAAGAGTTCCATTTTACCTGTATCTGAAATACCTGATGGTACCCCTGATATTTCTGCTGTTGAGTACACTGGCAATCCTGGTCAATGTATCCAAAGAGCCGCTGGATGCCTATGCAATCCCGCTGGGGCAGTATTATGTGACATCCAGCTGGATGGGGCTGAAAAAAGGCGGGCAGATGATACTGACTGCGCTTGCAAGTGTTTCCAGTCTGTATGTCCTGTCTTTTAACACGCCGATGACGGAAATTCTGGATGTGTTAAAGAGACTGCATTTTCCGGGATTGTTCATTGAGCTGATGCTTTTGACATATCGGTTTATTTTTATCCTGATGGAAGGGGCATCTGCAATTATGACGGCGCAGAAAGCAAGGCTTGGAAACCGGGATCTGAAAACTTCGATCCAGTCTTTCGGGCAGATGGCATCGGTTGTGTTTGTGCGGGCGCTGAAGCAGTCGGATGCACTGTACAATGCGATGGAATCCAGATGTTATGACGGTGAGATCCGGGTACTTTCAGGAGAGTATCAAAAAAACAAGAGCAATTTCCGGAAAATAGCAGTTTTTGAGGCAGTCCTGATTTTGCTTGCGGTTTGGGAGAGAATAGGATGAGTGAAGAGATTATTTTAGAGGCGAGAGATATCTGGCATTCTTATGAAGAGAATGACAGGTTTTCTCTGCAGGGGCTGGACTTAAAAGTAAAAAAGGGGAGTAAGGTTGCTTTTATGGGAGCCAACGGTTCTGGAAAATCTACGTTTTTTCTCTGCTGCAACGGAATTTTACGACCACAAAAGGGAGATATTTTGTTTCATGGAAAACCGGTGAGCTACAAGAGAAAGGAACTTCTGGCACTTCGATCCAAGGTGGGGATTGTGTTTCAGGACCCGGATAAACAGTTGTTTTCTGCCAGCGTGGAGCAGGAAATCTCATTCGGGATCCTGAATCTGGGTGTTGCAAAAGAACAGGCAAGAACAGAAGTGGAGCAGGTGATGGAAGAACTGGAGATCGTGCCCTTTCGAAAACGACCGGTACATGCGTTAAGCGGGGGGCAGAAAAAACAGGTCTCGATCGCGGATATTTTAGTGATGCGTCCGGAGATCATCATTTTGGATGAACCTGCAGCAGCCCTGGATCCGAAGCATACCCGCATGGTAAATGAGATGGTAGACAAACTCACAGAGCAGGGAATCACAGTACTCATGGCGACTCATGATATGGATTATGCATATGCCTGGGCGGATGAGATCGTGTTGATGAAAGATGGAAAAGTGCTCTGTCAGGGCGCGCCGGAAGCAGTGTGCAGAGAAACAGAAAAGCTGAAAGAGACGAATCTGGAAGAACCGGCTCTTTTACGGTTATTTGATCGTTTAAAAGCACGTAAAATAATAGAAGCAACAGGAAAAGCTCCAAGGACATGGAAGGAGCTGGAGCAGTTGATCGGATAGAAATTTCTGGAGAGAAAGGATTGAAAATGGAGAAAAAAGGAATTCTTGTGGTAAGCTTCGGAACCAGTCATCTGGATACGATGGCAAAAACAATACAGGTAATGGAAGAGCAGATCAAAGAATCATTTCCCGGGTATACAGTATACCGGGCATTTACAAGTCAGATGATCTTGAACAAACTGGAACGGACAGAACATAAAAAGTATGATAATGTCCGTCAGGCACTGGAGCGTATGAAGCAGGACGGGATCACAAGGGTGATCGTTCAGCCGACACATATTATCAACGGCATTGAAAATGAAAAAATGCTGGAGGAGATTCAAAAACATGCGTCGTCTTTTGAAAAAGTCCTGGTGGGAAAACCACTTTTGTCTGAACCGGATGATTATAAAAAGACAGTGCATGCAGTGATGGAGGATGTGGATCTGGAAGAAGGCGAATGCCTGATCTTAATGGGACATGGAACAGATCACCATGCAAACAGTGCCTATCCGGCGTTGGAATATACACTTCAGGCATTGGGATATGACCGCATTCATGTGGCGACTGTAGAAGGATTTCCAGAATTAAAAGACGTGATGCATCGGATCGAACAAAGACAGTATCGTAAAGTGGCACTGCTGCCGTTTATGTTTGTGGCAGGAGATCATGCAAAAAATGATATGGCAGGAGATGAGGATTCCTGGAAATGTGAGCTGGAAGAAGCCGGATATGAAGTTCGTCCGATCTTAAGGGGACTTGGAGAACTTCCGGGAATCCGTCAGATTTTTATGGAGCATTTAGAGGAGGCACAATGACAGAACAGGCATTTGTGTGGAAAGATCAGAAAAAACTGAGAATGGGATATACCACCGGAAGCTGTGCTGCGGCTGCGGCAAAAGCAGCAGCCAGAATGCTGTTTTTGGGAGAAGAGATCTGTCAGGTTTCTCTGATGACACCAAAAGGGATCCGACTGTATCTGGATGTGGAGGACATTTTGCGTACGAAAGACAAGGTACGCTGTGCGATCCGAAAGGATGCAGGGGACGATCCGGATGTGACGGATCAGATTCTGGTCTATGCAGAGGTTTCCAAAACAGAGGGAAAGCAGATCACACTGGATGGCGGCGTTGGTGTCGGACGTATTACCAGAAAAGGACTGGAGCAGGATATCGGCGATGCCGCGATCAATAAAGTTCCAAGAGCCATGATCCGTGAAGCAGTGGAAAAAGAGAAAGAGCGCGGCGGGTACACAGGCGGTCTTTCTGTGATCATTTCAATTCCTGACGGAGCAGAACTGGCAAAAAAAACATTCAACCCGAGGCTTGGTATCGAAGGAGGTCTTTCTGTGCTTGGAACCACAGGCATTGTAGAGCCAATGAGTGAGAAAGCCCTGACAGATACGATTTTCCTGGAAATGAAGATGCTCAGAGAAAATGGAAACGAGTACTGTTATCTGGTACCGGGAAATTATGGAAGTGATTTTCTGAAAGAAGCACTTGGTTATGATGGAAATCTTGCGGTCAAGTGCAGCAATTACATCGGGGAATCCATCGATCATGCAGTGCGGCTCGGTATGAAAGGAATTCTGCTGATCGGACATGTGGGCAAACTGATCAAGGTGGCGGCAGGAGTGATGAATACGCACTCCAGACAGGCGGACTGCAGGATGGAAGTATTTGCCTCACATGCGGCGATGGCGGGGGCTGATCCTGAAACCGTAAAAAAAATTATGGAAAGTATTACAACAGCAGAAATGACAGAACTGCTTGAAAAAGAACAGCTGTTGGGACAGGTTATGGATTCTGTAATGAAACGGATCGCATTTTATCTGAAGCACAGAGGAGGGGAGTCTCTTCGTGTGGAAGCAATCGTGTTTTCGAATGAAAACGGGATATTAGGAGAGACTTCCGGTGCAGAAGAACTTTTGGAAATCATACGCGCAGAATCAGTGAAAGAGAAACGAACAGGAGAGAAAGAATGAGCGGAATATTTTACGGAGCAGGTGTAGGGCCGGGAGATCCCGAGCTTTTGACAGTAAAGGCACTGCGTGTGATGAAGCAGTGTCCGGTGATTGCAATCCCGGTATCGGATAAAAATTTTACAGAGGCGGCGTATGATCCGACAGGAACAGATCCTGCATATAAACGTTATCTGGAAAAATGTGTTGCCTATCAGATCGCAGTGCAGGCAGGTGCGGATATCGGGCAGAAAGCCAAGCTGTATCTGCCAATGCCGATGATGAAAGAAAAAGAACAGCTTCGTCAGGTACATGACGAGGGTGCAGAAAAAACAGCAGAGCTTCTGGAAAAAGGAATGGATGTGGTGTTTATCACGCTGGGAGATCCGACCGTGTACTCGACCTGTATGTATATTCATAAAAGGATTCGGAAACGGGGATATGAGACAAGGATCATACCGGGAGTTCCTTCTTTTTGTGCGGCAGCGGCAAGACTGGATCAGAGCCTTGTGGAGAACCAGGAAGAACTGCATATTATCCCTGCATCCTATGAGATTGAAGAAGGATTAAAGATGGCGGGAACAAAGGTGCTGATGAAGGCCGGGCGAAAGATTCCTTATGTCAAGCAGGTGATCAAAGAGCAGAACTTAAATCTGACGATGGTAGAAAACTGCGGCATGGAGAATGAGACAATCTACCATTCGGCAGAGGAGATTCCGGATGAGGCAAGTTATTATTCATTGTTTATTGTAAAAGAGAAAAAATAGCAGAAGGGGAGGAGACGAAATGATCGTATTTGTAGGAGCAGGACCGGGAGCGGAAGATCTGATCACAGTGCGGGGACAGCAGTATTTAAAAGAAGCGGACATTATCATTTATGCAGGGTCACTGGTAAATCCGGGTCTTTTGCAGGTAAAAAAAGAAGGCTGTGAAGTATATAACAGCGCCTATATGACGCTGGAAGAAGTTCTGGAAGTGATGTATGCAGGGGAAAAAGAAGGAAAACGGATCGTTCGGCTGCATACCGGGGATCCGTGTCTGTACGGAGCGATAAGAGAGCAGATGGATGCTTTGGAAGAGCGTCAGATTCCGTACGAAGTATGTCCGGGTGTCAGTTCTTTTTGCGGGGCAGCAGCAGCGCTGCATGCAGAATATACACTGCCTGATATTTCCCAGTCTGTGGTGATCACAAGAATGGCAGGCAGAACGCCGGTTCCGGATAAAGAGTCCATCCGCAGCTTTGCGGCGCATCAGGCGACGATGGTGATCTTTCTGAGCACCGGAATGCTTGGAAAACTGCAGGAAGAGCTGATGGCAGGGGGATATCCGGCAGACACTCCGGCAGCGATCGTGTACAAGGCAACCTGGCCGGAGGAAAAAGTGCTGCGATGCATGGTCTCAGAACTGGAAAAAACAGCGGCAGACGCACAGGTGACAAAAACAGCCCTGATCGTGGTGGGAAGAATTCTGGAAGGAGAATATGAGAGATCACTTCTGTACCATCCGGAATTTACCACAGAATTTCGACAGGGAAAACAGGAGGAGCAGGCAGATGAATAGAGTGTATGTAGTCGGGATCGGTCCCGGAGCGGGAAAACAGATGACAGAAGAGGCGAGAGAAGTGCTGAATGCCTGTGATGTGATCATCGGATATACGGTGTATGTAGATCTGGTGAAAGAGCAGTTTCCCGAGAAAGAATTTCTGACCACGCCGATGAAGCAGGAAGTGAAGCGGTGCAAGATGGCATTTGAGGAGGCCATGAAAGGGAAAAAAGTGGCGATGATCTGCAGCGGGGATGCCGGTGTGTATGGAATGGCTGGTTTGATGTATGAGGTCGGTGTCGAGTTTCCTAAGGCAGAGCTTGAGATTGTGCCGGGGATCACGGCGGCAATCGGCGGTGCAGCCGTGCTTGGAGCTCCGTTAATTCATGATTTTGCAGTCATCAGTTTAAGTGACCTGCTCACACCATGGGAGAAGATTGAAAAGAGAGTCAGGGCAGCAGCCATGGCAGATTTTGTGATCTGTCTTTACAATCCTTCCAGCAGAAAACGTCATGACTATCTGGAGAAGGCATGTAATATGATGCTGGAATACAAAGCAGAAGATACAATCTGCGGAATCGTCAGACAGATCGGAAGAGACGGGCAGGAGAGCCGGATCCTTACATTAAAGGAATTAAAAGACACAGAGGTGGATATGTTTACAACGGTGTTTATCGGAAATGAACAGACACAGGAAATGGATGGTCACATGGTGACACCGAGAGGATATCGGGATGTGTAAAGAGAAAAGAATCGTTTATCTGACAGGAATCGGAATGGGAACGAAAGAGGGGATGACTGTCCAGGCAAAAGAGTCTTTAAAAGGCTGTGACTGTATGATTGGCGCAAAACGGCTTCTGGAAGTGGTATCCGATGCAGATTGTGTCTGCCATGCAGAATATCTGCCGGAAAAAATAGAAGAGTACCTTCGAAAGCATCCGCAGTTTTGCAGGATCGGGATTGTACTTTCCGGGGATGCAGGATTTTACAGCGGGGCAAAAAAACTGGAAGAAGTTCTAAATGGCAGTGAAGAACGGTATGAAATCCAAAGGATTCCGGGAATTTCGTCTGTTGTGTATTTTGCAGCTGCGCTACACACTTCCTGGGAGGATGCAGCCCTTGTCAGCCTCCATGGAAGATGGCAGAACTGGATTTATGAAGCAGAACATCATGCAAAAACATTTCTGCTGTTGGGCGGAAGAAAAGAAAATCTGAAAGAGAAGCTTTTGTATTATGGGCTTGAAGACTTGACGGTACATATCGGAAAAAATTTTTCCTATCCGCAAGAGCAGATTTTTTCAAAAACGGTAAGCGAACTGACGGAGGAGGATACAGAGGGGCTTTGCATTGTCTGTCTGGAAAATCCACATCCATCACAGAAGGTGTGCCGGCATTTGAAGGATGAAGCCTTTACAAGAGGAAACGTTCCTATGACGAAAGAAGAAGTGCGGACAATCTGTATCGCAAAGCTTGATCTGGAAAAAGATGCGGTTCTTTATGACGTTGGTGCGGGAACAGGTTCTGTTGCTGTTGAAGCAGCCTGCCAGGACGGCAGTATTCGAGTGTATGCTATTGAAAAGAATCCGGAAGGGATCGAGCTGATCCGTAAAAACGTGCAAAAATTGCGGACAGATAATGTGCAGATCGTGGAGGGAACAGCACCGGAAGCACTCAGGAAACTGGAACCGCCGACCCATGTATTTATCGGGGGAAGCAGCAGAAATCTGAGGGAAATCCTGCTGGCAGTTAAAAAGAAGAACCCGGATGTACAGATCGTACTGACAGCGATTTCTCTGGATACGATGGCGGAAGTAATGGAAGCAGTGGATGAAGGGCTTTTGCGGGAACCGGAAATTGTACAGATTACAGCGGCAAAAGCGAGAAAACTGGGACGTCATCACATGATGACAGGACAAAACCCGATCTATATTATTTCGGAGGGAGAAGCGTGAATATTCCAAGAATTTTAATTGCCGCACCGTCCAGCGGAAGCGGAAAAACGGTGATTTCCTGTGGGCTGATGGCAGCGTTTTGCAGACAGCAGAAAAATGTTGTTTCCTGTAAATGCGGACCGGATTATATTGATCCGATGTTTCACCGGGAGGTGCTCGGGATTGATTCTCAGAATCTGGATCTGTTTTTCTGCGAGAAAGAGCAGCTGACCGGGATTTTTGCAGAGCATGCCAAAAATGCCGATCTGGCAGTGGTAGAGGGTGTTATGGGATATTATGACGGTATGGGACTGGATACGGCAAAAGCAAGTTCCTATGATGTGGCAGCTGCCTTGCAGATACCGGTCGTGCTGGTGGTTTCAGCGAGAGGCTCCGCTCTGTCTCTGGCTGCTCTGGTGAAAGGGTTTCTGGAATTTAAAAAGGAGAGCCGGATTCGGGGAATTTTGTTAAACCGCGTATCGGCAATGTTGTATCCCCGTTTGAAAGAAATGCTGGAAAACGAGCTGAAAAAGGCAGGACATCCGATCAAGGTGCTCGGATATATTCCGGAACATGAAGCGTTTCATCTAAAGAGCCGGCATCTTGGTCTGGTCACACCGGAGGAAATCAAACATCTGAAAGCACAGCTGGAGCAGGCAGGAGAGATCCTCTCAGAGACGGTAGATCTGGAAGGTCTCTATGAGTTGGCCAAAGAAGCACCGTCTCTGGAAATAAGCGTACCTGAGGATGAGGAGAAAGAAAATCCAAAGGTATCGATTGCGGTGGCAAGGGATGAGGCGTTTGGATTTTATTATAAAGACAATCTGAAACTGCTGGAAAGATATGGCTGCAATCTGGTGTATTTCAGCCCTATTCGAGATACCCACCTGCCAGAAGGAGTCAGCGGTCTTTTGTTAGGCGGCGGATATCCGGAATTATATGCCAGAGAATTAAGTGAAAACAAAACCATGCTTGCTAAAATCCGGGAAAGCATTCAAAATGGAATGCCCTGCCATGCGGAATGCGGCGGTTTTTTGTATCTTCATGAGAAGCTTGCGGATCCGAAAGGAAAACTCTGGAAGATGGCCGGCGTGATCAGAGGCGAGGCAGCGCCGAAGGAAAAACTGGTACGGTTTGGTTACATCAATCTGACAGGAGTGGTGGACGGTACGTTTTTGAAGCGAGGAGAGAGGATCCGCGGTCATGAATTCCACTACTGGGACAGTACAAATAATGGAACAGATGCAAAAGCGTTAAAACCGGACGGAAAGAGAAGCTGGGAATGCGTTCATATGCAGCAGAATCTGTTTGCGGGATTTCCGCATCTTTCCTATTCGTCCAATCCGGTATTTGCAGAAAGGTTCATGCGGGAAGCAATCAGATGGGAGCAGTCACAAAAAGAAGGAAGTGAAAGAAAATGACACTGGAAGAGTTGAAAAAAGAGATCAGACCTTTGGATGAAACAAGCATGGAACAGGCAAGAAAGCACTGGATAAAGATCGCAAAACCACTGTTTTCTCTGGGAAAGCTGGAGGATGCAGTGATACAGATGGCGGGGATCAAAGAGACCCCGGATTATGAGCTGAAGAAAAAGGCGCTGGTCATTATGTGCGCAGACAATGGAATCGTGGAGGAAGGGGTCACACAGACCGGGCAGGAAGTGACTGCCATGGTAGCGGACAATTTCACAAAATCCAGTACCAGCGTCTGTGCGATGAGCAAAGTGGCCGGGGTGGATCTCTTTCCAGTAGACATCGGAATGGCGGTGGATGTTCCGTCAGTGACAGTCAAGGAAGAAAAAGTTGCCTACGGAACACGTAATTTTTCAAAAGAACCTGCAATGACAAGAGAAGAGGTATGGCAGGCAATTGAAATCGGCATCCGAAAAGTGGAACAGCTCAAAGAACAGGGATATGAGATGATCGCTACGGGAGAGATGGGAATCGGTAACACGACGACCAGCAGTGCTGTTGCGTCGGTGCTGTTATCCGTTGCACCAGAACAGGTAACCGGGCGCGGGGCAGGCCTTAGCAGCGCAGGGCTTGAGAAAAAGATTTCTGTTATTAAGGATGCGATTGCAAACTATCAGCCGGACAAGGAAGATCCGGTGGATGTTCTTTCAAAAGTAGGAGGCCTGGATATTGCGGGTCTGACCGGTGTCTTTTTAGGAGGAGCTCTGTACCGCGTTCCGGTGGTGATCGACGGATTTATCTCTTCTGTAGCGGCTTTGTGTGCCGCGCGCATGGTGCCGGTTTCAAAGTCTTATTTTCTGCCTTCCCATGTATCCAAAGAACCGGCAGGAGCTATGCTGTTGGAGGCGTTGGAGCTTTCCCCGCTTTTGACTTGTAATATGAGTCTGGGAGAAGGGACCGGCGCAGTGGCAGTGATTCCGGTTCTGGAGATGGGGCTTTCGGTTTACCGGGAGATGACCACATTTGAAAAAGCAAAGATCGAACAATACGAGGTGTTAAAATGAGATTCTTTGAGTCTCTGGCAATCGGAGTTGCGATGTACTCGAAAATTCCGATGCCCCGGGTGGAATGGAATGAAAAAAATATGAAATATGCCATGTGCTTTTTCCCTCTGGTAGGAGTGGTGACAGGAATTCTGGAGGTCATCCTCGGAAATGCTCTTCTTGTGTATACGTCATGCGGAACGTTGTTTTTTGCAGGAGTGATGACACTGCTTCCGGTACTGGTCAACGGCGGAATTCACATGGACGGATTCCTGGACACGATGGATGCTCTGAATTCCTATGGAAGCAGAGAAAAGAAGCTGGAAATTTTAAAAGATTCCCGCACCGGAGCTTTCGCAGTGATCGGATTTGGACTATATCTTGTGGCAAGTCTGGCATTGTGGAGTGAAGCAAAATCAGAAATGCTCCCGGTGATCGGGGCAGGATATGTAATGTCACGTTCCCTTAGCGGACTCTCTGTGATGGTGTTCCCATCTGCGAAAAAAGACGGACTTGGACGAACCTTTCAGGAGCAGGCACACAGGAAACGGGTGGCAGTTGTGATGGTGTGCTGGTTTTTTGCGGCTTTGGCAGTGATGTTGATGACTTCTGTGCAGATGGGCGCGGCGGCTCTTTGCACCGCTCTTCTGGTATTCTGGTATTACCATCACATGGCAATGAAACAGTTTGGCGGGATGACAGGCGATCTGGCAGGATATTTTCTGCAGCTTGCCGAACTTCTGATACTGGCAGCAGTTATCGTGGCAGGAGGTGCATTATGAGAATCTGGCTGATCCGCCATTTTCAGACACAGGGAAATCTGGAAAGACGGTATATCGGACGAACAGATGAGCCCATCTTGCCGGGGCAGACAGGAAGTATCCTTTGTTGTCCGGAGAAGATCATCACAAGTCCAATGCTTCGCTGCAGACAGACAGCTAGGTTGTTGTTTCAAAAAGAGCCGGATCTGATCTGTGAAAATTTCCGGGAGAAGGATTTCGGGCGTTTTGAAGGGAAAAATTATGAAGAATTAAAAGACGATCCCGGATATCAGAGGTGGCTGGATTCCAATGGAACGATTCCTTTTCCGGAAGGAGAAGGACAGGAGACATTTTTTGAGCGAACACGCCTTGGATTTGAGCAGATGATGGAGCATCTGATGGATTTGCAGTGCCGGGAAGCAGCATTTGTCGTACACGGCGGTACGATCATGGCGGTTTTGTCAGCGTTTTCTCAAACGGGAGGAGAATTTTATGACTGGCAGGTCTCAAATGGCAGCGGATATTCTGCAATCGCAGAGGAGGGAAGCTGGAGACAGGGGAAAAAACAACTGACGGAGATAGAAAGATTATGAGAATATTACTTGCATGTATGACAGGATTTGGACTGGATTTGATCTTTGGCGATCCTTACTGGCTGTATCACCCGATAAGGCTGATCGGACATCTGATTTCTTTTTTGGAAAAACCGCTGCGAAGTGCGGCGGGAAAATCACCGAAAAAACAGATTGTGGCAGGGGGAATTCTGTGGCTCCTGGTGATTTTGATCAGTACCGGGATTCCATGTCTGATGCTGTGGGCGGCAGAGAAGATCCATCCGGCTGTTTCGTTTCTTCTGGAATGCTTCTGGTGTTACCAGATCCTGGCGGCACGTTCACTTTCTGTGGAGAGTAAGAAGGTATACCATGCTCTGAAAACACAGGATGTGGAGGGGGCAAGAAAAGCAGTTTCCATGATTGTAGGAAGAGATACCAAGTCGCTTACAGAAGAAGGGATTGCAAAGGCAGCAGTGGAAACTGTGGCAGAAAATACATCAGACGGTGTGACTGCGCCGCTGATGTTTCTGATGCTTGGCGGTGCACCGCTTGGATTCCTCTATAAAGCGGTCAATACGATGGATTCGATGCTGGGATATAAGAATGAAAAAAATCTCTATTTCGGGAGAGTGGCGGCAAAGATGGATGACGTGTTTAATTATCTGCCATCCAGAGTATCGGCAGTTCTGATGATCGCGGCGGCATTTCTGACAGGAATGGATGCAAAAAAGGCAGCGCAGATTTATAAAAGAGACCGGAGAAAGCATGCCAGTCCGAATTCTGCGCAGACGGAATCAGTCTGTGCAGGGGCGCTTCAGGTGCAGCTGGCAGGAGATGCATGGTATTTTGGTGTACTGCATAAAAAAGAGACGATCGGAGATCCGATCCGTCCTGTCGAGGCCGAAGACATCAAACGGGCAGGAAGGCTGATGTATGTGACAGCAGTGCTTACCCTGCTGTTTGCAGGAATGATCCGGTTCTGGTATTTCTGGTAAGAAAGGAGACAAAATCATGGAATATATGCATGGCGGAGATATTTATACTTATGAAAACGTGACGGACTACTCTGTCAACCTCAATCCTTTCGGACCAGGAGAAGAGGTGCTTTTGGCGATGGCGGAAAATCTGAAGCATGCAGGGGAGTATCCGGACAGCAAAAGCCGGAAACTCAGAAGTGCACTGGCAGAACATCTGCAGGTTCCCCAGGAATTTCTGATTTTTGGAAATGGAGCGGCAGAACTGATCTTTTTGGTGATCCATTCCCTTCGACCGAAAAAAGCGCTCCTGACGATCCCGTCTTTTGCAGAATATCACAGAGCGCTTCAGGCGGTGGACTGTGAATGTGTGTACTATCCGCTCAGTGAGAAACACGGGTTTGTGCCGCAAACGTCTTATCTGGAGTTTTTGAAAGAAGATGTGGATCTGCTCTTCTTATGTTCTCCGGATAATCCAAGCGGAGCGGTAATCCCAAAGGACTTTCTGCTTGAGATTTTAAAGACATGTGAAGAAAAAGGGATTCTCATGATTTTGGATGAGTGTTTTGTGGAATTTCTGTCAGAACCGCAAAAACAGACACTCTGCAGAGAATGCGAGAGAAGTAAAAATCTGATGATTCTGCAGGCCTTTACAAAGATTTCTGCGATTCCGGGAATCCGGCTCGGATACGGGATCACATCCAATTTGGAGCTGCTTGAAAAGATGGAAAGAAACCGGCAGCCCTGGAGCGTGTCCAGTGTGGCACAGGCAGCCGGGTGTGCGGCTTTAAAGGAAATGAAAAGATGGCAGGAAATGCGAAAATGGCTGGAAACTGAACGGGCATGGCTGGAAGAAAGTCTGACCCGGATTGGGGTGGAGTGGTTCCCTTCAAAAGTGAACTATCTGCTCTTAAAGAGTCCATATCCGCTGTTCTCTCTGCTGCTTCAGAAAAACATCCTGATTCGGGACTGCTCCAATTATGAGGGACTGGAAAAGGGGTATTACCGAATCGCGGTGAAACAGAGAACAGACAATGAAAAATTACTGAAAGCATTGGAATATATTTATGAAGGGGGAGAATGAGAATGGCAGCACCGATCATGATACAGGGAACCATGTCAAATGCAGGAAAAAGTGTTCTGGCAGGCGGACTGTGCCGGGTATTTCATCAGGATGGATATCAGGTAGCGCCCTTTAAATCCCAGAATATGGCGCTCAATTCCTTTATTACAAGAGAAGGTCTGGAAATGGGAAGAGCTCAGGTCATGCAGGCAGAGGCTGCGGGTATCGAACCTCTTGCGATCATGAATCCGATCTTGTTAAAACCGACCAATGACACCGGCTCTCAGGTGATCTTAAACGGAGAAGTACAGGGTGTGATGTCAGCGATGGAATATTTTCGCAGGAAAAGAGAATATATTCCGGTGATCAAAAGCGCCTATCAGAAACTGGATGAACAGTTTGACATTATTGTCATCGAAGGTGCGGGCAGCCCGGCGGAGATTAATCTGAAACGTGAAGATATCGTGAATATGGGAATGGCAGAGATGGTAGATGCACCGGTGCTTCTGGCCGGAGATATTGACAGAGGTGGTGTGTTTGCCCAGATTGTGGGAACCATTGAGCTTTTAGAGGAGCAGGAGAGAAGAAGGATCAAAGGAACGATCATCAATAAATTTCGCGGGGACAAAGAAATCTTACGTCCCGGACTTGATATGCTGGAAGAAAAGACAAAGATTCCGGTATGTGGGGTTGTTCCTTATTTCCACCTGGATATTGACGAAGAAGACAGCTTAAGCGAGCGGTTCACGCACAGAGAAAAGAAAGGGCTTCTGGATATTGCCGTGATCCGGCTTCCGAGAATTTCTAATTTTACAGATCTGATGCCGCTAGAATCTATGGATGAAGTCGGTGTCCGGTACGTGACAAGTGCGTCACAGTTCGGCACTCCGGATGCGGTCATTCTTCCCGGAAGTAAAAACACGATGGAAGACTTGAAGTGGCTTCGTCAGTGCGGACTGGAAGGAAAGATCCTTCGCCATGCGGCATCCGGAAAAACTGTATTTGGAATCTGCGGCGGCTATCAGATGATGGGAGAGCTTTTGCAGGATCCCAAAGGTGTGGAAGCGGGCGGGGAACTCAAAGGAATGGGCTTGCTTCCGATACAGACTGTGTTTGCAGGGGAAAAGATGAGAACCCGCGTACAGGGAACTTTTGAAGGGCTGTCTGGAAGTCTGAGCAGTTTAAGTCAGGTGCCATTAGAAGGATATGAAATCCATATGGGAGTGACAACGTATACCGAGGAGCCTTGTCCGCTGGTGCAGATTCAGGAGGAAACAGGCGAAAGACGGATTCGATATGACGGCGCCAGAAAAAACAACTGTTACGGCTGCTATGTACACGGAATTTTTGATCAGGCTTGTGTCGCATCCGGGTTTGTTTCGGCACTTTTAAAAGAAAAAGGATATGATGCCGGGCAGCTTGAGCGTCTGGACTGGAAGGCATACAAGGAAACCCAGTACAATAAGCTGGCGGAGATTATCCGGGAAAGTTTGGATATGGAGTATATTTATCAGATTCTGGGGAAAGGAACGAGAATGCCATGAAAACAGTAATACGGATCGGAAGCAGGGAAAGCAGGCTGGCGGTGACACAGACCGAACTCATAAAAGGACAGATTGAGGCGCATTTTCCGCATATCCGTGTGGAGATCGTGACAATGAAGACGACCGGAGACCGGATTTTAGACCGGAGTCTGGAGCAGATCGGAGGAAAAGGTTTGTTTGTCAAGGAGCTGGATCAGGCTTTGCGAAAGGGACGGGTCGATCTGTCTGTGCACAGCTTAAAAGATATGCCGATGGACATCCCGGAAGATCTTCCGATTCTTGCATATAGCAAACGGGAAGATCCACGAGATGTGCTGATCTTTCGGCAGGGACAGACCGAAAGCATTTCCGGCGGGATGATCGGGACTTCCAGCAAGAGGCGGAGACTGCAGCTGGAGAGACTGTATCCGGACTGTCACTTTCAGGGAATCCGAGGAAATGTGCAGACGAGACTTCGCAAACTGGAGGAAGAAGGATTTTGTGCCACGGTTCTGGCAGCAGCCGGATTAAAAAGACTGGGAATGGATTCCTGTATCGGGAGATATTTTTCCTGTGAAGAAATGATCCCGGCAGCCGGACAGGGAATTCTGGCAGTGCAGGCAAGAGCCGGGGAATATCAGGAACTTATAGAAGTGCTCAACGATCCCCAGTCTGAGGCCGCGGCGAAGGCAGAACGAGCCTTTGTAAAAGTACTGAATGGCGGATGTACTTCACCTGTGGCAGCATATGCAGAAATCAGAGGATCAAAGTGTTATATTACAGGGCTGTACTGGAGAGAATCAGATGAGAACTGGTTTGTAGAAAAGACAAGCGGCAATAAGAAAGAAGCAGAGCTGCTGGGGGAGACTCTTGCACACAATATGCAGAAAAAGTATGGAAAATAGAAAAGGAGCGCATATGGAAAGTCAGCAGAAAAAAAAGACGGGAAAGGGATCTCCATCCGGCAAAGTATGGCTTGCGGGAGCAGGACCGGGAGACGCCTCTCTTTTGACACTGAAAGTAAAAAAATGGATGGATGAGGCGGATGTGATCATCTATGATGCCCTGATCAGTGCAGAGATCCTGAGTCTGATCCCGGATGGAAAAGAATGGATTTACGTGGGAAAACGTTCCGGACATCACTGTGTCCGCCAGGAAGAGATCAATCAGATTTTACTTCGTGAGGCGAAAGCGGGAAAAAATGTCCTTCGCTTAAAAGGAGGAGATCCGTTTGTATTCGGGAGAGGGGCCGAGGAGGCAGAGTGTCTGGCGGCAGAAGGGATTCCGTTTGAAATCATCCCAGGAGTGACTTCTGCTCTTGCAGTTCCGGCGTATGCAGGCATTCCGATCACGCATCGGGATTTTGCGTCTTCCTTTCATGTGATCACAGGGCATGCAAAAGAGGGGAAAAAAATAGAGATTCCTTATGACGCCCTTGCAAAATTGAACGGAACGCTTATTTTTCTGATGGGGATCACTGCCATGGAAGAAATATGCCGTGGACTGATCCAGGCGGGAATGGATGAGAATACACCGGCAGCAGTGCTGGAAAAAGGAACTACGGCAAGACAAAGAAGGCTTGTCAGCACACTTGCCAGGCTTTGGGAGGATGCAAAAACATTTCAGGTGCAGACGCCTGCGATCATTCTTGTGGGAAAAGTCTGTACATTGTCTGAAAAATTTGACTGGGTAAAGAATCTCCCTCTGTGGGGAAAACAGATTCTGACCACCCGCCCGAGGCAGAACAGTTCCAGGCTGGCCGGAAGGCTTCGGGAATTGGGGGCACAGGTAATTGAGCTGCCGTCTATTACAACAAAGCCTGTCTGGCCGAATGAAGTACTTGGGACAATTCTGGGGAGTATCAGAGAACAGGAAAGCGAGCAGTGGCTTGTGTTTACCAGCCCCATCGGGGTACAGACGTTCTGGAAACAGATCAGAATGCTGAAAATGGATGTACGCAATGTATTTCTTCCCCATGTAAAAGTTGCCGCAATTGGTTCCGGTACAGCAAAGGAACTGGAACAGTTTGGCGTGTTTGCGGATGTCATGCCCCGGACATTCTGTGCAGCGGCACTGGGGGAGGCAATCGCAGGAGAAGCGGCACCAAAGAGCCGGATTGTACTGCTGCGGGCAAAGCAGGGATCCGAAGAGTTGCTTCCGCCGCTGAAAAACGCCGGATTGAAGGTGGAAGATGTGCCTCTGTATGAAACGGTCTGCAAATTGCAGGAGACTTTAAAGGAAACAATCGAGAAGCAGCAGAGGCAGGGAGAAATTGATCTGGTGACATTTACCAGTGCGTCCACGGTCCGTGGATTTGTACAGGCACTTCCGGGAATCGATACTACAAAAATACGGGCTGTCTGCATTGGAGAACAGACAGCAAATGAGGCAAAAAGATATGGAATGCAGATACAGATTTCAGAAGAAGCATCTGTGGAGAGCATGGTCTTAAAGATTCTGGAGCTGGCAGAAGACTAGAGAGGAGAGCATACAGTGGCAAAATACATAGGAAAACGGCTTGTTACAGGGATTCTTTCCTTGTTTGTTCTGGCAACGGTTACATTTTTTCTGACCAGGGTAATTCCGGGAAGTCCTTTTCAGGGAGCAAATGTGTCGGAGAGTGTGCTGCAGATGATGGAGGAAGAATATGGATTACATCAGCCGGCAGGGGTCCAGTATGTCACATATATGAAGCATCTGCTTCGCGGAAATCTGGGATATTCTTATCAAAATCCGTCCGAATCGGTTGCAAATATCATTCAAAGATCCTGGCCGGTGACTGCGGTGATCGGAGTTCTGGCGATTCTTCTGGCAATGATCGTCGGAATCGGGATTGGAGTCTGGCAGACTTTTTCGAGACACAGGCTGCTTCGGGGAGGGCTTTTTACTGGAACACTTCTGATCGGAGGAGTTCCCAATTTTGTGGCAGCACTTTTGCTGATGCTTGTATTTGGAGTCTGGCTGAAATGGCTGCCGGTCAGTGGACTGGATTCCTGGAAAAATTACATTCTCCCGGTATGCGCTCTGGCGCTGTATCCCGCCTGTTCGCTGGCACGGCTGACCGGGACACTTCTTGCCCAGGAGAAACAAAGAGATTATGTACTTCTGGCGCGAACGAAAGGACTGAAAAAAAGACAGATCCTGTTTACGCACATTCTGCCGCATATCTGGATTCCGGTGCTGAATTATCTGGGACCTGCAAGCGCGTTTCTTTTGACAGGAAGTTTTGTGGTGGAGAGCATTTTTACCATTCCGGGGCTTGGCAGACAGTTTGTAAGTTCCATTGCAAACCGGGATTATACACTCATTCTCGGATTGACGATCTTTATGGGGACAGTCGTGATCCTGATTCAGCTGGCAGTGGACTTACTTAGTGCGTGCATTGATCCGAGAGTGCGAAGAAGCTATGTAGATGAGGAGTAAGAGCAGTGCAAAGGAGAAGCAATGAAGCAGATAAATTTTAGAAAAAACGAAAAAATAACAGTGGGACTGATCCTGCTTTTGCTCTGCATTTTTTTAGCAGTACTGGTTCCGGCCCTGTCACCTTGGACATCTACAGAAATGCATGCGGATATCCGCAATCAGGGAATATCCTTCTCCCATCCTTTCGGGACAGATAAGTTTGGAAGAGATCTGTTTGTACGGGTTTGGTGCGGAGTCAGGATCAGTTTGTGTGTCGGACTTGCAAGTGCACTTTTAAACGGCGCGCTGGGTGTTTTATATGGAGCGGCATCCGGGTATGCGGGAAAAACCGCAGATAATATTCTGATGCGGATCGCGGATATTGTGGCATCGGTTCCGTCTCTTTTGTATGTGATCCTGATCATGATGGTACTGGGAGCGAATGAGGTAAGCATCCTTGTGGGACTTTGTATATCCGGCTGGATTGAAACAGCGCGAATTGTAAGAGGAGAAGTGATGCGGATCAAAGAACGGGAGTTTGTTCTGGCATCCCGGCTTGCGGGAGCCGGCCCTCTTCGGATTTTTCTGACCCATCTTTTGCCGAATGCTGCAGGACCGATTGTGGTAAGTCTTACATTTCTGGTACCGCAGGCTATTTTTACCGAAGCATTTTTGAGCTTTATGGGAGTCGGGATTCCGGCGCCAAGAGCCAGTCTTGGCACCATGATCCAGGCAGCCAGAAGCCAGATTTTCGTGCATCCGTATCAGATGCTGATTCCGACAGCAGTGCTGTGTATCCTGATACTGTCGCTGAATCTGATCGGGGCAGGACTGGAAGCAAAAATCCGCAGAAGAAGGGAAGGAATGTAAGATGAAGCTGTTAGAAGTAGAAAATCTGACTGTACAGTATCCGGGAAGCACCAATCCGGCATGCAAGGTATCTTTTCAGGTAGAATCCGGAGAACTGCTTGGGATCGCAGGGGCTTCCGGTGCAGGGAAAAGCACGGCGATGCTGTCATTGATGGGGATTTTGCCGGAACAGGTACAGATCACCAGCGAAAAATTGAAGCAGCACGGGACAAAAGCAATGATCTTTCAGGATGCTTCGGCATCTTTAAATCCGCTGGTCCGTGTGGGAAAGCAGCTCACAGAGACCATTTTGGCACATCAGAGGTGTACCGGAAAAGAAGCCAGAGAGCGGGCGGAAACACTTCTGGATGAAGTGGGAATTCAAGATCCCGGGCAGAGAATGAAGCAGTATCCGTTTGAGCTTTCCGGCGGAATGAAGCAGAGGGTGGCAATCGCGATCGCACTTGCATGTAATCCGGATCTGATCATTGCGGATGAGCCGACCACAGCGCTGGATGTGACCGTACAGAGACAGATCCTCGATCTGTTGAAAAAAATTGCAGAAGAGACGCATACAGCCATCGTACTGGTCAGCCATGATCTGGGTGTGATCGCCTCCATGTGCAGCAGGGTGCTGGTGATGAAAGAGGGGCGGATCGTAGAAGAGGGAAGTATGGAGCAGATTTTTTATGAACCGGTACATCCTTATACGAAAAAACTCTCGGACATGGCAAGAAAGCTTTATCAGGTGCCGGAGAAAAAAAGGACCGGAGAAGTTATTTTAAGGACACAGGGACTGGGAAGAAGCTTTGTAAAAAATTCCCTGTTTGGAAAATCCAGATCTCTGGAAGCGGTGGAACCGCTGTCTTTTGAGATTCATAAGGGTGAGACCTTTGGATTGGTAGGAGAGAGCGGATCCGGGAAGACGACTCTTGCAAGAATGCTGACAGGGATTATTCCTCCGAGCTGCGGCAGTTTTTCCTGTGAAGGGAAGATCCAGATGATCTTTCAGGAGACATCGGCATCCTTTGATCCGGAATTTTCACTGGAACGGATCCTGGAGGAGCCTCTGGTGATTCAGAAAAAAGGCTCCAAAAAGGAGCGGGAAAAACGTGTGGCAGAAATGCTCGGACTGGTTCAGATGGAAAAAATCGACGTCAGAAAAACGACAGCGGCTCTTTCCGGAGGGCAGCGTCAGAGAATTGCAGTGGCAAGGGCATTACTTTTAAATCCGGAGCTTTTAATCTGTGACGAATCGTTTTCTTCGCAGGACATCCTTACGCAGTCTCAGCTTCTGGAGCTTCTGGAAGAGATTCAGAGAAAGACACAGCTGTCCTATTTGTTTATTTCCCATGATCTGCAGGTAGTCAGACGGATCAGCCAGAGGATGGGAGTTATGTATCTTGGAAGTATGGTAGAGCAGGGATTGACTGCGGAGATTTACGAGGAGCCGTGGCATCCGTATACAAAAGAACTGCTGCGGGCAATGCTGCCGCTTGATCCGAAGAAAGCAGCCAGACAGAAACGACTGATCCTGAAGGAAACGAGAAATCATTCTCAGGATACAGAAAACGGCTGTCCATATGCACCGAGATGCCGGTATGCAATGGAGTGCTGCCACAAAGAAAAACCTGGAAACTATCGGTTTGGTGAAAGAGAAGTGCGGTGCTTTTTGTATTCGGAAGCGCATACCAAAAAGCGTGCAAAGGATTACCATATGACTTCTCAGATTTGAGAACAGAAGAGAATGGAGAAGAGCATGAAGAAAAAAATGACAGCGATTGCCATGTGTATCTGCATTCTGGCAGGCATGATAACAGGGTGCAATGCTTCGGATCAGAAGAAGACAGAAGCACGTACAAAAAAAGAAATTACGATTGCAGTAAACAGTGAAACAGGAGGGATGGATCCGGCGGGAAATATTGCACTGACCTATCTTTCCTATTCGGTCACAGCACTGGACGAACTGCTGACATTTGATGAAAATGGAGAAATCGAATACCGGGCGGCACAGTCCTATGAGGTGAATGAGGATTCTACAGAATGGACATTTCATTTAAGAGAAGGGGCCTGCTGGTCGGATGGAACACCGGTGACTTCGGCCGACTTTAAAAATACCATCGTGCGGGCACTGGATCCTAAAAGTGGAAGTGGATATGCGAACTATCTGTTTCCTATTGAACACGCAGAGGAAATTTATGAAGGAACGGCTGATATGGAGAGCCTTGGTGTTGAAACACCGGATAAAAATACTCTGATTTTTCATTTGAGTAAGCCGTGTGTGTATTTTCTGGAGCTTTTGCGTCTTCCGGTCTACACACCGTCCTGCAGTAAATATGCGAAAGAGACAGGCAGCGGATGGGATAAAAATCCAGAGACCAGTCTGTCAAACGGACCGTTTTATCTGGAAAAATATGTACCCGAGCAATATTTTGTCCTGAAAAAGAATGAGCGTTACTGGAATGCAGATGCGGTGCATCTGGAGCGGATCACCTATCGCTTTTTTGAAGAGCAGCAGGCAATGTTAAGTGCTTATGAGACCAAAGAGGTCGATGTGGCAGTCTCCCTTCCTTCTGTCGTCATGGAACTGTATCAGGGGAAAGACGATCTGGTAGTGACAGACAATATCGCGACGCGCTATATTTATCCGAATCTGGATGTGAAGCCTCTGGATGATGTGCGTGTGCGGGAGGCGATCAATCTTGCCATCAACCGGGAGGATCTTTGTAAGATGGTAGGAGAAGACACAGAGTCGACTGTGAATTTCGTGGCAAAGCGTATGAAAAATAATACGACCGGAGAGTATTTTGTGGAAGAGGCAGATCCTCCATTTGAGGAAAATGTGGAAAAGGCAAGAGAGCTGCTCTCTCAGGCGGGGTATCCGGATGGGAAAGGATTTCCTGTTTTGACCTACAAATATCCGTCTCTGGAATTAGATGCAGATACGGCCCAGGTGATCCAGGAGCAGCTCAAGCAGAATCTGAATATAGAGATCAAGCTGGAGGCGCAGGAATTACAGACCAATTATGCGACCAGAAGAGCCGGGAACTTTGATCTTTGCCGGATGAACTGGACGGCAGATTTTGCAGATCCGTACACCTACTTATCCATGCTTTTGTCAAATGGAACGTATAACTGCAGTGGAGTCCGGGATGAAAAATACGATCGTCTGGTAGAAGCCTCGGATGTGGAAACAGATCCTGTAAAACGAAATGCACTGCTTCATGAGGCAGAGCAGTGGGCAGTGGGAGAGCAGTTTTATATCATTCCTTTGTTTTCTATGAAAAGCTGTAATCTGATTCGGCCGGATATCACAGGAGTGAGTCAGATTCCGGCAACCGGAGCACTGGAATACCGGTATGCAGATGTGAAAGGAGACTGAAATGTTTCACGTAGTGACAGGCGGAAGTGGGAGCGGGAAATCCGCATATGCAGAAGAACAGATTTGTATGCTCAAAAAAAAGACAAATTCCCGTCATCTGTATTATATTGCAACCATGGTCCCTTATGGGAAAGAGACAGAACAAAAGATCCTGCGCCACAGACAGATGCGAAATGGAAAAGGATTTGAGACGTTGGAATGTTTTACAGACCTTAAGAAGATGGTTCAGACCGAGCCGGGGTTTCGCGCGGATGCGGCAGAAGAGGGAATCTGTGTACTTCTGGAATGTATGTCGAATCTGACCGCAAATGAGTTGTATTTGGATACAGGCGCAAAAGAACGGACCAGGGAAGCCGTTCTTGAAGGAATTCGGGAATTAGAAAAACGCTGCCGGGGACTTGTGGCAGTCACAAATGAAGTGTTTTGTGATCTGCCTCCGGCTGACGAAGAAATGCAGGAATACTTAAGCGTACTGGGAACGATCAACTGCCGGATGGCAAAAATGGCAGATCAGGTGACAGAAGTTGTTTATGGAATACCGGTGGAGGTGAAAAAGGGATGAAAATGGTAATCGGAGGAGCTTATCAGGGGAAAACAGACTATGCAAAACAGGTATATCCAAACCTTGTGTGGAGTGACGGGGCATCCTGCGACCTGAAAGACATTTTTTCCTGTTCGGGAATTGTTCATTTTGAAGAATTTGTAAGGCGCTGGATCCGGGAAAACAAAGCAGAGCATGCAACGGATCTGGCAGAGCAGATTTTACAGGAAAATCCTGAGCTGATCGTAGTGACTGCGGAAGTCGGATACGGACTGGTTCCTGTGGATGCGTTTGAAAGACAGTACAGAGAAGCTGTGGGAAGAATCTGTACAAATCTTGCAGCCTGTGCAGATCGGGTAGATCGGGTACAGTGCGGGATTGGGACCAGGATCAAGTGAGAAGGAGAACAGAAAGATGAAGACAGAGTTGGAAAATGTATTGCCGCAGGATATTGAAAAAAGAAGTTTTGAGATCATTACAGAAGAGCTGGGAGAGGTCAGTCTGATTCCGGGAACAGAACCGATCGTAAAGCGCTGTATTCATACAAGCGCAGATTTTGAGTATGCAAAGAGTCTGAAATTTTCAGAAGACGCAGTTCAAAGGGCAATGGATGCAATCCGTGACGGAGCGTGGATCGTGACCGATACGCAGATGGGAAAATCAGGGATCAACAAGAAAAAACTGGCACAGTACGGGGGCGAAGTGTGCTGTTTTATGTCTGACGAAGAGACTGCAAACATGGCAAAAGAACAGGGAACAACGCGCGCGGTTGCCAGCATGGAGCGTGCGGCCAAGCTGGATAAAAAACTGATCTTTGCCATTGGCAATGCGCCGACTGCGCTGATCCGGTTGTATGAGATGATTCAGGAAGGAAGATTAAAACCCGAGCTGATCATTGGAGTGCCGGTGGGGTTTGTCAATGTGGTACAGTCAAAAGAACTGATCCTGTCACTGAACGACACACCGTATATCGTGGCAAGAGGACGAAAAGGCGGAAGCAATATCGCAGCATGTATCTGCAATGCGTTGTTGTATATGATGGATGAAAAGAAGTGACGAGGGAGAGAAGAGCATGGGCGGATATTATTTTCCGATGTTTGTGGATATTTCGACAAAGAGGATTCTTGTGATCGGCGGGGGGGAAATTGCGGCAAGAAGGGTGCGTACGCTGTTAAAATTTGCAGAGCACATTGAGGTGACAGCGCCTGAGATCTGTGATGAAATGAAGGACATTCTGAAAGAAGAGGAAAAAAAGGAAGTGCCCCAGGCAGTGTGGAGTTCTCGAAAAGTTTTGGAAGAAGATCTGAAAGATACATCTGATTTTTTGAATGGGGCAGACATTGTGCTGACTGCGACCGATGACCGAGAGCTGAATCAAAAAATCGTAAGTGCGTGCAGAATGCGTAAGATTTTGGTAAATACTGCAGATGACAAATCCCTGTGTGATTTTTATTTTCCTGCGGTGACTGAAAAAGATGGTGTTGTGATCGGGATGAATTCCGGTGGGAAAAGCCCGAAGACGGTGCGTAAGGTCCGGGAATATCTGGAGAAATATCGCTGAAATCTTACGGGATTATGTTGTTGGCATTTACAATTTAGAAACGATTGAGCTTTTTCTGTTTTATCAGTATAATGAAAATAATAAAACTTGTTGGAATCTATGAAATGAGGTGATCATGTGACAGTCGAACAAATGAGGCGAAAAAGACAGCAGTTTGGCTATAGTTGTGAGCAGCTATCGGAGCTATCAGGAGTCTCTTTGGAAACGGTGCAAAAGATTTTCCATGACAATGAGGAAGTATTCAGCCAGGATATACTGAAACAAATAGAATCTGTATTTGAGAATAAAAGAGACTCTGATAGGGGCTTTTCTTATGTGTGCGAATCGAAGATGGAATATGGAATATCAAAAAAAAGTCGAGAGTGTACTCTTGAGGATTACTATCAACTTCCGGATGAAAGACGAGCAGAGTTGATTGATGGTGTGATCTATGATATGTCTGCGCCTACAATTATTCATCAGAAGATCAGCTTGGAAATCAGTGTACGGTTTCATGCTTTCATCAGCCAAAAGAAGGGAGCATGCATGGTTTTTTCTGCACCGGTAGATGTACAGCTTGATTGTGATGAAAAGACAATGGTACAGCCGGACGTTTTGGTGGTATGTGACCGTGAGAAAATAGTTCCGACACATGTGTATGGAGCTCCGGATCTGATTATGGAAATCTTGTCCCCTGCTACAAGAAAAATTGATATGAATATCAAACATAGCAAATATGCGGCAGCGGGAGTCAGGGAATACTGGCTTATCGACCCGGATAAGAAAAAAGTTGTAGTGTATGATCTGGAAAATGAAGAACTTCCGGTTGTCTATGGATTTGAAAATCGTGTACCTGTGGGAATATTCCAGGGGGAATGTGAGATTGATTTTTCCGAAATATATGAGTCTGTAAAGTTTTTGTATCAGGAGTGATTGACTCCTGATTACAGTAATTTTTCTAAAATATACCTCTGCGGGGTCATACCCAGTGACCGGTATAATTCCTGTGCAGATTCATTGAATTCCCATACCATCAGATCGATTCTTGTGGCTCCGAGTTCTTTTGCTTTTTGTTCCATTTCATGAAAAAGAGTCGTTGCGATTTTCTGACCACGGTAAGAAGGGTGTACAAACATATCATCTACATATGCGATGAGTGTTCCGGTCACCATATTGCTTTTGGTCCGGAGCGCGGCAATGATAAAACCGGCGATAAAATGGTCATCTGTCATTGCAAGAGCTATGTGATTGCCGTCGGTTGTTATTTCACGGAAGTCGGCTTCTGAATAAATGTGACTTGCAGGAATAAATAAATCAGGGCGTCCCTGAACATGAAGGTCGTGAAGCTCCTGCATATAAGAATCGATCACAGGATAATCCTCTGGGATCAGTGGGTGGATGTTCATAAGTTGTCTCCTTTTCTGAAAAATCAAATCATGTTATTTGTGGGTCAGGTTTCCACGGAATTGCTTACATAGAAACTGAAATCTATTGAATCGGCTCTCCGATTTTCATCTGATAACCACAAAATCATTCATATTATCATTATAGTTCATTCAAATACCGAATGGAAGAAAATTATTTGGCCATAGTGATGTACTGGCAACAGAAAAATATAAAAAAACAGTAGCCGTTCCACTGCATTTAGTGATAAAATATTAACAAAAGAATTACAGCAAATGATGACAGGAGGAATTGACAATGGCAAAGGTATTGATCAGCCCGGGAAAATATGTGCAGGGCGCAGGAGAGATGAAAAAACTGGGAGAATATGCTCAGAATTATGGAAAGAAGGCTCTGATCCTGATCAGCAAGGGTGGATACAAGCGAATCGGAGCAATGGTGGAGAAAAGCTTTGAAGGAAAAGAATGTGGATATGTTTTTGATTACTTCAATGGTGAATGCAGTAAAAAAGAAATCAAACGTCTTGGAGAAATCGTGAAAAAAGAAGCGTGTGATGTCGTGATCGGTATCGGCGGAGGTAAGATTTTTGATACTGCAAAGGCAGTGGCATATTATGAAAAGACGCCGGTTCTGATCTGTCCGACGATCGCATCTACAGATGCACCGTGCAGCGCACTTTCTGTAATTTATACAGAAGAAGGTGTGTTTGAGGAGTATTTGTTCCTGCCGTCCAATCCGGATATGGTCATGATGGATACAGAGATTATTGCAGAATCACCGGTTCGCCTTACCGTTGCCGGAATGGGAGATGCTCTTGCAACTTATTTTGAAGCAAGAGCGTGTCAGAGATCAGATGCCGCATCCTGTGCAGGCGGAAAGATTACCGGGGCAGCTATGGCTCTTGCAAAATTGTGTTTTGATACGCTGATGGAGGAAGGTGTGAAGGCGAAGCTTGCACTGGAAGCAGGTGCCTGTACAGAAGCAGTGGAAAAAGTGATCGAGGCAAATACACTGCTGTCCGGAATTGGCTTTGAAAGCGGCGGTCTTGCAGGAGCACATGCGATTCACAATGGTCTGACAGTACTCGAAGAATGTCATCATATGTACCATGGAGAGAAAGTGGCATTTGGAACGATCACACAGCTGGTGCTTGAGAACATCCCGTCAGAAGAGCTGCAGCAGGTGATCGATTTCTGCATCGAATGTGGACTTCCGGTTACACTGGAACAGCTGGGAGCAGGTAAGATTACGGAAGAACAGTTGATGAAAGTGGCAGAGGCAGCCTGTGCCGAGACAGATACTCTGCACAATATGCCGTTTGAAGTGACACCGAAGAAAGTGGCAGATGCGATCAAGGCGGCAGATGCGTACGGACATTATTTTCTCGGAGAGTAAGCTTGTATCTGGTCAGAAAAAATGACGGCGGATGCTGTCCATGGCGAAAGTCAGGATGGCATTCGCCTTTTTCTGTGCTATAATAAAAGTTCAGAAATACAACAGGAGAATAGTGACTGTTCATACAGTAACGGAGAATGGCAATTTATGAATCAGGTAATACAGACAGTTCTGGCAGCATTTTCAAACCAGAATATTGAGATAAATACAGCCAGAAAGCTGGCAAATCTAAAAAAATTAGATCCGCTTCATCTCTGGGTGGAGAAAGAAGATATTGTGATAAAAACAGAGTGTGGAAAGACTCCTTTGAGATTATATTTCCCATCAGAAGAGACAAAAAGGCAGAAAGAAGAGATTTCCTCCGCGATTTTTTTTATCCATGGAGGAGGATGGTCTACAGAGAGTGTAGAAACATATGACAGAATCTGCAGTATGCTATCAAAATCTGTTGACAAGACCGTCATATCTGTAGAATATCGCCTGGCGCCGGAGTATCCGTTTCCGGCAGGGCTTGAGGATTGTTATCTGGCTGCAAGGGCACTGTATCAGGGGAAAATCTTTCCAAAGATTGAGCCGGGACAGATTTCTGTTATGGGAGACAGCTCCGGAGGAAATCTGGCGGCAGCCTTGTGTCTGCTGGCAAGAGACCGAGGGGAATTTTCAATTCATAAGCAAATTTTGGTCTATCCGGCAGTGAACAACTGCTACACACTGGATTCTGCATATGATTCGATTCGGGAGAACGGAGAAGGATATCTGCTTACCAGAGGAAAGATGCATGATTATCTGCAGCTTTATATCGGGAAGCAGGAGGATTTAAAAAGTCCGTATGTGGCGCCTGTTCTTGCAGAAGATTTGACAAATATGCCGGAAACGCTGGTGCTGAGTGCAGAGTTTGATCCGCTTAGAGATGAGGACGAGGATTATGCCAAAAGACTGAAAGAAGCCGGAAATAAGGTGACGTGCTATCGGATCGCAGGGGCATTTCACGGGTATTTTGCACTTGGAGTTTCAAGACTTCATGTGGAAGAGAGTTTTGCGTATATTGACCATTTTTTACGGGAGGGGTAACGATGCAGAAAAAGAAACGTTCACAGTGGAGAAAGCTGGACAATGCAGCACAGGCATTTCCGGCAGCAACCGGGAAGAAAGATACCAGGGTATTCCGGCTGTATTGTGAACTGAAAGAGGATGTCATAGAGGAAGTTCTGCAAAAAGCAGTGGAATGTACGCTGGAAAAGTATCCGCTGTATTGTTCGGTTCTCAGGAAAGGGCTGTTCTGGTTCTATATGGAGCAGCGGAATTTAAAACCAAAAGTCAAGGCAGAAGATCGGCCGCCCTGCAGCGGACTGTATGTGCCTGATCAGAAAAGCTTTCTGTTTGAGGTTTCTTATTATAAAAAGAAAATAAATCTGGAAGTGTTTCATTGTCTGACTGATGGGACGGGAGCGCTGAATTTTTTAAAAGAACTGGTGCGGAATTACCTGATGATTTGTTATCCACAGGTGGAGTTTCCGCCTGTTTCAGAAGAAGAGATTTCCACAGCCAGTGATCACGAAGAAGACAGCTTTTCGCAGTATTATTCAAAATCAGATTATGGCAGTGTCAAAAAGAGCAGACCTGCATTCCAGCTGAAGGGGGAAAGGCTGGAGCAGGAGGAGATGTCTGTTTTAGAGGTGGTTCTTTCCGCGAAAGAAGTATACAGAAAGGCAAAATCATACGGGGTGTCAGTCACGGTATTTCTCTCTGCCGCACTGCTTTGTGCGATTCACGAGGAGATGCCGAGAAGTCAGATGAAAAAGCCGGTCACTCTGATGGTGCCGGTGAATCTGAGAAATTATTTTCCCTCCTATTCCATGACGAACTTTTTTGGTTGGATTGAAGCTGGTCAGGTGTTTGAAGAAAATACGAGATTTGAGGAAGTTTTGCAGAATCTGCAGCATGTCTTTCGAACAGAACTTGTAAAAGAGCGGATTGCAGACAATATGAACCGGCTTGTCCGTCTGGAAAAAAATCCTCTGCTTCGGGCCGTGCCTCTGGAGATTAAAAACCTGTTTTTGCTGGCTGGAACGACGCTTGGCGGGAGAAGTATTTCCGCGATTTATTCCAATATCGGAAAAATCCAGCTTCCGGATGTGTTTGAGACCTATGTGGATTCGTTTGGATTTTTTACAAGTACGGACAAGCTGCAGATGTGCTCCTGCTCTTACGGGGATAAAATGAGAGTAGGGATCACCTCGAAAATACTGAGTCATAATATCCAGCGGAATTTTCTGCGGATCTTAAAAGAGGAAGGGATTCACGTTACAGAACAAGAGAATGACTTCCCCGGATATCAGGAAAAGAAGCTGGGACTGATGCAGAAGAGTATGCAGATTTTTACGTTTTTGTGTATTGCTGCGGTTGTGATCAGCTGGGTGGTCAATCTGATGCTTCCTTCCGGATTTTTGTGGGCAGGCTTTGTGAGCGGGGGAGTACTTTGTACCTGGCTGTTTGTAATGGTAGGCTATAAAAAGCGCAGGAACCTTCTGAAAAATGGAATGTGGCAGCTTCTGCTCATATCGGCAGCGGGGCTTTTGTGGGACGTTTTTACCGGATGGCATGGATGGGCAGTGGATTTTGTACTCCCGCTTGCATCGCTGGTCATTCTTGCAGCAATGACAGTGGTCGCAAGGGTGTGCAGGCTGGAGGAAAACGAATATTTGTTTTATCTTGTTCAGATCGGCGCCTTTGGATGTATTCCGGGAATTCTTCTGGCAGCAGGGGCAGTCCGGATCCGGTATCCGTCTTTACTTTGTACAGGAATCAGCATTCTGTTGCTGGCCGGAATCGTAGTTTTTCGTGGAAAATCGTTCGTTCGGGAGATTAAGAAAAAATTCCGGGTTTGAAAATGTAAAAAATGTAATAAAAAGTAGAAGGAAACTATTGAAAATTGTTTAAAATAAACATATAATTATAAAAGAAAAATAAATTTATTAAAATTCTCTAAAGAGAAGGAGGGGGATTTCTATGATTAGTTTCTTTCTATGTCTGCTTCTGTTGATCGGAGGCTATTTTGTCTACGGGAAGATCGTAGAAAACACATTTGCACCGGATGACAGGGAGACGCCTGCTGTCAAAATCAATGACGGTGTGGATTACGTGGTAATGCCGCAGTGGAAGCTCTTTTTAGTGCAGCTTTTAAACATTGCAGGCCTGGGACCGATTTTTGGTGCCATGCAGGGAGCCCTGTGGGGACCGATCGTATTTTTATGGATCACATTTGGTACGATTTTTGCAGGCGGTGTCCATGATTACTTTTCAGGTATGCTTTCTGAAAGAAATAATGGTACATCAATTTCAGAGGTTTGTGGTATTTACCTTGGAAATGCAATGAAAAATGTGATGCGTGTATTCAGTGTGGTTCTGCTGGTTATGGTAGGAACTGTGTTTGCAGTCGGACCTGCAGGTCTGATCGTGACATTGTTCAAGGAGGGCGGAATCGGCGGAATTCTTGCCAGTACAGAATTCTGGCTCTGGATCATTCTGGCATACTATTTTATCGCAACATTTATTTCTATTGATAAGATCATCGGACGGATTTACCCGGTATTCGGAATCTGCCTGATCATCATGGCGGTAGGAGTTATCATTGGAATCTTTACACATTCCGAGTTTGTGATCCCGGAAATCTGGAATAACTTCTCCAGTATGCATCCGGACGGTGCGCCGATCTGGAGCGTTATGTTTATCACAGTTGCCTGCGGAGCGATTTCCGGATTCCATTCTACACAGTCACCGCTGATGGCACGTTGTATGAAATCAGAGCGTCAGGGACATTTTGTATTTTATGGAGCTATGGTGGCGGAAGGTGTGATCGCACTGATCTGGGCTGCTGCAGGATGCGCATTGTATGAAGTGACAGGCGGTCTGAGTACAGGATTAAGCGCGATTCTCGCAAATGGCCAGTCAGCAGCGATTTATGATGTCTGCTCAAAGACAATGGGAGGAATCGGAGTTGCACTGGCGATGATCGGTGTTATCGTATGCCCGATCACATCCGGAGATACGGCATTTAGAAGTGCAAGACTGGTATTGGCGGACTGGTTTAAGATCGAGCAGTCCAAATACAGCAAACGTTTGTTGCTTTGTGTTCCGTTGTTAGGTGCAGGTGCCATTATCGGACATCTGGATTATACGATCGTCTGGAGATATTTCAGCTGGACCAACCAGACACTGGCAATGATCGTTCTCTGGACAGCAAGTATGTATCTGTTCCGTGAGAAGAAGAATTACTGGCTGACAGCAGTTCCGGCTACCTTTATGAGTGCAGTCTCCATGACATATTTCTTCTATGCGAAAGAATGTCTGGGACTGGGAACAGCTGTTGCGTATCCGGCAGGTATCATTCTGGCAGCAGGATTCCTTGCCATTTTCCTGTATGCAACGAGAAAACCTGCGAAAGCAGCAAAATAAAGTGTTTTCATAAAACACAAACAGAAAGGACTGACACGAGATGATATGGAAACCAAAGCAGCTGGGCAGACAGAAAATAGAAGAGCGGGAGCTGGAAGCGGATAAAAAGAACTGCAGGAGATTCGGCCCCTGTGGAGTGGGTCAAAAGGCTCTTTATCTGAGCAGCTTTTACTTTGACAGAAGATATTATGTAGCTCTGGACTCGGTATCAAGAGTATTTAAAAGAGTAGCCATGAGTAAAGGTGGTTTTTCGGGAAAAGGAATGTTTGCCACGATTCCATATCTGGTCGTGCAGTATGACGGCGGAGAGGAAAAGCAGTGTATTTTCAAAAGAGAAGAGCAGGTAGATGCACTGCTTGACCATATCCGAAGTATCCGTCCCGAGATGCCGGTGCACAGCGTGCAGGCAGAAAAAAAACTGCTGGAGAAACAGCGGATACTTGAACAGAAAAAAGCAAGGATTGCTTTTTCGGATGCGCGGGAAGAAATCCAATGGTTAGAAAAATGTGCGCAGTTTTTGGAAAAAAGACCTGAGTTATATCGGGAACTGAGCAGCTGTGCGAAGAGAAAAAGAACCTATGATAAGAGCAATCCTGCTTATAAATGGGCAGCGCTTTTCATTACCCTGATGGGGATTGCGGCACTGGTTTACGGGATTTATGCGCTGGTCACAAAAGCGGGATTCGGAATTTATTTTCTGCTGTTCGGACTGGCCGCCATCTTTTTCTTCTCCAGTGCGAATGTTCTTCCTACTGCCCGCAATAACAGGCGGTATGTGGAAGACAGGCTGAAGAAGGCGATAGAAGCGATGTATCGCTACATTGCAGAATATCCGAAGTTTCCTCTTCCGGCGTGTTATGCACATCCGGCAGTACTTCGAAGAATGATTGATATTATTGCAGAAGAACGGACACGGTCTGTGGCAGAAGCTCTGGAATTGCTGAAGCAGGATTTGAAAGCAATGAATTCCAGTGTGGAGCTTGAGCAGGAAGAATACGATGAGGTCATGGCGATCAAGCCGATGTTTCTTGTGAAAGACTATGAATAATATGAAAAGAAAATAGCCGGGGAAGGAATCAGAAATGGTTCTTTCCCCGGCTGTTTTATTTTGATGATTGAAAACAATGTAAAATTATTATAATGCGGAAAGAAAAAAATTGCTATAAAATTTTACTTGAAATATACCCCATAAGGGTATATAATGCGTGTATGAAATGAGGTGAAAGAAATGGAAGAAAAAAGAGAGTGCTGTCATACAACAAAGACAAAAGAACGCACAGAAAAAGAATATAAAGATTTGATCCATCGTCTGAACAGGATTGAAGGTCAGGTGCGGGGAATCAAAAAAATGGTAGAAAGTGATACGTATTGTACGGACATTCTGATCCAGGTCTCAGCAGTTAATGCGGCGTTGAACAGCTTTAGTAAAGTGCTGCTTGGCAATCATATCCGGACCTGTGTGGCAGAGGATATCCGTCAGGGAAAAGAAGAGACAGTGGAAGAGTTAGTAGCAACGCTTCAAAAACTGATGAAGTAAAGTGAGGTGATATTGTGAAGCAATACAATGTGAACGGAATGAGCTGTGCGGCATGCAGTACAAGAGTGGAAAAGGCAGTTTCCAAAGTTGAGGGAGTGACTTCGTGTTCAGTCAGTCTTCTGACGAATTCCATGGGCGTGGAGGGAGATGCGAAAGAAGCAGACATTCTTGCAGCAGTGGAAAAAGCGGGATATTCAGCTTCTGTAAAGGGAGAGAATACCGCAAAGCCGGCAGAACATGCAGAAGAGGAATTTCTGAAAGATAAAGAGACTCCGGTCTTAAAAAAGCGGCTGATCTTATCGTTTTGTTTCCTTGTGCCGCTGATGTATCTTTCGATGGGACATATGATGTGGAACTGGCCGCTTCCCGGGATTCTGGCAGAGAATCATGTGGCAATGGGAATTTTACAGCTCTTGCTGACAGGATGTGTGATGATCATCAATCAGAAGTTTTTTGTCAGTGGATTTCAAAGTCTGCTGCACGGCGCGCCTAATATGGATACGCTGGTAGCACTTGGAGCAGGCGCTTCATTTGGCTACAGCACCTATGCATTGTTTGCCATGACAGATGCACAGATGCGTCAGGATATGGCAGGCGTGATGACTTATATGCATGAGTTTTATTTCGAATCTGCAGCGATGATTCTGACATTGATCACTGTCGGTAAGATGCTGGAGGCACGTTCCAAAGGAAAGACTACAGATGCCTTAAAAGGCCTGATGCGCCTGGCGCCAAAGACGGCGGTTGTGATCCGGAACGGGCAGGAACAGACAGTTTCCATCGAGCAGGTGAGAAAAGGGGATGTGTTTGTGGTTCGCCCGGGTGAGCATATACCCGTGGATGGTATTGTGCTGGAAGGAAGCAGTGCGATTGATGAATCGGCGCTTACAGGAGAAAGTATTCCGGTAGACAAAAAAGCAGGAGACATTGTTTCTGCTGCGACACTCAATCAGTCGGGGTATATCCGTTGTGAGGCATCCCGTGTGGGAGAGGACACGACACTGTCCCAGATTATCCAGATGGTCAGTGATGCAGCAGCAACCAAGGCGCCGATTGCAAAAGTTGCAGACAAAGTATCCGGAGTCTTTGTTCCGATTGTAATCGTGATTGCGGTCATTACCATTGCCGTATGGATGCTGGCAGGAGAGAGTGTGGGATTTGCGCTTGCAAGAGGAATTGCTGTTCTGGTGATCAGCTGTCCATGTGCGCTTGGTCTTGCCACTCCGGTAGCGATCATGGTCGGAAGCGGAAAAGGTGCAAAAAACGGTGTTATGTTTAAAACAGCGGTTTCTCTGGAAGAGACCGGAAAAGTTCAGATCGTGGCGCTGGATAAGACAGGAACGATTACCAACGGGGAACCGAAAGTGACAGATGTTATTCCGGATAGTAAAATTGCAAGAGAAGAACTGCTGGAGATTGCGTATGCTCTGGAAAAGAAAAGTGAGCATCCGCTGGCAAAAGCAATTTTATCCTATGCAAAGGAGCAGAAAGTGCCAGATGGCATCGAAGTGAGTGAATTTCAGGCAGTGCCGGGAAATGGACTTTCCGGGCTGAATGATGGAGAGAATCTGACCGGAGGAAATTTGAACTTTATCCGCCAGCATGCTGAAGTATCAGAAAATGTGGAGGCAGAGGCGAGAAAACTGGCAGATCAGGGAAAGACCCCGTTATTCTTTGCCAGAAACGGAAGATTTCTGGGGATGATCGCAGTTGCAGATGTGATCAAAGAAGACAGTCCCCAGGCAGTGCAGGAACTGCAGAATATGGGAATCCGGGTGGTCATGCTTACAGGTGACAATGAACAGACAGCCCGTGCCATCGGAGCGCAGGCTGGAGTGGACGAAGTTATCGCAGGGGTACTGCCGGAAGGAAAAGAAGAAGTGATCCGCAGACTGAAGAATCAGGGAAAAGTAGCCATGGTCGGAGACGGTATCAATGATGCTCCTGCACTGACAAGAGCAGATATGGGAATTGCGATCGGAGCAGGAACAGATATTGCGATAGATGCTGCAGATGTGGTATTGATGAAGAGCAGACTTACGGATGTTCCGGCAGCGATTCGACTGAGTCGTGCGACACTTCGCAACATTCATGAGAATTTATTCTGGGCATTTATTTATAATGTCATCGGAATCCCGCTGGCAGCCGGAATCTGGTATCCATTGTTTGGATGGAAATTAAATCCGATGTTCGGAGCGGCGGCAATGAGTTTGTCCAGCGTTTGTGTTGTTACCAATGCACTTCGTCTCAACTGGTTCCGTATGAAGGACGCCACAAGAGATCGAAAAATAAAAACAAGAAAGAAACAGGAGGAAATGACAATGGAAAAAACAATGAAAATTGAAGGAATGATGTGTGGACACTGCGAGGCGTCTGTAAAGAAAGCACTGGAGGCACTTGCAGAGGTGGAAGCGGCAGAAGTAAGCCATGAGAAAGGCACAGCGGTTGTGACACTGCGCTCGGAGGTTTCTGATGAAGTACTGAAAAAGGCAGTGGAAGAGAAAGATTATACCGTTGTGGAAATCCGGTAGGATTTATTTGTCAGTATAAAAGAATTAAATAGCTGGATTAAAGAGAAAACAGTCGGGTAAAATTCCGGCTGTTTTTTTACAAACTTTTGAACTGGTTCTTTACAAATAAAATGATGTGTGCTATATTGAAAACAACAAAAAGTAATACCTATTACATAATACTTTATAAGGAGAAGAGAAGATGTATCAGAGTCACGAATTTTATTTGAGAAGAGCGATTGAAATTTCAAAAGAGGCAAGAGAAGCAGGAAATACTCCGTTTGGAGCCCTTCTGGTCAACAAAGAGGGAGAGATCATCATGGAGCAGGGAAATATTGAGATTACAGAGAAAATCTGTACAGGGCACGCGGAAGCGACACTTGCAGCAAGAGCATCTCATGAATATTCCAGAGAGTTTTTGTGGGATTGTACATTATATACGACTGCAGAGCCATGTGCGATGTGTGCAGGAGCTATTTACTGGGCGAATATCGGAAGAGTTGTATACGGAATGACAGAGAGACGACTGTTGGAGCTGACAGGAAGTAATGAGCAGAACCCGACTTTTGATCTTCCATGCAGAGATGTATTTGCAAAAGGGCAGAAAGCAATTGAAGTAGTAGGACCGGTAGAGGCCGTTGAAGTAGAAGCAGCAAAGGTGCATGAGGGATATTGGGATTAAGTTCCAGTCAGGAGCAGAGTATGAAAGCGGAATATTTTGATGAAAAAGTAGGATGGACAAAGACGCTGCTGATCGGATTTCAGCATGTCCTTACCATGTGTCCGGGAACAATCGCGGTTCCCTTGATTTTAGCAGGAGCCCTGGGATTGGGGGAAAAAGAAACTGCATTTTTAGTAGCAGCCAATTTTTTTACAAGTGGAATTGCCATTCTGATTCAGGTAATCGGAATCGGAAAACTGGCAGGATCCAAATATCCCATTATTTTGGGTTCTTCCTTTGCACCTCTAAGCCCTATGATCCTGATCGGAAAAGAATACGGGATGCAGACACTCTTTGGCGCAGTGATCGCATCCGGTGCGATAATTTTTATCCTGTCTTTTTTTATGGATCAGATTTTAAAACTTTTCCCTCAGGTTGTAGTGGGAACATTTGTAACGTTGATCGGAATTACACTGGCGCCGACTGCACTGCGGGATCTGGCAGGCGGAGAAGGCAGCGAAAGTTTTGGGTCTGTTGAAAATCTGATTCTGGGTACTGCAGTTTTGATCTTTATCATTCTGGTAGAAAAGTATGCAAAAGGAATCTGGAAAAGTATGTCCCTGCTGCTCGGAATCGTGGCGGGAACGATCGTGGGATGTGGTCTGCACATGGTCGATTTTACATCGATCGCGCAGGCAGAAGTATTCCAGCCGGTGAAACCATTTTATTATGGAATGCCGGAGTTTAAAATATGGCCGATTTTTATTATGAGTATTTTCTGCATCATCAACATGATTCAGTGTATCGGAGTCTTTTCCGTAATGGATGAAATTGTTGGAATCCAGACAGACAATAAGACAAAGGAGAGAGGAATCAGAGGTCAGGCAGCAGCACAGATGGTGACTGGTATGTTCAATTCGGTTCCATCTACCATGTTCAATGAAAATGTAAGTCTGATCGGACTGACAAAAGTTAAAAGCAGATCCGTTGTTGCAGCAGCCGGCATTATGATCATTCTGGCAGGAATTTTCCCGAAGATTTCCGCGGTATTTACGGCTGTTCCTAAATCTGTGCTGGGAGGTGCAACACTGGCATTGTTCGGGGTGATCACTTCTTCTGGAATTTCCATTTTATCCAAACTGGATTTTTCAAAAGATAACAATTTCAAGATTGTAGGGACCAGCATTGCGATCGGAGTAGGCGCAGCGTTTGCATCAGATGTTTTTGTGAATATTCCGAATGCATTGCAGATGGTATTAAGCAATGGTCTGTTTATGGTCAGCATCAGCGCGATTTTTCTGAATTTGATCTTGAATGGGAAAAAAGCTTTTTCTTGACAAAGAAAAGGGATTCTTCTATCATCATACATAGGTTAAGAGAAAGAGAGGAATCGCTTTGAGTACGCAGAAATTACGTGTAAAATCCTTGTCCGGACAGGCAAAGGAGGCCATTCTTCAATATATAGAAGAGATGGATCTAAAAACAGACAATAAGCTTCCAAGAGAAGAGGCACTTGCCGAGATGCTTGGAGTGAGCCGGATCACAATCCGTCAGGCATTGAATGATCTTGCGGCAGAGGGGATTATTTTCCGCAGACAGGGAAGGGGTACATTTGTCAATGTGGATTCTCTCAATATCAAGGTCACGTTCAGTCCCTGTATGGAATTGACGCAGATGATCAAAAAGAGCGGGTATGCTCCTTCCGTCAGACTTTTAAATATTCAAAAAGTAAAACGGGAGGAAGAAATCTGTTCTCTTCTTCAGATGCAGCCGGACGAACAGCTGGTAGTGGCAGAAAAGCTGTTTCTGGCAGATGATAAGATCTGTGCATTCTGCAGAGATTATTTCGGAATGAATCTGATCGGCGGGGAAGAGGCATTTGATATGTTTTCAAAGTATGAAGATTCGATTTACAAATATATTTATGAATTGTCCGGGGAAAAGGCGCAATGGGATAAAGTTGAGATCGATACAGTGAATCCGGCAGAAATTGCAGGATTAAAAAAATATGTATCTGTGAAAGAACTGGGTTTAAGTCCATATCTTTACCTGAAGACATTAAATTACAGTGAGAAAGATAAACCACTGGTCTATGCGAATGAATATTTTAACACGGAAATCATCAAATTTAATCTGATCCGTCAAAAGAATATACAATATTGAGAAAGGGCACTTCGTCTTGGTTGGATGAAGTGCCCTCGTCTTTCTTATAAAAGATGTTCAAATGCATCATAAAATCCCGGATAGGAAACGTCAATACAGTGGCTGTCCAGAATTTTCGTGCGTCCGTCAGCTACAAGAGCTGCGATACTGAATGCCATGGCGATCCGGTGATCGAGCAGTGTGTGGATGGTAGCGCCTTTTAAAGGCTCCCCTCCTTTGATCACCATTCCATCTTCTGTCGGGAGAACGCTGCATCCCATGGCGATCAGATTGTCAGTGATCGTCTCGATCCGGTCCGTCTCTTTGACACGAAGTTCCTGCGCATCGCGGATGATGGTCGTACCTTCAGCGCAGGCTGCCATAACGGCAATGATCGGAATCTCATCGATCAGTGTGGGAATGATATCACCGTGAATCGAAATTCCATGAAGCTGGCTGCTGCGAACCAGAATATCGGCCATTTTTTCCCCGGCTTCTGTACGTTCATTTAACAGTGTGATATTACCGCCCATATCTTCGCATACTTTCAAAAGACCTGCACGAGTCGGGTTGATTCCTACATTTTTGACCAGAATCTCGGAATCCGGAACTAAAAGTCCTGCTGCGATAAAGTAGGCAGCGGAAGAAATATCTCCGGGAACAGTGATCTTCTGTCCATGTAATTCCTGACATGGCTGGATCACGGACGTTGCCTCAGAACCAGCCAGCTGATGAACGGTCCGGATATCCGCACCGAATTCTTTGAGCATCAACTCTGTGTGATTGCGGGACAGGATAGGTTCTGTCACGGAAGTTTCCCCCTCTGCGTAAAGTCCTGCAAGAAGAATACAGGATTTTACCTGAGCAGAAGCAACCGGTGACGTGTAGTGGATTCCGTGCAATTTCCCCGGTTCAATGACCAGCGGTGCGCATCCATTGCCGTGCAGGCTGGAAATATGAGCGCCCATCTGTGTCAGTGGTTCGATGATCCGTTTCATGGGACGTGAGTTGAGTGACTCGTCTCCGGAAAGGGAAGTGGAAAATGGCTGTCCTGCAAGAATACCGGAGAGCAGGCGGGTAGTTGTTCCGCTGTTTTTTACCTGTAATGTTTCCGAAGGCGCAGTCAGTCCGTGCAGTCCCTTGCCGTGTACCAGAATCCGGTTTTGGTGTTCCTCTATTTTAATCCCCATTTTCCGGAAGCAGTCAATGGTGGCAAGACAGTCTGCACCATTTAGGAAGTTGTGGATCTCTGTCATTCCGTTGGCGAGAGATGCGAACATCACACTGCGGTGAGAAATGGATTTGTCTCCCGGAATGGAAACTTCTCCTTTTAATCCTGTAATGCTTGTCAATTCCATAATCATATATTCCTTTCTTTAAACTTCATATACAATATACCGGTATTTCTGCAGAAGTGCGGCGGCTTTTACAGAGGCGTCCTCTTCGTAAAATTCGATGCGCAGTACCCCTTCTTCAAATTCCCGGTTATGAATGATTCCAATATTTTTAATGCTGATGTGATTGCTCGCCAGAATCGTGGCAATGGTCGCGATTCCTCCAGCTTCATCGATAATGTCACAGTACAGGGCAAAAATCTTTTTGATCGGTCCTGCAGAGTGATCCGGCATGGAATTCCGGTAGTCTCTGGATGACTCGAAGAATGAAAATAATTCCCGTTCATTGCCGGCATCAATGGAAATTTTTGCGCGGTTCAGTTCTTCGATATAAGCGTCCAGGATCCGGGAGATATTATCTTTATTTTTCAGGCAGATCTGCTGCCACATGATCGGAGAAGAAGATGCAATCCTTGTAATATCTTTAAAACCGCCCGCAGCCAGAAGCTTCATCAGTTCCTCTTTCGTATCCGTACTTTTTACGAAGTTGACCAGGCAGGAGGCAATGATGTGCGGCAGATGACTGATAGTTCCGGTGACCGTATCATGCAGCCGGTAGTCAAGCACGATCGGTAGCGCCTTCAGAGACTGTACAAAGCAGCGGTAATCTTCCAGCTTCTCAGAAGAGACTTTGTCAGACGGCGTCAGGATGTAGTATGCATTTTCAATCAGATGAGCCTTGGAATTGGCAAATCCGCTTTTTTCGGAACCTGCCATAGGATGTCCTCCGATGAAATTTGCATCCAGACCAAGCCGGGTAATCTCCTCATGGATCGCAGTCTTTACACTGCCGACATCTGTCAGGATGCAATCCGGATGGATCAAATCCTTTAACTGAGATAAATACGCATTATTGTAAGAAATCGGCGCACAGAGAAAAAGATAGGAACAGTGAGAGAACTGTTCGTCAATGGCAGTACAGGAGATGTCGATCGTTCCGTCCTGCATGGCCAGTGCAAGTGTTTCTCTGCTTTTATCAAAAGCCAGGATCTGATAGTCCGGATAATACTGGCGGATTGCCTTGGCGATAGAACCGCCGATTAGTCCCAGCCCGATAAATCCGATGGTAGTGCTTGTTTTTGTCTGCATAGTTTGATGTCCTTTCTAAATAAACTGGCTGATGGGAAGCTGCGATCCCAAGAAGCACATATAGAATATTTTAGCATTTTAACTCGTAAAAGTAAATTAGAAACAAGTTGTTAAAAATAAATAAAATAGTTGTAATTTATATAAAATTTTAGTACAATATACACATAGCACGTGAGTCGGCAGAACAGCTGCCGGAACATGAAGAGAATAACAACATAAGGAGGCAGCACTATGAAGGTTTACAGAACGGATGAGATTAGAAACGTAGTATTGCTTGGCCACGGTGGCAGCGGCAAAACAAGTCTTGCAGAGGCGATGCTTTATGTATCAGGAGCAGTCAGTCGTATGGGAAAGATTTCCGAGTCCAATACGACCAGTGATTTTGATAAAGAAGAGCAGAAGCGCGGATTCTCGATCAGCACGAGCCTGATCCCGATCGAGTGGGAAAAGGCAAAGATCAATATTCTGGATACACCGGGATATTTTGATTTTGTCGGCGAAGTAGAAGAAGCAGTGAGTGCAGCAGATGCGGCAGTTATCGTGGTTTCCGGAAAAGCCGGTGTACAGGTTGGTACAGAAAAAGCGTGGGAGCTTTGTGACAAGTACAACCTGCCGCGTATGGTCTATGTGACAGAGATGGATATGGACGACGCAAGTTTCCGCCAGGTTGTGGAAGATCTGACTGTCAGATATGGTAAGAAAATCGCGCCGCATTTCCAGCCGATCCGTGAGAACGAAAAGCTGGTCGGATATATCAACATTATTAAAAATGCCGGCAGACGTTATACAGGAATCGGACAGAGAGAAGAGTGCGAGATTCCGGATTATTGTCTTCCGAACCTGAAGATTTTGAGAGATTCTCTGATGGAGGCAGTTGCGGAGACGAGCGAAGAATTTATGGATCGTTACTTTGAGGGAGACGAATTTTCAATTGAAGAGATCCGTGCAGCCATGCGTACGGAAGTGATGGATGGGGACATCGTTCCGGTTGCCATGGGATCCAATGTACAGGCACAGGGTGTTGCCAATCTGCTTTCTGATATCGTGCGTTTCTTCCCGAGTCCGGATAAGAGAAGCTGTGCGGGTATCCACAGGACAAAGAGTGAGATCTACGAGGCTGATTATGATTTTTCAAAGGCCAAATCTGCCTATGTATTCAAGACAATGGTAGATCCGTTTATCGGAAAGTATTCATTTGTAAAGGTATGCTCCGGTGTACTCAAAGGGGATGACGTACTTTACAATGCAGATGCGGATGCCGAGGAAAAACCGGGCAAGCTTTATACGATGTGCGGAAACAAACCGACAGAAGTTTCCGAACTGTTTGCAGGAGATATCGGAGCAATCGCAAAGCTTGGAAGTACAAAGACAGGAGATACTCTTTCGACAAAGAATACGCCGATTACATATTCCAGAACAGATTATTCGGTTCCATATACCTATATGAGATACAAGACTCTGACAAAAGGGGATGAAGACAAGGTATCTCAGGCACTGCAGAAGATGATGGCAGAGGATGTGACACTCAGAGCAGTCAATGACAGTGAGAACAGACAGTCTCTTCTTTACGGTATGGGAGATCAGCACCTGGAAATCGCAGCCAGCAAACTGGCAGCCAGATATAAAGTAGAAATTAAACTGGAGACACCGAAAGTGGCGTTCCGTGAGACAATCCGTAAGAAATCGGATGTGGACACAAAATACAAAAAACAGTCCGGCGGACATGGTCAGTACGGACATGTAAAGATGCGGTTTGAACCATCCGGTGATCTGGAGACTCCTTATGTATTTGAAGAAGAAGTGGTAGGCGGCGCTGTTCCGAAGAACTACTTCCCGGCTGTAGAAAAAGGACTTCAGGACTCTGTGGTAAAAGGTCCCCTCGCAGGATATCCGGTAGTCGGAGTCAAAGCAGTTCTTTACGACGGATCTTACCATCCGGTAGATTCTTCGGAGATGGCATTCAAGACAGCTACGATCCAGGCATTTAAGAAAGGTTTTATGGAAGCGGGACCGGTTCTTCTGGAGCCTATCGCATCCTTGAAAGTGACAGTGCCGGATGACTATACAGGAGATGTTATGGGTGATCTGAATAAGAGAAGAGGACGTGTCCTTGGCATGACACCTGTAAGCGGCGGCAAACAGATCATAGAAGCAGACATTCCGATGACAGGACTGTTTGGATACTGTACAGTGCTTCGTTCCATGACAGGAGGAAGAGGTACTTATGAGTATCAGTTTGCAAGATATGAGCAGGCACCTTCGGATGTACAGGAGAAGGAAATCGCAGCAAGAGCAGCGGAAGAAAAATAGAATAGAGAATTAGAAAAAGACCTTTTCTGCAAAAATCAATGATTTTGTTGTAGGAAAGGTCTTTTTTGGTGGAGAAAACAGAAAAAAATTATGCAAAACGTGGAAAAAATATAAAAATTCCTTGAAATTATATATGTCTTTTTGACTATCTTTTTATATCTTCTTAAATGTCCGCAAAGCCTTATTTTATAGGCTCTACGGGCATTTTTCTTTTGTGGTAAACCTCACATATCTAGGTCTATCTTCTTATATTTTCGCTATCAAGCGTGGTTAAAATCGTGGTAAATACTTCTTATGCGATTAGACGCTGAACCTCTGATTTTGCGGTATCTATGGACGCATGAGCATACCAGTTCATTGTGATACTGATATTTGAATGCCCCATGATATACTGTAAATCTTTCGGGTTCATGTTCTTGCTTGCCAGCCTTGTGCAGAATGTATGGCGTAGCGTATGCGGTGTGATATGTGGCAAGGGATTGTCCTTGTGGTGCTTGTTGTATTTCTTTATCATACGGACAAATAAGGCGTTGTAATCAATCGCAACTTTGGGCTTGCCTTTATGATTGACAAATAGGAAATTGCTCCGTCCGTCTATCACAAATGGTTCTGCCTTTGGGTGTTTCTTCATAACCCGTTGAAATGCCTGTATTGTTTCTCTGCTTAATGGCACTTGCCTTATTCCGCTCTTTGTCTTAGGCGTTTCAATATAATAACCCTGTTCCTTGCTCTTTAGTAACTGGTGGTCGATAACCACAACCTCATGGATAAAATCAACGTCCATGATTGTCAGTCCGCACAGTTCCGAGATACGAAGTCCTGTCTTTAACAGTATCAGCACATCATCATAATACTTGTGATACACATTGTCCGTCTTGATGAATGAGAGTAGGGCTTGTTCCTGTTCCTCTGTCAATGCGACTTTCTCTTTGGTATCATTTTCTAGGACTTCACTTAACTTGAAATCAAAAGGGTTTTTCCTTACACAATCGTCTTGTATGGCGATATAGAATGACGCTTTTAACGAGCGTTTATGGTTGTTAATGGTGTTATAGGAAAAGCCTTTGTCTTTCATGCGTAATGCCCATTCCTTAGCGTCAGAGGGTTTTATCGTATCAATGCTCCTAGCACCTAACTTGTCCTCTTTCAATAACCGCATGAGCTGTTCCCGTTGTTTCTGTGTGCTTTTCTTCACGTTTGCCCTCTGTGTGTTCTGTTTAGCGTAGAGTTGGCAAAGCGTCATTTTCTTGCCTGTGCTGTCGATACCGTCCTCAATATCCCGTCTTATCTGCTGTTCCAGTTCACGAAGTGAGGGTTTTTCCCGTTTTCCCTTTGGTGTCGGGTCTGTGGGTGTCAATCTCCAAGCATACACATATTTTGTGTTTCCAAATGCGTCCACATATTTATATAAGTATTTTCCGTCTGTTCGTTGGCTCTCTCCAGTATGCAGGATACGTTCTTTGCTATCCCGTCTTTTTTCTTTCATGGTGTCTGCTCCTTTCCTTGTTGGAAAGAGCCTTGATATGACTTGTGTTCATCATAACACATACAAGGCTCATTTGCATTAGATTGCGTCCAATTTGTCAATGACCTTTTCAAATTGTCGGCGTTTAATCTGTATGCGGTTGCCATTCATAATGAGCCAGCCAGCGTCCTTGTTTTCCTCTGCCAATCGTCTTAACTTGTTTTCTCCGATACGGAAATATTTTGACGCTTCTTCAATGGTAAGGGTGTACTTTTCCCATACAGGAATATCGTTGTTATTCATTAGATACCCCCTTTCCCTTGTTTTGTGTCATACTGGATATAGGGGATAAGGTCGGTGCGGTTTATCCTCTGTAAGTGGGCGGTTAGTTTGCTGGAAAGGGAATTACTGTATCTTGCCTTATCAAGCATAGTTCCCACTTTTTCCAGTCCACCTAATGCGTCATGTTCTTCTAAGAAGTAAAAACTTTTGACAGCGGAAATCACGCCACCCTCTGTGAGCCATTGCTGTGTTTCTTCAAGAGAATTATGTAGTTTCGGTACTTGCACTTTCAAGACTTCCACAGCCCCTAAAAAGCGTTCCCAAAACCGACACGTTTTCCATCTGCTCTTATTACTTTCATTTCTGTTTGGCACGACAAAGCGTAGGTTGTTTGCCAATAGCCCGAAAGCCAGTTCCCCAAGTTCCAGCGGTCTGTCTTTGAATGTCATGGCAAAAGCATGAGCCTTATCATCACGCAGTTGCATTTCTGTCCGTTTCCAACTGCCAACTTCATCAAGTGTCTTATTATGTTTTGAACAGACTTCCTTATCTTTATCATAAAAGCGGTAGGACAATCCCGATTTACCAGCACCGATATAAACAGTCTTTGCGGTGTCGAAATCATCAAACTTGCTTTCGTCAAAGTGGTAGCCCTCACTATTAGAAATAAATTCCTCTTTTTCGCATTTCTTCTTTATCTGCTCTATGGTAAAGAATGGCTTTTCGTTCTTATCATCAATGGCAATATCAAGTCTTGTAAAATGGAAGTTATCCAGTCCGTATCTTCGCTCACAACGTCGGAACATATCTCCAAAGGTACAATTCCTACTATCGAGAATACGGAAAATATCATCACAACCTCTGCCAGTCATAACAAGATAACAGCCTAGCCCCTGTGGGTTGTCCTCTGTCTTTCTTGCGTCCCCCGATACATAAATATCTCCAATCTGCCAGCGTGCTTGATAAGTCTTGAATTTTATCGTTGCTGGATAAACATTGAAAATGTCAGTCGGTAAACCTAAAATGTGCATGATTACATCTTCAGCGGTTGCAGTATCAAATACAATGCTGATGTAATCAATCTTAACGGATAAATTTTTGTGTGTAGTTATAGTGCATTACTCCTTTCGTACTTCCCGTTTTTTTGCGGGGTAAAAATCGTGTTTTGTCCTTTATTTATCACAGTTTCTAGGTACTATGACATGTATGCGCAGGGCGGTGTTACATATACGCCCTTTATGAACGCCTAAAGGCGTTCCCTTTCCAAAAGGAACTGTCTGTCCGAAACACGTCTGGGGGACGTGCCCCGTCCAGCCAGCCCCTTTTGGAAACCACTATTTTCTGTCTGATAGTCCACGTTTATTCATTCTATCAAAATGAAAATACATCTTTTCTATGCTTACTCAAGCGTGTGATTGACCCTAGCGTGCTTAATCACTCTATCTGATACGATAATAACGCTATCAGAATTACTTGTCAAGAAGTTTTTGTTGACTTTTTGATATATATTAAGTATGATATGCTTATAAATACCAATAAAAGCAATGAAAGGAGTGTTTATACTGAGTTATGGAGCATTACGAAAAGAAAATCAGTTTCTTAGGAGAAAATATACAGACCATAAGAAAGCACAGAGGAATGAAACAACAGGAACTTGCGGACAAAATCGGTATCAATATGCAGAGCCTTTCCAAGATTGAACGGGGTGTAAATTATCCTACCTTTGATACATTAGAAAAGATAATGGACGTGCTGGGTGTAACCCCAAATGAATTACTGTCGGGAGAATGGAAGTATGTTAATCAAGCCGAAAAGGAAGTCTGCCAGTTTTTAAGAATTGAAGAACGACTAAATGCAGAATTAAAACATGGGCATTATGACAACTTCTTTGACAGCGAAGAAGAATGGCTGGAATATGAGTTGAAAAAGTTACGGGAATATATTACCGACTACATCAACGGAAAAAGCATTGTAGCGTCCGACCTTTATCCAATCAAAGAATTTATCCAGCATTTGAAGTTTCAAAAACTGTTAGACCACTATGATGATTTATACAGCATGGATATGTTCGGTGAAAGCATAGAGGGACATAAATATAGGACACCTTATCAAGTCGTAAAAATGATAAACCCCAATTCAAAAGAAGATATGGAATTATTACGGGAAGTATTGAAAAATAACGATTTTGATGATGAGGACGAGTAACCCTTTTCCTCTTTGTAGAAGATACAGCAAACAAAAAGCCCAGTAAAGAGTGCAAAGCACCACCAATGGTGGCAAGGCTCTTGACAGGGCTTTTCCTTTACTGTTTGTGGCAGACAAGAGGAAGAAAGGGACAAAATCTGATTTGTAGTAAATTATATAAAAACGATATGAGATGTATTTGTATCATTTTCTTGTTGACACCATTTATATTAAGTGATATATTTGTCTTATAAAGATACAAAAACATCACATTGAAAAGAGGGATGATTATGACAAAAAAACAAATGAAACAAGTTATCTTTATGGGAGTAGGGTGTGTAATATTACTGATTGCAGGGATAATTTACTCTTTATTATTTAACGACGCACGCTGGGTTAAAAACATGGATATGTCTAATTATGTATTTTCCATAAAGGATATACCAATGTTGATAGTCGGTGCTTTGATAGCTATTTATGTCTTATATGTAACAGTTATCTTCTTTAAAAACGCCTTTTCTAAAAATTTTAAAGACAAAAACTATTCAAGAACAGTATCTTCATATTGGGGACTGTGTGGAATATTTGGATTTCTAGGTTTTAGCGGTTTTTGGACTTATTTTGAATATGGGAAAATATATCCTTTTGTATTCTTTATATTTTTTGGCTTTTTCGGCTTTTTCTTTGAAGGAAAACTTTCTCACACTTTAGAAGATGAACTTTTTTTAGAAAATAAAAGAAAAGCAGAAATAAACGCCTATAAAGTAGGATTTAAACTTCTCTTTATAGTCATTTGGCTTATGGCAATAGGAATGTTTTCTCGTAATGTGGAATGGTGTGCAATTTTTATGCTCATTTCTGTTTCACTTATCTATGCTTTAGTCATTTTTCTTAGCAACTATTTATTATACCGCTACGAAAAAGGAGAATAAGTCATGGTAGAAGATTTCATGTGCAACTTAAAGGTATATCGTGTAGCACAAGGTTTAACACAAGAACAACTGGCAGAAAAAGTCGGGGTTCGTAGAGAAACAATTATGAGGTTGGAAAAAGCACAATACAATCCATCTCTAAAACTGGCGATTGATATTTCACGGGTTCTCAATGCACCGATAGAAGATATTTTCATTTTTAAATAAGATAGTGGTAGTAAATTCGGTTCTATGTGATATTGGGAACAATAGAATATTAAGTTTTACATCAATATAAGAGTAATGCAACTATAATGTTAATTTGTATTGCTTGGAGGAACAATACCTGATGAAGATGATAATGATGTCATCGCAGAACAACTTGCAAAAATCAGTGAACAGATGGCAATTAAGAATAGGCGTAGCAAAAAAATTTGGAAAATTGCTGGGGTTATATTCCTAGTAATTGTGCTATTGAATATCCTCTTGATAATATTTAATATGTCAGTATCTAAAAACGTTTCAACAGATAGTAGCACCACTTTCATAGAAATAGGTGAAGATGATGTGATTGATGTAGAATAATTTCCAACATACAATCCCAGTTTGACAACTTTATATCCATACACACAAAGCAGTTAGTCTTAGGATTGACTGCTTTTTAACAAAAGACACCACTCAGGTGTAAAGGGTGTCTTTTTAGTGCTATTTTATTGTCATATCAAGGCTCATTCAATTGTGGTAAATTCGTGGTAAATTAAATAATTTTCTATGCTTCAAAGTGCTTGAAAGTATAGTGTTTATGCGGATAATCGCAAATTAGATATAAAATTAGTATTAAAATTGTGTGTAAGGTATTAAGGTGGTATAATAGAACACGTTTTGAAAAGAAGAATGTGAAAACAGAGAGGACTTAGGGGACCAATGAAAATTGTAATCATAGGCGATGGCAAGGTTGGTTATAAACTGGCAAAACAGCTGTCATCGGAAAAGTACGATATTATATTGATCGATAATAATGAAGAAAAACTGCGAAAATCCATTGAAAGAATGGATGTTTTTTGTGTTGCGGGAGAAGGCGGCAGTGTGGAGGTTCAGCAGAGGGCGGATGTACCGCATGCGGATCTGGTGATTGCCTGCACTTCTACGGACGAGTGCAATATGCTCAGCTGCCTGATCGCAAGAAGGCTGGGTGCACGGCATACGATTGCCCGGGTAAGAAATCCGATCTACTATAAACAGATTGATTTTCTGAAAAAGGATCTCCATTTGAGTATGGTAGTAAATCCGGAACTGATCGTTGCGGGGGATATTACCCGTCTGCTGTTGTTTCCAGATGCAAGTAAGGTAGAGACTTTCGTAAAAGGAAGGGTGGAACTGGTTGAATTTCCGATTCACTGCGGAAAGCTGGAAGGATTGTCTTTGTCTGAATTATATGCACGTTTTCAGGTTCAGGTGCTGGTATGTGCAGTCGAATCCGGAGAAACGGTTTTAATCCCGGATGGAGATTATATTTTAAAAGCAGGAGACAAGTTGCATATTGCGGCTTCTCATCAGAATATGGAGCAGTTCTTCAAGAAGATTGCCCTGCGAAAAGAGAAGATTAAAAATGCAATGATCTGCGGTGGGGGGAGAGTGGCCTACTATCTGGCAAGCCAGTTGTGTAATCTGGGGATGAATGTCAAGATCATCGAAAGAAACAGAGAGCGCTGTGAAGAGCTCTGTGAACTTCTTCCACAAGCAACCATCATCAATGGCGATGCGACGGAGCATGATCTGCTGATAGAAGAGGGGATTGAAAAAACAGATGCTTTTATTGCACTGACAGGAATGGATGAAGAGAACATCATCATGTCTTTGTTTGCTTCTAAGCAGAGTGTATCCAAGGTGATCGTAAAGATCAATGAGGACCGCAGAGCCATGATGATCGATGAACTTGGACTCGACAGTATTGTATCTGCTAAAACAGCGACTGCTGATGCCATTCTTGGTTATGTGCGGGCGAGAAGAAATTCTCAGTGCAGTGCAAATGTGGAGACCATGTACCAGCTACTGGATGGAAGAGTGGAGGCGCTGGAATTTATTATCAAATCGGAGAATGCGTATACGGGAGTACCTCTTAAAGATCTGAATCTGAAAGCGAACAATATCATTGCCTGCATTGCACGGGGAAGAAAAATCATTATTCCAAACGGGGATGACAGTATTCAGGTAGGTGACAGTGTAGTTATTATCACCATGACAAAACAGATCCGAGATCTGGACGATATTTTGGTGAAGAGGTAATGAGATGAATAATAGAATGATTGTTTATATGATAGGCAGAATGCTGGGAGTGGAAGGACTTCTGCTTCTGGTGCCGGCGCTTGTTTCTTTTTTGTATGGAGAGCAAAGCGGAATTGCATTTTTATTGACAGCGGCCATTCTGCTCGTTATTTTTCTGCTGGCGGGCAGAAAAAAACCGAAAGATACGAGTATTTATGGAAAAGAGGGGCTTGCGCTGGTTGGGATTGCCTGGATTTTTTGGTCACTGTTCGGTGCACTGCCGTTTTTTATCTCCGGTTCGATTCCAGATTATCTGGATGCCTTTTTTGAGACAGTCTCCGGATTTACGACGACAGGTTCTACGATTCTGACGGATATCGAGGCGCTTCCGCAAGGAATGCTGTTTTGGAGAGCGCTGACACACTGGATCGGCGGAATGGGAGTTTTGGTATTTGTTATGGTCCTTTTGAGTCTGGATGATGATGGATCCATGTATCTGATGCGCGCGGAAGTACCGGGACCGGAAGCAGACAAGCTTGTCCCGAAGGCACGCAGTACGGCGAGAATTCTGTATCTGATGTATCTGATTCTGACAATGGCAGAGGTAATTTTCCTTTTATTTGGCGGAATGAACCTTTATGACGCACTGATTCATTCATTCAGTACTGCCGGAACCGGTGGATTTTCCAACAGAAATGCAAGTGTGAGCTATTATGACAGTGCGTATATTGACGGGGTTATCACTGTATTTATGATTTTGTTTGGGATCAATTTTAATATTTATTTTGCAATTTACATGAAAAACTGGAAGAGTGCATTAAAAAATGAAGAAGCACGCACCTATCTTGGTGTGATCGCTGTGGCAATATTGATGATCACAGGCAATATTTATCATATATACGGCAGTGTGGCAAGTGCATTCCGGTATTCAAGTTTTCAGGTGGCAGCGGTGATCACGACAACGGGATTCTACACTGCGGACTTTAATTTATGGCCGGAATTTTCTAAAACCATTTTGCTGGTCACCATGATCATCGGAGCTTGTGCCGGATCGACAGGTGGAGGAATGAAGGTGTCGAGAATTCTGATCCTCTGCAAGAGCGTAAAGCAGGAAATCAAGCGGATTCTGCATCCTAAAGCAGTGACGGTGGTGACTGTGAACGGTCAGAAGGTAGGCAGAGAGACCCTTCATGGAGTATATGTATACAGTATTTGTTATGCGCTTATCCTGGTATCTTCTGTTTTGATCGTGTCCATCGATAATTATGATTTTGCGACTTCTGTCAGTGCGGTTCTGACGACCTTAAATAATGTCGGTCCCGGAATTTCACAGGTGGGACCGGTTGAGAATTTCTTTGAGTTCTCCTGGCTGTCAAAACTGGTATTCTGTGCGGATATGCTGCTGGGACGGCTGGAAATCTTCCCTTGTCTTGTCCTGCTTGCACCGGAGCTCTGGAAACGGAAATTTTAAGACAAAATGTTGGAAAAATCATAGGTAAATATTAAAAAGATATAAAAATTGCAAGAAGAATTGTGAATTATCTTTGAAGATGTTATAATTGTCCCACTACTTTAAAAGTAGAAATTATTTTTAGGAAAGGGAATTAGCATGAAAAAAGGTAAAATGAAACTTCTTGCAGTGTTGGCATTGGTTATTCTTGCCGGTATTTACTATTATGTTGCATTGCCGGCACTCAATATTCATTCTACGGAGTTCTGGATATTTCTGATCGTGGTGATCGTGGCAGCAGCATTTTTCTATGCGAAAAGAAAGCGGTTCGACAGATATGCGCTGAAAGAATCCAAGGGGATGAAAGTGATCCTGGGGATTCTTGGCGCAGTTGTAATCGTGTATGCAGCAGGTACACTGTTGTCTTCTCCGATCGTCAACGCGAAAAAATATCAGAAGCTGATGAAAGTAGAGGATGGAGAATTTACAAAAGATATCGAGGAACTCTCATTTGATCAGATTCCGCTGCTTGACAGAGATTCTGCGACGATCCTGGGAAACAGAAAGATGGGAAGTATGGTGGATATGGTCTCTCAGTTTGAGGTAGATGACTGGTACAGCCAGATCAACTACCAGGATCAGCCCGTGAGAGTATCTCCCCTGCGTTATGCCAGCCTGATCAAATGGTTCACGAATCAGAGTGAGGGAATTCCGGCATATATCAAGATCGATATGGCGACACAGAATACCGAACTGGTGAAGTTGGATGAAGGGATGAAGTATACGACCAGTGATCATTTCAATCGCAATATTTACCGTCATCTCCGGTTCAAATATCCGACTTATATCTTCAATGACTTAAGTTTTGAGATCGATGACAACGGAGTTCCATACTGGATCAGCCCGGTGAAGAAATTCAATATCGGTCTGTTTGGAGGTACCACAGTTGGAAGAGTGGTTTTATGTAATGCCATTACAGGTGAGACGAAAGATTATAAGATCGAAGATGCACCGGAGTGGATCGACCGGGCGTACTCCGCAGATATGCTGATACAGCTGTATGATTATTATGGTACGTTGAAGCATGGATTTTTAAACAGTGTGCTGGGACAGAAGGATTGTCTGCATACGACGACAGGATACAACTATCTTGCGCTGGATGATGATGTATGGGTATATACAGGTGTGACTTCGATCACAGGAGACCAGTCCAATGTAGGATTTGTTCTGATGAATCAGCGTACGATGGAGACGAAGTTCTATGAAGTGGAAGGCGCGACAGAAGAGTCTGCCATGTCTTCAGCAGAAGGTCAGGTGCAGAACTTAAAATACAAAGCGGCATTCCCGTTGCTTTTGAATATTTCAGGGGAGCCGACCTATTTTATGGCGCTGAAAGATGATGCCGGACTGGTGAAAAAGTATGCCATGGTCAATGTGCAGAAATATCAGGTTGTAGCCATTGGAAATACGGTCAGTGAGTGTGAAGAAAACTACAATGATCTGATGTATGAGAGTGGCATCAAGAAGCAGGCGGAAGATACGAGAGAAGTAAAGACGCTGGCTTCCAAGATCACAAAGATCGCACAGGGCGTTGTAGACGGAGATTCTCACTTTTATATCATGTTGGAAGGCTCTGATGATATTTTTGATGTTTCAGTCGTTGATTTTATCGATATTATCAAATACAATGTCGGTGATACTGTGACGGTAGAATACAAAGAAGGTGAGCGGGCAAATTCTGTACTTTCTTTGAACGGAGAAGAGCCGGATCAAAAAGCAAAAGAGACAAAAAAATCAGAAGCGGAAAGCGAAGAGCAGGCATTATCAGAAGAATAATAAAAACAGATATACCATAATGTATAAAAAAGCGGTACTCAGTAAAAAATACTGAATATCGCTTTTTTCATACCCATTAGTTCAAAACGTTATAATTGTCGGAATCTATATCGGGAATGGATTCTTTCTCAGCCCCCACACTGATAAAGAAATCAAGAGTATTTTCTGCAGAAATTTTACTCAGACTGGTCATAAATGCAGAAATGTTGTTTAAAGAAATATCCGCCTGTTTTAATACGCTGTCAATAAAGATGGTATCAATATCATGATTACCTGCTACCATACCGTAGAGAAAACCGATAAATTCATCCATTGTCAGAATATCAGGATAGTCTTCCATGCAGATTGCACGTACACCGAAGTCTAAAGTAGTAGTGTTGCGATGACTTTTTTTGATAAATACGACGTTTCCGTTAGATGTTTTGACCTTTTCATTAGCAAGCTCAATCATCTGCTGTGTTTTTCCGGTTCCTTTCGGTCCTGTAATTAAATTTACCATGGCAAATCTCTCCTTTTTGTATGTATTTTGAGACTTCTTTCTGCTCAAATAACTTAAATTTATTATACACTAAACAAGGTTCTTAAACAATAAAAAAATAATAAAAACGCAGATAAATATTCAGAAAAATATAATGAGAAAACTTCTCAATAACAAATGTTGAAATTGAGAGTAGGACATGGTAATATCAAACTAATTGAGAATCATAATCATTTAAGGAGGCTCATATGTCATCGGAAACATTGTCTTATTTTTTCAAAAATGAAGATATAAAACTAAAAGCCAGGTTTCAGGTTGCGCTGCAGTGCGCCCCCTTTTTAAAGGGGATCAAGATATCCAGCGTGATCACAATGGAACAGAAAATGTGTGAGGAGCTGCAGGAGATTTTTGAAGAGACAGAGGTAGAATATCGAATTCTGTCCTGCAGGGACAGCAGATGTCTTGTTTTCTTTTTCAGACGGAGTGAGTTGGAGTATCATCTGATGCTGCCTGACAATCAGCGGCTGCTTGAGGCATATGGGTATCATATGCGGAATCTGGATGAGATGCTCAAAAGACTGGCTCAAAGAGTGAGGCAGATAAGCAGCAGAAAACTGGGATTTCCCCATGAAATCGGAGTGTTTTTAGGGTATCCGAAGGAAGATGTGGAAGGATTTATTCACAATGAAGGAAGAAAGTATCTTATGATCGGATATTGGAAAGTATATAGTAATCCGTCCAGGGCAAAAATGATTTTCAAGTCTTATGATCAGGCCAAAGAAGGAGTGGTCAGAGAATTTTTAGCCGGAAAAAGTATCCGGGAAATCGCACAATAATGAAGGAGGAATTCACATGAATGCAGCAGTAGTATATTGGAGTGGAACAGGAAATACAGAGGCAATGGCACAGGCGGTCGCAGAAGGGATTCAGGCAGCAGGAGGAACCGCGGAGGTATGTGAGGTTGGACAGACAGATGCGGATACGATTTCAAAATTTGATAAAATTGCGCTCGGCTGCCCGTCTATGGGAGCAGAGCAGTTGGAAGACAGCGAAATGGAGCCGTTCGTGGAAGAACTGGAGCCGATGATCTCCGGTAAGCAGCTACTTTTGTTTGGGTCTTACGGCTGGGGTGACGGAGAGTGGATGCGTGACTGGTGCCAGAGAATGGAAGAGGCGGGAGCACATCTGATCTGTGAAGAAGGTGTGATCGCAAACGAGACGCCGGATGATGCTGCGTTGGAGGAATGCCGGGCAGCCGGAAAGGAACTGATCACGGCATCGGTATAAGGATTCTTTTTCCATGTGCATTTAAACGGAACCAAAGTCTTCTCCTGAGCATAGGATAACATATCGAAAAAAAGAATTACGAAAGGGAGAAACATATGAATTTGGATGTAATACTTGGAATTTTACTGCCGTTTGCAGGAACAACTCTTGGCGCAGCAATGGTATTCTTCATGAGAAAAGAGATGAATGAAAAGCTGCAGAAAGGTCTGCTTGGATTTGCTTCGGGTGTCATGATCGCAGCATCTGTCTGGTCGCTTTTAATCCCGGCCATCGAGATGGCAGAGGAAGGCGGACAGATTGCATGGATTCCTGCAGCGGCAGGGTTTCTGCTTGGGATTGGCTTTCTGCTTTTGCTGGACACGGTGACACCTCACCAGCACTTTCAGGAATCGGAGCCGGAAGGGATTCAGGCATCACTTCGAAAAACAACAATGTTGATGCTCGCAGTGACGCTGCACAATATTCCGGAAGGAATGGCAGTGGGTGTGACCTTTGCCGGAGTTCTTTCGGATAATGTACTGATAACAATGACAGGGGCATTTGTATTGTCTGCCGGAATCGCCATTCAGAATTTTCCGGAGGGAGCGATTATTTCCATGCCGTTAAGGGCGCAGGGAATTACAAAACTGAGGGCGTTTGTGTATGGAACACTGTCAGGGATTGTAGAGCCGATCGCCGCATTTCTGACAATCTGGCTGACGGGGCTTGTAGTTCCGCTTCTGCCATATTTTCTCTCTTTTGCGGCAGGCGCTATGATTTATGTTGTAGTGGAAGAGTTGATTCCGGAGGCACAAAACGGAAAACATACCAATGTAGGAACAATCGGTGTTGCAGCAGGGTTCACACTGATGATGATTCTGGATGTGGCGCTGGGATAGAAAAAAGCAGAGGGAGCGATGTCTGTATTCCCTCTGCATTTTACTTATAAACATTGATTAGTTTTTCTAAAATGGAAAATCAGAAAATGGCTTGCATTCTTTTCAAAACCATGCTATTCTTTACTTTAGTGTTGTAAAACACTAAACTCAGGAGAGTCTCTGAAAAAAGAGCGCCGAAGGTGTAATCAGCAGACGCATGATCTGGATGCGGTTTTGCTGAGAATCTCTCAGGCAAAAGGATGGAGGAAAGAAAGTATGTTAGCACAAATCTACAATCAAATCGACACAGCGATCAAATGGGTGGATGACCGGATATGGGGACTGCCGCTCATTATTCTGATCCTGACAACAGGTATCTATTTAACCGTTCGCCTTGGCGGACTTCAGATTCGGCATCTGCCGAAAGCACTCAGATTCATGGTAAAAAATGAAGAAGAAGGACATGGGGAAGTGACCAGCTTTGGAGCACTTTGTACGGCGCTTTCTGCAACGATCGGAACCGGAAATATTACCGGAGTAGCGACTGCGATTGCGGCAGGCGGACCGGGCGCACTGTTCTGGATGGTGGTGGCAGCATTTTTCGGAATGGCAACGAAGTATGCAGAAGGGCTTCTTGCAATCAAATACCGGACAATCGACAAAGAAGGGCATGTTCTTGGCGGACCGTTCTATTATATTGAAAACGGAATGGGAAAAAACTGGCGCTGGCTGGCAAAAATATTTGCATTTTTCGGAGCCGGAGTCGGGTTGTTTGGAATCGGTACGTTTACCCAGGTAAACAGTATTGCATCTGCAGTGAAGAATTTCTTTGATCCGAATACAGAGAATGCCGTGCAGATGTTTGGAAATACATATTCATGGGCAACTGTGATTACTTGTATTATTCTGACAGTCTGTGTCGGTCTGGTCGTGATCGGAGGACTGAAACGAATTGCAAAAGTATCCGAAATTGTAGTTCCGTTTATGGCGGTATTGTACGTGGTGTTTGTTCTGATCATTATGATCACACATATTACAGAAATCCCGGCAGCGATCGTAACGATTGTGAAATCTGCATTTACCGGAAGTGCACTGGCAGGCGGCGCGATGGGAACCATGGTCGTGGCCATGCAGAAAGGAATCGCAAGGGGAATCTTTTCCAATGAGGCGGGTCTTGGTAGTGCGCCGATCGCGGCAGCGGCTGCAGTAACAAAAGAACCTGTGCGTCAGGGACTGGTGTCTATGACAGGTACATTTATTGATACAATCATAATTTGCACAATGACCGGAATTTCCGTGGTCTTAGCAGGAACATGGAATGATCCGAATCTGGAAGGTGTGGAGATCACGATGGCAGCATTTCAGAAGGGGCTGCCGTTTGCGCCGGCAGTTGCATCCTTTATTCTGATGCTTTGTCTGGTATTCTTTGCATTTACTACGATTCTCGGCTGGAATTACTATGGAGAACGGTGTATGGAATATCTGTTCAACCGGAATAAAAAAGTAGTGATGACTTATCGCTGGCTGTATATTCTGGCTGTATTTATCGGACCATATATGACGGTTGCGGCAGTGTGGAACATCGCAGATATCTTCAATGCGCTGATGGCGCTTCCGAACCTGATCGCACTGCTTGTGCTCAGCAATGTGGTGGTCAAAGAAACGAAAGATTATTTTGCGAGGATGAAATAGAGAGAAATCAGCAGAATCCACTTGACTTATTTTATGATTCTTCTTATAATAAGGAAACATATGAAAGAAATGTTGATGAGGAATAGTAAGAGTCTGAGGTTTTTCAGAGACCTGCCGGATGGTGCGAGGCAGGAAACAGCGTTCTCCCAACTCCCCTCGGAGTTCTTTTTCTGAACACCCAGGATGGAAAAGTAGGAAAAAGCGGGCCTTCCCGTTACAGAAGTAATGAGTGCATCTGTATGTTTGCAGATGAAGAAGAGTGGTACCACGGAAGATAAAAGCCTTTTCGTCTCTTAATTGAGATGAAAAGGCTTTTTTAGAAATCAAAGGAGGATATGCGAAATGGGTGCAAAAATTGTTTACAACCACAAAGCAATCGAGAAAAAATGGCATGATAAATGGCAGGAAAATCCGGTAAATCCAAGATTCAGGGACAACGGAGAGAAAAAAGAAAAATATTATTGTCTGGATATGTTCCCGTATCCGTCAGGAAACGGTCTGCATGTCGGGCACTGGAGAGGATATGTGATCTCTGATGTCTGGAGCCGTTACAAATTACAGCAGGGATATTATATTGTACATCCGATGGGATGGGATGCATTCGGTCTTCCGGCTGAGAACTATGCGATCAAGATGGGAGTTCATCCTGCAAAATCCACAGCAGAGAACGTAGCAAACATCAAACGTCAGATCAATGAGATCGCAGCATTGTATGACTGGGATATGGAAGTTAACACAACAGATCCGAATTTCTACAAATGGACACAGTGGATCTTTGTGAAAATGTTCAAAGAAGGTCTTGCATATGAGAAAGAGTTCCCGATCAACTGGTGCCCATCCTGCAAAACAGGTCTGGCAAACGAAGAGGTTGTGAATGGAAAATGTGAGCGTTGCGGAACAGATGTTACAAAGAAAAATCTGCGTCAGTGGATGCTGCGTATCACAAAATATGCAGACCGTCTTTTGAACGATCTCGACAAACTGGACTGGCCGGAAAAAGTAAAGAAAATGCAGGCTGACTGGATCGGAAAATCTTACGGTGCAGAAGTAGATTTCCAGGTGGATGGAAGAGACGACAAGATCACCGTTTATACAACACGTCCGGATACCTTACACGGTGCAACATTCATGGTACTTGCGCCGGAACATGCACTTGCAAAAGAACTTGCGACAGACGAGACAAGAGAAGCGGTGGAGCAGTATATTTATGATGCTTCCATGAAGTCCAACGTAGACCGTATGCAGGATAAGGAAAAGACAGGTGTGTTTACGGGAAGTTATGCGATCAATCCGATCAACGGTGCAAAAGTACCGATTTGGCTGTCTGATTATGTACTGGCAGATTATGGTACAGGAGCAATTATGTGTGTACCTGCACATGATGACCGTGACTTTGCATTTGCAAAAAAATTCGAGATCCCGATCATTCAGGTCATTGCAAAAGACGGACAGGAAATCGAAAATATGGAAGAGGCATACACAGATGCTGTTGGAACTATGATCAATTCCGGAGAGTGGAACGGAATGGAATCAGCCGTTCTCAAGAAAGAAGCTCCACATATCATTGAAGAGCGTGGAATTGGAAAAGCAACTGTAAACTATAAGCTGCGTGATTGGGTATTCTCCCGTCAGCGTTATTGGGGAGAGCCGATTCCGATTGTACACTGTCCGGAATGTGGAGCAGTGCCGGTACCGGAAGAAGAGCTGCCGCTGCGTCTGCCGGATGTAGATTCTTATGAACCGACAGGAACTGGAGAGTCACCGCTTGCCGGAATCGAAGAGTGGGTAAACTGCAAGTGTCCGGTTTGTGGAAAAGACGCAAAACGTGAGACAAATACCATGCCTCAGTGGGCTGGTTCTTCCTGGTACTTCCTGCGTTATGTGGACAGTCACAATGACAAAGAACTGGTTTCCAGAGAAAAAGCGGACGAGATGCTTCCGGTAGATATGTATATCGGTGGTGTAGAGCATGCGGTACTGCATCTTCTGTACTCTCGTTTCTATACAAAATTCCTGCATGACATCGGAGTTGTAGACTTTGATGAACCATTCCACAAGCTGTTCAACCAGGGAATGATCACAGGAAAGAACGGAATCAAGATGAGTAAGTCCAAAGGAAATGTCGTATCTCCGGATGATCTGGTACGCGACTACGGATGTGACTCTTTGAGAATGTATGAATTGTTCGTGGGACCGCCGGAGTTGGATGCAGAGTGGGATGACCGTGGAATCGACGGTGTCAACCGCTTCCTGAAACGTCTGTGGAATCTGCTGATGGACAGCAAAGAAAATGAAGTACAGGCAACAAAAGAGATGATCAAACAGCGTCACAGAATGGTAGCAGATATCACCATGCGTCTGGAGAGCTTCAGTCTGAATACCGTTATCTCCGGATTTATGGAGTACAACAACAAGTTTATCGAGATCGCAAAGAAAGAAGGCGGAATCGATAAAGAAACGCTGGAGACGATCGCAGTCCTGCTTTCTCCATTTGCACCTCATTTTGCAGAGGAGATATGGGAGCAGCTCGGACATACAGAGACAATCTTCAAAGCAGGCTGGCCGACATACGATGAGGCACAGATGAAAGACGATGAGATCGAAGTTCCGGTACAGATTAACGGAAAGACAAAAGCCGTGATCAGTATCGCAGCAGATATCTCCAAAGAAGAAGCGATTGCAGCAGGAAAAGAAGCGATTGCAGATAAACTGACAGGAAATGTGATTAAGGAAATCTATGTTCCGAAGAAGATTATTAATATTGTAATGAAATAATTTGAGAAGAAAATCTCACAACAGAATAAAGTGCTTGGAAATATTGAAAAGTTCGCTGAAAATCAAGGTTTGCAGACATTTTTCTTCAAAGAAAAGGTATCGTAGAATACCGCAAAATATCGTAACAGATTTTTAAAATGGAGTAAATTTGGAGTAAAAGTTGAAAGAAAATGGAGTAAATATTTCAAGAAGATATGAAAGGAATGACGCAGATAGTAGAGATATTGTCTGCGTTATTTTTTTGATTATAATGGTGTAAATAATTACAAAGTATGATATTATGAGAAATAAACAAATTTTAAGTTGTAGGAGAGAATATAAGATGAACTTAACATATAAAAGAGCGACGCTTGAAGATATAGATATATTGGTAAAAACAAGAATAGAGGTATTAAAAGCCGCTAATAAACTTTGCGTTGATACTGATATGGGTGAAGTAGAAAGGCAATCTTATAGCTATTATCAAAAAGCTCTTTGCGATGGCTCTCATATTGCGTATTTGGTCTTTAATGGAAGTTGTTGTATTGGAACTGGTGGTGTTAGTTTTTTTCAAGTGATGCCGACCTATCATAATCCGAGCGGAAAAAAGGCGTACATAATGAATATGTATACTAATCCTAAGTACAGAAGAAAAGGGATTGCCTATAAAACATTAGATATGCTGATTAAAGACAGTAAGAGCAAAGGCATCTTTTCTATTTCATTAGAAGCGACAGATATGGGGCGACCATTATATGAAAAATACGGATTTATAAAAATGAATAATGAAATGGAATTACCAGAGTGACAACTTTCAGCTTGTAGCAGACAGTTTTTTGATAGGACTGTCTGCTTTTCCTCTTCAATCATAATTGATAGTAGTGGTATAAAATGGTTCATATCATTGTGAAAAGACCATTTAGAACGGTGTAGATGGATTGTAAGCGTAGTAGGAGTTCCGTGATTTGATTATGTTCTGCTTTGATTTCCGCTACCACTTCATCAATATTCCAGTATTGATATACGATAACTTGCAATTCGGTATCACGATTAGCCCCATTGCTGAATGACATACTATCATAATCCGAGCGGAAAAAAGGCGTACATAATGAATATGTATACTAATCCTAAGTACAGAAGAAAAGGGATTGCCTATAAAACATTAGATATGCTGATTAAAGACAGTAAGAGCAAAGGCATCTTTTCTATTTCATTAGAAGCGACAGATATGGGGCGACCATTATATGAAAAATACGGATTTATAAAAATGAATAATGAAATGGAATTACCAGAGTGACAACTTTCAGCTTGTAGCAGACAGTTTTTTGATAGGACTGTCTGCTTTTCCTCTTCAATCATAATTGATAGTAGTGGTATAAAATGGTTCATATCCATTGTGAAAAGACCATTTAGAACGGTGTAGATTGATTGTAAGCGTAGTAGGAGTTCCGTTGATTTGATTATGTTCTGCTTTGATTTCCGCTACCACTTCATCAATATTCCAGTATTGATATACGATAACTTGCAATTCGGTATCACGATTAGCCCCATTGCTGAATGACATACTGTTAAATACAAGATAATCGGGCAAGCTAATGTAATAGAGAACACCTGCAAGCAAGACTAGAATAATAGTGGCAAATAACAATTTCTTTTTCATTTTGACATACCTCTGTTTCTACATAGTTATAGGGATAACTATATAGTACCTCACTATATAGTGAATTACTACATAAAGATTTATTGAATATACTTTTATGTAGAGGTGAGGCAATGAAGTATGGACATTTGGAACTTCACATAGAGGAACTGCTGAAAGAAAAAGGAATTAGTAAGAATACCATTTGTAAGGAATTGGATATACCGAGGTCTAACTTTAATCGTTATTGCAGAAATGAATTTCAGAGATTAGACGCACAACTAATTTGTAAACTGTGCAGTTACTTGGATTGTGGAATAGAAGAATTGATAGAGTATGTGAAAGAATGAGAGCCTGTCGGATTGAAGAAAATTCGTGCAGGCTTTTGTTGTGGCAAGAAAAAAAGAAAACGTAGTGAGGTCAAGGAACAAGGCGAAGCCGATACGCCGTAGGGCAGTCCTTGACGGAACGGACACAGCCAACAGCACCATGATACAGCAGAGGACTTGAAAGGTCAGAAACCTTGCAAGTCCTCTTGTTTGTTACTGGGCGTTATGTTTTAAGTAAAGTGTTTCTTTCATCAGTTCTTTTTCAAATGCCTTTATGTGACCGCTTTGTATTCCATTGTCGATATAAAAGTAATCGTCAGCTTGTGAGTAGGACAGAGTGGTAACTTTCGGTTCATAAGTCTTTGTATCAATTCCATAATAATAGACGGTGGCAGTTGAAAGTTCCACGCTGATACTGTCAAAATCTCTTGTGAAAACGCTGTGCTTGTCTGCATGGAAAAAATCAGACGGACATTCGTAGAACTCGGAACTATCTTCTCTTAAAAATAATGGCAGTATGTGTACTTCATTTCCGCTTCGGTTGACAAGGACATAAAAGCGTGGAATGAGGGCGGAATACTGTGTTTTCATTGCGATATACATATCATCTAAATCATCAAGAAGATACTCGGAGCAGGAGTTGTTGTAAAAGACATATTGCAGAGCAGTATCATCTTTTTGAGCATTTTCCATAGGTACATTTTCCCCGTAAAGCCAACGCAAATCTACATCTAAAGAGTCGGCAATCAGTTCTAGTTTATCGGCTTTCGGATTGTACTGTCCCGAAAGATAGGAACTGAACGCTCCTTTGCTGATACCAGTATCTTTGACTATATCTACTTGTTTTTTATTTTTTGCTTTCATAGCAAATTTAATCCGTTCTGCGATTGTATTCATCTGAAAACCCTCTCTTTCCATATCCTGTTATAACTTTTCATATCTTATCGTCTAAGGACACTATACCACAAGTTCAGAAAAAAGAAAACAAAAAGTTTATAAAAAACTAAACTCTATATTGCAAAACGAATATGTCTGTGCTAATATACAATTAAGTTCAGAAATAACTGAACTAAAAACGACGTCGTAAATATGAAAATGAAAATATGAGAAACTGCCCTATCGGTTCAACGGGGAGAAAGGAACGTGTATGCAGATTACATTGACAAAAGAACAGGTAAAAGAAGCCTTTGGAGAACTTCGTTTCATGGGTGCGGATAACTGTTACCGCTATGATAAAGACAGTAAGAAGAAAACAGAGGAAGTAGAAGCCTTAAAACTTCATCTTGGAAGCATGAAGCTTGGGAACAGCGTGGATATTCGCTTGGAAGCAACGGAACTTCCGAAGATTGAGCCTTATGCGGTGGTGGAACTGGAAGAACCAGTATATGCTCCTTATGTGCAGAGAGGAAACTTTCCTGTATTAGTGGAGAAGATTACCTGTAAGGGTATCCGCCCTGTTGCAAACAAAAATATGTAGGCGGTCAAAGTTCCTGTCCTCATTCTGACGTACCAAACGGCAGGTTGAGGGCAGGGCAATGGCAACGCCATTGCAGATAAGGAGGTTTGATAAATTTGGAAGAAAGAAGCGGAAGTTTTCTTCCAGAACTCCCCTACACTAACAGGGGAGTAATACGACAGAAAGAAAAATTAAGTGCCTTGATAGACTGGTGTCAGATAACCGTTAAGGAAGTTCCGTTAGAAGCAGTTATAGAAGATGTACTGAGAATACCTTTGGAACTTATGACCGTAACGGGCTATGAAAAGGGGATTGCAGGACATGAGGTTGTGGCAATCTTCGATAATATCAAGGTGCTAAAGCCGACAGGAAACGCACAGTATCAGGGCTTTCAGATTTTGATGAGTGGGAAAGGCTGTCGCAACTATGAGAATTTTTTACAACTCAATGAGGAAACATGGTTTGATTTCTTAAACAGAGTTTGCCAGTATCATATCAATGTTCCTCGGATTGATTTGGCGATCGACGACAGAAAACCGTATTTGAGTATTCCCGATTTGATTGTACGGACAAAAGAGGGATTGCTTTCCACAAAACTAAGGGAGATAGATTTTCACGACTCGGGAGAACTGAAAGAAGAAGTGTTTCAGAGTAAAGGTGGAAGTCTTTATCTCGGCAGTTCAGCCAGTAATTTGAGATTGGTATTTTATGAAAAGGGATATGAACAGAATAAAAAATATGGAACAGAATTAGATGAAAATTGGAACAGATATGAATTGAGATTTCGGCAGGAAATGGCAGTAAGTGTAGTACAGGAATTATTGAAATATAGAGATGTGGCAGGACTGGCAATGGAAATATTGAACAGCAAAATACGATTTTTAGAAAAGCCGACAGATAGCATGACAACACGAAAAAGACTTTATCCAACCTATCAAGCGTGGGCGGAACTGATGAAAGATATAGGCAAGGTGAAACTTACCATGCAACCACAGAAGAAAAGTTTACAAAAGGTGTGGGAGTGGTTGGAAAAATATGTTGCCCCGTCTTTGAAACTGTTTGCAGAGGTTGGGAAGATAGAGCAGAGAGATTATATCGGTAATCTTGTGAAAAATGGAGAAATGAATATCACACAGAAGCAGTTGTATGATGATTACATAAAAGCAAGAAAATTAGGCGAAAGGGGGTAATCGTATCGAGAAAGCATTACTAAATATAAATGAATTTTGTGAGTATATGGGGATTGGGAAAACAAAGGCAAGAGAACTGTTGAACAATCCGAAAAATAGATTTACAGTACGCATTGGTAATCGGTTGTATGCAAATAAGAAATTACTTGATGAATGGCTGGAATATCAATGCAAAAGGGCTTGAAAAGAAAATGGGGTGTGGATATAATGAAAATTGAAATATTTACTTTACCATATTTCTTTCAGTAGAAGAAAGGAAAGTTGGTATGGGTAAAGATTTAAAAGGAAAAGAACTCGGTAAGGGAATTTCACAGAGAGCAGATGGACGCTATATTGCAAGATTTACAAGCAAAACAGGAAAACGTAAAACGCTTTATGATTTTAAACTGAATGAATTAAAACGGAAGTTGCGAGAAGCTGTTTATGAAGATGAACATGGTTTGAATGGCAACGGCGAAAGTATCACTTTAAACGC
>QFCE01001002.1_pt1:0-12500 | contig 330990 bp, 272 predicted proteins | sample 5346091 | NCBI WGS metagenome assembly QFCE01 (sample SAMN09062252, study PRJNA434731) | Human gut metagenome, whole genome shotgun sequencing project. | isolation source: stool timepoint A chromium assembly | host: Homo sapiens | collected 2015
TTATTTTGCCTCGCTATGAAGTGGTTTGTTATCACTTACTTGCGACAGCTCGTTAATAATAACAAACCACAATTCATTTGTCAACATCTTTTTTGACAAAAAATTACATTTCTTTTTGTCGAAAATCACCATTCTATCTTCATCTTACAAGTGACATCGCCATTCTGCGGTAAGTATGCCTTTTTCCACGGATTGCAACGCTGTATGCCGTAATATTTTCCGGCAGTGCCATTCCCATGTACCCACTATCTCCTATATGATGGATGTCTGCACCTGCCATTTTACACATCAATGCGATCTGTCGGATTGTTTCTTCGTCCGCTCCTTCCTGGGAAGTTCCAATTGTAGTCATCGCAAGTACACCTTTTTCATGTGCGGTTTTGATCAATTCAGCTGCATGCTCCATGGTAAATCCCGGAACAGTACCAGGTGCCGGAAGTAAAAGGACATCTGCCCCTGCTTCAATAAATGTCTCAGCATCTTCTTTTGTCAGTATTTTTTCTCCTGCTTCTGAGAGAATGCCGGATGCATGCATTTTTCCTGCTGTCAGGATCACTCTGTCGCCGACTGCCTCATTTAAATCAGCTAATGCCTTTGTAATTGCCTTGTTATCAACGCCAACACCCGGATTTCCGGTAAGAACGATCATGTCAACGCCCATGTCCGCTGCTTTTTTTGCATTTTCCACGGTTGCGCGCCGTCCTTCTGTAAGACTCCACACCGATTTTTCTCCATCATTGCGGACTGCCGCCGGTTCTAAATTAATTGCAACCATCCTTCCGGTCAGACGTTTGACCTCATGTATAGTATCTTCCGGGGCAACTTCCGGTAATCCATTGATCACAGGATGATCCACGTCAAAAATATTCAGCATGATAATATCCGCACCAAGAGAAGTTACAAATTCTGCATTTGTAATATTTACGAGCATTGGTGTCACTGTACCGATCGTCTCTGCTGCAAGCACTCTTCCTTCGCTGTCCGCAATGGACTGTAATAATTCTTTTTTATGATAGGCAGCCAGTTCTCTGGCTGAACAGTCAATATATCTTTTTCCCATTCCTTTTTCCTCTTTTCTGCCTGATGCAAAATGTCTCTGCTTTAAAATTTTCACTGTGCCTTCTGTGCAAACTCTGTGAAATATCTTTTATTTCTCTCATATTTCACATTCTCTGCATTTTCTAACACTTTATTGCGATACTCTTCTATTTTCTGCGATGTTATAAAGGAAATCTCCTGCGGCTGATCATACTTTCCCATATAAGAAAAAGATATATTTTCCTGCTCTTCCATGGATTTATAATTCATATATATGGTATAATCCTCATAACCGTTTACCATCTCCCAATAAATCCCGTAATCTTCTCCCTGCAGATGATACAGATTTAAATAGTCATGCAGACTGTCAAACTCCCTGTCAATATACTTTTCCTCACACCTTGATTTATAATATTCCTTTCCTGAATATTTCACATGATCACTGATTTCTCCTGGTAATGCCATTGCAATTACTATAAAATTAAATACCACGATCACTGACACTATGCATTTTATAACAAAAGGGAACACTTTTACGCTGTAATCTCCAGTTTCATCCCGAAAAGAAAAGGTGATATTAATTTTCTTCATATTCCCACCCCTTTCTCTCAAAAATTATTTTTACAAAAGTTTCCTCCTCATCATAATATCGATCGCACTTTACAAATTCATTCACTTCTTCCTCTGTCATTTCCAAAGTCCCCATTAATGTTGCAATCGTATTCTGCTGGATTTCACTGAAATATTTCTGGTTTTCCTGAAATTCAATTTCACTGATACGATAATCATCCTGAAGCAAAATTTCATGCGCATAGTATAGGATATCTTCCACTTCATATGCCCTTGGCGTTTTGTCACTTTCCCAGTCAGACTTCTCCCTTAAATCCATCACATCTTCTATAAAATGGCTGTATCTATCATAGATATCTACACGTTCTGTATACTTTTCATACCCGTCCTCTGCATAAACTTCATACTCATGCAGATACGCATCCAACGCTGCATTATCTCCCGTCTTGAAAATTTCTTCTGCTGCTTCTACCGATGCTGATCTTTTCTGATGTTCTGTATGCTTTTCATCCACATAGCCTAAAATGAAAAAGACAAGAAATAAAACAACAAGAAGTACAACTGCCAGCAAAAGAATGATATTCATAATTTTATTAGCAACATAAAGCGACATGGAATGTAACACTTTTGCTTTGGTAAGAAGTGTTTCTTTTCTTGTTTCGTCTTCCTCCTTTTCCCATTTCATACCAAGTTTATTTGGCTCTCCACAATAAGGACATTTTGTCTCTCTGGCTGGATAATCATATCCACACTTTGAACATTTCATATACTTTACTCCATTTTGTCTTTTAATCGGCTGATTGCAAGTTTCTGTAACGCTTCTGTAATCTGATCTTTATCATCGTAAGTCAACCCACCGGCTTTATCTATGCAGGACTTTATCTCATCCTCAGATATCTCGTAGTGTTCCTTCATATAATCATAACAATATTCTTTGTAATATGCCACAGCATCCTCTTCCTCATACTTGTAATATGCGTCCGCTGCCTCCTGACATTCATTTAATATACTAACGATGTAACTGATGTTGCTCAATGCATCTGCCTTATCATTCTCTACGATCCATTGCAGATAAGAATCATCCTCGTCATTCAGATAATTCAAATAACGCTGCATTCCAGCAATCTCTGTATATTTATCAAAATAAGACTGATAGGTATATTCCACTGTTTTCAGATATTCACAGATTCCCTCATAATCTCCGCTCTGATACAGGCTTTCTAATTTTTCCAGATTCTTCTGTTCTACCCGATAAGATACTTTATGGGAAATACTGGAAACAATAAATACAATGATACAGATCACTGCAACCATTATCACTGCTGCTATCCCAAGCTTTGCTGTCCACGACATTCCTTTGCCAGCCACTTTTTCCGGCATTTCCTTCCACCGTTTTTTTTCACGTTCCAGCTCATTCATCATGTCCTCATGCACCTGGACAGATTTGCCAAAGTTATCCCCACCACAATAAGGGCAGCGGTCCTGCTCATCATCATATTCCGCCCCACAGTTTTTACAGATTATCATTGGTTCGTTTTCCCCCTATTTATAACAATGCTTTCTTACAAAATAGTAACATACCACCTGCATTACGATTGTTGCAATCCACGATGCCGGATAGGAAATAAACAGAAAATACAGTGATCTGTGCTGTGAAAAAAATGCAAAAATCCACAGAACACGCATTCCGACAGTTCCGATAATAGACAATACCATTGGCACTGCGGAATATCCCATTCCACGCAGTGCACCCGGAAAAAGATCCATAATACCGCACAGAAAATATGGAACTGTCGTGATGGATAAAATCTCAACACCACATTGGATCACGTCTGCTTCCTCTGTATAAATCTGTAATATTTCCGCTCCGAAAAAATACGCCCCGCATCCTAAAACAAGTGCTGCTCCCACCGATAAAATCATACAGTCGATCAGTACGCGGTCCATTCGTTTATACTTTCCAACACCAAAATTCTGACTTGTAAAACTCATACATGCCTGTGTCACAGAATTGATGGAAACATACAAAAATCCCAGAATATTGTTTGCTGCCGTGTAACCTGCCATCGCGGTTGAACCGAAAGAATTAACTGACGATTGTAGTAATGCATTAGAAAAATTGATGACGGTACTCTGTATGCCTGCCGGAATTCCCACCTGAAAAATCTGTTTCAGGTAATAGCCTTTCATAGAAAGTTTTGAAAAAGAAAGTTTATAACTTCCCTCTGTTCTGCAAAGACAGGTCAAAACCAGCACACAGGAAACCATCTGGGAAAACACGGTGGCGATTCCAACTCCCGCAACTCCAAGTCCAAATACAATCACTAATACCATATTTAAGCCTGCGTTGATCACTCCTGCGATGATCAGAAAATACAATGGTCTTTTTGTGTCACCCACTGCACGGAGAATCGCCGCACCATAATTATACAGCATAAAAAACGGCATTCCCATAAAGTAAATCCGCATATAAAGCGTCGACAGTCCGATCACATCTTCCGGTGTTCCCATTAATTCCAATGCCCCTTTGGAAAAAACAAGCCCAACAAACGCCATGAGAATTCCGCTGATTAGCGCAAGCGTGATGGAGGTATGTACGGTCTCTGACATTTCCTCCTTGCGTCCGGCAGCAAAAAATCTTGCTGCAAGCACGTTTGCCCCAAGTGAGATTCCAATAAAAAGATTGGTAAAAACATTGATCAGTGCCGTTGTGGAACCGACTGCTGCAAGCGCTTCACTTCCACTGAATCTTCCCACAACAATAATGTCCACTGCATTGAACATTAACTGTAAAATGCCAGACAGCATCAATGGCAGTGCAAACGAAACCAGTTTATCCATTATGGAACCGTTGCACATATCAATTTCGTATTTATTACTTTTCAAAAAAATTGCTCCTCTCTACTTTTTATCTTCCTGTAACTTAAGACCCGGAAGGAATTTGAATGATTAATTTCTGTCCATCTTTTTCCATCATTGTCAATACTGGAATATGTTTTTTCCGCAGCTGATGTACGATTGGATATGTCTCAAACACATTTCCTTCCACATATACTGCCTCCGGCTTCTGTTTTAAAATCCATTTCAGATTCTCTTTGACTTCGTTTTTCCACTGCTGCTTGTCCATCGCTGCTTCACCGTAAATTCCATCCACTGTAAGCTCTGGGAGCTGCATAAAATCCATATGTATCACCGTTGCCTCCTGCATTCCCGGAAGCTGCTTTAACAGCGGATCTATGCAGGAATCCCCGCCGAGATTTACGATTGTCGGATTTTCATGATATAACTCCATGCTGATACGGCAGGCTTTCACCGCGTCCTCTAACATTCCCACCGTCATAAGAAATCCTCCCTTATGACAAAATCCTGCACTCTGTAATCCGGTAACCTGTTCCAATTCTTCATTTTCAAGACCAAGCCACTCTGCCGGAAAACTGCATTTGTAATTCATGGAATATTCCTTCTTCTGTGGTTGTATACAGTATCCACCACGATTGGATGGGAATATGACAAATGCAATCTCCGTCTCCGACAACCGCTTCTGACACGGCACAAACTCCGGTAAAATCAGAATCTTTGCATCTTCGCTGTCCCTTTTACCAGATGTAACCGCCTGCCGGTGTTCTTCTAAAATCTCCTCCACGCGCCTGTCTGCCCGCTCATTTCCGCGATAACGCTCAAATTTGTTTTCAAGGATCATGCCTGCAACGCTTACTGCCTGAAAAAATGCCTCATCATTTCCACCCTGTGCATCCCAGGTCGGATTGAAATTGCCAATCAGGTTTGCAAGCTCATTTTTCTCCCCCGTGTTATCATTATGATCCAGCGGCTGCACAAAAGCCTCGTCAAACTCCTCTGCCAGCTCTTCCCCAAGGATCTCTGCACCGACTGCCTCCCACAACAATCCAAACGCAGCGTATGGCACACCGTTTTCCCGGACTCTGCTGTCCCTCTGATGATGGTCATACGCACCTCTTCCAATATCAAACACAATTCCATCGAAATCATCCGGCACACGATTTCCACGTAAAATCGTAATTTCCGGATTTATATAAAATAAAAGTGCTGCCGAAAACACATCATCCGCATGAAATTTTCCTCCATGCGTAAATGCCCTGGCATCTTTTTTCTTAATCTGCTCCATTAATTCGTTCATTGCAAAATTCTTCTTTCTTTTCTGTGATTATTCTGAAATTTCCTCGATCAAAACTTTTCTGTTTATTACGCCTTTTTTCAATTGCATGACATACACATGAAAATCCAGCGTATCCTTTGCGGTCGTAAACGGCTCTTCGTGCAGTACCTCCGCATGGATTCCCGCACACTCCAATTCTTCTTTCCGTTTTTCTGCCCGTCCTAAAAGTTTCCCGATATTTTCATCCTCTTTTTCGCCAAAAGATCGATTAGGATAAACGGATGTCGCTTTTTTTAACCTCTCTGTGATCAGATCCACTACTTTTGCATGCGCATTCCGATGTAATAAAACTGCAAGACACCTTGCAACAATAGGATATGGATACCTTTCATAAAAATGTATCCATTTTTTAATTTTTCTGTCACCCACCTGCTCTGCCATCTCTTTCATCAAGGAAAATGCACCATCCGACGGTATCCATGGATTGTCTCGCGGCACAATGTACTGCTTTGAAACCGCCGGATAACAGGTATAATTCAGAGGTGGAAAATAGGCTAACTGCACGAGTTTTCGTTCTTCCTCATTGCAGACAGCCTCACCAAGATACTCATATTTATCCCATAATACCGCAATACGAAATTCCAGTTGCCGCAGATTTTCATAACCTTTTCTCCAAAAATGCGCAATATCACCATAATTATACAGATTTGTTTCCAGCTCCAGCGTTTTAAAAAGGATAGTGACAACACAATCCTCCTCTTCCTGTCGGACAACAAGTGCGTAATCATCCCCATCGCGATAAAAAGAGGCCTCAATAGCCCCTTCATAATCTTCTTTGTATGTACCTGTCATTCTTGCTTCCTTAAAAACAAGAAAGCTTTCTATCGTGTCATTCATCTGATATACCAGACGAATATCTGTTTTATCCGTGTTCTTTTCTTTTGCTCCTGTCTGATCCGGCAGCAAAAGTTCAAATTCATTCTGGCTTAACAGCCTTTTTAACATCTCAAATGTATCCAATGAGAGTCTCCTTTTTCCTGTTGCAATACTTTTTATTCATTATATAAAAATCCCTCCGGCTTGTCTATATGCGCAGCTTTCTTTTTATTGCCCTGCGCTTTTCGTCATGCCGTGAGGGATGAGTCGTAGCTGTCGTCCGCGATCTGGATGACAAATTCTTTTGTATAGCCTGCAATCTGCGGAATTTTTTTCTCGTCCAGCTGTTGTATAAAATCCATTTGAAATCCATGCATTTCAATGATTTTTTTTGCAATCGAAAGTCCTAGTCCGCTTCCACTTCCACTTTTTCTGGATGCATCTCCTTTTGTAAATGGTTCAAATAAATGTTCCGCAAGCTCGCCCGGAATTCTCCTGCCACTATCTGCTACAAGAATATAAATGTATCCATTTTTCCGGTACATGCCAATCTTTATATGCGTACCACTCTCATTGTGCTTCATTGCATTATTCAAAAGATTCGTGATCACTCTGGAAAACTGGATTGAATCAACGGATACCGAAACCACTTCTTCCGGAATATCAATCTCGAATTCCATCCCTGCATCTTCAAAGTCTGCATAAATGAGTGCAGCATTTTCACGTAACAGTTCACTCAGATCTGTTTCTTTTCTGTCCAGTGAAAAACCTTCACTGTCTAATTTTACATACTCAAATAATAAATGGATCAGATCGTTCATCCTTGCCGACTTATTCTGTATTGCCTGCAAATACTCCAACTGTTTCTCCGGCTCCACCACCATTCCGTCTGCCAGTGCTTTTGCATAACCGTTAACCGTGGTCATCGGCGTTCTGAGATCATGTGCAATGTCTGATAGCATCAGATTTCTTTTACGGTCAAACTCTTTCTGTTCCTCCTCCCTCTCTCTCTGGATCTGACGAAACTCTTTAATCGTTATTTTTGCAAAACAAACTGCCCCTAACACATACGGGGTTAAAATTACCAACACTACTACAAAAGCAACCAGAAAAAGCAGAATTGCCTGCCCTCTGTTTAATTCATAAAAAGAAAAATTAGTTTTTCCAGCGGAAACGGTATGCATGAAATTTTTTTGCATTTGTTCCAAAGCCGCCTGTACCATCTCATGAAGCGGTGATGGAAACATTGCATTCAATGCTCCTAAGATCAGTAACATTAAAACTGCAGACAGGAAGAAGATCACGCCGGAGCCGAGCAAAAGCGGATTTTCTTCCACGCCCGGAAAAAAATATAGCAGTACGTTAGGCAGCACAAATCTGTTGACCAGAAAAGTCAACAGATATTCCACAACTCCAACAACTGCTAGTATTTCAATAAATTTTTTGATCAAAAACCACTGTAAATCATTCTGTTTCTTCATTTACTTCTCCAAGCGATATCCCAGACCACGGATTGTCTGAATATAAGCGGAAGGATTATCATCCAGTTTTGCCCGCAGCTTACTGATGCAGACCATAATGTTATTGTCTGCCACAATATAATCTTCCCTCCATCCATGTTCATAAATCTGCTGTTTTGTAAAGACTTTGCCCGGATGCTTCATTAACAGTTCCATGATGCGATATTCCACAGAGGTCAGCTGTATGATTTTGTCTCCTTTTTTCAGAGTACACGCGTCCTGATTCAATACCAGATCCCGAACAGCTAAATTTCCCTCCTGAACCACTTTTGTTCCAAGAGAATAAAAACGCCTAATGTTAGAATTCACTCTGGCAACTGCCTCTAAAGGATTGAACGGTTTTGCCAGATAATCGTCTGCTCCCAGATTTAATCCCAGGATTTTTTCCGAATCTGCGTCCTTCGCTGACAAAATGATCACTGGAATATTACTCTCTTTGCGAATCTGCTGCAATACATGATAGCCGTCTATCTTCGGCATCATAATATCCAAAATACATAATGCCGGCTGCTCTGCCCGCAATAAATCGAGCGCCCGCTGTCCGTCCTCCGCTTCTATTACATGATAGTTTTCATTTTCCAGATAAAGCCGGAGAAGATTTCTGATCTCCGGCTCATCATCTGCGATCAAGATTTTGTAATCCATCCGTAGTTGTTCTCCTAATAATCCGTTCTGTCCTCAAACGGCTGATCGATATTCTGATTTTCAAATCTATTCGGCATCTCTGTTGTCTGCTGATTCATTGCAGTATTCTGCTGGTAAGGTGCCGGATTCTGAATCTGCTGATACGGAGTTCTGTATCTTAAAGCTTCATATAATGCGGCATGTGTTCCATCTTTGTATGGCTGCACATAAAAGATTCCCAGGATTCCCATTGTCATTCCAGATAAAATATCCCATCCAATGAATGATAAATCCAAAACAAATGCATTCCATTTCTGTCCCTGCATCATTCTCTTACTCTCTGCAAATGCCTCCTCTTTTGTCATCTGTGGATTGTCTGCCAGCAGATATGGGATCATCTGGTATTCATATGACTTTACAATGCCAGGAATAATAAAAAGCATTGACCACAAAACAGTATACAGATCACGGAAAAACATTGTCTTTGCAATATTTTTATAATTGTTATCAAATGCGTATCCGGCATTTCCCACTAAAGCTGCCTCATTGAGGTTTCTTAAATAGAAACGTTTACATCCCACTTCCAATGGATTAAAAATAAATGCATCCAAAAGAATTGTAACAGTCATAATGATCACAAATACAATCATAAAGATCACAACAAAAATGACTCCTGCAAAAAGAAGTGCTGTATGATCTGTATTGTCATAGACATCATTCATCCCATACCAGATGTCATCTGCGTCATCATAAAAATCATCATAGGAGTCCGAGGTAATATCACTTCCGTCACTTCCTAAAGCTGATGACATAGCCGAACCTGCACTTCCTGCGCCACTGCCGCCTCCTATCAAAAGCGCCAGCAGTAAACTGATCAGCACACTTCTCCAATAGTTTCTTTTAAATGCAAACTTTGCTCTGTCTTTTAATTCCGCTCTCGTCCACATATTTTTTCCTCCTCTTATCTTTGATGATGCCATCTTAACACGTAAATCTTACTTTCCAACTCGAATAACCTTAAGGTTACCTTAATTCATTGTTTCCAGTAATTTATCTTTTTTATTATACCATCTTATGGAATTTTCCGCATTAAAAAGGATTCATAAAATCTGCATATACAAAAATAGCCTTAAACCCTTGATTTTTCAAGAATTTAAGACTATTTAGCATACGTGCGCGAGAAGATTCGAACTCCCGACACCTTGGTCCGTAGCCAAGTGCTCTATCCAGCTGAGCTACGCACACATATTCTATTAACTTCTTCTCATCTATTATAACACTCTTGTCAAGTGCCCTTTCGATGAATGCCGGCGACCGGAATCGAACCGGTACTGTATCGCTACAACAGGATTTTAAGTCCTGCGCGTCTGCCAGTTCCGCCACGCCGGCATTTCTGCACCAGAAACTGATGCAAGTGGAAGTTACAGGGCTCGAACCTGTGACCCTCTGCTTGTAAGGCAGATGCTCTCCCAGCTGAGCTAAACTTCCAGAACGACCCAAGCGGGACTCGAACCCGCGACCTCCGCCGTGACAGGGCGGCGCTCTAACCAACTGAGCCATTAGGCCTTATTCTTTTCTTTTGAGTGGACCATCGGGGACTCGAACCCAGGACCGACCGGTTATGAGCCGGTTGCTCTGACCAACTGAGCTAATGGTCCTTGTTCAAGGACTCTTGTTCCTTCAAAAAGCCGATGATCGGACTCGAACCGATAACCTGCTGATTACAAATCAGCTGCTCTGCCAATTGAGCCACATCGGCATTAAATGACTCCGACGGGAATCGAACCCGTGTTACCGCCGTGAAAGGGCGATGTCTTAACCGCTTGACCACGGAGCCTTATATTTAAAAAACTCCCCGAGTAGGGCTCGAACCTACAACATCACGGTTAACAGCCGTGCGCTCTACCATTGAGCTATCGAGGAATATTTCTTTTACTTCTTTTACTTCTTTTAGAATGTCTTTTGTACATTCAAAACTTCATACAAAGTCCAAGAATCAAACGTTTTTGAAAGCCGGTCATCTCGATTCCGCTTCGCTTCATCTCGATGATTTTGCTACGCAAAACTCCGTCTGTACCAAGTGCCATATCCGCAGACAAGTCTGCTCCATGCCACTTCCTACATCCTGCCGTCTTTCTCCGCTTTGGTCAAGCCCTCGATCGATTAGTAACAGTCAGCTCCATGTGTTGCCACACTTCCACCTCTGCCCTATCTACCTTGTAGTCTTCAAGGGATCTTACTCACTTATGTGAGGGATATCTCATCTTGAGGGGGGCTTCACGCTTAGATGCCTTCAGCGTTTATCCCTTCCGGACTTGGCTACTCTGCCATGCCGTTGGCCGACAGCAGATACACCAGTGGTCCGTCCATCCCGGTCCTCTCGTACTAAGGACAGCTCCTCTCAAATATCCTCCGCCCGCGCCGGATAGGGACCGAACTGTCTCACGACGTTCTGAACCCAGCTCGCGTACCGCTTTAATGGGCGAACAGCCCAACCCTTGGGACCTGCTACAGCCCCAGGATGCGATGAGCCGACATCGAGGTGCCAAACCACTCCGTCGATGTGAACTCTTGGGAGTGATAAGCCTGTTATCCCCAGGGTAGCTTTTATCCGTTGAGCGATGGCAATCCCACTTTATGCCACCGGATCACTAAGTCCTAGTTTCCTACCTGCTCCACCCGTCGGTGTCGCAGTCAAGCTCCCTTCTGCCTTTGCACTCTTCAAATGGTTTCCGACCATTCTGAGGGAACCTTTGAGCGCCTCCGATACCCTTTCGGAGGCGACCGCCCCAGTCAAACTCCCCGCCTGGCATTGTCCCATCACCGGATCACGGTGACTGGTTAGAAACCAATACTGCAGGGGTGGTATCCCAACAGCGACTCCACTCAAACTGGCGTTCAAGTTTCAAAGTCTCCCACCTATCCTGTACGTGCAGTACCGAATCCCAGTACCAAACTGGAGTAAAGCTCCATGGGGTCTTTCCGTCCTGGCGCGGGTAACCAGCATCTTCACTGGTACTTCAATTTCACCGGATGTATTGTCGAGACAGTGCTCAAATCATTACGCCTTTCGTGCGGGTCGGAACTTACCCGACAAGGAATTTCGCTACCTTAGGACCGTTATAGTTACGGCCGCCGTTTACTGGGGCTTAAATTCAAAGCTTCGCTTGCGCTAACCTCTCCTCTTAACCTTCCAGCACCGGGCAGGCGTCAGCCCATATACTTCACCTTTCGGTTTCGCATAGACCTGTGTTTTTGCTAAACAGTTGCTTGAGCCTATTCTCTGCGGCCCACTTTGCGTGGGCACCCCTTCTCCCGAAGTTACGGGGTCATTTTGCCGAGTTCCTTAACAATACTTCTTCCGCCGGCCTTAGGATTCTCTCCTCATCCACCTGTGTCGGTTTACGGTACGGGCACATATAAAGCAATAGCGGCTTTTCTCGGCACAGGGGCTCACATGCTTCGCTACTTTATTTCGCTCCGCGTCACGCTTTCGGCTCATGCAGCGGATTTGCCGGCTGCACACCTCCTTCGCTTGCACCGGTATTTCCATTCCCGGCCCATGCTCTCCCCATGCGTCCCCACAGTTCTGTTTATATGCGGTACAGGAATCTAAACCTGTTGTCCATCGGCTACGTCTCTTGACCTCGCCTTAGGCCCCGACTTACCCAGAGCAGATCAGCTTTACTCTGGAAACCTTGGATATTCGGCCGAAAGGATTCCCACCTTTCTCTCGC